>Ga0136846_1226023_pt1 | contig 24928 bp, 28 predicted proteins | sample HopSoiMetagenom2_FD_96841 | JGI IMG/M metagenome (GOLD analysis project Ga0136846, IMG submission 96841) | Grasslands soil microbial communities from Hopland, California, USA - 2 Assembly 2016 (version 4) | ecosystem: Environmental > Terrestrial > Soil > Grasslands | place: USA: Hopland... | reverse complement strand
GCCCCGGCTGGCGTCGGGCGAGTGGCTGGCGGCGTACGCGCTGACGGAGGCGGGCTCCGGGTCGGACTCCGCGGCGATGCGGACGACGGCGCGCCGCGAGGGCGACGTCTACGTCCTCAACGGCCAGAAGAACTGGATCTCGTACGCGACGGTCGCCGACCATGCGCTCGTCTTCGCGAAGACCGACCCGAGCGCCAAGCACAAGGGCATCTCGGCGTTCGTCGTCGAACGCGAATGGCCCGGCGTCACCACGCGCGACACCGAGCACAAGCTCGGCGTCTGGGCGGGGTCGACCGGGGAGCTCTTCTTCGAGAACGTGGAGGTGCCGGCCGAGAACCTCGTCGGCGAGGAGGGCCAGGGGTTCGAGATCGCGATGTACGGGCTCGACCAGGGTCGCTTCACGGTCGCCGCGGGCGCATGTGGCGTGATCCGCGCGTGCCTGGAGCGGTCGGTCGAGTACGCACGCCAGCGGGAGACGTTCGGGCAGCCGATCGGGAAGTACCAGTTCGTCCAGGACATGATCGCGGAGATGGTGCTCGGCTACGAGACGTCGAAGCTGCTGGTGATGCAGGCGGCCTGGCTGAAGAACCAGGGCGTGCGGAACACGCGGGAGACGTCACTGGCGAAGTGGCACGCGACCGAGTCGGCGTTCCGCGCGGCGCACCTCGCGATCCAGGTGCACGGCGCCTACGGGTACTCGGCGGAGTACGGCATCGAGCGCTACTTCCGCAACGCGCGCGCCCCGATCATCTACGAGGGGACGACCCAGGTCCACAAGCTGATGCAGGCCGAGCACGCGCTCGGCTACCGGCGGCTGAACGGAGACGACGAGATGTCGCCGATCGCCGCCTGGGCGCCCGCGCTGGCGCAAGCTCGCTAGGCGAGCGCGCGGCTCAGAGGACCGCCGCTTCCTCGACCTTCGTGCTCGGCTCGATCTCCATCAGCCGAACGAGCAGGGGGATCGCCGCGAGGATCGGCAAGCCGCAGATCGGCCAGAGGATCTGGTAGCCGTTCGTCGAGCTCAGGTACGGGTCGGCGAGGTCGATTGCGAGCCCGGCGATCGGCGCACCGATCAGCAACCCGATTCCCTTCGTCGTCGTCGCGAGTCCCGAGACGGCGCCGCGGTGCTCGACGGGGACGATCTTGTAGAGCAGGCCCCACGCGAGCGTCATCACGGTTCCGCCTGCGATCGAGACCATCACGATGAGCCCGAAGTACCAGTCGTGCCACTGCTCGGCCAGGCCGGCGATCAGGAAGCCGATGCCGTACGGGAACGATGCGAAGAAGATCACGCGCGCGAGCCCGAAGCGATCGCCGAGCCGCCCCGCGAAGACGGCGGCGATCACGTATCCGAGCGCGACCGCGCCGAGCACCGCGGAGGACATGACCTTCGACTGTTGCAGGCCGACCGTCAGGTAGAGCACGACGAACGTCCGCGACGCGGCGAACGTCCCCTCCCACGCGGCGTTGGCGAGCAAGAAGCGACGCACGTCGCCGTCGGCCCAGAAGATGCGCCAGCTCCGCCTGATGTAGGCGACGAATCCCTCGAAGACGCGACCGTGCCCTCCGTCCTCGCGGACGAGCAGGATCGTCAGGCCACAGGCGGTCGTGGTCAGGATCGCCGCCAGCACGAACGGTGCGGGCTGCCAGAACTTGAACAGCAGGCCGCCGCCGACGAGCGCGATCCCGATCGCGATCCCGCGCTGGATGTGCTGCACGCCCTGCGAGCGGCCGAAGGTCGCGGGCGGGAGCACGTCGGGATAGAGCCCGCGGTACGGCGTCTCGTACAGGTAGTAGGCGAAGAAGAACGACATCACGATCACGACCGTCGTCCAGAGGTTCGGCATGAATGGCATCAGCAGCAGGCAAAAGCCGATCGGGAAGACGGCGACGAGCATGAAGGGGCGACGCCGGCCGAGCGGCGTGTGGAAGGTGTCGCTCCAGGGGCCGATCACCGGCGACAGCGTCAGCGCGAAGATCCCCTCGGCCCCGAGGACGACGCCGATCAGCCCGCCCGAGTCCGTGAAGCGGTGCAGGAGCGGCGGCAAGTACGCGGCCGTCGTCGTCAGCGAGAAGGCGAGGCCGAAGGCACCGAGGCCGAGCGCCCAGAACAGCCTCGGCCGGACTCCCGGCAGGCCGACGAGCGCGTCCGACGCCGAGGTGGTGGCCACTACGCCTCGGAGGTCGCGAGCTCGGGAGCGAGCCCGCCCGTGACGATCTCGACGAGCGTCCGCTCGGCGCGCGCGACGTCGTCCTCGGAGTCCGGCAGGCGCCCGAGCACCCAGCCGGTGAGGAGCTCCTCGACCGCGCCGTAGAAGACGTAGCTCGCGAGGCGCGCGTCGAGGTCGCCGCGAATCGTGCCGTCGGCCTGTCCACGCTCGATGATCTCCTGGATCGCGGCGAACGACTCGACGATCTCGTCCATCTCGCCGGGGAGGTGCTGGCTCCGCGTTACCTCGAGCACGAGCACCCGCACGAGGTCGGGGTCGCGGCTCCACGAGCGGAGCAGGATCTGGGCGACCTTGCGCAGCTGCTCACGGGGCGGGTCGCCGGCCTGCTCGACGCTCTTGATCGTGTCGATGAGGGCGCGCCACGTGTCACGGAAGACACTCCGCAGCACCTCTTCCTTCGAGGCGAAGTAGTGGTAGAGCAGCCCGTAGGCGACGCCTGCCTCCTCGGCGATGTCGCCGACGCGGCTGGCGTGGTACCCCTTGCGCGCGAACACCTTTACCGCCGCGTCCAGGAGCAGCCGGCGCTTCTCTTCCTGCGCGTTCGACCGGTCAGGCACCGCGCCGGAGTGTAGTAGCTTCGTGCGGTGAAACCGCTCGCGGGCCGGCTGGTGGTCGATCTGACGCGGTACCTGCCGGGGCCCTACGCGAGCCGCGAGCTGCTGCACCTGGGCGCGCGCGTCCTGCGGCTACTGGCGCCGGGTGGCGACCCCATGCGGGAGCTCGCACCGGCGTGGCACGACGCGCTCAACACAGGCAAGGAGTCGGTCGAGCTCGACCTCAAGGCCGACCCTGAGGCCGGTCGCGCGCTCTGCGCGGAGGCCGATGTCGTGCTCGAGAGCTTTCGGCCGGGCGTCGCCGAGCGGCTCGGGATCGCAGCCTCCGATCTCCCGGAGCGGGTCGTCTACTGCTCCTTCACCGGATTCGGAGCCGGCGACTTGCGCGCAGGTCACGACCTCAACTACCAGGGCTGGGCCGGCCTGCTGGCCGACACCGCGCCGGCGCTGCCGCCGGTGCAGTCGGCCGACCTCGCCGGCGCCCAGCGCGCGATCGCGTTGATCCTCGCCGCGCTGCTCGACCGCGAGCGCACCGGCCGCGGCACGCACCTGACCGTCTCACTGACGCACGCCGCGCACGAGCTCGCGGCCCACCGGCTCGGCGGCGAGCCGTTCGACCGCTTGCTGACCGGCGCCCTCGCCTGCTACCGCATCTACGCGACCGCCGACGGACGTCACCTGACCGTCGCCGCACTCGAGCCGCGGTTCTTCCGGCGCTTCTGCGAGCTGCTCGGGCGGCCCGAACTCGTCGAGCGCCAGTGGGGGACCGGCCAGGAGCGGCTGGCGGACGAGCTGGCCGAGGCAATCGCGGCGAGGCCGCTTGCCCAATGGCTCGAGCTGTTCGACGGCGAGGACGTTGGCGTCGGGCCGGTTGCGACGCTCGAGGAAGCCGCGGCTCAGCTCGGCGGCAGCCCGAGCGCCGCGGGCAGCGCGAACAGGTCGGGCAGCCGTTCCGGCACCTCCGGGTAGCGCGCCTCGCGGTCGAGCAGGAACGCCCGCTCGATGCCGGTCGCCCGCGCGCCCTCGACGTCGTCCTCGATCGAGTCGCCGACCATCGCCGCCTCCGCCGGCTCGACGCCGAGCAGCTCGAGCACCGCGCGAAAGATCGTCGGGTGCGGCTTCGTGCGACCGAACGCGCCCGAGCCGATCGCCGCGTCGACGTCCAGCCTGTGGTGCGCGACGAACTCGTCGAGGTTGCGGCCGGTGTTCGAGACGAGCCCGAGCTTCAGCCCACGCGCGCGCAGCGCCTCGAGCACCGGTAGCGCGTCCTCGAACAGCTCGAAGTGCTCCGCGTGCTCCCACGCCTGCGTCATCGCGACGGCGCACTCGTACGCCGTGTCCGCATCGCCCCCCATCCCGCGGATGATCCGCTCGGTGAACGCGACCCAGATCTCCTCGTCGTGCTCGAGCTCCGGATGCCGTTTGATGCCTTCGACGGCGCGCTCGCGCGCCTCGGCGTAGCGGGCCGGGTCGAGCTCGAGCCCGAAGCGCTCGCCCAGGCGCCGGTACCCGTCCGGCCCCAGCTCGGGACCGGGCCGCGCGATCGTGAAGTCGACGTCGAACAGGACGGCGCGGAGCATCAGCGGGCTTCTAGCAGCCACTGTGCCGTCTCGAGGTGGGTCTCGTGGAACTCCTCGCCGATCGACCAGGCGATCGTCTGCCCGATCGTCCAGCCGCGAGCGCGCTCGCGATCGAGACCGAGCTCGGCGGTCAGCCGGTCGAAGCGACGGAGAACGTCCCGTCGCGAGTGACCGAGCTCGCGCGATCGGACGATCGGCGCGATCCCGAACTCCCGCTCACCCACGAGCGGCTTCGGATCGATCGCAAGCCACGGCTCCCGCTGCGCGGCGAGCACGTTGTCGCCGTGCAGGTCCTGGTGCAGCAGCACGGGCTCTCCCTGCGTCGCCGGGAGCGTCAGCAGCGCCTCGAGCGCGGCATCGACCAGCCGCCGGTCGAACTGTCGGCCCGTCTCGTCCCACCGGCAGACGAGCGAGCCGGCCCACCAGGCAGCCTCGATCGTCAACGAGCGGAAGGGCTTGTTCGCCGGCCTCCACAGCCGGGGCAGGAGCTCGACGAAGACGTCGAGCGCACCTTCCGCGCCGAGTGCCGACAGCGGCGTACCCGGGACGCAGCGCTCGAGCAGGAGCGCGTGCTCGTCCGGCTCTCGGTCGAGCAGGCGGACGGCGCCCTCGCCGTCCCAGAGCGCGAGCGCGTCGGCCTCGTGCTCGCTCTCGCGGTGCGGCTTCTGCACCTTCAGCACAGCCTCGTCGCCGTCTGCCGTGACGGCGGGCGCGACGACGACCGACGCCACCCCGTCCTCGAACGGCTCGCCGAGGGTCAGCCCCCGGCGCTCGATCAGACGCTCGCCGGCCAGCGGTACGCGTCGGCCTGGCGGTTCTTCAACGAGGGCAGCTTCTCGCGCACCGCCCGCAGCCGCGAGCGGTCGAGCTCCGCGGAGATGACCGTCTCCTCGTCGGGCGCCTGCGCAAGGACGGTGCCCCACGGATCGACGATCACCGATCGGCCGTACGCCGGTTTGCCCGGAAGCGTCTCGCCCACCTGCGCCGGAGCGGCGAGGTAGTACTGATTCTCGATCGCGCGCGCTCGCAGGAGCACGTGCCAGTGATCCTTCCCGGTCGGGGTCGTGAAATGCGCCGGCACGGTGACGAGCTCGGCGCCCTCCAGAGCGAGGATCCGGTACAGCTCGGGGAACCGGACGTCGTAGCAGACGGTCAGGCCGATCGGCCAGCCCTCGCCCTGCACCACGACCGGCTCGGCGCCCGGCTCCTCGGCCTCCGACTCGCGGTAGACGTGACCGCCGACCTCGACGTCGAAGAGGTGGATCTTGCGGTAGAGCCCGAGCAGCTCCCCGTCGGGCCCGAAGGCCAGCGACGTGTTCGAGAGCTTCTCCCGGCCCTCGCGTCGCTCCGAGATCGAGCCGCCGACGAGCGTGATCCCGTGCCGTCGCGCCCACTCGCCCATCGCGATCACCGACTCGCCGCCATCGAGCGGCTCTGCGGCCGCGTGCAGCTGCTCCGTCGTGCCGATCGCGTTCCACTTCTCGGGGAGCGCGACCACGTCCGCGCCGGTCGCGGCGGCGCGCGCCACGAGCCGCTCGGCTGCCTCGAGGTTGGCCGCCTTGTCGGGCCCGCTCGTCATCTGCACGCAGGCCACGCGGAGAAGGTCGGTCACGACCGGAGGATAGCTTTCGGCCGTGGAGGCGACCGTTGCCGGACCCTCGCGCGCCCGCGTGCTCCAGGCCTTCCGAAGCCGCAACTTCCGCCTGCTCTGGACCGGGCAGGCGATCTCGCTGCTGGGCGACGCGGCGTTCGTGGTCGCGCTCGGTTGGCGCACCTTCACGCTCACCGGCTCGGCCCGCTCGCTCGGGCTCGTCCTGACGCTGCAAGGGATCGGTCTGCTCTCGACGGTGCTCGTCGGCGGCGCCCTGGCCGACCGCTACGACCGGCGGACGATGATGCTCGTCTCGGACCTCGCACGCTTCGGCGTGATCGGCGTGCTGGCGGTCGTCGACGCAACCGGTCACCTGAGCATCGCCTCGCTGGCCGCGATCGCGTTCGTCGAAGGCCTCGCCACCGGCTTCTTCACCCCCGCGCTCGGCGGGCTGATCCCGCTGGTCGTCGAGGAGCCCGAGCTCGGCTCGGCAAACGCCTTGATCGGGATGGCACGCCAGAGCGGCTTCCTGATCGGGCCGTCGCTGGCGTCGCTGCTCTACGGCTTCGCCGGGTCGACGTTCGTCTTCGGCTTCAACGCCGTCTCGTATCTCGTCTCCTTTGGCTTCATCTACGCGACGCGGCCGCGGGCGTCGGAGCCGTCCGCGGCCGAGGGGACGTTCCGGGAGATCCGCTCGGGCATCCGCTACGTCGCGAACGTTCCGTGGCTGTGGGTCACGATCTCGCTCTTCGCCTTCGTGCTGATGTTCCAGTGGGCGCCGATCCAGGTGCTGACGCCGAAGCTGATCCGCGAGCACTTCGACCTCGGCGTGCGCGCGTACGGCCTCGTCTTCTCGGCGATCGGCGCCGGGATGATCGTCGGCTCCGTGCTCTTCGCGCAGATCAACCCACGGCGCCGGCGCGGCTTGATCTCGTACCTGATCTGGATGCTGAACAGCCTGCTCGTGATCGTCTTCGCGTTGTCGCCGTGGTACTCGCTCGCCGTCGGCTCCGCCTTCCTGCGGGGGATTTGCATCGGCTTCGGCATCACGGTGTGGGAGACGATGCTGATGGAACTCGTGCCCCGGCACATGCTCTCGCGCGTCGTGAGCCTCGACTGGTTCGGCGCTCTCGGCCTGACGCCGTTCGGCCTGCTGCTCGTCGGTGCTGTCTCCGGCCTCGCCGCGCCCGGAGCGCTGATCGCGCTCGGCGCCGCCATCTCGCTCTGCATCGTCGCCGGGGGGCTGAGCTCGAAGAGCATCCGGAGCGTGGACTGACGGTGCCGGTCTACTGGAAGCCGAAGTACGGCACGCGCTCGTCGCGTCATCGAGCGTGGACGAAGAAGCAGGCACAGCGCGAAGCGGCGCTGTCGCGCGGGCCCCGAAGGTCCGCACTGGCCAGGCTGCTGGGGTCTCTCCGGCGTGGGTGACGAGCGCCCGCCGATCTGTCCCACCTGCGGTGTGACGATGGTGCCCGCGTCGCTCAGCGCGCGCGGCGAACCGGTCGGTGACTGGATCTGCCTGGAGTGCGAGGAGACCGGCGAGCCGGAATGACCTGAGAAGGCACGTGGGGGAACCAAGGGTTCCCCCACGTCCAAATCGGGGTGCCGAGATTTGAACTCGGGACCTCTCCGACCCGAACGGAGCGCGCTACCAGGCTGCGCCACACCCCGAGGCCGCAAGGTTAGCGGCTGGCCGCGAGGAAGTCGGCGATCGCGTCGGCACACGCCACCGGCCGCTCGGCGATCAGCAGGTGGCCGCAGTCGGCGATCGTCCGCAGCGGCGCGCGCAGTCGGCGCGCGTAGTCGAACCCGTCGGCGAGCGAGAGCTGGTTGTCCCGGGCGCCCCACAGGACGAGGCTCGGGCAGCGGACGCGGTCGAGGTCGAGCCGCACGTCGTCGCGGACGAGCGCCTTCGCGGCGCTGACGGTGTCGGTGTGCCGGGCCGGCCCGGCGAGGTAGGCCTCGACGAGCTCGGGCGACAGCGCGGGCGGGTCGGCCGCCCCCCAGCGGCCGAAGACCAGGCGCTTCAGCGTGTCCGAGCGGGCGACGCGCCGCCGGTAGGGCGCGATCTTCCGGCCCGGCTTCACGATCCCCGTGACCGTCAGCGCGTAGCGCGCGTTGCGACTGCCCGAGGAGATCCCGGCCGCCCCGGCGAGCACGAGCGCACGCACCGCCGCCGGCAGCCGGATCGCGAGGCGCACCGCGATCGCCCCGCCGAGCGAGTGGCCGACGATCGCGGCCGGCGCACAGCCTTCCCGCTCGAGCAGCAGGCCGAGCCGGTCCGCGTAGGCGTTCAGCGACGGTGCAGCCGCCAGCGGCGCCGAGCCGCCGTGGCCGGGGAGCTCGGGCACGAGCACCCGCCGCCCCGGCACGAGCAGCGGCGCGAGGGCGAGCCAGTTCGCGGCCGCCCCGCCGAGGCCGTGCACGAGCACGAGCGGTTCGCCCTCGCCGCAGGCCAGGTAGCGAAGCGGTGTTCCGCGCACTTCCGCGACGCGCTCCTCGAACCCGGGCAGCTCAACCTTTGCGTCTGTCACCTCGGCCGATTATTGTTCCGCGAGATGGATCGTTCGGGGAGGCAGGACCCCTGATTCCTGCCGGACACCAGAGATGTTTGGTCGGCTAGCCCGTCGACGCTGAGAGCGCGGCGGGCTTTTTGTTGCCCAGGGAAGGAGCGAGCACATGGCGAACCACCTGACGCCCGAAGAGCTCTCGAAGGAGCTGGGGATCGACCGCACGGAAGTAATCCGTGTCTGCGTGGAGGAAGGCGTCCCGATCTACCAGGGCAAGATCGACAAGACGCTGTTCCAGGCACAGCTCCAGGCGCTCGGCGCCATCGCACAGCCGCACTAGCGGCAGGAACTACTTCCGCGCTGCGGCGCGCTTCTTCGGCGCGGCCTTCTTGCGCTGCGCCGAATCGCCGTTCGCGGAGCGGCCCTTCGTGGCCGCGACGCTGCGCTTGAGCGCTTCCATCAGGTCGACCACCGGCGCGTCGGCGACCGGCTCCGGCACGGCGATCTCCTCGCCCTCCAGCTTGGCCTCGAGCAGCTTGCGCAGGTCCTGCCGGTACTCACTCTGCAGCTCGGCCGGCTCCCACTCGCCCACGAGGCTGTCGATCAGCTGGCGTGCGAGCTCGAGCTCGGGATCCTTGACCGAGACGGCCTCGACGGCCTCGTCGATCTCCGCCTGCGAGCGCACGTCCTCGGCGAGGAAGAGCGTCTCGAGCACGAGCGCCTCTCCCTTCGGCCGGATGAGGACGAAGTTCTCGTTGCCACGGATCACCATCCGACCGATCGCAGCCATCCCCGTCTCCTTCATCGCGTTCAGCAGCAGCACGTAGGGCCGGCGCTGCGCCTCGGCGGTCGAGGGCGCGAGGAAGTAGGTGCGGTCGAAGAACATCGGGTCGACTTCGGCGAGCGGTACGAAGCGCGAGATCTCGATCGCGCGCGAGGTGTCGCGCTGGGCGATCGCCTCGAGGTCGGCGTCCTCGACGATCACGAACTGGCCCTTCGAGACCTCCCAGCCCTTCACGAGCTCGTCGCCCGAGACCTCGCGCTCGTGCACCGGGCACCAACGCTTCTGCTTGATCGGCGTCTGGCACTCGCGGTGCAGCGTCCGGAAGGTGACGTCGGACGCGCGGGCCTTCGGCGCGGTCGCAGGAGCCAGCCCCACCGGGATGGTGACGAGACCGAAGCTGAGTGATCCGTTCCAGGTTGTGCGCATGTCTAAGGCCGCTTTCGCTGTGGATAAGTGTAATCGGACCGGGGGGATTCGCCGCTTCGCGGGACTTCCCTCCCCCACGCCTAGCGACGTAAGCTGCTGGCCTGAGCGAGACGACGGCAACTGCGCTGCCGGAGCGGGAGAGCCCGACCGGCAGAGGGCGCACGATCGGGCGGCTGTGGCGCGACGCGGTCGCTGCGGAACGCGGCACCGCCGCGTTCGTGGTCGAAGGCCCAGACGGCTGGCGCGAGGTCTCGTGGGCCGAGGCCGAGGTCACCGTCGACGAGCTCGCGAACGGGCTGTTGGCGCTCGGCGTCCGCAAGGGCGATGCCTTCGGGATCCTCGCGGACACGAGCCTCGAATGGGCGCTCTTCGACTACGCCCTCGGGCTGATCGGCGCCGTCGGCGCCGCGATCTACGCGAACAGCTCGCCGAAGGACTGCCGCTACGTGCTCGACCACTCGGACGCTGTCGGCGTGCTCGTCGAGGACGATCGGCAGCGCGCGAAGCTCGCCGACGTAAGCGTTGCGCACGTGCTGTCGTTCGCCGACCTGGACGACCTGCGCGCGCGAGGGCGCGAGTTCGCCGCCGTGAGCCCCGGCGCGCTCGCCGACGCCGAGGCAGCCGTCGGCGAGGAGGATCTCTTCACCTTCATCTACACCTCCGGCACGACGGGCCCCCCGAAGGCCTGCATGATCCGCCACCGGAACTACTACGAGATGGCCGCGTGCGTGGACGGCGTGCCGGAGTTCGCGTTCGCCGACGACGTGATGCTGCTCTACCTGCCGCTCGCGCACAACTTCGGCCGCCTGATGCACCTGCTGGGCGCGCACGTCGGCTACACGATCGCCTTCTGCGGGGACCCGCTCCGCGTCGCGGAGGCGATGCCGGCGGTGCGGCCGACGCTGCTGCCGAGCGTGCCGCGGCTGTACGAGAAGGTGCACACGGCCGTCCTCGGGCAGTTCGAGGCGGTGCACGGCCCGCGCCGGCGCCTGCTCGACTGGGCGCTCGCGGTCGGCCACCGCGTCAGCGAGCTGAAGCAGGAGGCGCGTCCCGTCCCCACCGCCCTCGCCGCGCAACACCGCCCCGCCGACCGCCTCGTCTACAAGAAGGTGAAGGACAAGCTCGGCGGGCGCCTGCGGCTTGGGGTCTCCGGCGGCGCGCCGCTCGCGAAGGAGATCGCCGAGCTCTTCCACGCGCTCGACATCCTCGTGATCGAGGGCTGGGGGCTGACCGAGTGCACGACCGCCGCGTCCGTCAACCGCCCCGGCCGGTTTCGCTTCGGGACGGTCGGCCCCGCCCTGCCGGGCTTCGAGGTGCGAGTCGACGACGAGGGCGAGCTCCTGATTCGCAGCGAGACCGTGTTCGCCGGGTACTACAAGGACGAGGAGGCCACGCGTGAGGTGCTCGGCGCGGACGGCTGGCTGCGCTCCGGCGACGTCGGCTCGATCGACGCCGACGGTTTCATCAGGATCACCGACCGCAAGAAAGACATCCTCGTCACGGCCGGCGGCAAGAACGTCGCGCCGCAGAACCTGGAGAACGCGCTCAAGGCGGCGCCGCTCGTGTCCCAGGCGCTCGTCCTCGGTGACCGGCGGCGCTACGTCGCCGCGCTCGTGACGATCGATCCGGCCGCGGCCGAAGGCCTGTCGCCCGACCAGCTCGAGCAGCGCGTCCAGGCGGTCGTCGACGGTGTCAATGCCGACCTCTCACGCTTCGAGCAGATCAAGCGCTTCACGATCCTCCCGCGCGACTTCACCGCCGAGGACGGCGAGGTGACGCCGACGCTGAAGCTCAAGCGCCGCGTCTGCGAGGAGCACTTCACGGCAGAGATCGAGGCTCTCTACCGGGACTAAAGCCTGCGGGCGCCGACGTAGCTCGACGCGTACCAGCCGGTCATGCTCGAGATCTTCACCACGTCGCCCGTGTGCGGCGCGTGGATGAAGCTGCCGCCGCCGACGTAGATGCCGACGTGGCCGAGGCCGTCGAAGAAGACGAGGTCGCCGGGCTGGAGCTCGCTCTGCGAGACGGCCGTGCCCATTCCGTACTGCGCGTAGGTGCTGTGCGGGAGCGACATACCGATCTGGCCGAAGACGTACATCACGAGGCCGGAGCAGTCGAACCCGGACGGGGACGCCCCACCCCAAACGTACGGCGTGCCGAGGTAGCGCATCGCGATGCCCACAACACCGCCGTAGCGCGCCGGAGGAGGCGCGACGCCGGGATCGGGCTGCGTAGTGGGGTTGACGGTCGGGGCCAGCGCTGTCTGCCTGGCTGTCGCCTGCTGCTGGGAGACCTGCGCCTGCAGCTGCCGTTCGAGCTCGGCCTGCCGCGCGGCCTCCTGCTGCTTCAGCTGCGCGATCTCTCCCTGGATCGAGCCGAGCAGCGCGCGTCGCTGGCCGAGCTGGCTCGAGATCGACGACCGGGCTGCGTCGCGCTCGGCAACGACCTGGGCCTGCTCGGAGTGCGCGTGCTGGAGGCGCTTCTGCCGCAGCTGCACCTCGCGGCGGAAGCGGATCACCTGCCGCAGCACGAGCGAGTCCTGCTCCGAGACGCGGTCGCTGGCGTCCATCCGGCTCAGCATGTCGTCCAGGCTCGACGCGCCGAGGAGAACGGCGAGGCCGGCGTTCTGGTCGTCGGAGGTGTAGATGTCGATCAGCCGCGACGAGAGCTGCTTCTGCGCGTTACCGAGGCTCTTCTTCGCGACCGACAGCGCGGTCGTGTTGGAGGCGAGGTCGCGCTTGATGCGGTCGAGCTTCAGGTTGGCGAGGTTGTACGCCTCGATTGCGCGCTCCAGGCTCGAGTCGAGACCCTGGATCTGCGCGAGGACGCTCTGCGCCTCCGCTTCCTTCGACGCGACCGATGGATTTGCGGTCGCTGACGCAGCAGTCAACGCGTAGGCCGCAGCCAGGACGATGACTAGTGCCGGCGCCTTACGTCTTGTCGAGCGGAGGGGGGGCTGGACACTCGACAGGCGCCCTCGAGAGAGGGGCCGGTACGTCACGAGGCGGCACAGTAACAAGCTACTCGGACGACCGCAAACGGCGTCCGTTGGCCAAATGTCCCTACAAGGGAATGGGATCGATCGCACAAGCTCCTGTGGTACGGTCTCGCGTCGTGCCGGGGGAGATGCGAACGCTCCGACTCTGGCCGGTCGTCCTCGGAGCCCTGCTGGCGCTTGTCGGGCTCCTGCCGGCGGCCGTCGCCGCCGATTCGACGACCTCGCCGAAGAAGAAGGCTTCCGGCCTCTCGGAGGTGAACGCGGACCTCGCCGCACGCTCCCGCGGAATCGTCCTCGAGCTCTACTCCCTCGACGCGCGCCTTGCCCGCGAGCGCGCGCGGCTCGTCGAGCTCGATATCCGCACCGCCGAGGTGAAGGCCGAGCGGGCGGCGGCGCAGCAGCGCCTCGGCGCGGCGCGACGCTCCCTCGCCGCCGCGCACCGCGCACTCGCGCGGCGCCTCCAGCTCCTCTACGAGCAGGGCGACTCCGATCCGCTCGCGGTCGTGCTCGGCGCCGCGTCGGTCGCCGAAGCCCTGGACAGCCTGGACTCCCTCGACCGAGTCGCCGACCAGGACCGGATCGTGATCGAGCAGACGCGCACGGCGAGCCGAGCCGCGCGCAGCCTCAGCCGCGCCCTCGCCGCCAAGCAACGAACCCTCGAGCGCCTGACCGCCGCAGCCTCGCAGTCGACGCAAGAGCTCGAAGCGGCGCGCGCACAGCAGGCCTCCTACCTCGCGAAGCTCGCAGGGCAGCGCCGCCTGAACGCCGCCGCGATCGCCGCCTTCCAGCAGCAGGCGCTCGCGGTGCAGGCGAAGGCGCAGCAGGTGACAGCCGTCGCCGCGGCGCAACCGGCGACACCGACCCCGCAGGTCGGGGCCGGCGGCCACACGCTCACCGTCTCTGCGACGGGGTACTCGATCCACGGCACCACAGCGACGGGCGTGCCCACCGGCTGGGGCGTCGTTGCGGTCGACCCGAGCGTGATCCCGCTCGGCACCCCGCTGACGATCCCGGGCTACGGGTCCGGAGTCGCCGCGGACACGGGCTCCGCGATCCAGGGATCGACGATCGACATCTGGTTCCCGACGGTGGCCCAGGCACGCGCCTGGGGCCGGCGGACCGTCACGATCACGCTGCGCTGACTAGACTTTGCGGCGCCCGTAGGGGGGACTTTCTGAGCGAGACCGTGGAGTTTCAGGACGAGCGCACCGCCGACACCGTTCGGGTGCTGCTCGTCGACGATCACGACCTGTTCCGCACGGGGCTGCGCAACCTGCTCGAGGAGCGCGGCGTCCAGGTCGCCGGTGAGGCCGGGCAGGGCGCCGACGCGGTGCGCCTCGTGCGCGAGCTCGCGCCCGAGGTGGTTGTGATGGACCTGCACATGCCCGGCATGAACGGCATCGAGGCGATTCGCCAGATCCACAGCTTTGCCCCGCTCACACGCGTATTGGTGCTGACGATCTCCGACCAGGACGACGACGTGCTCGACGCGATCCTCGCCGGCGCGTGCGGCTACCTGCTGAAGGACGCCTCGGTGGACGAGCTGATCCGCGGGATCGTGGCCGCAGCCGTCGGCGAGTCGCTCGTCTCCCCCGCGATCGCCGGAAAGGTGCTGCAGCAGGTGCGGGCGACCGCGGTCTCGCCCGAAGCCGCCGACACGATCCGCGCCGAGCTGTCGGAGCGCGAGCTCGACGTCCTCAAGCTGATCGCGTCCGGGAACGACAACGCGATGATCGCGGCGCAACTGCACATCAGCCCGAAGACGGTCAAGAACCACATCTCGAACATCCTGATGAAGCTCCAGATCGAGAACCGCATCCAGGCCGCGGTCTACGCGGTCCGCAGCGGGCTGATCTAGGCGGTCGCGCGAGCGGCTGTCGCGCGGGCGCGCAGCCGCGTCAGGGTGCGGCGGAGCACGCTGAGCACGCTGTTGTTGTTCGAGATCCGGCGCGAGAGCTGCGCGAGCTCTTCCGCCTTCAGCTCCTGGTTGCCGTCGTTGAGCTCGCCCGCGAGCTCGGACATCCGCCGCTCCAAGCGCCAACGCTCGGCCTCCAGCGCGAGCGCGTAGGCGTAGCCGTCCGTCAGCGTCCGCTCCAGGCGCGCAAGCGTCGCCGGCTCCTCGGTTGCCGAGGGCTCGGCGAGCAGCTCGTCGATCTGCTCGAGTAGGGCGGGAATCGCGTCAGGTGCCACAGTCGCCTCGTCTCCGATTACAGCGGGGGCTCCGCGCGGCCACAAGGGCCGCCCGGCCTATCCCGCCGCCTCGCAAGGCCCACCCTTGACGGCAGTACCGGCACTGCGAACAATGGTGCGGATGACCCGCCGTCGCCTGCCGGTCGTCGTCGCCCTCGCGCTCGTCCTGGCCGCTCCGGCCGGTGCCGGCGATGCGCCGCTGGCCAAGCAGCTTGCCCGTGCGCTCGCCGTGCCACACGTCTCGCAGGCACGCACTGCCGCCGTCGCGATCGACCTGCAGACGGGCGAGACGCTCTTCTCGGAGCACGAGGGCCTGCCGCTCGTGCCAGCGTCGAACGAGAAGCTCACCGTCGCATTCGCGGCGCTCACGACGTTCGGACCCGAGTACCGAATCGAGACCGACGTCCTCGGCCGCGGCGAGCAGGTCGGCAGCGTCTGGCAGGGGAGCCTCCTGCTCGTCGGGCATGGCGACGCCACGCTCTCGAGCGCCGACCTCGCCGAGCTCGCACGACAGGTGCGGGCGGCCGGCATCCTGCGCGTCACGCGCGGAGTCTTCGGCGACGAGTCGCTCTTCGACGCACGTCGGACCGGGAGCGGCTGGAAGTCCTGGTTCTACATCAACGAGTGCCCCCCGCTCTCGGCGCTCACCGTCGACCGGGGGCGCTACTACGGGCGCACCTCGCGGAACCCGGCGCTCGCCGCCGCGCTTCTCTTCCGCGACGCGCTCCGTCGTGCCGGCGTCGCGGTGACGGGCGCCGGGATCGGGCGCGAGCACGGCGGCGAGGCGCCGCTCGGCTCGGTCGAGTCCGCTCCGCTCTCGGAGATCGTGCGCTGGATGGGGCGGGTCAGCGACAACTTCACGGCAGAGCTCCTGTTGAAGCAGCTCGGCGCGGCCGACGGGTCTATCGGCACGAGCGTGCGCGGGGCGCTGCGCGTACGCGCGGCCCTCGCCGACGCCGGCGTGCCGCTCGCGGGCGTGCGCCTCGTCGACGGCTCCGGCCTCTCGTCACAGGACCGCCTCACGAGCCGTGCACTCGCCGCGCTCCTGCGGGCCGCGTGGCTCGATCCCGAGATCCGGCCGGTGCTGCTGGCGTCCTTGCCGGTCGCGGGCATCAACGGCACGCTCGCCGACCGCATGCGACGGCCGCCGGCACGCGGCAACGTCCAGGCGAAGACGGGCACGACAGCGCTCGCCTCGGCGCTTTCCGGCTTCGTCAAGCGGCGGTACGTCTTCTCGGTGCTGCAGAACGGCAGTCCGATCTCGACGGTCTGGGCGCGGCGCGCCCAAGACCGCTTCGCGACCGTGCTAGCCGCGCAGTAGGCCCTTCAGGGCGGCCTCATCGAGCACCGGCACGCCCAGCTGCTCGGCCTTCGCAAGCTTGGAGCCAGGGCTCTCGCCAGCGACGACGCCCGAGGTCTTCTTCGAGACGGAGTCGGCGACCTTCGCGCCCTGGGCCTCGAGCGCCTTGCGCGCCTCGTCCCGGCTGAAGCCCTCGAGCGTCCCGGTGATCACGTAGGTCGAGCCGGTGAGCGGGCCCTCGACCGGCCGCTCCTCGGCACCCAGCTCGAAGCGCAGCCCGAGCGCGCGCAGCTCGGCGACGAGCGCGCGGTTCGGCTCGTCGGCGAACCACTCGGCGATCGCCTCCGCCCGCTCCGGGCCGATCCCCTCGACTTCGACGATGTCCTCCTGCGCGGCGTCGGTCAGCCGCTCGACCGATCCGAAGTGCCGTGCCAGGCGTTGGGCCGTCACCCAGCCGACGTCGGGGATGTTCAGCCCGAGCAGGACGCGGGAGAAGGGCGTCCGCTTGGAGCCCTCGATCGCGTCGATCACGTTCGACGCGCTCTTCTCCTGGAATCCGTCCAGCTCGAGCAGCTGCTCCTTCGTCAGCCGGTAGAGGTCCGGCAGCGAGCGGACGAGCCCCAGCTCCCAGAGCCGCCGCATCAGCTGCTCGCCGACACCCTCGATGTCGGCCGGGCCCTGAACCCAGTTGATCAGCGTCTCCAGCCCGCGCGAAGGACACGCGCGGTTGGGGCACCGATGCATCGCCTCGCCCTCCGGCTTGACGATCTTTTCCCCGCACAGAGGGCACTTCTTGGGCATCTTGAACGGTTTCGTCCCACGTTCGTGCTCACCGGCGGGGCCGACGATCTGGGGGATCACGTCGCCGGCGCGCTGGACGATCACGCGATCGCCCTCGCGGATGTCCTTGCGGTTGATGTCCTCCTCGTTGTGCAGCGTCGCCCGCGAGACGGTGACCCCGCCGACCTGCACCGGATCGAGCATCGCCCACGGGTTGAGCGCGCCCGTGCGGCCGACGCGGATCGCGATCTTGTTCAGCGTCGTCTCCGCCGTCATCGGCGCCCACTTGAAGGCCCGCGACCACCGCGGCCGGGAGTGCAGCGCGCCGAGGATCGCCTGCTGCTCGAGCGAGTCGACCTTGATCACGATCCCGTCGATCTCGTAGTCGAGCTCCGCGCGCCGCCGCTCCCACTCGGCGCAGCGCTTCGCCACCTCCTCGATCGACTCGAGCCGCTCGGCGAAGGGGTTCGTGCGGAAGCCGTGCTCGCGCAGCCACTCGAGCGTCTCCCATTGCGTCGAGAGGCGCGCGCCGTCGAACGCGCCGACGCCGTAGACCCAGACGGCGAGCGGTCGGGACGCCGTGATCGACGAATCCTTCTGTCGCAGCGACCCGGCCGCCGCGTTGCGCGGGTTCGGCGCGAGCTTCTGACCGAGCTCCGCGACGCGCGCGTTCAGCTCGCGAAAGCCCGAGAGAGGCATGTAGACCTCGCCTCGGACCTCGGCCACGCGCGGGAGGGCGTCCGCGCGCATCTTCAGGGGCACCGACGGGATCGTGCGCAGGTTGACCGTCACGTCCTCGCCCTGCACGCCGTCGCCCCTCGTCGCACCACGCGTCAGGCGCCCGTCCTCGTAGGTGAGGTTGACCGCGAGCCCGTCGATCTTCGGCTCGATCACGTAGGCGACGGGCTCGTCGGAATCCAGGCGTTTGCGAACGTCGTCGGCCCACTTGAGCAGGCTCTCGTCGTCCGTCACCTTCTCGAGCGAGCCCATCGGCGTCAGGTGCTGCACCTTCTGGAAGCGGTCGCTCGGCGGCGCGCCCACTCGCTGGGTCGGCGAGTCTGCGGTGATCAGCTCGGGATGCTCCTCCTCGAGGGCCTTCAGCTCGTCGAAGAGCCGGTCGTAGTCGGCATCCGGGATCTCCGGCTCGTCGAGGACGTGGTAGCGGTGGAGGTGGTGCTCGACCGTCTCGCGCAGCTCGTCGAGCCGCTTCTGGACGTCTTTCTGCGTCCGCGTCGCCATTGAGCTGATGCTACCGAGGGCCTACCATCGCATCGTGCGCATCGCCGTCGCCGCCGTCCTGGCTCTGGTCTTCGCCGCCCCGGCGTACCCGCTCACGGTGCTGTTCCGGACGCCGTCCGCGAACATCGGCTGTGTCTACAGCTCAGAGCCTGACGTGAGCGGCCCGTTCCTGCGCTGCGACATTCTCAGCGGCCTGAAGCCGAAGCCGCGGAAGCCGAAGGGGTGCGAGCTCGACTGGGCGTTCGGCTTCCAGCTGGGCGCCAGAGGACGGGCCCAGACCGTCTGCGCGGGCGACACCGCGGTCGACCGACGTGCGAGGACGCTGCGCTACGGCCAACGCTGGTCGCGCGGTGGCTTCGTCTGCACTTCGCGCCTCACGGGCCTACGCTGCAAGAACCTGAGCGGGCACGGCTTCGTTCTCAGCCGCGCACACTCGTACCGGTTCTAGTACCGCACGGACACGAGATAGAGGCCCCACGCGGGGGCGGTAGTGCCGGCGTCGTCGCGTGTGCCGCCCGCCAGCAGCCGCGCCAGCTCCGGCGGCGGGACGTCGATCATCGTGCCGACGAGCGCGCGAACCATGTGGCGCAGGAACGAGTTCGCCGTCAGCTCGAGCTCGAGCGCCTCGCCGCGACGATGCCAGACCGCCGACTCGATCGTTCGCGTGAACACGCGGTGCTGCGTCTCCGTGGGCGTGAAGGCGCGGAAGTCGTGCTCCCCCGGCAGGAGGTCTGCCGCTTCGGCGAGCTTGTCCTCGTCGAGCGGGTACGGGTACCACCACGAGCGCCGCGACTCGAACGGCGACCGCTGCGAGCGCCGGTAGATGCGGTAGCGGTAACTACGGGCCTGCGCCGAATGGCGCGCGTGGAAGTCTGGCGCAGCTTCCTCCGCAGCGCTGACGGCGACGTCATCGGGCAGCTCGGCATTGAGCGCCGCGGCCGCGCGATCGACCGGAGCGCCGCCGTGCACGTCGGCCGACACGACCTGTCCGAGCGCGTGGACGCCGGTGTCGGTTCGCCCGGCGACGGCCAGCCCCGACCATCCCGGGTACACACGCGTGAGCGCTTCCTGCACCGCCCCCTCGACCGTTCGCAGTTCCGGCTGCACGGCCCAGCCGCGGAAGCCGGTGCCGTCGTATTCGAGCGTTAGCCTCAGCCGCACCGTCAGGAGCCCCTGACGGAGTTTGTAAGGTGTTCCTTATGCTCTACTTGATTGCGTCTTGATCCGTATACTCTACTCATGACCTCTCGCGACACCTTCCTCCTACAGCGCGTGCAGCCCGCGTTGACCGGGCTGATCGACGGCTCGCTGTCCACGATCGCGCCGATCTTCGCGGTGGCGCTCTACACGCACGAGCCGCATGCCGCGTTCATCGCAGGTACGGCCACTGCGATCGCGGCCGGCATCAGCATGGCGTATTCGGAGGGCCTGTCCGACACGGGGGAGCTCACCGGCCGCGGCAACCCGGTCATGCGTGGCGCGATCACGGGCATCGGCACCTTCATCGGCGGGATCCTGCACACGTTGCCATTCCTGATCCCGCACTATCGCGCCGCGATCGTCTGCGCCGCGATTGTGGTGGCGTTCGAGCTGGTCGCCCTCGCGTGGCTCCGCTGGCGCTTCTTCAAGACGAGCTTCATCAGCTCGCTCGCCTACGTCACCCTCGCGGGGCTCGTGATCGCCTGCGTCAGCGCCGCGTTGGGCGCTGCCGGCTAGGACGCGGCAGACGCCGAGGCCGGCTCGGCCTCGACAGGCGCTTCCTCGCGGGCCGGGCGTGCGCGCGGTGGTGCCGGCGCTGCCGGGAGGAAGTCGACGAGCTCGAGGTAGACCATCTCCGCCGCGTCACCCTGGCGCGGGCCGATGCGCACGATGCGCGAGTACCCGCCGGGTCGGTCGGCGAAGCGTGGCCCGACGTCGCTGAAGAGCTTGTGCACCACGTCCTGCGAGCGGAGATAAGCGAGCGCCTGCCGCCGGGCGTGGACCCCGCCGCGGCGGCCGAGCGTGATCATCTGCTCCGCGATCGGCTTGACCTCCTTGGCCTTCGCCGCGGTCGTCCTGATCCGGCCGTGCTCGATCAGCGCGCTCGCGAGGTTCGCGTAGAGCGCCTTTCGGTGCGAGGCGTCGCGGCCCAGCTTCCTTCCCGACCGCCGGTGCCTCACGCCGTGGAGCCGTCCTCGCCGCCGCCGCCGACGCTGCCGCCGCGAAGGTTGAGACCGTGGGTCGCGAGTGTCTCCTTGACCTCTTCGATCGACTTCTTGCCGAAGTTCGGGATCGCCGCGAGCTCGTTCTCGCTCTTGGTCACCAGGTCGCCGATCGTCTCGATGCCGACGCGCTTGAGGCAGTTGTACGAGCGCACACCCAGCTCGAGCTCCTCGATGGGGAAGTTCTCCATCCCGTGAGCGAGAGCAGGCTCGGCCTGCGTCTCGGCGGCGGCCTGCTCGCCGAAGCCCTCCATCCGGTCGAGATCGGTGAAGATCGCGAGCTGGCGGATCAGGATCTCGGCGGCCTGGCCGATCGAGTCGCGCGGGTCGATCGACCCGTCCGTCGTGACGTCGATGCGAAGCTTGTCGTAGTCCGTCCGCTGGCCCACGCGTGCGGCCTCGACGTCATACGAGACACGCCGAACCGGCGAGAACATCGAGTCGATCGGGATCACGCCGATCGCGTGGTCGGGCCCGCGGTTCAGCTCACCCGGCACGTAACCGCGGCCACGGCCGATCGTGAGCGTCACCTCGAGCTTGCCCTTTTCGGAGAGGTTCGCGATCTCGAGCTCCGGGTTGAGGATCTCGAGCTCGGCCGGCGCCTCGATGTCGGCCGCCGTGACGGTGCCGGCGCCCTTCTTGGTCAGGCGCACCTCGATCTCCGGCGACTCGCCGTGCAGCCGGCAGATCAGGTTCTTGAAGTTGAGCAGGATGTCGGTCACGTCCTCGCGGACGCCCTGCAGCGTCGTGAACTCGTGCGCGACGCCCTCGATCTTGACCGAGGTGACTGCGGCGCCCTCGAGCGACGAGAGCAGCACGCGGCGCAGTGAGTTCCCGAACGTGTAACCGAAGCCGCGGTCGAGCGGCTCGATCACGAACACACCGCGGTTGTCCTCGATCTCCTCGTGAACGATCCGCGGGATCTGGAACTCCATCAAGCTGGTTCGAACTGCCATTTGGTCCTTTCTACTTCGAGTAGAGCTCGACGATCAATGATTCCTGGACGGGAGTGTCGATCTCCTCCCGCTCCGGCCACTTGAGCACCTTGCCCGTCAGGCCGTCGTGGTCGGCCTGGAGCCAGGGAGTGACGGAGGCCGTCAGGTCGGTCGCGTCGCGCACGACCTGCTCGGCGGAGCTGCCCGGGCGCAGCATGACCACGTCGTCCGGGCGCACCTGATAGCTGGGGATGTTCACGCGACGGCCGTTCACCTGAAAGTGACCGTGCCGCACGAGCTGGCGGGCCTGCGCGCGGGACGCGGCGAAGCCGAGCCGGTAGATGACGTTGTCGAGGCGCGTCTCCAGCATCTGGAGCAGGGTCTCGCCGGTGATGCCGGAGCCCTTGGCGGCCTTCGAATAGTAGGTCCGGAACTGCTTCTCGAGCAGCCCGTAGTAGCGGCGCGCCTTCTGCTTCTCGCGCAGCTGCAACAGATACTCGGACTGCTTGATGCGGCCGCGGCCGTGTTCGCCCGGCGGGTAGCTGCGGCGCTCGACCGAGCACTTCTCCGTCAAGCAGCGCTCGCCCTTGAGGAAGAGCTTCATACCCTCGCGGCGGCAGTTGCGGCACTTCGGAGTCAACGATCGAGCCATCTAGACGCGCCTCCGCTTCTTCGGCCGCACGCCGTTGTGGGCCTGCGGGGTGACGTCCCTCACGCCGAGGATCTCGAGGCCGGCGGCCTGGAGCGACCGGATTGCGGTCTCACGGCCGGAGCCCGGCCCCTTGACGAAGACCTCGACCTTCTGCAGGCCGTGCTCCATCCCCTTGCGGGCGCATGCGTCGGCCGTGACCTGCGCGGCGAACGGGGTCGACTTGCGCGAGCCCTTGAAGCCGGCCGAACCGGCGGACTCCCACGCGATCACGTTCCCCTCGTTGTCGGTGAGGGAGACGATCGTGTTGTTGAACGAGGTCTTGATGTGCGCCTGCCCGATCGCGATGTTCTTCTTCACGCGGCGGCGCGCACGACCTCTGGTCGCTTGTCGTCTAGGGGGTGCCATGGCTAGGTCTTGGTCGCAGCCTTCTTGCCGCGCCCGACGGTCTTCTTCGGCCCCTTGCGGGTGCGCGCGTTCGTCTTCGTGCGCTGGCCGCGAACCGGCAGGCCGCGCCGGTGGCGAATGCCCCGGTAGGCGCCGATCTCGCCGAGCCGCTTGATCGCCTGCGTCCGCTCGCGGCGCAGGTCGCCCTCGACCTGCAGGTTGCCGTCGATGTACTCGCGGAGCTTGGTGATCTCCTCGTCGGTCAGGTCGCGGATCTTCTCGTCACGCGAGAGGCCCGTGTCGACGCAGATCTTCTGCGCCGTCGAGCGGCCGATGCCGTAGATGTAGGTCAGCCCGATCTCGAGCCGCTTCTGGTTCGGCAGGTTGACTCCGGCGATGCGCGCCATCGGCTAGCCCTGCCTCTGCTTGTGGCGGGGGTTGGTGCAGATGACCATCGTCCGACCGTGCCGCTTGATCACGCGGCAGCGCTCGCACATGGGCTTGACTGAGGCTCTGACTTTCATCGGTGTCTGTACGTGATCCTTCCGCGACTGAGGTCGTAGGGCGAGAGCTCTACCTTCACGCGATCGCCCGGGAGGATGCGGATGTAGTGCTTGCGCATCTTTCCCGCAATCGTGGCGAGCACCGTGCCTTCCATGCCGTCCACCCGCACCCTGAACATGGTGCTGGGAAGGGACTCGACGACCTCGCCCTCGACTTCGATCTTCTCTTCTTTTTGCGCCAATTACCCTCGCTCGTAGACACGAAAAAACACGGCTTGCGCCGCGGCCGACAATGGTAGCAGACCCCCTAGGGCAGCCAGCGTCCGGCCTCCTGGACGGTCTTGCCGTCCAGTTCGACGCGACAGCCCTCGCGTCGCACGTCCTTGACGATGTCCCAGTGGATCTGGCTGACGTTCTCGCCGTGCACGCGCGGCAGGCCGTTGCCGAGGGCGAGGTGGACCGTGCCGTCGATCTTCTCGTCGAAGAGCGTGTTTCGCATGTAGCGCGTGATGCCCGGATTGCAGCCGATCCCGAGCTCCCCCAGCCGGCGCGCGCCGTCGTCGAGATCGAGTTGCTCGAGCAGGAACTCCTCGTTCGTGTCCGCCGACGCGTCGACGACCTTGCCGCCGTCGAAGCGCAGCCTGATGCCCAGTACTTCGCGGCCCACGTAGACGGCCGGGAATTCGCCGAAGACGATCTCTCCCTCTGCGGAATCCTCGAGCGGTGAGGTGAAGAACTCGCCGCCGGGCATGTTCGCGCCACCGGCGTCGACGAAGAACGGCCGGTCGCCGAGCGCCAGCCGAAGGTCGGTGTCGGGTGCGACGATCCGCACCTCCTCGGCAGCCTCGAACAGCTCCGCATAGCGGCTCATGCGCTCGCGCTCGGCGCCCCAGTCGAGTAAGCATGCGCCGTAGAGAAAGTCGGCGAATTCGGCGAGCGGCAGCTCGGCATCCTGCGCGAGCGCAGGCGTCGGGTACTGGCAGCCGACCCATTTCAGCTCGTGGGTGAAGATGCGCTCCTGGTGCGCGCGCAGCCCGCGCTGGTAGCGCATCAGCCGCTCCTGGGGAACGGCCGCGAGCTCGCGCGTGTTCTCCGGTGCCTCGACCGATACGAGCCCGTCGACGTGCTCCCACGCGTACGCCTCGATCGGAGCCGCGGTGTCCAGCAGGGCTTCGGGCGCCTCTTGCACCCACGGGACGTTCGTCCCGTAGCCGTTCGTGCTCACCCGCTGCAGGGCGTAGGCACCGCGGCGGGCGATCAGCCGGCTCACCTCTTCGAGCAGCGGTCTCGCGAGAATGCCGCCGCTGACGAGCACCTGCCAGCCGGGCTGGACGTCGATGCACGTCTCGACCAGAAGTGCCGCGTACCGCTCGACGCGTGGGTCACCACTCACGTGTGAACGGCGCTTCTGGCCACCGTCAGGATCCGCGGCCCGGCCTCGGTGATCGCGACGGTGTGCTCGAAATGCGCCGCGAGCGAGCCGTCGGCGCTCGAGATCGACCACTCGTCGTCGTGCAGGACGACGTCGGGCGCTCCGGCCGTGATCATCGGCTCGATCGCGAAGGTCATGCCCTCGGCGAGCCGCGGTCCGCGGCCCGGGTCGCCGTAGTTCGGGATCTGCGGCTCCTCGTGCATCGAGCGGCCGACGCCGTGCCCGACGAGGCTGCGCACGACGGAGAAGCCGAGCTCCTCCGTCACCCGCTGGATCGCATGCGAGATGTCCGAGAGCCGATTGCCGACGCGGCACTGCTCGATCCCTGCCGCGAGAGCCGCCTGGCAACCCTCGAGCAGCCGTTCCGCGGCCGGCGAGATCTCGCCGATGGGGAACGTGTAGGCGGAATCCGCCACGAAGCCGTCGAGCGTGACGCCGACGTCGACCGAGAGGACGTCGCCCTCGCGCAGCGCGTACAGACCGGGGATGCCGTGCACGACCATCTCGTTCGGAGAGACGCAGATCGAGGCCGGGTAGCCGCGGTAGCCCTTGAACGTCGGGGTGCCGCCGCGGGAGCGGATGTGCTCATCGGCGAGCTCGTCCAGCTCCTGAGTCGTAACGCCGGGCCGCGCGTGCTC
>Ga0136846_1221805_pt1 | contig 24932 bp, 23 predicted proteins | sample HopSoiMetagenom2_FD_96841 | JGI IMG/M metagenome (GOLD analysis project Ga0136846, IMG submission 96841) | Grasslands soil microbial communities from Hopland, California, USA - 2 Assembly 2016 (version 4) | ecosystem: Environmental > Terrestrial > Soil > Grasslands | place: USA: Hopland... | reverse complement strand
CGAGGTCCTCGACGAGCAGGTGCGCATGCCAGGCCGCCGGTCCGTCACCGATGCTGATTCCGACGTCCGCGTCGGCGATCGCCTGCGCCGCACCGCGCGACACCACCGCCACGGTGCGGCCGTCCCGTTGCATGCGGTTGACCAGCCTGGCGAGGCTGCTGTCGATAGCACCGTCGAGCGGATGAAGGTCGTCGAAAGCCGACCGCAGTTCATCGAGCGAGTCGGTGTCCAACGAGACCACCTCTGCCCCACCACGTCGGGCTTCCCGCAGCACCGCCGACGCCAACGGGTGGTTGGCGTAACGCACGAGGACTTCACCGCCGGGTCCCTGCCCGTTGGCCGGCACCGGATGCCACCCCGGACCGATTGCGCCGCAGTCGATTTCGCTCTGCGCCCATTGCCACGTCGCCGCACGGTCTTTGTCGGCGACATTGCGGATCCGCCCGACGCGGAGTTCATCGTTGGATAAGGCGCTGGGATCGATGATCACTGTGTTCACCCGGTCCAGCCGGCGCAAAGCCGCGGGCTTCAACGGCAACACACCGTGGCGGTCGGCGAGCCCGCGGCCGAGCGTGGCGGCGAACGCGTCCCGGCTGTTGCGGGCCGCCTTCGGCGCGGCGACGACGGCGGCGGTGGCCGCGGCATCGAGGTTGGCGGTGGCGATACCGATCATTCCGGCACCGACACCCTGGGTAATCCCGCTGCGGTTGGCGTGCCGCTCGACCGGCCACGGCGGCATCGGCCGCGGTCGCTCGGATGCATGTATCCCGTCGTGGCATTCGGCGCGGTCGGCCAACTTCGCTTGGCTGCGCTCCCAGGCGAGTGCTGCTGCCCGCGCCTCGGCGGTACGGGCGAGATGCATACACAGGTCCACCGCGAGCGACGCCGGCGCCTGCGTCAGCGTGTAGGTAACGCTGGTTGCGAAGGCCAGCGCCGCGTCAGCGGCATCGGGTCCGAGGCGCTCCTCCACCAGGCGCCGTAGCCGGGGTTGGTAGTCGACGAGCGTGACAGCCGCGGCCAGGCCCGCAGGAAGGCGCGGCCATAGCAGCAGACGGCCCGCGAGGGTCACCGACAGACCCACGGCGCTGGTCGCCGCGGCGGCCACATTGGCGGCGAGCACGATCGCGTCGACGGGTAGGTCAGCCGGTCGCCGGTTATCGCACGACTCGTCGGCCTGCTCTTCGGCGGCGGCGACGACATCGGACAGATCGGGAAGCGACGCGGCGGCCTGCTCGGTTCGCACGACGACACGCGACAACGGATAGTTCAGCTTCACCCACTGCACGCCGGGCTGCGCCTGCAGTTTCTGCACGACGATCTCGCCAAGGCGGTCATCGGAGTCAGTGAGCCCGCGCACTTCGATCCAGCAGCTGTTTGCGCCCGCCCAACAGCGACGCGAGCGTCGGCCGCCGAGAAACTCAGACGCGACGTCCGCGATCGCCTGGCCGCCGGGCAGTCGTGCTACAGCGCGCATCGGCATAGTCGCCAGGTCGATGCCCACGGCCGTAACTGCCGACGCAGTTTTCACGCTGGTCTCGAGCGCGCGCAGGGGAGCCGATGCTGACGCCCGTACCAGTTGGATCAAATCCACCGTGCTAGCGCTTGGCCGGAGATCGGCGGCTGCGCCCCGTCGACGTGCGCGTAGACGACTTGGCCGCCTTCGTCGTCTTACGAGGGGTCCCGCGCTTGGCGGCAGACGGAGAACTTCGCGATGGCGACGTGTCAGCGACGGAAGCCTTGGCCGGTTTGGATTCGCTTGCTGACCGCTGGTTGAGCTGGTGCACTACCAACGCGGTGCCTCCGATGCCCAACAGGATCGGCCACTCCACCAGACCCGTGGCACCGATCGCGGCAAGGGTCAACGCGGCCGCAGGCGTCGAATTGCTGCCGCTGCTGATCCCGCTCTTGATCCCGGACACCGTGCCCTGCATGCCGCCGATCACTCCATTTACCGCGGCCCCACCGACCGCTCCAGCCGCGGCGGTGGTCGCCTCCGCTGACCGCGTTATGGCGCGCACTGCGCCATGCATGATGTTCACTGTTCAATCCATCCGTACTCTGCGTTAACGCGCTGGATGCCTCCAGTAAGCCGGAAGGGTACCCCCAAAAGGTGAACTCAACCTTGGCCTCATCTGGGACCCCAAAGCCGTTGCGGCGCCGTCGGCTTGGCTTCTTTGGAGCAACCCATCGCCGACCCACCACTGCAAACTGGCAGAACGGCCTCGACCCCAATCCTGTGACCCAGATGGCAGCCGTCTAAGAGAGCGGTTAAGTTACGAGGGTGAGTGTTGAGGTCCGGTGGTCTGAGACCACGCGAGCGGCCGACGCGTCCCAGGCGGCTTACTTCCGCGGAGCCCTCGCCGATGAACGCGAGGACACCACCGCCGGTCTCACCATCGCCCGCGAGCGACTACGCGACTTGATGGATGGAAAGCAGATGCTCGGGCTTCGCGGGATGGCGAGGGCGCGCTTCAAGGTACGCGAGCTGGAAACCAAACAGCGCGAGTTAGACCGCCTTATTGCCGCCCTGGATCGGCGCTTCTCGGCGATGTGGTCGGCTGGCCGTTAGACGGCCATCTGGGCCAACTGCTGCTTTGCGCCTCGCTCAACGAACAGGGGCACGTAGTCGCGAACTGGTCGCCCGTCAAACCGTGCGTGGTTGTGATGAACAACTGTCGCGATCGTCTCCGGAAGCACATCGGGGTAGGACAGTTTGAGACGGTCGACCAGTTGCTCGATCGCAGTCCACTCTTTGGGGTTCACACCGAGAGTTTGCATTGTGCTTACCGACCGGGCAAACCTAGCAATCTTCACAGTGCGGCCGGAAATGTCTGGACTTGCAAGTCCAGTCGCGACTCTCAACGATGTGACCCGTGATCACACGACGCGACTTCGCGCGCACAGTTGGACTCGCCGTCGCCGCGACTTCGGTGGCGAGCTGCACATCTTCGCCTCCGGCGCCGGCCCCTCATACCTCATTCGCATCGCTCAAACAGGTCGACGCAGGGGTGCTGAACATCGGATACGCCGAGTACGGGCCCGCGGATGGTCCGCCGGTGATCCTGCTGCACGGCTGGCCCTATGACATTCACAGCTATGTCGACGTCGCGCCGCTCTTGGCGGCCAAGGGCTACCGCGTGCTTGTCCCCTATCTGCGCGGATACGGCAGTACTCGGTTCCGCTCGGCCGACACCGTGCGCAACGGGCAGCAGGCCGCGCTCGCCCAAGATGTCGTCGCATTCATGGACGCGCTGAAGATTCAACGTGCGGTGCTCGGCGGATTCGACTGGGGCGCAAGGTGTGCCGATATCGTCGCCGCGGTGTGGCCGGAGCGGGTCAAGGCGCTGGTGTCCGTGAGCGGATACCTGATCGTCAATCTCATTGCGAATCAACGCCCGCTGACCCCGCAGGCCGAGCACGGCTGGTGGTACCAGTACTACTTCGCCACCCAGCGCGGAGTCGACGGATACCGTCAGAACACCTACGACTTCAACAAGCTCATCTGGCAGGAAGCCTCGCCGACGTGGAAGTTCGACGATGCCACATACGACCGAACGTCGGCGGCGTTCACCAACCCCGATCACGTCGACATCGTCATCCACAACTACCGTTGGCGGCTCAGCCTGGCGCCGGGCGAACCCCAATACGACGACCTCGATCGGAAGCTGGCCACCAGTCCGCCAATCACCGTGCCCACCATCACCATCGGCAGTGACTTCGACGGGCCAAACAAGGACGGCGCCGCCTACCCGCAAGATGTTCACGGGGCCGTACGCGCATCGCGTCCTCGACGGCATCGGACACAACGTACCGCAGGAGGCCCCGCAGCAGTTCGCGGACGCCGTCATCGCCGCCGACAAGCAGTAACTACGGCACTTGCACTCAGGACAGCGGCGCCAGACCGGTTCGCACGAGATTCATGGCGGTCGCCATGATCTCAGCCAGGTCACCGGTGCACCGGTTGCGGCCCCAGTTCTCCACTGCCACAACGAGAGCGGCGGCGAGGGTGGCGCCCGCCACCTCCGCCACGAGGTCGATGTCGGTCGTATCGCTGTACCGGTGCTTGATGAAGTCGGTGATCACGCCCGCGAACGAGGACTGCACCACCCGGAGATGGCCGGCGATGCGGTCGGCACTGATCAACTCGTTTCGTGCGGTCGCCGCCTGGCGAACCACCTCGAGGTCATGCGGGAAGCTCGCCACGCTCGCCAGAACCGCGTCGAACAGCGACTCGGACGCCGGCCGCTGCGCCAAGGCTTCGGAAAGCCACTCCACCTGAGTTTCGTAGTCCTGGAACAGGACCGCTTCCTTCGTCGGGAAATGCCGGAAGAAGGTGCGCTCGGTAACCCCCGCCTCGCGGGCAAGCTCCGTGACCGTCACGTTCCCGACAAGCACAATCACGCCGTGCTGCGAAGCATGCTCGCCTTCCTCGCCATCAACTCGACCTACCGCGGGCCCTACACCCCAGGCAGCGCAACATGTTTGGCATTCGCGCTGGCGGTCCCCGACGACACCACCGCGATGATGACGAAACTCGAAGGCGGCATCGGCGCGCTGTGCGAGCACTTGCACCAGCTGTTCGTCTCAAACGGCGGTGAGGTCAGGTACCGCGCCAAGGTGGAGAAGATTCTCGTCACGGGCGATCGCGTCACCGGCGTGCTTCTGCTCGACGGATCGGAGATCACCGCGCCGGTGGTCGTGTCCAACCTCTCGCCGGACCACACATTGATCGATCTGGTCGGCGCCGAGCATCTGCCCGCAGACCTGGTGACGCGTCTGAGCGGGCGAGACCACCGGGCGTCGTTCGTCCAGATCCACTTCGCGCTCGACGGCCTGCCAGAATTCGCGCCGCCCTACGACTTCCTCAACGAACCCGGCATGCAAGGCTCCATCGGAATCTTCAATTCGCCCGAAGAACAGCAACGCCAGTGGGACGAGTGCAGGCGAGGCATCGTCCCGGACAATCCGTCGATGGGAATACAGATCCCGTCAGTGCACGACGCCGGCATGGCGCCGCCAGGCAAGCATGCCGCAAGCGCGTTCGCCTACGCGTTCCCAGTGGAGACCGGCCGCGACATGCACGGCCAACTCAAGAACGTGATGGCGGAGAAGGTCATCGACAAGATCACGCGGTTCGCGCCGAACTTCCGCGATATCCAGATACGCCACATCACGTTCGCGCCGTATCACATGCAAACGATGTTCGCCGCCCCGTCCGGTGACTTCTGCCACGGTCTGCTGCATCCGGATCTGATGGGTCCCAACCGTCCCGGCCCGAAAGGGTTTCTCGATATGCCCATCCCGACCGCCGGACTTTACCTTGGCGGCGCGGGATGCCATGGCGGCCCGGGCATCACATTCATTCCCGGCTACAACGCCGGCCATCAGGTACTCGAGGACACTGTCAATTAGCCAACGGACTTCGCGAACCCGCTGACGTCGCGCATGCTCGCCTCGAACACCTCGGGCATGGCGCCTGCGAGCAGCAAGTCGCCACCATGGCATGTGCCAGCCACAATGCGACCGACCGCGGGCACCCCGGCGCGCACCAAACGGCGGTAGTACTCCAGACCCTCGTCGCGCAGCGGGTCGAGTTCGTTCACGGAGATGACGTGCGGTGGCAGCCCGGACAGCTCCTCGTCGGTCGCCATCGCCGCCCAGCAGGTCGCATCGTGGACATGTGAATTCGTTGGATCATAGATTGACCCGATCACCTGGAGTCCCTGGCAATCGATGAAGTAGCCGTCGCACTCCCGAAGCGACGGCAGATCGTCACCCTGCTCAGTCCATCGGTTCGAGATGTATGGGCACTGCGCATAGAAGCCGGCGATCTCGTGTATCCAGCCCTCCCGCTTGGCCTTGTGCGCAGCGGTGAGCGTCAGATTGCCGCCGCCGGATTCGCCCGACACGATCATGTGGGTGACGCGTAGCTCACCGCGGTGTGCGGCCACCCACTGGATCGCCGCGGCGCAGTCGTTCAGCCCGGCCGGATAGGGGTACGGGCCGAGCTTGCCGCTGGAGTTGCGGAACTCGACGCCCACGACGACAAGTCCTGTGGCAGCGAGGTATTCGCGCAAATGCAGGTAGCTTGGGTCGGCGGCGCTGCCGATCGCCATGCCGCCACCATGGAGATGCGCCACGCACGGCAATGCAGCCTCGACGTCGCTGGGCCGGCTGACGTACAAGGTGATGTCATTGCCGTCCTCGCCGGTGATCGTGGTCGTTGTGGTGGTGACCCCATCGACGGCCGGCAGATCCAGCACGAGCATGTCGAAGACCACCGCCATGGCCTCCTCCCGTTCGCTGGCGAAGGCGCGGCGGTCCTCCAGCGGAGAGTCGACCGTCAAAGGCGTCGGCGGCAGCTCACCGTCCATACCGAACTGCGCGAAGACCTTGACCATTCGCGGGTCGGAGCGGGGATCGCTGCCAAGTGTGGAGTCGGGATCTGCGAGACGACCGTAGGGCATGGCGCGACCGTAATCCGGAATCGTACGGTTCGAGGAGCTTTAGCGCAGCGGCTTGGTTGCCGCGTGCAGCGCGACGATGCCGCCGGTGAGGTTGCGCCACCGCACCGCTGACCACCCGGCATCGGCGATCCGGTGTGCCAGCTCGGCCTGGTCCGGCCATGCGCGGATCGACTCGGCGAGATAGACGTACGCGTCCGGGTTCGACGACACCGTGCGAGCGATCCGCGGCAGGGCCTGCATCAGGTACTCCTTGTAGACCGTCGCGAACAACCCGTTCGTCGGCGTGGAGAACTCGCACACCACCAGCCGGCCGCCCGGCCGCGTCACCCGCGCCATCTCACGCAGCCCGGCCGCGTGGTCGACGACGTTGCGCAGCCCGAAGCTGATCGTCACCGCGTCGAACACCGCGTCCGCGAACGGCAGCCGCGTCGCATCGCCTGCCACCTTCGGCACCGGCCTGGCCGCGCCGGCCGCCAGCATGCCGACCGAGAAGTCCGCCGCCACGCACCAGGCCCCCGACGCCGTCAGCTCCGCAGTCGACACCGCTGTACCCGCCGCGAGGTCGAGCACCTTGTCCCCCGGCCCGATGCGCAGCGCCGAGCGCGTCGCCCGCCGCCAGAACCGATCCTGCCCGAGCGAGAGCACGGTGTTGGTCAGGTCGTAGCGGCGTGCGACGGCGTCGAACATCGACGCCACCTCATGTGGGTCTTTGTCCAGCGTCGCGCGGCTCACGACGCCAACCGTAACTGTGAACATGCTTGATTCGGGAATGAGGAGTGCCGCAGCGGGCATTACCTCGGACATGAGCGAAAAAGTTTGGTTCATCACCGGGACGTCACGCGGGTTTGGCAGGGAGTGGGCGATCGCGGCGCTGGAGCGCGGCGACAAGGTCGCGGCCACCGCCCGTGACACCGCGACGCTCGACGATCTCGCCGAGAAGTACGGCGACGCGCTGCTGCCGATCCGGCTCGACGTCACCGACCGCGAGGCCGACTTCGCCGCCGTCAAGCAGGCGCACGACCACTTCGGGCGCCTGGACATCGTCGTCAACAACGCCGGCTACGGTCACTTTGGCTTCATCGAGGAGTTGACCGAGGCCGAAGCGCGCGCCCAGATCGAGACCAACGTGTTCGGCGCGCTGTGGGTGACGCAGGCCGCGCTGCCGTTCCTGCGGGCACAGCGCAGCGGCCACATCATCCAGGTGTCGTCGATCGGCGGCATCACCGCGTTCCAGAACGTCGGCATCTACCACGCGTCGAAGTGGGCGCTCGAGGGCTTCTCGCAGGCGCTGGCGCAGGAGGTCGCGCCGTTCGGCATCCACGTCACACTGATCGAGCCCGGTGGGTTCTCCACCGACTGGGCCGGGTCGTCGTCGAAGCGGTCGACGCCGCTGCCCGCCTACAAAGAGGTGCACGAGGAAGCCGAGCGAGTCCGCAGCCAGCGGACCGCGAAGCCGGGCGATCCGCAGGCGTCGGCCCGCGCGCTGCTGAAGATCGTCGACGCTCCCGAGCCGCCGCTTCGGGTGTTCTTCGGGGAGCTGCCGCTGCAGCTGGCCAAGGCGGATTACGAGAACCGGCTCAAGACGTGGGAGGAGTGGCAGCCGGTGTCGATCGAGGCGCAGGGCTAGGTTCCCCTGCACGAGCAGACGTGAAAACCCCCAAAATTGCCACATTTCGGGGGTTTTCGCGTCTGCTCGCCGGAGAGAGTCAGGCGGCGCGCAGCCGGCGCTGGCCGATGACGTCCTCGTAGTGGCCGAGTAGCTCATCGCAGATCGCCGGCCACGTGCGCCCCAGCACGCTGCGTCGCGCGGCGACCGAGTACCGCTGGCGTTCAGCGATCAGGTGGTCGACAGACTCGGCCAGCTTGGCGGTGAATTCGTCGACCGACAACAGCAGCCCGGTGCGGTAGGGCGCCACCAGGTCGCGCGGTCCTCCCATGTTCGGGGCGATCACAGGCAGGCCCGACGCCATCGCCTCCTGCACCGCCTGGCAGAACGTCTCGTGCTCGCCGGGGTGGACGAAGACATCCATGCTGGCATACGCCGCGGCGAGTTCACCGCCGTACAGCGCGCCCGTGAAAACCGCTGAGGGCAGCACAGTTTCGAGCTTCCCGCGGTCGACGCCGTCGCCGACGACCACCAACTGAAGGTCGTCGCGTCCGCCCAGCGCCGCCAGCCGCTCGACGTGCTTCTCCGGCGCGAGCCGACCCACGAAGCCGACGATCGGCTTGCCGTCCGGCGACCATTTGTTCCGAAGGCTTTCGTCGCGTGCCGACGGCGCGAAACCGGTGATGTCGACACCGCGGGCCCACTTGTACACCCGCGGGATACGTTGTGCAACAAGATCTTCCATGGCCGAAGTGGACGGCGCCAGCGTCCGGTCGGCGCGCTTGTGTAGGTGCCGGTTCCACGACCACGCAGCCCTCGCCGCGATACCGATGCCGTAGCTCTTCGCGAAACCGGGACGGTATGTTTGGAACACGGCCACCGTCGGCACCCCGAGAAAGCGCGCGGCGTGCACCCCGCCGTAGCCGAGCAACGCAGGTGACGCCAAATGCACGACATCCGGGTCGAATCCACGCAGCACGCTGACCATCCGGGGCCGTGGCACCCCGAGTGGCAGCGAGGTGACCTTGGGAAACATCCGCGACGGCACTCGATGGACCCGGATGCCGTCGTGCACCTTGTCGGCAGGCGGCTCGCCACGCGGGCTGTCCGGGGCGATGATGAGGGCCTCGTGGCCGGTGCGGCGGAGATGCTCGATCACCCGAAGCACCGAGTTGGTGACGCCGTTGACATTCGGGAGGAAGGACTCTGCGACGATCGCAACGCGCACGCCAAGAGGGTCCCATCAGCGGCTGTCGTCAAGGTTGCAACACGGCATACGACACGCAAACCTGGTGCCAATGATCGGCGGGTCCGCCGACCGGGATTCGCGTATCGTGCGGACAAAGAAGGGCGGTTGACATGCGGGTTTCGCGGGCCATGGGGATGATCACGATCGCCCTGCTGTTGGCTGCCGTCGGATGCACCAAACAGGTCACGGGCACCGCCGCGTCTGATTCAAACAAGCCGCCGTTATCAATAAGCAAGGACGGCTACGGCATCGTCGCCGGTTTCGCCGACGCTCCCGCGAAGATCGAGATCTACACGGAACCGCAGTGCAATCACTGCGCGGATCTGCAGGCCGACTTCGGCGACCAACTCGCCTACTACATCGCCGTCGGACAACTCGAGGTCACCTACCGCCCAATGACGTTCCTGGACGACAAGAGCGGCGGCTATTCGGGGCAGGTGAGCAACGCGCTGTTCCTGGCCACCGAGAAGACGGGTTCGCCTGAGGTCCATGCGACCGGTACCGAGTTCCAGCGGTTTGTTGAACATGTGTGGGCAAACCAGCGTCCCGGCGGTGCCCCGCCCACCCCAGATGAATTGCAGGACATGGCGAAGAAGGCGGGCATGCCCGACGCCGTCGCGCAGAACATCAAGGGCGGCGGGTCCGCGGTCAACACCAAAGCCATGGACGATGCGAACTTCGAGTTTCTCTACGAGATCGACAACGCAGCAATGGGCACACCGACGGTGTACGACCTCGCCAAGGGCGAGAAGCTTGACATCTACGACAACGACTGGCTCAACAAGCTCATTCAATCCTGAACTGCTGCAGTGGTTTGGCCGTTATCCGCCTTTCGGTCAACGACACCCCGAACAGCGCAGCACCGGCGATCAGCCAGCCCACCACCGCGATCGAACCTGCCGGGATGATTGCCAGCGACGCGTTACGGTCCTGCACGCGAACCAGATCCGGGTTGTTCTTGTCGTACTCGACGTAGATCCGCATACCGGTGTCGAGCTCGGAGGGGTACAGCACCCCGAGTTCGGGGCGGTACGTGATGCGGTCGGGAGTGACGAATTCGATCGTCGAGCGGCGTGGGCCTGCGCTCAGCACATTCGCTTCTGCGACGCCCATATGGCGCTCGATCTGCCGGTCGTTTCGCCATGCCCCGAACACGAGCAGCGCCGACTGCAGGGTCACCAGACACGCGGCGATGATGATGCCGATGCGGATCCGGCGGAAGACCAGTTGCGACCGGGTCTCGTTCGGATCCCTAGACAGGCGCGGAATCAGACTGCGCCACAACGCAATCAGTCGCGTCACAGAGCCGCCTTGATCGACGCATGCAGCGCCCGCAGCGACGACCGGTCGGCCTTCACCTCCAGGACCCGCATTCCCTCAAACGGCTCGCCCAGCGCACCGGCGAGTTGGTCGGCCTCGATCTGTCGGCTCTCGACGTGGTATGCGCGGCACAGCGCGCCGACATCGACGTCGTGTGGCGTGCCGAAAATCCGCGACGACACATCGGAGAACCTCGGGTCGCCCTGCTCGAGCAGTTCGAAGATGCCGCCGCCGTTGTCGTTGGACACCACGATCGTCAGGTTGCGCGGCGACGGCTCCGTCGGCCCGATGAGCAGGCCCGAGCTGTCGTGCACGAACGTCAGGTCTCCGATCAACGCGATCGTCCGTGCAGGCCCGATGTCGCCGGCCGAGCGGCTCCGGTCGTGCGCCAGCGCCGCGCCGATCGCCGTCGACACCGTGCCGTCGATGCCGGCCACGCCGCGGTTCGAACGCACCTTGATGCCGTGCGCGTTCAGTCCGACCAGTGCCGCGTCGCGCACCGGGTTCGACGCGCCGAGCACCAGCTGATCCCCCGGCCTCAGGGCGTCGGCCACGGCCGCCGCGACGTGCAGCCCGGTTTTCAGTGGGTGTGCCTTGAGCTGGCCGCGAACCGCCTCGATCGCGTGCCGGTTCACCTCGGCGCAGCGCTTGAGCCAGTTGGCGTTCGGCTCGCCGGTGGTCACCGCACGGGTGCCCGTGGCTTGCGAATTCCCCGACACGTCGGGCCAGCGTGGCCCGGTGGTCAGCGCATACACCGGCACGGACGGGTCGGCCAGCAGAGTCGACACCGGCCGGTGCAGCGTCGGGCGGCCCAGCATGATCACCTGCTGCGGGTGAATCAGGCGCAGCGCGAATGGGTGCAGCGGGTTCTCGGCGGGCGGCGCGGTCGGCTCGGCGACCGTCGGCAGCTGGGCAAGATTGGGATGCACACCCGCGCCGTGCCCGGCGATGACGACGGTGTCCGGTGTGAGATCGATATCCAGCGGCTGATCGAACGTAACCGGCGGCGTGTAGGTCCACGGCCTACCGTCGGGCCGGCCCTCCGGTGCGTAGGGGCCGGTTGCCCTGCTGTCTTCGGCGTCGGGGACCAGCGGTTCACGCAGCGGAATGTCGAACTGCACCGGTCCGGCGTTTGCAGTGCGAGATCCCATGGCGGCCGCCAGAACTCGGCATGTCGCCGAGCGCCACTGCGCGTTCAACGAGTCCATCCGCTCGGGTGAGTCTTCCGCTAGACCGAGGCTGATGTTGGCGCGCACCTGCGTGCCGAAGTAGCCGAGCTGCTCCATCGTCTGATTGGCTCCGGTGCCGAGCAGTTCGTAGGGCCGGTTGGCGCCCAGCACGATCAGCGGCACCCGCGCGTAGTTGGCCTCCACGACCGCCGGTCCGAGGTTCGCGACCGCGGTGCCCGACGTCATCGCCACACACACCGGGGCCCGCTCAGCGACCGCGAGCCCGATCGCCAGGTAACCCGCGGTGCGCTCGTCGATGCGGACGTGCAGCCGGACGCGGCCGGCACGGTCGGCGTCGTGCAACGCAAACGCCAGCGGCGCATTGCGCGACCCCGGGCACAGCACCACATCCCGCACGCCGCCACGAATCAATTCGTCGACGACCACGCGGGCCTGCGCCGTCGATGGGTTCACCACTACAGCGTGTCACACGGCGTCAGTGCGCCTCTGGACGCTCGTGCTCACGGGCCAACCGCTCGAGTTCTGCCGCCTCCGCCTGGGCAATCCTCGTCTCGCCCTCGACGTCGACGGTCTTGGCCAGGATCCAGTACAGGATTCCGGCGACCGGAAGGCCGACGAACATCGAGAGGTCAGCCCCGTCGAGCTTGGCCGCCACAAACCCGGTGTACTTGCTGGTGGACAGGAACGGAAGCATCGCCGCAAAACCCACGAGATAGGACGTGATGCCGCGCCAACCCCACCGTCCGTACATGCCACGCGGGTTGAATATCTCGGCGATGGCGTAGTGCCCGCGTCGCACGATGTAGTAGTCGACGAGGTTGACCGCGGTCCACGGGACGAACAGGTAGAGCACCAGCAGCAGGAAGTCCTCGAAGTTGGTGAGGAAGTTCTCGCCGATGAGCAACGCCGGGATCAGGGAGAGCACCGCGGTGAAGGTGATGGTGAGGATCCGCACCATGGCCGTCGGCTTGACCTTCTTGAACGAGTCGATCGCGCTGAGCAAAGTGAGCGATCCGCCGTACATGTTCAAGGCGGTTACCGAAATGAGGCCGAGCGTGGAGAAGATGAGGGCAATGGCCCCGAAGCCTGAGAACACCTGATTACCAGCCGCCTCCAACGACGCGATCGTGTCGAACTCGGCGCCTGCCCATGCAGCCAGCGCCGCACCCAGGCACATCAGCCAGATCGCGCCGAGCGCAGAACCCCAGTACGTCCAGAGGAACGTCCAGCGGACAGTGACCGTCGGGGGAAGGTAGCGGGAGTAATCGGAAACGTAGATGGCCCAGCTGATCTGGTAGCCGGCGACCGCACCGAACTGGATGAGGAACGGAGTCCATTTGAAGTCGCCGAGGTCGAAGGATCCCGCCGGAAAGTTCAGCGTGCAGACCCCGATCGTCAGCAGCCCGAAGATGACGAGGAACCCCGCGGTCAGCCACCGCTCGACTCCGTGGATGAGGTCGTAGCCCACCAAGGCCACGATCGCGGCAACCACTGTGGCGACGACGATCCACATCTTGCTGGGGCCGTGAACTGTCGAGCTCAGCGCGTCGCCGGCAAGGATGGTGTTGAAGATGTTGAAGCCGGCGTATTGCAGGTATGCGAACGCCCAAACGAGCAATGCCCCCACATATCCGAACTGTGGGCGTGACTGGATCATCTGCGGCAGCCCGAGCTGCGGTCCTTGCGCCGAGTGGAAAGCCATGAAAAACGTGCCGAACACGACTCCCCCGACAATCGCCAGGATCGACCAGATCAGGTTGCCGCCGCCCGTCACCGAGAACGTGCCGACCGCCAGCGTCGCGATCTGGGCGTTGCTCATGAACCACAGCGGGCCCTGATTCCATACCCTGCCGTGCCGTTCGTTCAGTGGCACATAGTCGATCGAGCGCACCTCGACCCCGGCAATGCGTCCAGAGGGGGCGGGCGACGTTTCAGCGGACATGCGGACCTCCTTACCCGGTATTTAGCTGGTCGAACCGTCGAAACGGGCTAGTGGCGCTTGAGGGTTTCCCAGTCGTGCTCGGCCTCCAGTTTGCCGATCGCCTGCGCGGTGCGTTCTCGCAGTAGCAGTGTCATGCCGATGCCGATCACCACAGCGACCACGAGCGCGATCCACGAGAATCTGGACAGCCACCGCTCGGCGGCCAGACCCGCGTAATAGACGACGGCGGTGGTACCGCCCGCCCACAGCAACCCACCGCTGGCGTTGGCAGCTAGGAAGTGCCGATAGCGCATCTTCAATGCACCGGCCAGCGGCCCGGCAAGAATGCGTAGCAGCGCGACGAAGCGCCCGAAGAACACCGCCCAGACACCCCACCTGGCGAACAGTTGCTTGGCCAGTGCCACATGGCCGGGGCCGAAGTGCTTCGGGAAGCGGTTGCCCAACCGCTCGAAGAGCGACATGCCGAACCGGCGGCCCACGGAATACCCGATGGTGTCACCGATGATGGCTCCGAGAGTCGCGGCCGCGCCGACGCCTACGGGGTTGATGTCGAGTGTGTGGCGGGACGCGAGCAGGGCGGCGCTGACGAGTGCGATCTCGCCCGGCAAAGGAATGCCGAGGCTCTCCATGCCGATGATGGCCCCGACCACGAGATAGACGGCAAACGGCGGGATCGTCTGCAGCAAGGAGTCCACGTCCACGCCGCTAACCATGCCATTCGGCGGCCGAAAACTGTTGACCTCAGGTCGCGTCGGCGAAGAATTTCAATGCCGCGGCGTTGACGACCTGCGGCCGTTCAATGAATCCGAGGTGCCCGGTGTGGGGAATCTCGAGGTAGCGGCTGCTGGGGATGGCGTCGGCGACCTCTTTGCTGAGGTGCGCGGGCAGCACCACGTCGTCTTGGAAGCCGATGACGAGCACTGGGGCGGTGATGCTTCGGTAAGCCGCCAGCCGGTTGCCCTCCGGCGCGATGCTCAGCTGGGCCTTCAGCCCGGGCGTGGACTTGGTCGGCCACATGGTGAACATGTCGATCCAGTCCCGCACAGCGACGTCGTCGTTCAGGGTCTTCGGCGAAAAGCTCTCCAGCAGGCGCACTTTCGCGTCATACGACGCTGGCAGCTCAAGGCCGGATTCGGCCAGCTCGAGCTCGGCACCGCGGAAAAACTCGCGGGTGCGGTCGTGGCGGCCGCGGGTGGCCATCAGCACCGCCGACCTGACCAGTTCGGGCCTGGCCACCATCAGCTCTTGCGCGATGAACGCGCCCATCGAGACGCCCACGATGTGCACCGGCGCCAGGTCGAGTTTCTCGATCAGCGCGGCCGTGTCGGCGACCATCATGTCGGTCGTGAAGTCGTCGGCCTTCTCCGTCGCACCGATGCCGCGGTTGTCGAACGTTACGCAGCGATGGCCCGCCCGCACGAACTCCGGCACCTGGTGCAGGTGCCAGGTGCGGCCCGCGCCGCCGCGGCCCGCAATGAACAGCACCGGGTCGCCTCTGCCGCGGTCGTCGTAGGCCAGATTCACGCCGACGACGCTACTTGAATGCGATTTCGGCGCGGCTACGGACCATGAGCGGGCGTTAGCGCGCCGAAATCGCTGGAGTCTCGAGTATGGAACGGGATTGAGGTTGTCGACGTCCATCTGATGTGCTCGACGACTACCTGCGCCGACACGACGGCGTGATTACGCTCGCCCAAGCTCGACGCGCCGGGTTGAGCCTCAAGGCCGTGCAGCGACGGATCGCCGCCGGCCACTGGATTCGATGCAGCCGCGGGGTCTACTTCGTCAACGATCGACCGTTCACCGACGCCGCACGGATCCGAGCTGCCGTGTGGGGCTACGGCGAACGCGCTGCGGCGAGCGGTCTCACCGCAGCATGGTGGCACGGTCTCACGAAGTTCGCCCCCGATGTCGTCGAGGTGACCGCGCCTCGAAACAGCCACGGTCGCAGCCGCCAAGGGTGCCTGTTGCGACGTCGAGACTTGGAACCCTCGGATGTCGTCGTGCACTGCGGGATCCGTGTGACTGCACTTGCGCTCACGGTGATCGAAGCGGCAGTTAAGGAACGTGGCGGCGCCAAGTTGATGGATTCGGCGTTGCAGCGCCGCCTTGGTCTGCGAGAACTGTGGCGTGCACACCTCCGCAACAAGGGCCGGTACGGGTCGCCCCAGGCGCGGCGGCTGTTGCAGGCAGCATCTGATGGTGCCCGTTCAGAGGCCGAGCGCTTGCTCGTGAAACTGCTGCGGGAGGCCGGCATTACGGGATGGCGCACGAACTACCCGATCGGCCCATACAAGGTAGACGTCGCGTTCCCGGCATCGAAGATCGTCATCGAGGTCGATGGCTGGGCTTTCCACAGTGATCAGGAAGTCTTCCAGAACGATCGAAAGCGCCAGAACTACCTCGCTCTGATGGGTTGGCAGGTGCTGCGGTTCACGTGGTTGGACCTCGTCGAGTACCCGGAACGGGTCATCGCCGAAGTCCGCGCGGCGATTTCGGCGCGGTTAAGGACTCTGAGCGGGCGTTAGCGCGCCGAAGTCGCTTGGAGCGGACTGCGCGCAGCGCCTGGTCCCACAGCAGCAGCGTCGACGGAACGAGCTGGCCGGCCTTGACGGTCTCCTTGCTGAGCATCGCCGTCGCGGTCGCCTTCGTTGCGGCCGACGCCTTCGACAGGTGGCCGGAGTCGAACGGCGGCTGCGGGTCGTATTCGATCGTGAGCTGGATAGCCTTGGCGCGGGCCTCGCCAGCGATCTCGCCAGCCAGCCACATGCCGAGATCGATGCCCGCCGAAACACCTGCGCACGTTACGATGCTGTTTGGTGTCGCCTTTGCGACTACGATCCGCTCGTCGCCGACCGGCGTGACACCGAAAGTCTTCAACATCGGCACCGCCATCCAGTGCGACGTGGCCCGCTTGCCCTTGAGCAGCCCAGCCGCGGCCAGGATCACCGAGCCAGAGCACACCGACGCCGTCCACGTCGCGGTCTGATGTGCCCGTCGCACCCAATCGAGCAGCTTCTCGTCACGAGCGTGTTCGAACGTCGTTATGCCGCCGGGCACCAAAAGGATGTCGGGTGACGGCGTCTCGTCGAACGAGTGCGTGGCGCCGATAAGCAGCACACCGGAATCGGCGGCGACGGGCCCCGGCTCGTGCCAGACAAACCGCACCTCCGCATCGGGCAGATTGCGCAGCACGTCGTAGGGCCCGATGAAGTCCAGGGCGGTGAAGCCGGGATAGACCACGATTGCGATCTGCGTCATTGCCATCTCCTTTGGTTAGGCGAATGTCTTGCGGTACTGGTCGGGCGAAATGCCAAGCCGTCGAACGAAATTGCGTCGCAGCGTTTCAGCCGTGCCGAAGCCGCAGCGGGCCGCGATCACCGTAACCGTGTCGTCGGTCTCCTCGAGCTGGCGGCGGGCGGCCTCGGTGCGGATGCGCTCGACGTAGGCGCCGGGTGCCTCGCCGACCTCGTCGGTGAACACGCGGGTGAAGTGGCGTGGGCTCATCGCGGCGCGACGGGCTAACTCCGGGATGCTATGTGCACCACCGGGTTCGGACTCGATCGCCTCCTGTACGTCGCGGATCGGCGCCCGCTTGGCGCGTGGCATCCACACCGGCGCGGCGAACTGCGTCTGTCCGCCGGGCCGCCGCAGGTAGAGCACCAGCCAGCGAGCGACGGTCTGCGCGATTCCGGTGCCGTAGTCGTCCTCGACCAGCGACAGTGCCAGGTCGATGCCGGCGGTGACGCCCGCAGATGTCCAGACCTTCTCGGAGCTGCGCACGAAGATCGGCTCGGGATCGACTGTGATGGAGGAAAATTCGCGTGCCATTTGTCCGGCGAAGGCCCAGTGCGTGGTCGCGACGCAGCCGTCGATCAATCCGGCCGACGCGGCCAGGAATGACCCGGTGCAGACGCTGACGACGCGACGGGTGTGCTCGGCCGCGATCTGTATCCAGCCGACGGTGTCTGCGTTGCTTCGCGCCTGGTCGACCCCTATGCCGCCGGGCAGCACCAGGGTGTCGATGGGTTCGCGCGGATCGGGCAGGGGTTGGGCGACGAGCGCGAGACCGGTAAGGGTGGTGGCTGGTTCGCCGTTGCGTGAGACCACCGTGACGGAGTAGCCCTCGTCGACGCGTCCCTGGCTGGCCAGGTAGATGGTTGCGGCGGTGAACACCTCGAACGGGCCGACCAGGTCGAGCGCCTGGACGCCCGGGTAGCCGAGTACCACCACCGATCGCACGACTCCAGTGTCGGCGACCGCCGCCATGGCGTCTAGGCCATGACCCCCACAAATCAGGACATCAGCTGGTGGCAGGCCTTAATGCGGTCGATCCACCACTGCCTGCGCTCGGGCGGGGCTGCCAGCGCCGCCAGCCTCGCCGGGTCGGGCGTCACCGGAGCGACCGGTAGGCAGCCGTCGACCGGCGCAACAGGTTCGGCAACGTCGTCGATCAAAAGCGCACCGGTGCCGAGGCCACACGCGTGATCCAAGCGCGACAGCGCGGCGGCCGCCTGCAGCCCCGTCGCGATGCCGACCGCCGAGTCCAGTGCACTCGACACCACGATCGGAATCTCGATCTGCTCGGCGATCGCGAGCAGCGCCGAGATGCCGCCAAGGGGGGCGACCTTGAGCACCGCGACATCGGCAGCGTCGGCGCGCACCACGCGCAGCGGGTCGTCGGCTTTGCGGATGCTCTCGTCAGCGGCGATCGGGACGTCGACGCGACGACGCACTTCGGCCAGCTCCTCGACGGTCTTGCACGGTTGCTCGATGTACTCGAGCGGCCCGGTGGCGGTCAACGCCTCCGCGGCGGCTACCGCTTCGTCGACGGTCCAGCCACCATTGGCGTCGACCCTGACCGTCGGGATGAGCGTGCGTACCACTTCGACTCGGTCGATGTCGTCGGCCAGCGTCTGTCCCGGCTCGGCGACCTTGACCTTCGCGGTGCGCACACCCGGAAACCGGGCCAGCACTTTGGGCGTTTCCAACGCCGGTATCGCCGGCACGGTCGCGTTGATCGGGATGCGGTCGCGAAGCGGCGACGGCGGTTCACGGTAGGCCGCCTCGATGCCGGAGGCCAGCCACGCCGCGGCCTCCAGCGGCCCGTACTCGAGGAACGCGCCGAACTCGCCCCAGCCCGCCGGCCCGTCGATCAGTGCGACCTCGCGAACCATGATGCCGCGGAATCGAACTCGCATCGGCAGCGCGACGACGTGCAGGCGGTCGAGGATGTCGTCGAGCGGCGGGATCACGTGCCCAGGTTAGACCGTCGCGCGGTCGCGGCCCTCCCAGAATGGCTTGCGCAGGTCCTTCTTCAGGATCTTGCCCGTCGGGTTGCGCGGTAACTCGTCCTTGATGTCGACGGTCTTCGGGCACTTGTAGGCGGCCAGGTGCTCGCGGCAGAACGCGATGAGATCCTGCTCTGACGCCTCACCTTCTAGTGAGACAACGGCTTTCACCACCTCGCCCCACTTCTCGTCCGGCACGCCGATGACCGCGACCTCGGCCACCGCGGGGTGTTCGGCCAGCACCCGTTCCACCTCGATCGAGTAGATGTTCTCCCCGCCGGAGATGATCATGTCCTTGAGCCGGTCCTCGACGAAGATGTAGCCGCCATCGCCGACGCGGCCGATGTCGCCGGTGCGGAACCAGCCGTCCTCGGTGACCGCCTCGGCCGTCGCCTCCGGCTTGTTGTGGTAACCCTTCATCAATTGCGGTGAACGGAACCACAATTCGCCCTGCTCACCCGTCGGCACATCTTTCAAAGTGTCGGGGTCGACGACGCGTACCTCCGCGTTCGGGACCAACGTGCCGGCACTCGACAACCGCTCTTCCTTGCCGGGGTTGCGATGCGCTTCAGGCAGCAGATGGCTGATCACGCCGCACAACTCGGTCAGCCCGTAGGCCTGAATGAAGTCCGTGTTCGGCCACGCCTTCAGCGCCGCCCGCAGCAATGGCAGCGGCATCGGCGACGCGCCGTAGGCGTACGTCTTCAGCGCGCCGAACAGCTTGACGGCGTCATCGCCGGTTTCCAATACCTTGGCCAGCACCGCCGGCACCAGGAATGTTCTGTTGGCGCCCTTGAGAATTGCGCCGGCCAACGTCATGCCGTCGACGTCGCGCGTCATCACGCTCGGGACGCCGTCGTGAAGCCCGAACTGCACATACGACGAGCCGCCGACATGGAACAGCGGCATCGAAACCATGTTCTTGTCGCCCTTGTCGAACTCGAAACCCTCGTGCGCATTGACCGTATGCGCAATCAAATTGGCCTGCGTCAGCTCCACACCCTTGGGACGGCCCGTCGTGCCCGACGAGTACATGATGATGCACACGTCGTCGGGTTCGACGTCGTCGCTGCGGCCAACAGATGTCGCGGCCGCCAGCAGCGCCTCATACTCATCACCGTGACCGCCCTCGGGCGTCACCGTGATGACGTGCTCGACGTTGGTGAGCTTGTCGCGGATCTTGTCGACCCCGGGCTTGAGCTCCGCCCCAACGATCAGGATCTTGGCGCCCGAGTCGTTGAGCACATAGTCGAGTTCGTCTGCGGCCAGCCGGAAGTTGATGATCGCGTTGGCCGCACCCAGCGACGCGGCGGCAAGCGTCAGCTCCACGCACGCCGGATGGTTCTTATCCAGGAACGCCACGACATCGCCCCGCTTGATGCCGCGCTGCTGGAGCGCGCCCGCCAGCCGGCGCACCCGGTCGTACCACTGGGCCCAGGTCCAGGATCGGTCGAGATAGTCGAAGGCCTCTTCGTCGGGTTTGGCGTCGGCCCAATGGGCGGTTCGTTCGTCGAGAAAACGTGGTTCAGGCAGGTCGGACATGCCCTGAGCGTGCCACGGTCGCCGTCGCGTCAGTCACCTTTCGGGTAAACCTGCCGGCCCGCCAGGACCCTGTCGCCCGAAAGTCTCTTTGAAGAAATTTTTGAGGGCCGTGTCGATTTGAGGCGGTTTCCGTTCGACGTGTCAACGAGGGCACGATGGACGGGCCCTTCCCAACGAAGAGGAGACACAACAATGTCGCGCTACATGCTGATCATGCGGTCGACCCCTGAGGCCGAGAAGGCCATGGAGGACCAGAACATCGACTTCAACGAGATCATCGCGGCGATGGGCCGCTACAACGAGGAGCTCATCAAGGCCGGCGTCATGCTCGCCGGCGAGGGCCTGACCGGACCGGACGAGGGCTTCGTCGTCGACTTCAACGCCGATCCGCCGGTCGTCACCGACGGTCCGTACACCGAGGCCAAAGAGCTGTTCAACGGGTTTTGGCTGCTCGACGTGTCGTCGAAGGAAGAGGCCAAGCAGTGGGCGCAGAAATGCCCGCTGGGTCCCGGAGTCAAGCTCGAGGTGCGCCGCGTCGCCGAGACGGACGAGTTTCCGCAGGACAACGAGTGGATCCAGAAGGAAATCCAGTGGCGCGCCGACCTCGCCGAGAAGATCGCGGCGGAGTACCGGGCCGAAGCCGACAAGGCCGCCAAGCGCTGAGAGGCGGGGAGCGCAGCAGCTCGTTCTGTAACACGTTCTAGTCTTGACGTCATGACACAGGTCGAGCTGCTGCGCCATCCCATCCACTCCGGCCACCTCACTGTCGGAGCTCTCAAGCGCAACAAGGACAAGCCGGTGCTCTTCCTCGGAGACACCACGCTGACCGGCGGCCAGCTGGCCGCCCGCATCAGCTCCTACATTCAGGCCTTCGAGGCGCTGGGCGCAGGCACCGGCGCCGCCGTCGGGCTGCTGTCGCTGAACCGGCCAGAGGTGCTGATGATCATCGGCGCCGGGCAGACCCAGGGATACCGGCGCACCGCACTACACCCTCTCGGCTCGTTGGACGACCACGCCTACGTGTTGTCCGACGCCGGGGTCACGTCGCTGATCATCGATCCGAACCCGATGTTCGTCGAGCGCGCGCTGGGGCTGCTGGAGAAGGTGCCCTCGCTGACCCAGGTGCTGACGATCGGGCCGGTGCCCGATGCGCTTGCTGGCGTGGCGGTGGACCTGAACGCTGAGGCCGAGAAGTACTCACCGCAGCCGTTGGTGGCCGCGGACCTGCCGCCGGATCACATCGGCGGGCTGACCTACACCGGTGGCACCACCGGCAAGCCCAAAGGCGTGATCGGCACGACGCAGTCGATCACGACTATGACGACGATCCAGCTCGCCGAGTGGGAGTGGCCCGAGCACCCGAAGTTCCTGATGTGCACGCCGCTGTCGCATGCGGGCGCGGCGTTCTTCGTGCCGACAATCGTCAAGGGCGGTGAGATGGTCGTGCTGTCGAAGTTCGACCCCGCCGAGGTGCTCCGCGTGATCGAGGAGCAGAAGATCACCGCGACCATGCTTGTGCCGTCGATGATCTACGCGCTGATGGACCATCCGGATTCGCACACCCGGGACCTGTCGTCGCTGGAGACGGTGTACTACGGCGCTTCGGCGATGAATCCCGTGCGGCTGGCCGAGGCGATCCGCCGGTTCGGCCCGATCTTCGCCCAGTACTACGGGCAGTCCGAGGCGCCGATGGTGATCACGTATCTGGCCAAGGGTGATCACGACGAAAAGCGGCTGACGTCATGCGGGCGGCCGACGCTGTTCTGCCGGACCGCCCTGCTCGGCGAGGACGGCAAGCCGGTTGCGCAGGGCGAGGTCGGCGAGATCTGTGTGTCCGGGCCGTTGTTGTCCGGTGGCTACTGGAACCTGCCGGAGGCGACGGCCGAGACGTTTCGCGACGTCTGGATGCACACCGGCGATCTGGCCCGCGAGGACGAGGACGGCTTCTGGTACATCGTCGACCGCACCAAGGACATGATCGTCACCGGCGGGTTCAACGTGTTCCCGCGTGAGGTGGAAGACGTTGTGGCGGAACATCCCTCGGTCGCGCAGGTGTGCGTGATCGGCACCCCGGACGAGAAATGGGGCGAGGCGGTGACGGCGGTGGTGGTGCTGCGGCCGGATGCTGATCGCAGCGAGGAGTCGGTGGCTCGGATGACCTCGGAGATACAGGCCGCGGTCAAGGAGCGCAAGGGCTCGGTGCAGTCGCCGAAGCAGGTGATCGTTGTGGATTCGGTGCCGGTGACAGCGTTGGGCAAGCCGGACAAGAAGTCGGTCCGCGCGCAGTTCTGGGAGGGTGCGGGCCGCGCGGTGGGCTAGCGGGCGCCAGGGGTATGTGCCGAAGTGCCCGGCTCCGAGCGACAGGAGATGTGGCCGCGCCGGGGCCTTCAGTCGAGCAGCGCGTCGATCTCGGTGCGCAATCGCTCGATGCGTTCCGCTTCCGGAGGAATGTCGTGGCTTTCCTCTGCGGCCCGTTGCCAACCCAGCCGCCACATCCGCGCGACGGCACGGTCGCCCATCCCCGCATAGGGGTTGAGAAGCGTATGCGGGAAGGCCTTTCGACCTTCGCGGTACGCGACGACGAGCCGATGCGCCATAGCACTACTCTGCGCCCCAATTGATTGCTGACGCCCGCATTACTTCGGCGTGTCATGCACACGTTTGATAACAGAGCAGCTGCTCTGTTACCTTGGCCGCCATGGCCCGGCCCCAGGTGTACGACCGCGACGTGATGCTCGACGCGGCCGAAGAACTCGCCGTCGAGGGCGGCGTCAAGGCCGTCACGATCCGCGCGGTGTCTGAACGGGCCGGCATCTCGAACGGCGCCATCTATCACGCATTCGGTTCCCGCGGCGGACTTGTCGGGCGCGCCTGGGTGCGGGCCGCCCGACGCTTCCTGGCTTTGCAGAAGCAGGCCGTCGATGCCGAAGACGAGCCAGTGCGTGCCGTCATCGCGGCGGCCGACGCGCCCGCCGTGTTCAGCGAGCAGTACCCGTCGTCGGCTCGACTGATACTCGGCACGCCCCGTGAGGACCTCATCGGCGGCGCACCCGCCGAGGTACAGGCCGAACTCCAGGCGCTCGACACCGACCTTCGCAACATGCTGATCCGGCTGTCGATCGCCGTGTGGGACCGCAAGGACGCCGCATCGGTCGCCGTGATCGAGGACTGCGTCGTCGGACTACCCACCGGCCTGATGCTGCGCAGACCCATGCCGCCCACCAATGACACCCGCCGCCGCCTCGCGGCCGCCGTGGAAGCGATCCTGTCCGTCAAGTTAGGAGACAAGAATGTCCGCACACCTCGAAATCACTGACGACATAGCCATTTTGAATCTCGGCGACGACGAAAACCGGTTCTCGCCGGACTGGCTGGCAGGAGTCAACGGCTTCCTCGACCGCGTCGAGTCGGGCGAGGCCAAGGCGCTGGTGACCACCGGATCCGGAAAGTTCTACTCGAACGGCCTTGATCTGGATTGGCTTGCCGCCCATAGCGATCAGGGCGACTGGTACGTCGAACAGGTACAGCAGCTGCTCGCCCGGATACTCGTCGCGCCGGTTCCCACCGTCGCCGCCGTCAACGGCCACGCGTTCGGTGCGGGCTCAATGCTCGGAATTGCCCACGACTTTCGGGTCATGCGGGTCGACCGCGGCTACTACTGCTTCCCGGAGGTGGACATCCATATCCCGTTCACACCGGGCATGGCGGCCCTCATCCAGGCCAAGCTCACGCCAGCATCCGCGGTCGAGGCGATGACCACCGGACGCCGCTACGGCGGCGCCGACGCCGAGTCGATCGGCCTGGTGACCGCGACCGCACCGCAGGACAAGGTGACGTCGACGGCCGTCGATCTGGTGGCGGCGTTGAAGGGCAAGGATTCCGGCACCCTGCAGGCGATCAAGTCCACCATGTTCGCGAGCGTCACCGCCGCACTGCGCGGGACGTCCTGACACGCTCGGCACAATGGGCAGGTGCCGGACCTACAGCAGACCGTCGATGCGGTGTGGCGGATGGAGGCCGCCAAGATCGTCGCGACGCTGACCCGCGCCGTCGGCGACGTCGGCCTGGCCGAGGACCTCGCGCAGGAAGCCCTCGTCGACGCGCTGACGCAATGGCCGTCATCCGGGGTGCCCCGCAACGCCGGCGCCTGGTTGACCACGGTCGCCAAGCGCAAGGCCATCGACTATTGGCGGCGGCAGGAGAACCTCGACGCCAAGTACGCGACGATGGCACGGGAACTCGAAACCCAAGTAGACGAGGCGTGGGACCCCGACCGCATCGACGACGACGTGCTGCGGCTGATCTTCATCTCGTCGCACCCGGTG
>Ga0136846_1237495_pt1 | contig 24944 bp, 25 predicted proteins | sample HopSoiMetagenom2_FD_96841 | JGI IMG/M metagenome (GOLD analysis project Ga0136846, IMG submission 96841) | Grasslands soil microbial communities from Hopland, California, USA - 2 Assembly 2016 (version 4) | ecosystem: Environmental > Terrestrial > Soil > Grasslands | place: USA: Hopland... | reverse complement strand
TCTGCGCAGGCGGTGCCTTCCGGATAGACCAGCGTCTTCGCTTCCTTGACGATGAGCGCGCGGCGCAGCGGAATCATCATCAAGATGCCGAGCAGGCCGCCCAGCACGCTGACCAGGATCACCTGGCCGATCTCGAGGTTGTAGCCGAGGATGAGCAGCGCCGGCATGGTGACGCCCACGCCGAAGGCGATGCTCTCGCCGGCGCTGCCGGCGGTCTGGGCGATGTTGTTCTCGAGGATTGTGGCGCGCCGCGTGCGGAAGACCTTGCTGAAGCCGCGGAAGATGGTGATGGAGAGCACCGCCACCGGGATGGAGGCGCTGACCGTCAGGCCCACCTTGAGCACCAGGTACATGCTCGAGGCGCCGAAGAGGATACCGAGCAGCGCGCCGACGATCACCGGCACCGGCGTCAGCTCGGGGATGTCCTGGTCCGCGGAGATGAAGGGCTGGTGCGCCGCCTCGTCCGCTGCCACGGGAACGCGGTCGGCCGTGGCGGTGCGGGGCGCTTTCGATTCCGGCGCGCTCGTCTGCGCGGGCATCTGCATAGGACCCGCAGAGCTAGCACGGACCGGCCCGTCGGGTCACGGCGGAGTTTCGCCGGTGTCGGACCCATCGTATGGTGGGCTGTGTTCACGGTGAAGGTCACGGCGCGACCCGACCCCCGCATGGTGGAGGTGCCGCTGGAGATCGAGGCGGAGCTCCCCCGGGAGTTCGAGGGCGCGGCGCTCCTGGCCTCCAGCGGGCTGCCGCGGAAGGTCAAGATCAAGGCCTCGCGAGACGCGCTCAAGCTTTCCACCGCCTATCGCGCCGAGCAGCTGCTCGGGGACGTGGTGCGCACCGTCCTGCGCGGCACCGCCCAGGACGTGCAGCGCGTGCAGGAGGCAGTGACCCGCTTCATCCGCACGGTGCGGGAGCGCCGGCAGGAAGGCGCGACCCTGCTCATCTCCAGCAACGGCCGCGGCCGCATCGACGTGCAGGAGCAGCTGCCTTCGCCGCGAGGAGCGCAGCCCTCCCAGCCGCCTTCGGCGCCACCGGCCGCCGAGCGCGCACCCGACCTGCTCCGCCGCATCGCGGAGATGGAGGCGGCGCTTGCGCGCGCCGGCGATCTGGCCGACCGCGTGGCTGCCCTGGAGCAGCGGCTCACCGCCTTGACCGACCGGATGTCGCGCGTGGTCGCGGTTTCCGACGTGGCCGGGCCGGGCTTCGAGAGGGCCGCAGGCTCGCGGGCGGCGCCGCGGCGAACCACCGCGGTGGAAGCCTATGCGGAAGGACTGCGCGGCGAGCTGCGCGCCCGCACCTCCGCGGCGTCGGCCCAGGCGCGCAACGACGTGGAGCGCTGCGACAGGGCGGCCGCATTGGCCGTGGAGGCCGAGCTCCTGGGCGCGCCGCGGGATCAGACCTCGCAGCGGCTGCGCGATGCTTCGGCGCAAGTGGCCGCGCGGCAGTCTTCGCTGGAGCGGCTGGGCGAGGAGCTGGAGTTCTATTCCGCGGCCGACCTGCCGGTGGCGGCGCAGCTTCTCTCGCGGCTGGAGCAATCGCCGCCGGCGCCCGACCCGGCTCCCTCGCTGGAGCCCCTGGCGCAGGCGGTGCGCGCGGCGAAGGGCGAGGACAGCGAGGCGCGGACAGCGTGGCTGCAGAGGGCGGCGGCGCTCTGCGGATGGCAGGTCGTGGAAGCGGAGGCTCCGGCGGCAAAGAGCGCGGAGGACCAGAAGCCCACGCAGCCCGAGCTGGCACCGGTTGCGCCGGCAGCGCCCCCGTCGGCAGCAGAGCCGCCGCCGGCGGCACAGGCGGCGGAGCGCGACCTCGACGAGGCGCTGGCCGAGGACGTGGCGCTCGCCGTCACGCTGGGCGCGGTCACCCCGCCGCACGGGGAGCAGCACTACGATCTCGCGGACGAGGACGTGGAGGAGATCCACGACAGCGGACAGCCGCCGCCCGACGACGCCGCGAAGAAGTAGACCCCGCGTAGGACGACGCTGAAAAATGTCCTGCCTCCGACGTTTGGGGGGTTCATCAGGCCGTTCCCCCCCAGGAACGGTCCAACCAAACCCCTAGACCCGGACAACAGCGCGATGCGTGTAAGCTTTTTGATGGCGGTTCTGTGTGCGACAACCCTCTTCCAGACGCAGGCCTTTGCCAGCGGCGGCGCCGGCGGTGGCGGGGGCGGCACCGGCGGTGGTGGCGGCGGCGTCACGACTCCTCCTCCTCCCCCTCTTCCCAATCCCCTTCCCACCACGCCGCCCGAGCCCGGCGTGATCATCCGTGAGTCGTTCGGCTTCGGACCCGACAATGCCCGCCCCAACGGCGGCAAGGGGACGATGAGGGCCGTCTTCACGAACATGTCGATCTCCGGCTTCTGGGTCGAGTGGCCGGGCAGCAAGACCACCGTCTGGCGCGCACCCGAAACCGGCCCCCAGAGCTGGACGTTCTGCGGCGCCAGCGAGAACTGGTTCGAGGGCCCCTCGCCGCTGCAGGCGCCGGGGATGAACGGCTGCATCACCTCCGCCTGGTTCGATCCGCCGGTGATCAACCCTACCGCGCTCTTGCCGTTCACGCAGCCGGCCGGGTCGTACGAGATCTCGGTGGACATGTTCCCCGGGGGGCGCCCGAATTCCTATGTGGCCATCGGCCTGACGCGGTCCGGGGCGCTCAACGACAACCTGAACAGCGTGGGCGATGTGTGGCTGCTGTTGCGCAGCGCCCCCGTTCCGGACAGCGGCCTGAACGCCACCTACGAGCTGCGCCTCAACGGCACCACCGGCCCGCTGCTTGCCCAGGGTGACGTGTTCCTGGTCAATGGATTCTGGAATCCCGTCTCGCTGCGTTACGATCCCGTGTCGAAGTCGGTGAGCGCCGACGTCAGCGGAATCTCGCTGGGCGCCTTCCCCGTGGACATCGCGCCGCCCTCTTTCATCGCCATCGAGGGCGTGGGCATCGCCGACAACCTGGTGGTCCGCAACTCTCCCTAGCTCCCCGCGTTACGTAGGGCCTCGCGTCGGACTACGCTGAAAAATGTCCCTCCTTCGAAGGGTTTGGGGTCGATGAAGCTGTTCCCCCCAGGAACGGTCCACCAGACCCCAGCCCGGACAGCAACGAGATGAGACGACGTCTTTTGGTGGTCCATGCGCCGGTGATCAACCCACCGCGCTTTTGCCCTTTACGCACCCCGCCGCCATGTACGAGATTTCGGCAGACATGTATCCCGGCATCCGCCCCAACGCCCACGTGGCCATCGGGCTGACCCGGTCGGGCAACTCTCCGTAAGGCAATTCGCAGTCTGCAGTTGCACCACCGCTCCCCGAGGCAAGGCCCCCCCGCCGAGCCTCGGGGAGCATCTTTTTCAGGCTCAGGCCTCGCCGCGCCGGGCGCGGACGAAGTGGACGCGGTAGGTGCTGCTGGCGCGGGCGTCGCGGCGCAGGATCCAGGGCAGCTCCGCCTCCTCCTCCAGCTCCCACCCCAGCGCGGCCATCTCGCCGCGCAGCGCCAGGGCGGGATCCGTTCCCGGCAGCCGCTCCGCGTCGTCGACGATGCCATCGCGCCAGGCGTAGGGCGAGGAGAGGACGATCTCCGCTCCGGGCGCCGCCAGCTGGTGCATGTGGTGCAGCAGCGCCCGAGGCGAGCGCACGTTGTCGAGCAGGTTGAGCGCGACCACGCGCCCGAAGCTGCCCGGCGCGAAAGGCGGCTCCAGCGCATCGGCGCAGACCAGCTCCACGTTGTCCACGCGCCGTCCGCGCACCGACGCCGCCTGGTAGGTGCGGCCGGCCATCCGCCGCGCGTAGCGCAGCTCCTCTCCGAGCAGCAGCCGCCGGGCGGCGCGAAGCAAGAAGCCGCTGCGATCGAGGCCCACCACCCGGGCCGCTCCGCGAGACAGCTCGGCCAGCGCAGCTCCCACGCCGCACCCGAGCTCCAGCGCAAAATCTACAAATGGGCGGTCGCGCAGCTTGTCGAGGAGCGCCTCGGCGCCCGATTCCCAGGTGCCGAGATAGCTGGAGAGCTGCTCGACCAGGTGGGGCAGCGGCGCGCCGTCCGGGCCCGGCGCCGCCAGCGCGGCCAGCACCTCCGGCGGCTCCATCGCGGCGAGCAGCCCGAACGCATCCACCTGCGCGAGATCGCGGAACAGCACCGGGATGCCCTCGACGGCCGGATGGACGCGGGCGCAGCCGCGGCAGCGCAGCGTGCCCTGCCCTTCCGGTTCCACCGTATGCAGTTCCAGCCCGCGATCGGTGTGCCGCCGGCACGCCGGGCAGATGAGCTGGACCCCGGCCATTCAGCGCCGCGCCCGCAGAACCCACGCCTCCACGTCCTCCAGCTTGCGCGGGAAATCGGCGGTCAGAAGCTTCCACTTGCCGTTGCCGAGGAACAGCACCTCGTCCTCGATGCGCACGCCGAAGCCGCGCTCGGGCAGGTAGATGCCGGGCTCCACCGTGAAGACCGCGCCGGGCGGGATGGGCGCGTCGTAAAGCCCCGCGTCGTGCACGTTGAGCCCGACGAAGTGACCAAAAGAATGGATGAACTTGTCCAGGTAGCCGGTGCGCCGCAGCGAGTCCTCCGCCGCCCTCTGCAGATCCTGCATGGTCACGCCGGGCTTGATGGCGGCGAAGATGTCCTCCTGCGCCTGGTAGACGGCGCGATAGACCTTGGCCTGCTCCTCGCTGAATTTCCCGCTCACCGGATAGGTGCGGGTCACGTCGGCTGCGTAGCGGCCGTACTCGGCAGCGGCGTCGATGACCACCACGTCGCCGTCGCGAAGCATGCGCGAGTTCTGGCCCCAGTGCAGCACCGCGCCGTTCTCGCCGCTGCCCACGATGGTGCCGTAGGAGAGGCCGGTCGCGCCGGCAGCGAAGAAGGCGTACTCCATCTGCGTCTGCACGTCGCGCTCGGAGACGGCCGGCACGGTGGCGCGCGCCGCCGCCTCGTGGCCGGCGCGGGTGATGACCACCGCCCGCTCCAGCAAGGCGATCTCCTCCGCGGTGTGCGCCTCGCGCAGCCTTGCCAGCAGATCGCGCCGGTGCACCAGCTTGAGCCCGAGCGCGCCCGCGGCCTGCTTCACCGCCTGGACGTCGGAGCGCTCGTCCTTGAGATCCTTGGCGGGCGCCAGGATGGCGAGGCAATCGTGGGCCGGCGCTGCCGTCAACAGACGGTTGCCGCCGTTGCCCCGGCGCACCTCGTCCACGCCGTACTTCTCCTTGAGGGCCGGGCTGAGCGGATCGCGCGGGCCCGTCCAACGCTCCGCCTCCGGGTCGCGGGCCTTGAGGAAGAGGACAGCACGGTTGTACTTGGCCTTGGGCATCAAAACGAGCCAGGCGCCGGGCTCGCTCACGCCGGTGAGCCAGAAGAAGTCGTCATCCTGCCGGTATTCCTCGACCACTCCGGCCGCCTCGCCTTGCGCCGACACCGCCGTCGCGCACCCGTTCAACTCGCGCATCACCCGCTCGCGGCGCTCGCGATAGACCTGCGCCGGAAGCTCCGGCTGCGGCTGTGGTTGGGGATGGGCGAAGGTGGCCGCTGCGAGGAGAGCAATGATCATGGGGGCCAGACCGTACCCGGAACCGGTTGTGATTGACATCCCCCGAATGCTGGTCTATTCCGCGCCGGCCCGTTTCCGGAGGCATCGTCCCCGATGGCACGCGATCTCGGCAGCAAGTACGTCTGCTTCAAGTGCGGCACGAAGTTCTACGATCTGAAGAAGCCCGTGCCCGCGTGCCCCAAGTGCGGGGCCGACCAGCGCGACGCGCCGGTGGCCAAGCCGCTGTCGGCCCGCGCAGCGCGCGCGGCGGCGGCTGCGCCGAAGACAGAAGAGCCCGAAGCGGCGGCCACCGAGGAAGAGGACACCGAGACGGAGGAAGAGGAAGACGACGACGAAGACTAAGCGGCGCGCTCGACGCGGCTGTTCTTCAGCCACTCCGGCACGCGGTCCTTGCGGTAGATGAAGATGGCGTCGTAGGGGCACGCCTTCTCGCACTCGCGGCAGCCGGTGCAGTTCTTCTCGATCACGCTGACCACGCCGAGGAAGCTGTTGGGGTCCTTGACGTGCACCATCTCCAGCGCCTCGAAGGGGCAGCGCTCCACGCACTTCTCGCAGCCGGTGCAGGCCTGCTCGTAGACGAAGGCCAGCGGCCGCTCGTTCTTCTTCAGCATGTGCTGGACGTTGCCGTACTGATCGAGGATGGCATCCACCGGGCAGACGGGGCCGCAGGCGCCGCAGTCGATGCACAGCTCCGGGGAGATGATGTGCAGGGCCTTGCGCTCGCCGGTGATGGCGTCGGTGGGGCAGCGCTTCACGCAGGCCGTACAACCGATGCAGGTCTCGATGATGCGGAAGGCCATTGGGCTGATCTCTATAGTCGGTAGAGCATGAAGTAGACAAGGACGCCCGTCACTGAAACGTAGGCCCAGACGGGGAAGGTCCACACCGCGATGCGGCGATGTGCCGCATACGACCGTCGGACCGCCGACAGCCAGATGGTGCGCAGGATCAGCGGCAGCGCCAGCGCGGCCAGAACCGTGTGGGTGCCCAGCAAGACCAGGTAGAAGGCGCGGCCCGGGCCGCCATAGTGGTGCACGCCGGTGAGCGCGAACCGGGTCAGGTATCCCACCAGGAAGAGCGCCGAGGCGGTGAAGGCCGCCGCCATGCACTTCCAGTGCAGCGAGAAGCGCTTGGTGCGGATGGCCCAGTAGCCGAGGAAGAGAGCGCACGCGCTGGTGGCGTTGAGGGCGGCGTTGGTGGTGGGAAGCGCCTCCGCCAGCGTCACCCGCGGCCCCCGAGCGTGAGCAGGCGGGCATCGCGCAGCAGCGCGTCCGGGTCGTCCGCATCGTAGAAGCCGCGGATGCGGCCCATCCTGTCCACCAGCACCAGCCGCTCGCCGTGCATGATGTCGAACGCCTCCAGCCGCGGGTCGGCGCCCTGGCGCGGGATCTTTCCCATCGCCGTGTGGAAGCCCTGCACCACCGTCCGCTCGACTTCCTTCTGCTCGCCGGTCAGCGACCGCCAGAGCCCGGGCCGCGCGCCGTAGATCTCGCCGTACCGCTTGAGCCTGGGCGGCGTGTCGCGCTCGGGGTCCACGCTGATGGAGAGCAGCCCGATGTTGCCGCCCTGCTCCAGTGGCAGCAGCCTGTCTTGGAGTTTCCTCATCTTCGACTGCAGCCGCGGACAGGCGTCGGCGCAGGAGGTGAAGACGAAGTCGGCGATCCAGACGCGGCCCAGCAGGTCGTCGCGGCGGAAGGCCTTGCCGTCCTCGGCCACCAGCGAGAAGGCCGGGAGCTGCGCCAGCACGGGCAGCTCGGGCCGGGCCACCTGCCGGAACATCAGCGCGCCCATGGGGACCGCCAGCGCCAGCGCGGCGAAGGCGATCCACGCAGGGTGCAGCACCAGCCTTCCAGGCTTCTGCGCGACGGCCTGCATGGCGGGCAGTTATAGCGGGGAAAATCGGGGACACGATACGGAATTCGTCCGACGGACAAATTCCGTATCGTGTCCCCAATTTCCTACCGCCAGTTGGTCAGCAGCCGCTCGCGATCGAACAGCCGGACCGCGACGAAGATGAGCGCGACGTCCGCGATGGCGACGCCCGCCGCCAGCCCGAAGTAGAACCGCGGGCCGAGGGCGATGCGCCCCGCGAGCTGCACCACCAGGAGCCCAAGGAGCGGCAGCACCGTTGTGGCGGCCAGGTTCTGGGCCGCTCGCGGGTCCAGCACGCGTGAAGAGACCGCCACCGCGGCCGCATTTCCGAACAGCGCCAGCAGCGGCGAGAGGAGCAGCGTTCCGAAGAGCCAGGCGGAGTCGGGCAGGAGCATGGCGCCTGCCACCGCATCGACGCCGGCGCAGAACGCCGCCGCTGCCAGCCAGGTGATCCCCACCGCCGGCAGCAGCGCCGCAAAGCTCTTCCCCAGGATGATGTCGAGGGTCCGCACCGGCGTCGCCAGGAGCGGCTCCAGCGTGCGCCGTTCCCGCTCGCCGCCGATGGACTGCGCCGCCAGCAAAATCGGCAGGAAGATGGGCAGGACCAGGAACATGGGGAGCCAGGTGCGGGCAAGCGCCGTCGCGAGCCCGGCCGCGGGAGGCTGGCCGCTCACGCCGTAGACGTCCTGGACGAACGCCAGCGCCTCCTCGGGCGCGGCGCGCACCACCCAGGCGAGCAGCGCGAGCGGCACCGCCACCACCGTGGCCGGCAGCGAGAACATGGAGAGCAGGAGCACCGGCGACCGGCGCAGCTCGAGGAGCTCCTTGCGCATCACCAGCCCGATCATCGAAGTCGCGCCTCCGCCAGGAGCGCGAGCCAGGCGTCCTCGAGGGGATCCTGGTGGGGCGTCACGGAGAGGATGCGCGCGCCGGCGGCCACCAGCGCCGCCACGATCTCGGGGACCTCTGCCCGCGGCTCGATGAAGAGAGCGCTGCCCTGGGTGCGCACATTTCTGAATAGCCCCTGCAACACGCCGTCTGGCGCGAAAGGCGCCGCCAGCTCCACCCGCAAGAGGCCCTCCTGGCGGATCTCGTGCACGGCCACCAGCCTGCCGGCGATGAAGGCCGCGCGCGAACACAGCCGCTCCACCTCGTCGAGATGGTGCGTGCAGAGCACGATGGTCGCGTGTTCCGCCGCCAGCGCCGCGATCACGCTGCGCACCTCGCGGGTGGCCTCGGGGTCGAGCCCGACGGTGGGCTCGTCGAGGAAGACCACCTCCGGCTCGTGCACCAGCGCGCGGGCGATGGCGAGCTTCTGCTTCATCCCGCGCGACAGCTCGGCGAAGGGCCGGGCGGCGTGCAGGTCCAACCCGAACCGCTCGAGCAGCGCGGAGCAACGCCGCTCCACCTCGCGCGCCCCCTGCAGCCGGGCGAAGAAGGTGAGGTTCTCGCGCGCGGTCAGGCGGTCGTAGAAGCCCGGCGCCTCGGTGAGCAGCCCGACCCGCGCGCGCAGCTCAGGTCCACCGGGCCGGCCGGGCCCGACGAGGCAGCCTGCCACCTCGGCCGAGCCGGAGTCCGGCGCATAGAGCCCGGCCAGCATGCGCAGCATGGTGGTCTTGCCGGCGCCGTTGGGGCCGAGCAGGCCGAACACCTCGCCGCGCTCGACCGTGAAGCTCACCTCGCGGCAGGCCGGCCGCCCGCCGAAGCTCTTGGAGAGTGCGCGCGCGTCGATGGCCGCCAAAGCGGCGGCGACTCTACCCTTCGGCCTTGCCCGGCGTCTTGCCCGGCCCCGGCCGCTGCGCCGGGTCCAAAGCCCCCGACTCCGCCGATCCGGGCGTCTTGCCCGCGGGATCGTTGGCGATGGGATTGCGCGAGCCGGTGGCCGGCAACGAGCCGTCCGCCCTGGGTCGCGGCTCCACGCCGTCGCGGGTCTCCTCGGTTCCAATGCCGCGCTCGTTCTTGATCACCTTGATGTCGTCCGCCATGGCGCAAACCTGTGCACTTGGGTAAGTAGCGCGCATGACGAGCCAGGCGGACGTGGTGGTGGTGGGCGCCGGGCACAACGGCCTCGTGGCCGCGCTCCTGCTCGCCCGGCGGGGGCTCGACGTGCTGGTGCTGGAGGAGAAAGAGGTCGTCGGCGGCGCTGCGAAAACCGAGCGGCCGTTCGCGCGAGCGCCCGGCCTCTCGACCTCCACCGGCGCATATCTGTTGGGCCTGATGCCGCCCGAGCTGATCCAGAAGCTGGGCGTGGACATTCCGGTGCTGCGCCGCGACCCGCATTACTTCTTGCCGACCACCGGCAAGCGGTACCTGCTCTTCGGCTCCGATCAGGCGGCGATGAAGGAGCAGTTCCTGGGCTTCTTCTCCGAGCAGGACTACCGCGCCAACCAGGCGCTGCAGGCGGAGATCGGGCAGTTGCGCGACGACGTGGCGCGGACCTGGCTTACGGAGCCGCTCACCATTGAAGAGACGGCGGCGAAGTACGTGCGGCCCGCGCTGCGGCAGCCGTTCGTCGATCTCTGCCGCAAGCCGGTGGGGCAATACCTCGACCGCTTCGGCTTCAAGAGCGACCTCCTCAAGGCGATGTACGCCGTCACCGACGGGTTTTCCGGCCTGACCGGCGACTGGGACACGCCGGGCACCGGCATGAACTTCCTCGTCCACAACATGTGCCGGCTGCAAGGCAGCGACGGAACCTGGATGATCGTCAAGGGCGGGATGGGCACGGTGACGCAGCGGCTGGCCGCGGCCGCGAAGGACGCGGGCGTCCGCATCGAGACTGGCCAGGCCGTGCAGGCCATCGCCGCCTCGCCGCTCGCGGTGGTCCGTTCACAAGGCTCGGAGGTGCGCGCCCGCGCGGTGGTGGTGAACGCCGACCCGTTCCGCATGCGCGATCTGGTCGGCCGCGAGAAACTGCCCGCCGACTACAACGCGCGCATCGACGGCTACCGCCGCGACGGCACCACGCTGAAAGTGAACCTCGCACTCAAGGCGCTGCCGCGTTTCACCTGCCTTCCGGAGGACCGCGGCCAGTTCGGCAGCACCATGCACCTCTTGCCCGACGAGCCGGAGGTGATGGGGGCGATGCACAAGGCCTTCGCCGACGTGAAGGCTGGCCGCTTGCCGGAGTTCCCCACCATCGAGTGGTACGTGCACACCACCGTCGACCCGTCGATGCGCGACGCGCAGGGCCACCACAACTCGGCGCTCTTCGTCCAATGGGTGCCCTACTCGCTCTCCGGCACCACCTGGGAGGCCGAGGAGGAGCGGTACGTGCAGCGCTTGCTCGGCATCTGCGATCGGTTCGCGCCGGGCACCTCGGAGCTGGTGGCGGACACCTTCCCGCTCACGCCGCCGAAGATCGAACGGCACTTCGGCATCTCCCGGGGACACATCCACCACGTGGACAATTCCTTCGGCTTCGCCGACCGCCTGCCCTGCTCGACGCCCTTGCCGGGTCTCTACTCGTGCAGCGCAGGGTGTCACCCCGCCGGCTCGGTGATCGGCGCGGCGGGCCACAATGCGGCCGAGCGCGTGATTCGAGATCTCGACGCCTGACGCTACCGGCTGATACGCAGGCGATACAGATTCAGGGCATGCCCCCCGCCGATCCGCGCGAATCCCTCGCGCGCTGGATTGAATCGTCCCGCAGCACTGCCTTGGCTGTGGTCGGCGACGGCCGAGTGACCGCAGCGAGCGCGCGGTTCTCCGCTCTCGATCACGGGGAGGCATGGCGCTGGCTGAGCGGTCCACACGCGCGAGTGCGCTACGCCAGCCTGTCCGAGCTGGTGCGGGCCGAGGCCACGACGCTCGCGCCAGCGCCCTACCTTTCGCGGTTCGAGCGCGGTGGGCAGACCATCGAGGTGCGGCTCGAGCGGCTGGAGAGCGGCGAGGCGATCGCCATGGTCCACGACGTCAGCGCGGAGACCCGGCGCCAGCGCGAGGTGCAGCGGGACCGCGAGGCGCTGCTGCACGAGGAGCGGATGCACGCGATGGGCGTCCTGGCCTCCGGCGTGGCCCACGACCTCAACCACGCGCTCAACGTCATCGCTTTGCGCGTGGCGACGCTGCGCGCGGACCCCGCGCTTACATCGGTGCGCAGGACGCTCGACGGCCTGGGCAGGGTGGTGTCCGACGCCGCGCGGATCGTGGCGCGGCTGCAGGACCTCGCCCGCAAGCGGCGCGACCGGCCCAGCGATCCGCTGGATCTGGCAGCGGTGCTCACCGGGGCGGTGGAGATGGCGCGCACCGAGACCGACACGGCGGGCGTGCGCATCGAGGCGGACGTGCCGCCCCTGCCGCTGGTGCGCGGCTCGGCGGCCGAACTGCTCCACGTCTTCGGCAGCCTGCTCCTCCACGCGCGCGAGCAGATGCCCGACGGCGGCATCATCCGCGTCCGGGCGCGAGAGGATCGGGGCCGGGTGCTGGTCACCATCCGCGACGACGGGCCGGGGCTGGGCGAGGAGGATGTGAGCCGCCTCTTCGATCCGTTTTCAGGCGTGGCGGCGGAGAGCGCGCTCGGCCTGTCGGTGGCGTTCGGCGTGATGTCCCGGCTGGGCGGCTCGCTGCAGGCGCAGAGTCGCCAGGGGGAAGGCACCGTCTTCACGCTCACCTTCCCGCTGGCGGCGCCGCCGCAGCTCACCCGCCATCCGCCTCCCGCGCCGCGGCGCCAGACGCGCCGCATCCTCGTGGTGGACGACGAGGCGGACAACGTGGACGTGCTGCGCGAGGTGCTGGAGCTGGAAGGACAGCGCGTGTCGACGGCCCGCAGCGGTCCCGCGGCGTTGGCGCTGTTCGACGCCGGCGAGCGCTTCGACCTGGTGCTCTGCGACGTGGGCATGCCGGAGATGAGCGGCTGGAACGTGGCGCGCGAGATCCAGCGCGTCGCCCCCGGCACCGAGGTGTGGATGCTGACCGGCTGGGCCAACGAGATCGGCGAGTCGGACCCGCGCCGCAGATTCGTGCGTGGCGTTTTGGCCAAGCCGCTGGAGATCGAAAAGCTGCGCTTGCTGCTCACCGCCCCGCAGCCCGACACGCCAACTCCCGACCGCGCCGCCCAGCCCTAGTTTCGGGGACACCATACGGAATGGATCGTATGGTGTCCCCGAAACTCAGGGGCAGGCGGTGGAGGTGCCCAGCAGGCAGGGCTTGAGGCCGTTGCACTGGGCGGTGAGCGCGAAGGGGTCGTCGACGAAGGTCAGGCAGCCGCCGACGTCCCAGCACTGCTGCACGTCGCCCAGCACCACCGCGCCGCAGAGGGCGCGGAAGACGTCGCGGCCGGCGCCCCGGGCGGTGAAGTTGGTGGTGACCTCGAGGAGGCAGCCGCTCTTGGGATCGGGGAAGGCGTAATCGAACCGGCCGTGCCCGTCGGCGTATCCGGCGAACGCGTAGTCGAACCCCACCAGCCCGAAGCCGCTGTTGCTGGTCAGGTCCAGCGAGACCGTATGCGGGTCGCTGCTCAGATCGTAGTAGATGCGCGCCGGCTGCGCGGGGTCGGTGGGCTTGGCGATGCCGAGCTGCCTCGAGCTCTCGAAGTGCAGCGTCACCCGGCCGATGCCGCTGCGCGCCTGCGCGCCGAAGAACTCGCCCTCCAAGAGCGGAATGAAGGCGCCGGGCGGGCGCGCGGCGGAGATGGTATAGACGAAGCGCCAGGGCGTGCCGCTCGCATCCAACTCGCGCGTCATCACCACCTGCACCTGCACGCCGGGATGTTGCGAATCCGGAAAGGGCCCCCAGGTGCGCGAGTCCACGTCGCGAGAGGTGGGCGTCACCCCGAGGATGCTGTCGACCAGGGCGAGGATGGCGTCGACGCCGGCGTTGATGGAATCGCCGGTGGTCCGGGCGCTGGCGTAGATGTCCGCCGGCCCGATGGCGCAGGCGTTCTGGGCCGCGGGCTGCGCCGGGAGCTGCACGTGGAGCTGCTGCTTCTGTGGGATCGCCACCAGGAAGGCCACGTCCTCGTTGGAGAGGTTGCCGCACGCGCAGGCGAGCAGCAGCAGGGTGCTACAGACCGAGCGCATAATCGACTCCCAGCGCGAACTCGGCGTAGCCGAGGTTCTGCGATCCATCGACGTTGTAGAAGAGGTAGTTGACCCGCGCGCGCGCCACCGCCGACCAGCGGTTCGAAAAGCGCCAGGTCAGCGCGGTCTGCGCCCCGGGGGTGAGCGTGAAGAAGTTCTGGTTGGGCAGCTCCGGATGGTTCTGGAAGTTGCGCGCCAGGTAGAGGAAGGCGAGCCGCGCGCCCAAGGAGAAGGTCAGCGAGTCCGACATGTAGAAGTCGCGCCACAAGGACGCGCCGGCGCCCAGCTCGAGGAAGCGCTCCTCGATGGGCGTGACGCCCGGCAGCGTGAGGGTGGCGGCGCCCCCGCCGACGGCGACGTCCAGGCCCCACGCCAGCTGGTGACCCAGGTCGTCGCGCGTGGCCAGCTCCACGCCGGCCAGCGCCGCGGGCGGAAAGAGGCCGTTCCGCGCTGCCGCGTCGAAGAAAAACTGTCCACCGCCCGTACCCAGCACGCTGAAGCGTGGGCCGGAGGCGCCCTTCTGCGGGTCGTCGCTGAGCGGGCGGCGCGAGAGGCGCGCGTCGGCGATCTCCACCGGCGCATCGGAGACGCTGACGTCGCCGAGCAGCAGCGAGTCGCCCTCGCGCTTCTTCACCACGTAGTTGCCGGGGGCCAGCGCCAGCCGCCGCTGATCGCCGCGGACCTTGGCCACCTCCGCCACCGCCCGCCTCGATCCGTCGAGGACCACGTAGACGCCCTCCGCGGCAGCGGGAAAGACCAGCCCGCCGCGGGCCGGCGAAAGCTCGGTGAGCACCACGTCCCCGGCGCCACCCAGGTCGTACAGGTAGACGGGATGCTGCGCGCCGGCCCGCGTCTCGGCGGTCTCGCCTACCGTGCGCGCGTAGGCGTAGGCATAGGCCTCGGCGAGCGTCACCTTGCCGTCCCCGCTGGTGTCGGCGTCGCCCAACAGGCCGCTGGCCAGGTAATGCGTAAAGAAGGAGGCGCCGATGTCGTCGGACTCCTGCGACTCCTCGTCGGCGCTGGAGGAGGCGATCAGCACCAGGCCGTGGGGCCGGGTCGAAGACTGCGCCGCCTTTTGCACGTCGAAGGCCGGGGCTGGCCGGATGCCCTTCGCGCGCGTGATGGCGCCGGATTGGCAGGAGTCGAGCAAGCCGATGCGCACGTCGGCCGGGGCGTTTTGCAGGGCCTCGCGCAGCTCCGTCAGCGGCATGCGCGTTTGGCCCAGGCGCAGGTCGCCGTCCTTGGCGTGTCCCGAGTAGTAGACCACCAGCACCGTCTCGTCGCCGTGCGACCTCGCGGCCGCCGCCAGCGCGCCCAGATCGACGATGGCGTCGCGCACCTGCTCGGCGGTGGCGTCGGTGATCAGCCGGGCGTCCTCGGCACGGACGCCGCCCAGGCGAGTGAGGATGCCGTACATGCGCCGCGCGTCGCGCTCCGCGTAGCGCAGAGGGCGCGTGCCGGCGCCGCCGTGGGAGTCGCCGACCACCAGCGCGAAGCGGCGCTCCGAGGCCAGCGCCGGGAGCGCGGTCAGGAGCGCGGCGGCGCAGAGGGCGCGGGCACGGTTCATCGATGCAGCCTGACCTGGAGGACGTCCGTGCCGCGGGGCGCCTCCTTCGCGGATCGGATCTTCGCGGCGTCGATCGGCGTGTCGGACAGCACCACCAGCAGCGTGGCCACGCCCTTGCCGGTCCAGTCGAAGGCTTGCGGAAGCGTGCCGTCCACCGCGGGACCGGAGTAGACGATGCTGGTCTCGCCCGTCTCCAGCAGCAGCGCAGCCATCTGCTTGTGGCCGGCCGGCGAGACCTCGAGCAACAGCCGCGCCCCCAGTGCCAGGGGCTCGTCGGCATCGAGCCGGTGCACGCCGGTTGCGTCCTGCACGAAGAGCCGGGCCGAGACGCCGCCCTTGCTGTGCTCGCGGCCCTCGGGCGACTCGCCGGCCTGGGGCCGCATCATCAGCCCCGCGCCGGCGATGATAGCGACCGATGCCGCCGCGGCCAGCGGAGCCCAGCGCCCGGCCCACGATCGCCGCGGCTTTTCCGCCAGCTTCTCCGCCACGCCGGCGGCGAAGACAGGAAACGGCACGTCGCGCCGCAGCGCCTCGCGCTCGGCGGCGATCTCGTCCTGCACCGCCGCACAGCGCGCGCAGCCCGCCACGTGCGCTTCGACGCGCTCCTTCTCCACGCCCGACAGCTCCCCGGCGAGTAGCCTGCGGACGCGCATGGCCGAGCAGCCTTCTCCCGGCCCGCCCAGATCGAGGTTCACAGGTCGCTCCCTTCCGGATGCTCCGGCCTTCGGCCTGCGCCCGTCGCCGGGGGGACCCCGGCTCCTCCGTCGACCAGGTCCACGCCCAGCGCCTCGCGCGCGCAGGCGAGGAACTCCCGCAGCCGCTTGCGCACCGTGGGCAGGCTGCGCCCCAGCTCCTGCGCGATCTCCGCCTGCGTCAGCTCGTCCACGAAGTACAGCACGGCGACCTCCTGCGCTTCCTCCGGCGCGGCAGCGAGCACGACCCGCACCAGCTCCCGGCGATCCGGCGATTCCACGCGCTGCTGGCCATCCTTGCGCATCAGTTTCAGCTGCTCGCGCCAGAGCGCCTTGCGGGCGCGGAGCAGGTTCAGGCAGTGGTGCGTCGCGATGCGGAGGATCCAGGTGCTGGGAGAGGCCGCGGCCCGGAACCCTTGCAGCGACCGCAGCACCTTGACGAACACGTCCTGGAGCGCGTCCCTGGCCTCCGCGTCGTCCTTGAGCAGGTAGCGGCACCTGCCGTACACCGCCGCCGCGTACTTCTCGTACAGCTCGGCCACGAGCCCCGCGGGCGCAGGAGAGCCGGGCGCGGCGGCTTCGCCGGCCCGGCCACCTGCTAGTACGCGGAGTCCGCCTGCGGTCACGGCGCGGTCTTGGAGGAGAACGACGCGTCCTGGTACGCGCAGGCGGTCACGCTGCCCGAGGTCGGGCCGCCCCACGGGGGCAGGTTGAGCGTGATGTTGGAGTCGAAGTACGCCACCGTGAAGGGAGCCGGGCTCCAGCACTCCGAGATGGTGACGCTGTTGCCGCCGCCCAGACCCTGCACGTCCGCGCGGCCCTGGCCGTCGTTCTTCCAGCGCGAGTGGGCGGAGAAGCGATCCTGCGTCGTGGTGTTGTGCACGGCGAAGTCCAGGTCGCCGCCGCCGGTGGTGTTGTTGGCGTAGGCGTAGAGGATGTTGTTGCGCTGATCGGGGTTGTTGCCGTCGCGCGCGCCGGTGTAGGTGACGGCGAGTTGGGCCGGACCCACGTTGGTGTAGTGGGTCACGTTGAGCTGGCCGGTGGCGTTGCCGGCGATGCCCAGCGTCCCCTCCTTGTCGAAGTCGATGGTGAAGCTGCCCGAGCCGTGGTGCCGCTGGCCGCCGGGGGTGGCCACGCCGCTGGCGAACTGCACGAAGGCAGAGGCGGGCTGCGCCTTGGGCTGGGCAGAGAGGGTCCAGTCGAAGCTGGTGCCGTCGGCGTCGCGCGAGACCACCAGCTTGAAGGTGTTGGCGTCGAGCGCTGCCGAGCCCTGCCAGGTGCAGCTGTCGGCGTCACAGGTGGTCGGGTCGAAGTCCTCGGTCACGTGCTGGAGCAGGTCGAGGAAGGCCGCAACCGGCACGTTGAACACCACCGCCACGCCGACGGTCAGGGCGTAGAAGGGCGAGCCCTGACCCGCGGTCGAGTTCTGCGCGACGGTATCGCCAGACGACTGGGCCGCCTGCGACGACTGGGGCGAGCCCATCGACACGGTGTCCTTGCTGGGCATCGCATCGCGGGCCTGGTCCTTGAACTGGCCACCGCCACAGGCGATGGCTGCCAGAAGAGGAAGGGCAAGTAGCTTGCGCATGTCGTTCGTCTCCTTGGCGGGCGACGGCCCGCTCTTTCTGTCCCTCTGGACCCAGCCGGGCCCCAAGAATGGAAAACGCCCTTCAAAACTGGCGTGTTCCCGGCAGGTTGCGCGGCTTTCGGGGTGGCGGGCGCAAGCATATGCCATCCTGCCCCGATGTCCCGTTCCTGTATCTTCTGCGCCATCGCGGCGGGCGAGGTGGGGGCGTCTTTCGTGCTCCGCGAGGAGGGCGTCTGCGCCTTCCTGGACACGCGGCCGGTCTTCAAAGGCCACGTGCTGGTGATCCCGGCGGAGCATGTGGCCGATTTCCACACCGTTCCCGCCATCGGGATGGGCGGCTTCTGGACCGCCGTGCAGCGCGTTTCGCGCGCCGTCGAGGCGGGATTGGAGGCGCAGGGCACCTTCGTGGGGGTGAACAACAAGATCTCGCAGAGCGTGCCGCACCTGCACGCGCACGTGGTGCCGCGGCGGAAGGGCGATGGGTTGCGGGGCTTCTTCTGGCCGCGGACGAAGTACGAGTCCGACGCGGAGATGGAGGAGTGGGCGGGGAAGATTCGGGGGGCGATGGGAGGAGTAGTTCAGCCCATCTGACCGGCATTTGCATTACCTTGCTCCCATGCAGCGCATCCGCGGCAACAGGGTGGACATCCTCGCCTGGACCGATCCCGCCGGCATTGAAGGCGTGGCGCTGGATCAGTTGCGCAACATCTCCTCCCTGCCTTGGGTCTTCCACCACGTCGCCGCCATGCCGGACGTTCACTACGGCAAGGGTGCCACCGTCGGCAGCGTCATCGCGATGAAGGGTGCAGTGAGCCCCGCAGCCGTCGGCGTCGACATCGGATGTGGCATGGCCGCCGTGAAGACCAGCCTCGGTGCCAAGGACCTCCCCGACGACCTGCGCGGCATCCGGCGCGAGTTGGAGCGCGCAATCCCTGTTGGCTTCAACCAGCACCGCGATCCCATCGACCGGCCCCAGGACAGGGAGTTCTGGGGCGAGTTCCACCACCTGACCCCGGCGGTGAAGGACCTGGCCCACAAGGCGCGCCTCCAACTGGGCACGCTGGGCGGCGGCAACCACTTCATCGAGCTGTGCCTGGACACCGAAGACCGCGTCTGGATGATGCTCCACTCCGGCAGCCGGAACATCGGCAAGTCGCTGGCCGAGATCCACATCCAGCGGGCGCGGAAGCTGGCCCACAACCAGGACCTGCCCGATCGCGACCTGGCTGTCTTCCTGGCGGGGACCCGGGAGATGGAGGAGTACCGCCGCGACCTCTTCTGGGCCCAGCGCTACGCGATGAAGAACCGCGAGGCGATGCTGGGCCTGTATCAGGAGATCTTGACCCGCTTCCGCCCGGACGTGCAGTTCGCCGACGCGGTGCTCTGCCATCACAACTACGTGGCGGAGGAGACGCACTTCGGCGAGGAGGTGCTGGTCACGCGCAAGGGCGCCATCCGGGCCGGCAAGGGCGACCTGGGCATCATCCCCGGCAGCATGGGAACGCGCAGCTTCGTCGTCCGCGGCCTCGGCAACGCGCAAAGCTTCCAGAGCGCGAGCCACGGCGCCGGGCGCAAGATGAGCCGGGGGGAGGCGCGCCGCCGGTTCTCGGTCAAGGACCTCCAGGCCCAGACCGAAGGCGTGGAGTGTCGCAAGGACGGCGGCGTGCTCGACGAGATTCCCTCGGCCTACAAGCCCATCGAGCAGGTGATGGAGAACCAGAAAGATCTGGTGGAGGTGGTGGCGGAGCTCCATCAAGTCCTCTGCGTGAAGGGCTGAAGAATCTCCCGGTGGAGATCCGGACACCCGTGTCAGATCTCCCGTCGGACACCGTGTGACCCTCCGCAACGCCACGCAGACAACCGCGCGAAATGACGGCACTTCGAAAATTTACTGAAACTGGCACCACGCTTGCTCGTCTATCCCGGCATGAGCTTCCTTCGCACCATGAGCCTCATCGTCGGCGCCGCCCTGGTGGCGCTAGGCGGTAGCGCCCTGGCGCTGTTCCTGTAGGCCCAGCTTCCAGACCGCGCCCAGCGCGATCGAGGAGAGCACGGCCAGCAGCATCAGCACCTGGAACACTGCCTGCCATCCGAACCGAGCCGATACGCCGGCGACCAGCGCTCCCTGAGCGATGGCCCCCACCGAGCCACAGCCGTTGATGAAGCCGGCCACGGTCGCGGCCGCCTGCGGACCTCCGAGATCCTGGGCGGCCACGCCGGAGATGAGTGAATCGGGGCCGAAGAGGCAGAAGCCCACCAGCGCCATGGCGGCGAAGTTGGTCCACAGGCCCACGCCCGCCACCCGACCGTAGAGCGCGAGCGAAAGCGCCAAGGCCAGCGTGCAGATGGCGGCGATGGCGCCCCGGCGGCCGGGAAACCAGCGATCGCTGATCCAGCCGATGGCGATGGCGCCGAAGATCCCGCCGAACTGGAACGAGGTGGAGACGTAGGCCGCGGTGTCGGCGGCGTAGTGCAGGCTGCGCTCCAGATAGAAGGGCAGCCAGAAGTCGATGCAGTACCGGATCAGCTTCATGCCGAAGTACGAGGTGCCCAGGAGCCACACCATGGGATTGCGGAGCGCCGCCGAGGCCGCCTTGGCGCTGGCGGCCCGGTCGCGAACCGGACCGGACGCGCCCTGGTCGGGTCCTTCCTGGAGGAAGAGCAGGACGAGCAGTCCCACCAGCGCCACCCAAACCGCCGGACCGAAGAAGGCCGCCCTCCAGCCGAAGTGCCGGAGCAGCCATGCCGCGATGGCGGTGGCCGCCAGCGGGCCGACCTGGAAGCAGGTGGACCAGAAGCCCATCACGGCGCCGCGCTCGGTGGGGCCGTACCAGGCGGCCATCGCCTTCACGTTACCGGGCCAGCCGGTGGCCTGGACGAAGCCGTTGAGCCCGAAGAAGAGCGCGAAGAGGAAGGCCGTGCTGGAGCCGCCGAAGGCGCAGATGAGCAGCGCCGAGGCGATCATGCCCAGGCCCACCAGGCGGCGGGAGCCGATGCGGTCGCCCAGCCATCCGCCGGCGAACTGTCCCACGGCGTAGGTGGCGAGGTACCCGGTGTCGATCACGGCGAGCTGGGCGGTGCTGACGCCGAGCTGCCGCTGGATGGTTCCCTTGGCGACGGGGAAGTTCTTCCGCGCGAAGTAGTACGTCGCGTAGGAGACCCAGGTGAGGGCGAAGGCGCGGGCGCGGCCCATCCACCGAACTTACAGCGAGCCCGCGGCCAGCACACGCGGAGAGCCGCCGTCCTGCACGAAGGCGACGATGCGGGTGCGTTTCCAGGAGGCGTTCTGCGGCACCTCCACGTCGGCGCTCCAGTCGCCGGTCGAGCCGGGGATGGTGCCTACCTCTTTGAGCGAGCGGACCACGGCGCTGTGGGGCAGCGTGCGGCCGGCGTTCTCGCCCCGCTCCACCTTGGTGACGAGGCCGTCCTCGACCACCGCGAGCATCACCTGGGCGGCGCGATGAGGGGGGAGGCTGGTCACGGCGATGTGTACCAGGTGTACACCCGGTACACTTGCGGCCTTGGCGGTCAGCGCCAAAGCGCCGTGAGGCTCGAGCGCGGCGGACCGGGCGGCCCTGGCGATGCCCTCCTCGTCCGAGCCGAGGACGTCGGTGCGCCCGTCGACGATGGCCTGCGGCGTGTAGATGCGGCTGCCGTAGAGCCCCTGGCGCGCGCTGAACTGCGCCGCGGAGAAAGGATCCTTCCAGCCCAGGTCGTTCCAGTAGTCCACGTGCTCCGCGAGGACGATCAGCTGCACGCCGGGAACGGGCTGGGTTTGCTGCAGCCGCGCCAGCGCCGCATCCGCCGGCGGGCAGCTCGAGCATCCCTCGGAAGTGAAGAGCTCCACCAGGACGGCAGCGGCTGCGAAGAGGCTCATGTCCGCAGTCTACGCGGGACTTTTGCCAGCGGTTACGCCATACTGAACGAAATGTCAGGGGGCTCCGGCAGATTGCGCGCATGAGCGAATCCAACCTGCTCGAGCTTCCCTTCGCGCCCGTCCCGCCGGCAGAGCCCGGCCGCGTGGTCGTCTCCGACGCCTTCGACCTGCTCCGGAGCCTGGGCCCCGAGTCCGTGGACCTGGTGGTCACCGATCCGCCTTACGAATCGCTGCAGATCCATCGCGCCCGCGGCACCACCACCCGGCTGACCACCAACTGGTTCGTCACCGTCCCCAACGAGCGGCTGCCGGAGCTCCTGCGCGAGGTGTTCCGCGTGCTCCGGCCCGACCGGCACTTCTACCTTTTTTGCGACGAGGTCACGGCCGACGTGATCAAGCAGCAGCAGGGCGTCGGAGCGGCCCGCCTTCCCAACGGCGCGCGCCGGTGCTCGTGCGGGCTGACGTACTGGAAGGAAATCGTCTGGGCCAAGACCACGCTCGACGGCCGGAGCATCCGCGGCGGCACCGGCTACCACTACCGCGCCGCCAGCGAGCGCATCCTCTTCTTCGAGAAGGGCAAGCGCGCGCTCGACGACCTGGGCATCCCGGACGTCCTCATGTCCCCGCGCGCCGGAGTCCCGGGGCCGGCGGTCAAGCCAGGCGCTTTGGTGCGGACGCTCATCTCGCAGAGCACGCTGCCCGGCGAGCTGGTGGTCGACCCGTTCTGTGGCTCCGGCGTGGTGGGAGTGGAAGCGCGGGGGTTGGAGCGGCGGTTCCTGCTCGGCGACATCGACCTGGCGTACCTCGATCCCTCGCTTGCAGGGTTCGCGCCGGAGGGCGCGGTGGTCGCTCGCGCCGCGCAGGTGCTGGAGGAGCCAGCCGAGCCGCCGGAATTGGAGACGCTGGCCGACGGCAGTGCCGCCGCTCCAGACATGGAAGCTGCCCACGCCTGCGGCTGGCTGGACGACAGCGGCGCCACCGACCCGCTGGAGAGGCTCCTGACGGTGCGATCGATCGAGCGGGAGGCCGCGGTTCGCCGCTTCCTGCGCACGGAGCCGCCGCGGCCGCGCGAGCCCGACCGGCTGCGCGCCTGGCGCGCCTGGGCCTTGAGCGGGAGAAGAAAATCATGACCGAGCCCACCATCCTGCAACTCGTCTCCCCGCCGCGCGCGCTGCCCGAGGCGGTGGCCGCCCTGCGCGCCTGGGACCCGGCTGGCATGGGCGCGTGGGTGCTGGGGGCGCGGGCGCAGCTTCCGCTCACGGCCGAGGAATGCCAGCTCGTGGCGCAGAAAGTGGACACACTGGAGCTGTCGGCCGCGGAGTTCGAGCGCCTCATCGCGCTGACCGGCGCCACGCTGGGGCTCGACTACCGGCGGCGGCTGACGGTGGGCAAGACCATCTATGGCAAGGACCGGGAGGTGGACGTGCTCTTCCGCGACGCCCGGAACGGGAACAGGCTGGCGGTGGAGGCCAAGTACCAGCGCGTGTCGGGCACCGCCGACGAGAAGCTGCCCTATGCGGTGCTCAACCTGACCACCCTGCCGCTGCCGGGTGTCATCGTCTACGGCGGCGGCGGATTCCACCAGGGCGCGCTGCACTGGCTCTGCGCCAACACCCGCGCGACGGACATCTCGCGGCTCGCGGATTGGCTGACGGTATTTTTCGCGCTGTGATGCAACTCGGCCCTTTGAAAATGACGAAGGCGACCACCATGCTGGCCGCCTCCGCCTTGCTTCACCCACCGATTAGAACGATTGGGCGCGCGGGATATTTCACCGGGCCGGCGCGGCGGCCAATTTTACCCGGCGATAGCGCTTCGGGCGGCCTTCCGCCGGCTGGCGCCGCCGCTTGCGGGCGTCGTCGTCCAGGGTAGCGAGCGTTGCCTCGCCCAGCGTCCGCAGGGCCGCGCGGTCGAGCAGGAAGGAGATTGGGGCGCCGATGATGGGCCACAGTTTCACGGCGCGCGGCAGCCAGCCCAGGCCCAGGCGGCGGAGGATGGCCTTGAGCAGCGCCGGGCTGAGCCTGCGGATGATGCGGACGGGCAGCGAGCCCTCGAGGACGCGGCCGATGACCCGGGCGCCCGCTCGCAGGCCGGCGCTCCGGGCGGCGCCGGCAAAACCCGCCCCCGCCCAGAGCGCGTACAGCTTGAGCCGGCCCTGCTCGCCCGCCGTGTCCGACTCGTAGACCTCGAGCAGCCCGAAGATCAGCTCCGCCTCGAGATACAACGAGACGGCCACGCCCGCGGGCAGACCGATGGGAAAGGCGATCAACGCCAGCGTGCCGGTGGCCGCCCCGGAAAGCCCCGCCCGCAGCGCCGACGATCCGATCAGCCGGCGACCCAGCGCCACCTGATCTTCTCCGGGGTGTGTGGCCCGCAGCGCCGCGACGCGGAACCTCGCGCGATCGCGCGCCCTCTCCACCACCTGATCGACCCATTCCATCAGTGGTCCGCCCTTCCGGGCTCCGCCCGTCGCCGGCGAAGCCGGCTCCTCCGTCAATGCTCACTCCGCGCTGGCCGAGAGGATTGTATCGCCGGGCTGCAGCGAATCGAGCACATCGTCTCCGCCGCGGAGCTGGCCGGCCACGGTGTAGCGGCCGTCGAGGTGCGGCTGCGGTGAGTGGCAGAGGAAGAACTGGCTGCCGCCGGTGTGCGGACCGCTGGTGGCGATGCCCAGCGTGCCGCGGCGGAAGCGCAGCGGGCTGTGCTCGTCGGGGAGCGCCCAGCCCGGCCCGCCGTCGCCGTCGCCGCGCGGATCGCCGCCCTGAACCACGAAGTCCGGCACCACGCGGTGGAAGGTCAGACCGTCGTAGAAGCCGCGCTTGGCCAGCGCGCCCAAGGCGGAAGTGGTGAGCGGCGCCACGTCGGGAAGCAGATCGACCATGAGCTCACCGCGGCTGGTGCGCAGCCGCAGGACATGGAACCGGGGCGCGCCGGCCACTTCTTCCGGCACCGGAGGCCGCAGGCCCCGCTGGCCGAGCGCCACCGCCAGCGGCACGTTGGGCGTGGGCAGAAGCTCCGGCAGCGGGCCGGTGAGGCCCACCAGCGCCGTCAACGCGTCGGACTCCGCGTTTCCCGCGGCACGCGCCCGCGCCGGAGCCAAGCGCTGGGCCGCGGCCAGCGCCGCCTCGCGCGTGGCAGGGTTGGGGTCGAGCTTGGCCAGCGCGCCGGCCGCTTCCTGGACCACGAAGCCGTCGCTGTCGGCGAGCAGCGCGCGCAGCTCGGCGGCGAAGGGCGCGCCCCCCGCGCCCGCCGCCGCACCCCGGACGCGGCCGTCCTCGTCGGCAAAGGCGGCGCGCGCCTCAGGCAGGCCCAGCTCCGCCGCCAGCGCCCCCGCTCGCGCGCGAGAGCGCCAACCCGCCGCGCCGCAGCCGGGCGTCTCGACGAGCCGCTTGCGGACCCGATCCCGCGCTTGCGCCACGGCACAGCGGGAAGTCTCGTCGCGATAGAGCGAAGGCTCCGGAGCCAGCTCACCCAGCGCCGCCGCGCTCTCGGCGAGCGCCACGATCACGTGCGGATTGTCCTGGCCGGCGAAGGCCGCGCCCAGGACCTGCTTGCCGCCCGCCGCGAGCGCCAGCGCCCGCGCTGCTTCCACGCGGACGCGCCACTCGTCGCGGAAAGCTCCTGCCGCCAGCAGATCCGCTGCGGGCAGCCCCTGCGCGCCCCAAGCGCGCGCCGCGAGCGATCGCCGCCACGGGCCCGTGGCCCGCAGCGCCTGCTCCAACGCACCCCGGACGCCTTCGCCGCGCGGCATGCGCGAGAGCGCGTAGGCCGCGCCGTCGTTGAGCGGGACGCGCCATTCCG
>Ga0136846_1235124_pt1 | contig 24960 bp, 20 predicted proteins | sample HopSoiMetagenom2_FD_96841 | JGI IMG/M metagenome (GOLD analysis project Ga0136846, IMG submission 96841) | Grasslands soil microbial communities from Hopland, California, USA - 2 Assembly 2016 (version 4) | ecosystem: Environmental > Terrestrial > Soil > Grasslands | place: USA: Hopland... | reverse complement strand
AGGGCTTCGGCGGCGGGCCCCCCGTCACCGCCGAAACCCCGGACCCCGGTCCCCGCTACGGTGCTCACGCGGCCATCCGGGTACACCGCCCGGATCCGGTGATTGTACGTGTCGGCGATCAGCAGGTTCCCCTCGCCGTCGATCGCCAATCCCCCCGGGTGGTTCAGCAGGGCTTCGGCGGCGGGCCCCCCGTCACCGCCGAAACCCCGGACCCCGGTCCCCGCCCATGTGGTGATCGTGTCCGCCACTGCGGACTGCTCAGTCGTGCCGTTGATAGCGGAAATCATGGTGCGGTCTCCTCCGAATGTCTGGCCGGACGGACAGTGGTGTGCCTCGGGCCAGCGGGACATGCATACGGACGTCCATCGGGACGTGCGCTCCGACTGGCCGGCGAGTGGTCGAACTGGTGGACGGGAGGCGTTGCCGGCGCACCTACGGAAGGTGCAGGCCGGTGGGTGGCAGGGCCGGCTGAGCCTGCGGGAAGCACGGGTCCCGCTTCCTGCGAGGGCAACCGAAGAGGGGCTCCCGCTCGTCTGGAGCACGCAGCCTGGTGGTGTCCGCCTCCGAGTCCCTGAGGTCGCCGATGCCGGCAGCCGCGTAGCCGACCGGGGCGCACACGCCGGTGCCCTCTACCGTTCGGCGATCAGCGTGCGCGGCGCACTGCGTGTGCCGAAGGCGAGGCCCACCGGCTCGGGGTCGACGATCCAGCTTGCACCAGCCACTCTCAGGACCCGGCAGACCATCTCGACGTGGGTGAAGTCCCGGCCCTGGTTCCCGTCGCCCCGGACGATCAGCGGCCGGCCGGTGAGCAGTGGGATGATCCCGGTGGGGATGACAGCGACCTACGGGTGTCCGGCGGGCTGCGGCGGACCGTACACGTTGAAGAACAGGAAAGGGAGGGCGGGGAAGCCGTAGCACTGGTGGCAGCCGGTCAGGTAGCTCCGCGGCAGGCATGCTGGTGGCATACGAGTGCGCGGGTCTCGGGCGGCCATGAGGACCAAGGTGCCGCCGGTGAACCCGGCGCTTCCCGTGATCGCGATCCGCGCGATGGCTCATCCTCGTCACAGGGCTTCCGTCCGGTCGCCTCCGACGCGGTGGCGGCAGTCGAGAACGTAGGCGGACTGGGCTTCGATGGCGTCGTAGTCGAACTCGTCGTGGTCGGCGAGCAGAACGACTGCGTCGGCGGCCTGCAGTTCGTCGGGCGTGGCGCTGACCCGCTGCGTGCCGGAGAGGTCCAGGCTTCCGGTGTGCACGCCGTCGATCACGTGCGGGTCCGCTACTCGGACCTCGGCGCCCAGCCGGCACAGCAGTTCGGCGATCCGCGCGGTCGGCGTCTCCCGGGCGTCGCCGGTGTTGGCCTTGTAGGCGAGGCCCAGAAGCAGGATCCGCGAGCCGTTGACGGCCTGCTTGCGCCGGTTGAGCGCCTGGATCAGTCGGCTGACGACGTAGTCGGGCATGTGGCTGTTGATGTCGTTGGCGAGTTCGACGAAACGGAACCGGTGCCCGAGGGCCCGCTCCACCTGCCAGGACAGGTAGGAGGGGTCGACGGGCAGGCAGTGGCCGCCGACGCCGGGGCCGGGCACGAACCGCAGGTAGCCGTAGGGCTTGGTGGCGGCGGCCTCTATCGCCGCCCAGACGTCGATTCCGAGGTCGTGGGCGAACATGGCCAGCTCGTTCACCAGGGCGATGTTGACATGCCGAAAGGTGTTCTCCAACAGCTTGCTCAGTTCGGCTGTGCGGCAGTCGGAGACCGGGATGATGGTGTCCACGATGGTCGCGTAGAAGTCCCGGACGTGCTCCAGCGACGCCTGGTCGATCCCGGACACGACCTTGGGGGTGTTGACCAGATTCCACTGCCGGTTGCCCGGGTCGATGCGTTCGGGGCTGTAGCCGAGGTGGAAGTCGCGGCCCGCCACGAGTCCCGAGACGGCTTCCAGGATGGGCTGGACGACTTCGTCCGTGGTGCCCGGATAGGTGGTCGATTCGAGAATGACGGTCGCCCCACAGCGCAGATATCCACCGATGGTCCGGGCCGCCTCCCGGATGTGGCAGAGGTCCGGTATGCCGTCCCGCAGCGGGGTGGGGACGGTGATCACCGCGACGTCGAAACCGACGCATCCGGCCGAGTCGAAACCTGCGCGGTAAGCGCCGGACGCGAGGAGGGGGTGCAACCGTTCAGAGGCGACGTCCTCCACATAGGACTCTCCGAGGACGAGTCGTTTGGCCCGGTACTCGTCCACCTCGTAGCCAAAGACCCGATGGCCCGCCTCGGCCGCTCGGACTGCCAGTGGGAGACCGACGTAGCCCTGGCCCGCTACCATCACGCATGATTTTTTCAAGCCTCCGGTCGTACTCACCATGGTTTGAGGTCCAGTCGCCTGGCCAGGTCGGACTGGATGAGGCCCTTGGGGTCATATCTCATGACGATCTCCCGCCATCGGCCGATCTCCGGGTACATCCGCTCCAGCTGTTCCTTTGTCGCGCACGAGTCCTTGGCCAGGTAGACCCGCCCGCCCAGGCCGATCACGACTTCGGTGAAGGACCGGAGAACGCCGAGCACGCCAGGTCCGTCGGGGATCTGGGTGCTCAGTGTGCAGCCCTGCCGGGGGAAGGAGAGCAGGCCCGGGGAACGGTGCCCGCCCAGTCGTTTGGCAACGGTGAAGTAGCTGCGCAGGCCAGTCCGGTCGAGCATGCCGCCGAGAGTGCGTACGGCGTCGTCGAAGACGTCGTCGGCCACGGTGAACTGGTACTCGTGGAAGCCGCGGCGGCCGAAGAGATTGCTGCGGAACTCGAAGCGGTCGCCCCAGTAGTTGAGGTCCGCCACGTGCATTGTCCGGTCCAGCCGACGGTGCGCGAGGTTGCGCAATCGGTCGAGGCTGCCGAGCAGGACAGGTCTGGCGAGGTTGAGGCGCAGCGTGCCGCGGCGGCGGGGATCCCCTTCCCGGGGCTCGTGTGCCGAGACGTGCTCGGCGCGGTAGTGCAGGCCGCGCACCTGCTGGCAGGGGTGGCGCAGCCAGCCGAATTGGTAATCGCTGTCTGCTTGTGCGAGCAGTCGTCCGAGGCCGGTGGCGGGAGGGAAGGGGACGGCACGGACTCGTACCGTGTCCGAGACGGCGGGCACCAGCCGCAGCCGGGCGGAGATGATCAGACCGGTCAGGCCGATCCCGCCGATGGTCGCGGCGAACAGGTCGGGTTCGCTGCCGGGCGAGGCCGTGACGAGGCTGCCGTCCGCGGTGAGCAGGGTGAGGTCGAGGATATGACTGCCGAAGCTGCCCTGATGGATGTGGTTCTTGCCGTGGATGTCGTTGCCGATCGCGCCGCCGACGGTGGCCCACCGGGTGCCGCCGTAGACCGGCAGTGCCCAGCCGCTGCCGCTGACCGCCAGGTGCAGCGCCAGCAGTGAGGTCCCGCTGGCGCAGGCGATGATGCCGTGCGCGCGGTCGAAGTCGAGGATGCCGCGCAGTTCGCCGGAGGTGATGGTGGTGCCGTTGGAGATGTACGCGCAATCACCGAAGCTGCGGCCCGCGCCACGGAAGATGACCGGGCCGACCAGTTGGTCCAGGGCGGCCGTCGTGGCGCGGTCGTAGGCGACGAGTCGGGTGCGGGTGGGCAGCACGTGCGACCAACTCGCAATGGTGATCTGGGTGTTAGACACAGCTGCCGCCGTGAACTGCTGTCAGCCGCGGCGCGGGGACCGGCGAGTGATGAGTGAAGAAGTCGCGGACAGCGTCGGAGATCCGATCGATCTGCCGTTCCCCCAGCGTCGGGTGGCTGGGCAGCCTGAGTAGGTGGGTCTCGGTGCGGCGGGAGTTCGGGCAGTCCGCAATGGCGTCGAACTGTGGTAGTCGCGAACAGTCCCGGAAGTCGCCGGTGGTGGCCGTCACCCCGCGCCCGCGCAGGAAGGCGGCAAGCTCCTGCGGATCGGGGACGTAAACCCCGAAGTAGGCGGCGTTGGAGTATCCGTGGCGGTCCTCCGCTAGCCAGCGGATCCCCGGCACATCGGCAAGGCGCTCCCGGATCTGCTGTCGTACTGCCCGTCTGGCCCGGATGTTCGCATCGAGCCGCGCGAGCTGGGCCGCCAGCATGGACCGCATGAAGTCGCGGTAGGGCGACCGGCTGTCAGGGGCGAAGCGGTAGGCCGGATCGTTGCGCGCGGGTTCCAGAGTCCGGCTCAAGCCCCGGTGACCGCGCCGGGCCAGCGCCCGTGACAACCGCAGCACTGGCTGGACGGTCCAGTCGCTCACCGGCGTCTGGGTGATCGCCGAGACCGCGGCGCGGGACCCGACCGAGACGAAGGCGTCGACGGCTGAGGGGTGGTGCCCGGGCAGGGTTCCGGCCGCCGCGAGGTGCTCGGGTACGGCCAGCATGCCGCCCCCGAAGGTGTTGACGATCTTCTGAATGCCGAAGCTGAACAGCGCGCCGTCCGACTTCGCACCGACCTGCGTGCCGTCGGCCGTGGTGGTGCCGACGGCATGAGCGCAGTCCTCGAACAGCAGCAGCCCGAACCGGCGGCAGATGGCACGAACTGCGGGCAGGTCGGCAGGATTGCCGAACATGTGCGTGACTACCACCAGGCGTGTGCGTCCGGTGACCGCCTGGGCTATCCGCCGCGGATCGAGGCAGAGGGTATCCGGCTCGATGTCGGCGAACACCGGTACCAGCCCCCACTGCCGGAGTACGGCGGCGATCACGTAGAAGTTGAATCCGGCCAGGACGACCTCGTCGCCGGGCTTGACGCGGTCGCGGCACAGGGCGAGGAAGGCCCACAGGGCATGACGCCCGGTGGGCGTGGGCAGCAGGCGCCTATTGGCGAGCCGGCCTGTCCAGATCGATTCCATCGTCAGTTGCCGGTGAGTTCGCCGGCTCCCGGGCGAACCCAGCAGGGGCAAGTAGTCTGTGGTCCGAAGACAGGAACTGTGACAGGGGATCACTCGGTGCACGGACGGCCTCTCGGTAGTCAGTTGTCCCAGTCGTAACCGTTGAGAAACGTGAACGCCTCGGCTTCCCGGGCCACCCGCGCGATCAGGTGCGGCGGCCAGGGAACCACGTGGCGGCTGCGGTGCGGCGTGGGGTAGAGCAGGCGCGCGGCCTGGTCGAGATGCTCGGGGTCGGTCCCGAGTCCGACGAACTCGCACATCGCGGCCGTGAGCTCACGCGGCCGGGCGAGGAACTCCTCATGCCGCATTTGCAGCACCCCCGCGCTGCCACGGTGTTCGCAGATCGACGCGACCTCGCGGCAGATGCCGAAGTACGCCTCGATGGTCGACTCCAGGTCCGCCATCCGTCGCAGTGCCCAGGTGGTGATGTTGTCGTACGGGTTGCGGGTGACGTGCAGCAGCCTGACCGGAACGGACCACCGCTGTTCGAAAGCGTCCAGGCCGGCCGGGTTGCGCGCCAGGCGCAGCGCGGTCAGTCGGCCCTCCTGGTCGCCGATCACCCGCAGATTGCGGATTCGGCCCTGCCAGGACCCGGGCATCGCGTAGCTGTAGCCGGTCAACCGACGCCCGCCGGGGGTGAAACGGCGCACATTGCCGACGATCATGCTTGAGAGCATCGCCGGGGAGTAGCCGCGTTCGATATAACGCATCGCGTCGAGCCGGTGGGCCACCAGCGCGTCGGGATGGGCGTCCAGCACTGAGCCCACGGCACTGTGGCCACTGCGCGGATGGCCGACGAACAGGCAGCAGGAGGCGAGGTCGGCGCGCTCGTACCGGCGGGCCCGGGCGTGGACCGTCATAGAGTCCCAGCGGGCAGCCCAGGACTCACGCAGTTGCAGCCATGGGCCGTTGTCGAGCGCGGAGAGACGGATCCGTAGGCTCATATGGCATCCCCTCGCATGTCCAGGTGCCACAGCGGCGCGCAGCTCCACCGCGCGGCGCCCTCGACGAACGCCCCGCTCGCCAGGCACACCAGCGGCGTCGAACCCGTGCTCAGCACGGCCAGCCACAGGAACACGAACCAGTGGTGGACGTACGGGTAATACCCGGCGGACCGCAGCTTCCGCCCGATGCGCCACAGCCCCAGGCCCAGTGCCGCGCTGCCTGCCGCGATCCAGGGGCCCGCCGGCGGGGACAGCAGCAGGCGTACCGTCAGCCCCGCGGCCACAGCTGCCAGGACGAGCATCCGCAGCACCATCCACCATCGCTCGATGGGCCGCGAGTCGCGCCAGCTGGCCAGGTTGAGTGAGCGCACGGCGGCACGCGGCAGCTTCTCGGTGTATGAGAAGTGGGCCCCCGCGGCGAGGGGCAGCGCGAGGGCGAGCGCGTTGTCCGCCGCGGTCGCCCGCAGACGGACGGCAGGGGCCAAGGCCAGCGCCGCCAGCAGCACGACGGCCGCGTCACGATGGCCGCCGTGGCGCCCCCGCAACGGCGAACCCCTGCGCCCGGTGGTCACCTTGGCGACGTAACCGAAAACGGCGGCCAGGCACAGGGTCCAGGCCAGGCAGCGCGCCAGCGGCGCCGAACCGCTTGCGCCGCCGAGTCGGTCGGCCAGCATCGGTGCGAGCAGCAGGGTCGTGGCCAGCAGCGGCGCGCCGATCAGCAGCGACGGTGTCCGGGGCCGCCAGCCAGTCTGCGTGATGTTGCCGCTCGAGTGCTCGGGTTGCGGCCGCGTGTGCAGCTCCCACCACCGCGCGCACAGACGCACGGCGAGCCCCGGCCGGTCACGCGCCCCCGGCGGCTCAGTGCTCACGACGGAAGGCCGCGTCGACGTATTTGACTTCGTCGGACCGGGCATCTCGCACCACCTCCAGCACATCACACAAGGAGAAGCCGAGACGGGCCGCCTCGGTGACGAAGTCGGCGAACCGATAGCCGCCCGTGAAACGGGGCGCGACGGACACCTCGGCAATCAGCAGCCCGGTGTCCCACAGGAGTTCGCCGGCCCCCGCGAGCACCTCCAGCTCGAAACCCTCGGTATCGAGCTTCAGCAGGTACGGCGGCCGGAGCCGGCCGGATGTCCGCAGCGCGTCGAGCGTGGTGACCGGTACCTGGCGGGGCTGGAGCGGGTCTCCGGTCGCGGTGAGAGCGGTGCGTTCGAGGAAGGAGCTACGTCCCGGCCGACGCGGCTCCACGTGCAGTTCCCGCGTCTCCTCACGGCGGCCGGCGGCGCACAGATGGTACTCGCCCCGCACACCGCGCAGGATCTCGCGCAGCCGGGGCTCGCATTCAGCCCGGGGCTCGATCAGCACGTGGTAGGCGTCCGGGAACGCCTCGTACAGCACCGGCGTGCCCTGGGACACTCCGACGTCGACCACGGTCCGCGGACCGCCGGCCAGCACGCGCAGGCGCTGCGGTGCCCAGCCGGGCCCGGACGCCGAACTCGATAGTGTCATGCCCTCTCCATGCGATAGGTGGTGAGCAGCGGCTTGTGGTCGGATGGGGGGAGCCCGTCGACGAAGAAGTCCACTACCTCGGTGGACATCGGCCTGATCGGTCCCCGATGCAGCATCCAGTCGGCGACACTCGGGATCCCGTTGGCAGCCGGCACCGAGGGGATGGTGGGGCGCGGCATGCGGCCGAGGGCCGAGAAGGAGTCGTCGAGTCCGGCCTCTCGGAGCACCCGCAGCGGATGGAAGAAGTCGTTGAGGTCCCCCGCGAAGACCACGGCATCCGGCGCCGGGGCGATCCTGGCGAGCGCCGTCACGGTGGCCCGGGCCTCGGCCGTACGGGGACTGATGCCGCTGCGCAGTTCCCCCGGATGGCCGGGCCAGGTGTAGTGGGCGGTGGCGACCACCAGGGTCGGGGCCGGCTCCTCGCACCGGCGCAGGCGGACCCAGTACAGGCCACGCTCCGCCTGGGGCTGGCCGATGTCCTCCCGGCCGTACGCGACCGGTTCGAACAGGCCGCGATGCCAGTAGATGTTGCTCTCGCAGCTCCAGCCGGGGAAGGCATCCGTGACCCGGTCGTGGCCGTCGAGTGAGACGTCGATCACCGAACGCACCTCGGGGGAGAGCTCCTGGACGACGAGGACGTCGGGCCGGTGGCTGCGCAGGAACGCGTCGAGCGGGTGCGACCGGGCGGGCCAGTGCCGAGTCCGCCAGAGGTTCAACGAGCAGACGACGAACCTCGGCGGTACCCCGCTCACAACGCCGCCCGCCGGGCCTTGACGACCTGCTCGACGAGGTCCGCCCAGCGACTTGCGGCCGTCCCGGGCGCCAGCAACTCCTCGGCGAGGCGTCGCCCGGTCTGGCCCATGGCTGCTCGCTCGTCGGCGGAGAGTGTTGCGAAGCGCCGGATGGCCTCCGCTATGCTCCGCGGCTCGCGCGGGTCGAAGAGGAAACCGTTCTCGCCTTCACGCACCAGGCGGTCGTTGTCACTCACCGCGCTCGCCAGGACGGGCAGGCCACAAGCCAGCGCCTCGCACACCACGTTGGGCAGGCTCTCGTATCGGGAGGGAAGGCAGAGCACGTCCGCCTTCTGATAGAGCGCGACCACGTCGCCGACCGGGGGGTGCACACGGAAAGCGTCCTCCAGCCCGGCCTGGCGCAGGACGTCGAGCAGTTCCAGGTACGGACGCGAGCGGCCGGTGGGCTGCTGCCCGCGGAAGAAGTTGTTGCCGTACCAGTCGACGGTGACGTCGAGGGCCGGCTCCCCGGTGCGGAGCATGCGCAGCGCGGCGGCCAGCGCCAGGAAGTTCTTCTCCGGGCGGAACCGGCCGATCGCCAGGACGCGCAGGCCAGGGTGCGGGGGAGGCGGGGTATCGGCCGGCCGGAAGTGGTCCAGGTCGACGCTGTTGATGATCTGCCGAAGCCGGGGCCGCAGCCAAGGGGCCGCAGTTCGCACGTAGTCCTCCAGATGCGCGGAGTTCGCCACGACCGCGTCAGCCAGTCGGTGAAGCTGGAAGCGTGTGAGGTCCTTCATGCCGCGACCACCCTCCTTCCCGGTGCGTTCGGAGACGATCAGCGCGAAGCGCCGCGCGGGCAGCGCGGTCAGCTCCGCCAGCAGGGCGGGCCGCCGCAGGAACGCGATCACCACATCCGGTTCGGCGGCCCGCACGATCCGCCGCACAGCCCACAGGCGCCGCCACGGGGCCATCACCGGGACCTCCGTCACCGGGACGCCCACGCGCTCGAACTCACCCCGGAAGTAGTCGCGGTGGTTGTAGTCGACCAGGTGGTACACCACCACCGACACTCGGTGGCCCATTCCGCTGAGCTGGACGGCCAGATTGTAGAGCTGGCGCTGGGCCCCTCCGGTCGTGAGAGCCTCGATCAGGAACACGACGCGGCGACCACCCGTGGCGCTCACGCGGGACGTCCCCAGGTCACCCGGCCGAGCACGACGAAGCCGAGCACGCCGTCCCGGGCGTGCGGCCGCAGCAGCTCGCGAAAGCCCTCGCGAAACGCACGGGTGCGCTCCAAGCCGAGATCCTCCACCCGAAACGCCTCTCTGGCGTGGAAGGACATGATGTAGTCCTCGACTGTCTGACTGATCGCCAGAGGCTCCGTGCTCTGTTCTCCCCACTGGTGGAAGAGTCCCTGCCGTTCCAGCTCGGCGGTGACATCCCGGGGCGGGCGCGAGGTCGCCCAGTCGGCCAGGAAGCTCTCCTCGGCCGCCCGCCACGGCACCTCGCGGGTGCTCCTGGGCACCGCCAGCACACCATTGCCGGTGAGGAGCCGGCGGCATCGCGGCAGCACGGTCTCACAGCGCATCCAGTGCAGGCTCCGCCCGGCGGTGATCAGGCCGTACCGCTCGTCAGTGTCGTATTCCTCGGCGTCGGCACAGATCCATCGGATGGCGGGGTGCTCCCCGCCCGGCAGCCGGCGTCCTTCGGCGATCATCTCCGGCGCGGCGTCCAGCGCGTCGACGCGCAGGACATGTGGGGCGAGTCGGCGGGCCAGGGTTCCGGGTCCGCAGCCGAGATCCAGGACGGTCCTCGGCCCCGCGCCGAGCAGGCTCAACAGGATCCCGTCGACCTGGGGCGGGTACGGCGCCCGCGTGCCGTAGGCCCGGGCGACGCTCTCGCTGCGGTAGCGCCCCGCCAGTGCCGCGCGGTCCAGGGCGGCGCCGACCGTCGGCCGGTGCCGCCCCTCAGCCGGCGGCTTCTGTTGCGGTTCCTCCCGTCCGGGGCTCGAGAGACTGCGGTGCCAGGACAGATAGCGATCGGTGGTGGCGGCTGCGTCCACCAGGCATGCGTGGAGACGGTCGGCCTCGGCTGGGGCAAAGATCCTCGGCAGCAGGTTCGGGGCCGCCTCGGCGGTGAGCAGGCCGCGCACCGCCGCGAAGCCCAGACGGTATCCGGTGGCCTGCACCTGGCGTGCCGCGTACGGTCCGATGTCGGCCAGGCCGCCGTTGGGATAGGCGAAGAACCGGCACGGCCCGCACCTCGCCTCGATCTCCCTTTTACTGTGCGTCAGTTGGCGGCGTATCTCGACTGGGTTCTCACGTTCGTGCAAAATCGCGTGGTCGTGGCCGTGCGAGCCGATCTCGGCTCCTGCCCGGGCCAGTGCGCGCACCCCGGCCCAGTCCAGTACCGCGTCGGCGGCGAACCGCTTCTCGACCTCAGGCCAGTCGTGCGCCGGCAGCAGACCCTTGAGTTCCCCGACCAGGCGGTGCACGGTCCGCAGATCTGCCGCTTTCAGCACGGGCAGCAGGTCAGCCGCCGCTTGTCGCCGGGACGCGGGGTCACCGAGCCGGTATGCGCGGGCGACGCTCGGCAGCCGCACCTCGCCCGGCGGCGTGGTGTGCAGGGCCGCGCGCAGCACGTGCGTGGGGAAGCGCTCGCCCGTGCTGATGTGACGGGTGCTCACGAAGACCGCGAAGGGGATTCGCCGCTCGCGCAGCAGCGGCTCGGCGACATCGAGAACGTTGCGGTAGCCGTCATCGAAGGTGATGGCCGCTTTGGGCGCGCCCATCGGCCGGCTGTTCGACAGGTGGTCGGCGAGCACGCCCAGTGGGACGAGTTCGAAGCTGCGGGCGAGCTGGTCGAGCTGCTCACGGAACGTTTCGGCGGGCAGTTGCACGGTCTGCACGTCCGGGTCGACGGCGTCGGCGGACACTCCGTGGTAGCAGAGGACGGCGGCGGTGCCGGGCAGGTGCGGGAGGATGTCGGTCACAGTCCGGTGTCACCCAGATTCTCGGAGAGGTACAGGCTCGGAGGGGTAGGCAGCAGACCGGCGGGAGCACGCAGTCGTCCGGTCGGCGGGGGTGCCGCGCCCTGCCATGCCCCGAGCTGGCGCAGCCGCCGCGTGATACGTGGCTCCAACGGCGGGACGTGCACCAGCTCGCAGCCCGCGTTCCGGGCCTCGGCGATGGCGCCCAGGCACAGGGTGTCGACGATGGCGGCGTCCGAGAAGTCGGCCCACAGATCACGCAGGCGCAGCACGGACACCTCGCCGTCCTCGACGCGTTGCGCGATGGCGAAGCCCCGCAACACACCGTCCCGCAGGGCGGCCAGCAAGATCTTGCGGTGGTGGGCGCCCGCGAAGCAGTACCACCTGACGGCATCGGCGGAGCGGACCGCCGTGCCGGCGAACTGGCCGCGGGTGCGCCGCCAGAGCTCATCGAAGCGCTCGTCGGCGTCGGAGAGCACGACGGCCTCGCAGCCGGGCGGCATATCGTGCATGCCAGCGACGGGCTGGCCGGACGGAGCGATGCCGAGCCGCGCGGCGTAGGCGGCGACGGCGTGCGTCGGCCCTGACGGGCGGGTTGGTAGCAGGCTCGTGGTCGAGTCGCCGGTCGGCAGCGGCATGAAGCCGAGGCGGTCCATGATCAGCCGCGCCCGGGCGTTGGGGGTGGAGTACACGGCCACGCCGCCCCGGGCAGCCTCGGCATGGGCGAACAGAAGCGCGAGGCTCTCGCTGCGAAACTCCTCCCGCACGCGCCAGGTAGTGGCGTTCCAGACGACCACCGGCTTGCCGCCCAGCTGCAGCCGGGACGGCACATTCCCGAGGAAGCCCACAACCACCCCCGACTGGTACAGCACCCAGCCGCGCGGCTGCTCGCTGGTGAAGGCGGGGTTGCGCCGCCACCATAGGGCGAGCCGGGCCTGCCAGAAGGCCGGGCCGCGCCGCTCCCGCGGGAAGGTGCTGAGGAAGTCGACCAAGGCGGGCTCGTCGTCCGCCACCAGGGCGCGGGCCGGGCTCATCTGCTGGCCTCCGTGGTCGACCGGACGTATCTCAGCTTCTTGCCGCGGACTGTGGGCAGCCCGGTGGTGCTGACGAAGACCTTGACCGGGACCTGGTGGCGGGGAAGCCGCGCCCGGCAGTGGCGCTTCACCTCAGCGGCGGCCCAGCGCGCGTCGGCGGGTGCGTCGACCCGAACCCTGGCACAGACCACGGCCCCCATGAGGGCATTGGGCTCGCCGTGCACACGGACGTCGCGGACCCACTCCAGCTCCTGGACCACCGCCTCGACCTCCTGCGGGAAGACCTTCTCGCCGCCTACACTGATCAGGTCCGATGTGCGGCCGAGGATGCGCAGGTACTTGCCGTCACACTCCACCAGGTCGCCGGTGACGAACCATCCGTCTGTGGTGAACGGGCTCGGTGCGTTGAGGTAGCCGAGCATGGCTGCGGAAGTCCTGAGCTGCAGCACGCCGTCCACCACGCGGTGTTCGGCGTCGAGTGTCAGCCACAGCGAGTCGCGGGCCTGTGAATGGGACGGGAACGCCCCCACCTCGATCAATCCGTAGGTCTGCTTGATCCGGGTGCCGGGCAGGGCGACGCTCAGGCGGTCCAGAGTGGCCTGCGGCATGGCCTCGGAGCCATAGGTGATCAGGCGCAGCGGGCTGAGGTCATGGCGTTCATGAGCACCGGTGAGCAGCATCAACTGCAGGAAGGTCGGCGAAGTGGGCAAGACCTCGATGCGATGCCGTGCGACTGCCGCGCATACGGTGTCCGGGCGGCGATCGGGCAGCACGCACAGGGTGCCACCGGTGGCCAGCGCGTGGAAGAGCGTGTTCAGGCCTCCCAGATGCTCGAAGACCAGCATGGCGGGCATCCGCATTGGTGCACGCGGTTGTCTGAACCGGGCGAGCAGGGCGTCAGCATCGTGCAGGACCGCCTTCGGACGTCCCGACGAACCGGAGGTGAGCAGGAGCAGGGCCGGGCGGCCGCTCCGGCGCAACTGGTCGATCAACGCGTGTACCGGAGGCTGGGGGACGATGCCCGGGGAGATGGTCCAGTGGTCATCCCCGTCGAGGGCGACGTGGCACGCCACCGGGGCGACCGCGGCGATCTCGGCGGGCATCGACGCCGACCCGCCACGGTTGAGCGGGGCGGCGATCGCGTTCCGCTGGAGGAGCGCGAGCAGCAGGGCCACAGTACTCGGCGAGTAGTCAGATTCCACAATCACGACCGCGCCCGCGGGAAGCGAAAGGCGGTCGAAACGGGTGTGCCAGTCCGCGATCGCTGAAATCAGCCACCGGTACGAGTAGCCCACGTCGCGCCAGACCATGAAGTCGCCCGCACGATTTTCCGGACGGGTACCGGTCAGAAAACCTGTATCCATGAGTTCTCCGGCGATCGGGGTCAGACCCCGCCGTAATAGAGCGTCTGACCAGTCATCATTCCGGCCCGTTCGCTAAGGAGGAAGTCCAACACGTGGGTGATGTCTTCCGGTTCTCCGAACCGGGGAAAGGCGAGTCGGGCCAGGACGCGCGCCGCGAGGTTCTCCGGCGGAATGCCGCGAATCAGGTCCGTATCGATCGGAGGGGGGCCGATCGTGTTCACGGTGACGCCGTAGGTCGCATATTCCTTGGCCAGCACCGAGGTCATGGCCTCGACGGCGGCCTTGGAGGCCACATAGGCGCTCTCCCCCTCCAGCTTGAGGGGGACCGCGATGGTGGAGAAATTGACGATCCGACCGTTCTGCTGCGGGCGCATCAGCTTGACCGCCTCGCGGGAGAAGAGGAACGTGCCCACCACGTTGGTGCGCAGGACCCGTTCGAGCGTGGCAACGGGTGTCGTCATGGCCAGGTTCATGGAGGCGACACCGGCGTTGTTCACCAGGGCGTCCAGTCGGCCATGGCGCGTGCGGATCTGCCGGAACAGCCGCTTGACCGCGGGCTCGTCGGCCACATCGAGGCAGACATGGGTGTAGTGCTCGTCCTGCAGGTCACTGGGCTGCCGACTGCATCCGTAGGTGTGCCAGCCGCGCCGGGCGAAGGTCTCGGCCAGATGTCGGCCGATTCCCTTGCGTGAACCCGTGATGAGGATGATCCGGTTGCTCATCCCGCCTCGCCGACGGGAGCCTCCGTAGCAAGCACCGCAGCCACGTATGTCACCAGCGAGTCAATCGAGCGAAACGGGCTGTTGCGCTGCGAAAGTGCCTTGTCATTGACGAGCGAGAGGGAGACCGAGAACTCCTCCTCGAGTCTGACTTCGGTCTCGGCCAGCAACTCCACCAGTCCGAGGGAGTCGAGTCGGCCATCCGCGCCGAACAGCGTGACCTCCGGCGTCTTTTCCAGCGCCGCACCGGGCGGCAGCCCCTCGTTGACGACGTCGATGGCCTCATGGACGAGACGTAAAATGATCGCTTCACGCGTCATGTGCTGAAAGCACCTTTCTCACATGCGGAGCAATGAGAGACGAATCGGGACGGCCAGCACACAGCGAACACTCACCCGATAAGGGAGCGCTGCACCGCCGGATGCTTTCCGTCAACTCTGCCAGCAGGATTGACGGTAAGTGGGTGGGTGTCAGTCAGTCACGGCAGCTGCAGCTCGTGATCTCGGCGATTCGTGGGTCATGTGGTGGCAGCAGCGGCGGGATCTGACCCCGGGCCGGCACTGGGAGGTAGTCGGCGTCCGGGTCGCCGCCGTACAGCAGCTCGTGGGGCCGCACGTGCTCGGGGTTCCACAGCGGCTGGTGACGGCGGCCGGTGACCAAGATCTGGCTCCAGCAGGACGAGTCCTACTTCCCGTCCAACGTGGAACTGCTCCTGAACAACACCCACGTGGAGACACATCCGGACATCCTTTTCGTGGAAGGAAGTGCTGGCGCCGCAGGACGCCCCCGCGGGTCATCGGGCAAGAGGGCTGCTTGACCGCGTACAGCAAAACATCGATGCGGGCAGGGACACCAGGAAGAAGAACGGGACGGAGTACCGGAAGAACTACCGGAACAAACCAAGATCGACGCCCTGGGCCGTCGAACGCGGCGGCGATCACCGCGGCGGCGTCACGGTCGACCGAAGCGGTCAGCCATTTGGCCCGGGCACGCGGTCCCTTGCGCAGCGCACGGCCGCCGGTCCGGCCACCGGGCACGGCGATCACGTCGTGCGGGCGCTGGGGCGACGTCGTAGACGCAGGCCAGCGCGGCCATCCGCTTGCGGCAGCTCTTCTCCCCGGACGCGAGGCGAGTACGGAAGACACCCTGTCCGCGCTTCTTGCCCGCCGCCGCTTTCGCGGTGTCCGGCCGCAGCGCGTCCGGTCTCATCACGATGCCCTTGGCATCGGCGGAGAGCACCAGCAGCACCTCATTCGTGGACGGCACCGGGGTGCGCGCCGTATAGAAGGCGGCTACGTCCACCGCGGCGGCCCGGACCAGCTCCTCCAGCTGCCGCTTGCCGGCCACCTGCCCGCACCGGCGCTCGACCGCCCGGTGCGCGTCGTCGTAGGAGCCGCGAGCCGCCTCGATCACCGCCAGGCGGCGAAGACCGAGGCTGTGCCGGGTAAGCGGGAGCGCCAGGGCGTCATCGGCCGGGTAGATGTTCGGTTTCCCTGGAGCCCTGAAGGCCAGGCGGCGCACGGTGACCGGGCCCACCACGGTGGCCAGGGCCCGCCCGTGGCCCCGCTCGACGCGCGACCGCCCGGCCACTACCACCGCAGCGGCGGCATGGTCGGCCTCCTCCCGCAGGGCACGCAGGTCGAGGTGGTCCCGCAGCAACTGCCGCATCAGCTGTCGGCCGCGCTCGGTGAGCAGGTCTTCCAACTCGTCGTGGGTGAGCCGACCCGCCCCGGGGGAGCCGAGCTCTCCGGTTAACCCTGGGTATTCAGCATGTCCGACAGCACCTACGGCCACCGTCGCATCCAGGCCCAGCTGCACCGCTGGGGCATCAGCGCCGGCGTGGAACTGGTCCGCTGCCTGATGCGCGAGCTGGGACTTGAGCCCTGCCAGCCTCAGCCGAAGAGGTTCAACCTCACCAAGGCCGCGGCCGACCAGGTGCCGGACCTCGTCGGCCGCAACTTCACCGCGGACGCACCCGGCGAAAAGCTCCTCGGCGACATTACTTATATTGCGACCGGGGAAGGCTGGCTGTACCTAGCAACAGTCATCGACTGCTGCACAAAGGAAGTCATCGTTTACGCATGGACGACCACTCCCAAACCCCACTAATATCCAGGGCGATCCGCAACGCGGCACGGAACAGGGGCCTCGCGGCTGGCGCGATATTTCACTCCGACCGCGGAAGCAACGGCGGATTCAACTGGTCGTCGCAACACCTTGATCACGGAGGTATGCGATGGGACGAGACCGGAAGCAGAAGGTGCCGGAGGCGCCTGCGGGAGCGCGACGGCAGTGGGCGGCGGATCGGGCGATGCGACCGCCGATGCGTTCACCGGGTCGGCCGGAGCCGTCTCGTGCGGTGCAGCGCCACTTCTGGCGGCGGATCGCGTCGGGAGTGACGACGGCGGAGGCCGCGGTGGCTGTTGGCGTTTCATGGCCGGGTCGCAACCCGGTGGTTCCGTCACGCTGGCGGGATGCCGCCGATCAGTCTGGATGAGCCCACCGGCCGCTGTCTGTCGTTCGCTGAGCGTGAGGAGATCGCGCTGCTGCGCGCCCAGGAGTTCGGCGTGCGGGAGATCGCCCGCAGGATCGGCCGCGACGCGGGCACGATCTCACGCGAGCTGCGCCGCAACGCGGCGACCCGCGGTGGCAAGCCGGTCTACCGGGCTCTGGTCGCGCAGTGGAAGGCGCAGCAGGCCGCGAAGCGTCCGAAGACCGCGAAGCTCGCAGGCGACGACAGGTTGCGTGAGTACGTGCGGGATCGGCTCGCCGGCAGCGTCCGTCGCCCCGACGGCACGATCGTCACCGGTCCCAGGACGCCCGCGTGGGAGGGGCTGAACAAGCCGCATCGGCAGGACAGACGGTGGGCGACGGCATGGAGCCCGGAGCAGATCTCCCACCGTCTCCCTGCTGACTTCCCCGATGATGAGTCCATGCGCATCAGCCACGAAGCGATCTACCAGGCGCTGTTCATCGAAGGCCGTGGCGCGCTCAGGCGGGAGCTGGTCACATGTCTGCGTACCGGCCGCGCGCTGCGGACTCCCCGTGCGCGGTCACAGAACAAGCCGCAGGGGCATGTCACCGCGGACGTCGTCCTCAGCGAACGCCCCGCCGAGGCTGGGGACCGCGCGGTCCCCGGACACTGGGAAGGCGATTTGATCATCGGAACGGGCCGATCCGCAATCGGCACGCTCGTCGAGCGCAGCAGCCGCTCCACGCTCCTGGTGCACCTGCCTCGGCTCGAGGGCTGGGGCGAGATTCCGCCCGTGAAGAACGGCTCCTCGCTCGGGGGCTATGGCGCGATCGCGATGAACGCGGCGCTCACGACGTCGATGGCGCAGCTGCCCGAGCAGCTACGCAAGACCCTCACCTGGGACCGTGGGAAGGAACTCTCCGGTCATGCCCAGTTCGCTCTCGATACCGGGACGAAGGTGTTCTTCGCCGATCCGCACTCGCCCTGGCAACGACCGACGAACGAGAACACGAACGGGCTGCTGCGTCAGCCTCGATTCTTCGGAGGCGTGACGGCTTCGCCGTGAGCGGCTGGTTGCCCGGTATGTCTTCTTGCCGATCGGGGCGGGCCATCGCGTGACGCTGCGGGTGCGCCGGGTTCCACGGGCCCGGATCTGCGGTCTTCCTCCTGGTTGTCGGGGTGGTGAGTGGCCGTCAGGTAGGGGCTGGTAGCTGGTGGGCGCGTTGCCAGGCGGTGGTGAACGCCGTGGTCCAGGGCCAGGTGCGGTCGAGGTGGAGGACGCGTCGCCGGGCGTGGGCGGTGAGACGGGCGGGCAGGTGGTAGAGCTTGCGGCGGATCGTGGCCGGCTCCGCGGCGGCCAACTCGGGTTTGTCGTGCAGCAGCAGGAGCCGGGTCCAGGCATCCAGGTCGGCTGCGAGGGCCGCGGCCAGCACCCAGGCGGCATTGAGCTGCCACGATTTCGACGGCAGGAGTCCGAGCCCGACCTTCTTGATCGCTTTCACCCGGTCCTCGACCTCGGCGTGGTCGCGGTACAGGGCGTCGATGAACCAGTCCTGTCCGGAGCCGGGCACTGAGGAAAGCCCGTGGTGGGCGGGGATGTTGGTGGCGACGGTCTGGTAGCGCCAGCCGGTGTGCTTCTCGAAGACGGTCAGCTTCTTCGCGTCCCGCCGCGAGGGTTTGACCCGGCGCACGATCAGCCGTATCCCGTCGGGCCAGCCCGCCAGGTCACGCATCCCGGTCAGCTCCGCGACCTGGTACGACAGCACTTCACCGTCGGGCCCGGTGATCTCATGCACCGCCCCGTCCTGCCGCAGCGCACAGGTCCACACGCTTTCGGGCAGCAGTGCGACGGCTTCCCCGTCGGCGGTGTTGATCGCCCAGCCGGTCACCCAGCGCACCCGGCGCCGGCTGGTGGTCAACGCCTGCAGGTGCTCCAGCAGGCCGTGGCTGAAGGCCGCCCCGTCGATCCGGACCAGCAGTTTCGACCACAGGGGCAGGGGGAGTTGGCGCAGGGCGGCGGTCAGCACGCTCTTGTGGTCGGCGACATCGTTGGAGGCGGCGTTGCCCGGCCGCAGTAGCATCGCCACGCACTCGCGGGTGTTGGCCACCCACGCCCCCAGCGGATGATGGCCGTAGGAACCCTTGAACGTACCGGCCGCGCCCTCCTTGCTGCTGGTGCAGGTCACGATGGTGGCGTCGAGATCCAGGACGTACCAGCCCCTCAGCACCCGTCCGCACACCGTAATCCAGGGAAAACCGCCGGGCCGCAGCGCGAGCAGCGTCCACACCATGCGGCGTGCCACGGCGCGCACGCGCTCGATGCGCGCAACCACCGGGCCGTCGATCGCCTCCAGCGTGCGCCGCAGGGTGCTGTCGGAGACCGGGCACGGGAACAGCGCCCGCCAGTGCTGCTGAAGCTGCCCGGTCTCCAGCACGTTCCTCGCCCCGAGCGCGATCGCGCACGCGAGCTGGACCAGCGCCATGCCCCGGTCCCGCCACCCCGGCCCGGAACCGCGCGGCAGGGCGGCGGCAAGGGCCCGGGTCAGGCCGACCCGGTCGGCGACCTTGCGCAGCAGCACCACGCCCGCGTGGCCGATGAGGTTCCTGCCGTCGGCCCGCACGACGAGCCGGTGATCCCAGCCGGTATCCTTCACCTGTTGGGTGCCTCTCCCGAATGATGCTCTTGATCTAGACAGTCCAGATCATCGCAGGTGGGATGCACCCTTCTGCTGTCGGAGCGTCAGATAACAGCCGTAGCTGAATTCATGAGGTCAGTACTTCCCGAAGGGCACTGATCTCTCCCGGTGGTCGTCCACGGACCTCGAAGCCGTCGCCATGGCGATCAACAACCGGCCCCGCAAGGTCCTCGGTTGGCGGACGCCGGCCGAGGTCTTCGAAGAGCAGCTACGCTTGCTGCAACAGCCCTGTGTTGCAACGACTGGTTGAACTCGCCAACTACATGTCGGCCGAGTTCAGGAAGACGCTCGACCGGTTCGGGCTCCGCAGATCTTCCCGCCGCATCGGGGTCAGTTTCGACAACGCCATGACCGATTTTCTTCGGCGCCCTGAAGAACGAGCTCGCACCAGGCGTGACTTATCCTGACCCGCGAGGTCGCCCGGCAGGAAATCACTCGTTACACCGAATTCTGGTACGTTCGCAAACGCCTTCACTCGGCGGTTGGTTACCGCCCTCCGCGCGAAGTTCACGCCGAGTACAAGAAGTTGCGAATCGCCGCGTGAAATAACCGGTCAGGATCCTGTCCGGAAAACACGGGCCCCTCACGACCTGTCAGAGGTGGGGAGGGGCATCACACCGACTGGGCCGCCCGCATCACCCGCGGGATCACCGACCGGTTTCCCGACCCTCCCCACTCACTTCGCGGACGGCATCAGCGTCGCCCACATCCACCCCACCAGCACTTCCTCACCGACACGCCTGGTCGAAAGATGGAGGGCAATCAGCGATCGCCGGTGAGTACCATCCGCTGAACGGCGAGGCGTCGGAACCCTCGCCCGGATGCTTCGGGCAGGACGAAGGGGATCGTCCCGTGAGGCGGGGCGGTGCAGGGGGGCGGGGGAGTTGGCGACGTTCGGTGAGCTGCTGTTGGTCTTTCGCCGGGCCGCGGGGATGACGCAGGAGGAGCTGGCCGAGGCCGCCGGGATGGCGGCCCGGTCCATCCGGGATCTGGAGCGGGGCCGGCGGGCGCGTCCGCAGCGCCGCACGGCGCAGTTGCTGGTGTCGGCGCTGGGGCTGGGTGACGCCGACGCCGCCGCGTTGCTCGCGGCAAGCCGCCCCGGCCGGCAGACGATTCCTCCTGCCGACGACGGCACGGCGCCGTTCGGCCTGCTCGGTCGTCAGGACCAGCTGGTGGTCCTGGAGCGTGCGGCCGGTGAGGCCCGGGCGGGCCGGGGCGGCGTGGTGCTGGTCCGGGCGGGCGCGGGGATGGGGAAGACCGCGCTGCTGGATACGTGGGCGGGCGCCCAGCAGCCGCAGGAGATCCTGGTGGTGTCCGCGAGCGGGGCGGAGCTGGAGCAGGGCTTCGCCTTCGCGGTGCTGCGCCAGCTGGTCGAGCCTTTGCTGGCCCGAGCCGGTGACGAGGGGCGGGCACGGTTGCTGTCGGGTCCGGCGCAGTTGGCGTCGCACGCGCTGCGTGTGGAAGGGACCGGTGAGTTGTCGCCCGAGGCGTCGCTGGGCCTTCTGCACAGTCTGTACTGGCTGATGGTGCATGTCGCCGACGAGGGGCCGGTCGCTCTGGTGGTCGATGATGTGCACTGGGCGGATGCCCCGTCGGTGCGGTGGCTTGAGTACCTGGCACGGCGTCTGCAGGGTCTGCCCCTGCTGCTGGTGCTGGCGGGGCGGCCGGACAACGGGACTGCGGTCGAGCCGATGCTGGAGCGGATCGCCGGACAGCCGTACTGCCGTCCGGTCGGCCTGCCCGGGCTGGACATCGACAGCGTGACCCACCTGGTGCGGGCGAGCCTGGGGCCCGGCGAACCACGGTTCGTCGCCGCGTGTGCCTCGGCCACCGAAAGCAACCCGCTGCTGCTGCACGAGTTGCTGCGGACCCTGGCCGACAACCAGGTCAGGGCCAGCGACGATCAGGCCCATCTGGTGGAGGAGTTCCGGGGCCGGATCCTGGCCAAAACCGTGGTCAAGCGGCTGGCCGACGAGCCGGAGCCGGTCCTCCGCCTGGCGCGGGCCCTGGTGGTGCTGGGGGACGAGGCCACCTGGAAGGTCGCGGCCGAGTTGGCGGGGCTGGGCGAGTCGACGGCACGGGAGCTCGGCGGCAGGCTGCGGCAGATCGGTGTTCTGGCGCCGGGTGAGCCGGCGCGGTTCGGGCATGCGCTGGTCCGCACCGCTGTCGCCGAAGCCCTCCTGGGGCCGGTGGAACTGGCCGCCGGTCACGCGCGGGCAGCCGGACTGCTGCGGAGCGACGGCGCGGCCGACGATCTGGTGGCGGCCCATCTGCTGCTGGCCGAACCGGGCGGTGAGAGCTGGTGGGTGGACGCCCTGCGGGAGGCGGCGCGGGCCACTCGTGGCCGAGGGGCTCCGGAGGTCACCGCCGCCTATCTGCGCCGGGCTCTGCGCGAGCCGGTGTCCGTCGAAGATCGTGGTCCCTTGCTGCTGGAGTTGGGCAAGGACGAGATACAGATCGATGTCGGCGCGGCCAGGCACCACCTGACGCAGGCCTCGACTGCGTTGACCGACCCGTATGCCCTGGCCGAGGCGGCCTCTCTGCTCGCCGGCGCGCTGTTCCTCAGCCATGAACACGAGCGCGCCGTCGACATCCTCGCCCGTGCGGTGGACGATCTGGGGCAGACCGACGACGGCATCGGCCTCGCCCGGGAGGTGTCGTGGTTCCTTCAGGCGCAGATGCTGTTGATCGGTTACGACCAGCTGTCCACCCTCCCCGCCGCACGCCGGCATGCCCGACGGCTGTGGGACCACAAGCTGGCCGGTGACACCCCTGGTGAGTGCACGGTCCTGGCCGCGCTGTCCGCCCCGGCCACCACGGGGGAGGCCAGCGCCCAGGTGACCAACGACCTCCTCGACCGGGCCCTGCGAGGCGGCCTGGTCGCAGCGGACACGTCCCACATGCTCGTGACCCTCGCCGGGCTGGCCTTCGTGACCACCGACCGTCTCGACGACGCGACGGCGCGATTCGACCGCGTCGCCGACATGGGCGGCCGATGGGGCTCGTTCCTGATGGTCTCGTCCGCGATGACCTTGCAGCTGCTCGTCCAGGCCCGCCGTGGCCGACAGCTCCCGCTCACCGCCGACTTCGGACACCCCGCCACCACGGGCGACCAGGGCTTGGAACCTCGGATCAGGATGGCGATGATGACCCAGGTGGGCGAATCACTGATCGAGCGCTGCGACCTGACCTCGGCGACGGCAGCGCTCACCGCGCACGCCGACTTCGACCGGGTGGGCTGGACCTGGCAGGGCCCGGCGCTCCTCGCACGCAGTCGCCTGCACGCGGCGCGGGGCAACCCGGCCGCCGCCCTCGCCATCCTGCACGAGTACGGCACGGAGGAGAACCGCGCACACGTCACGAACCTGACCGGGGCGCCCTGGCGGTCGCGGGCGGCCTTGCTGCACCTCACGCTCGGACAGCGGACGGACGCGCTCCAACTGGCCACCGAGGAACTGGAACTGGCCCACCAGTGGGGCACCGAGCGAGCGATCGGGGTCGCCTCACGCTGTCTGGGCGTCATCCACGGCGGACGCAAAGGACAAGCTCTCCTGCGCGAGGCCGTGGCCCTGCTGAAACGGTCCCCCGCCCGACTGGAACTGGCCCGCGCCCACTACGCGCTGGGAACCGCCCTCATCCGCGGCGGCGAGACCGACAAGGCCCGCCAGGCCCTCACCCAGGCGCTCCACCTCGCGGACACCTGCGGCAGCGTCCTACTGGCCGGCCAGGTACGCGGAGCGCTCGCCACGGCAGGAGTGCGCCCGAAACCACCACCACCGGCCGCCCCGAGCCTCTCCCCAACCGAACACCGGCTGGTCGAGTTGCTCCGCGCAGGTCACAGTGACCGTCAGATTGCCCAGGCCCTGCTCCTGACCCCACACGACGTGACGGGACTGACCGAGCAAGCAGGCCGCAAACTGGGGGTGACCAGCAGGGCGGAGCTGGCGTCCCCGGCCTAGGCCCACCAGCAAACCGGCGGTGTAGACCCTGCGGTCGGCATGATTCGGCGGCCTGGAGTCACGAATCGGGGGTGTGACCTGCGCGGACATGGCTGAGGGCGCCTGAGAGGCGTTTCTCTAGGCATCAGCGGGCAGCCCGTGTCGTCCCGGGTGACGGGCGTGTCGACCTCCTCCGGCTCGAAGCAGGTGATGGTGGTGTCGAACAGCGGCTCGACCTCCAGGTTGAGGTGGTTCGCGACCTCATCGAACACCTGCTTCTCCAGGTCGTCGGTCACCTCGTGGAGCCAGTCCATCGCCCGGGTAGCAGGCGTCGTCGGTGACAACGGGGCTCCCCTGTCCTGCTGTCCTGGTTGCGCGTTGACCTGCGGGAACAGTCAGGACGGGCGGTAGGCTAACGACCTCGGGGAAAATTGGGATTCGGGCGTGCCGGTCTGGCGGTTCGGCTGGTGGGTGATCAGCAGGTCACGTCGCGGACGAGGACGAGTTCGGTGCTCGTCTCGCGGCGGGTGGCCCGCTGTGCGGATCGGTCGGAGACCAGGGAGGCGATCGCGAGGTGGGTCGCGGCGTAGGTGTCGCGGCGTCCGGTGAATCGTCGCAGTGGTGCCCACTGGCGGAGCTCGGCGTTGGTGTGCTCCACGCAGATCCGGGCCGAGGACTGCCGCCGCCGTGTCTCGCTCCAGGCGTACTTGTCGCCGTCGCACGCCTCGTCCTTGGGCTTCTTCGGCGGTGCGCTGACCTGGCCGGGGAACTCCTTGGCCAGCCCCGCGTATCCGGAGTCGACCTTGGCCTTCACGGCCGGCCGGTTGCGGAACTGCTCGGCGATGCCCTCGGTGCGCACGGCGGTCTGGTCGTGCATCCGGCCGGGCGGACCACGCCGGACAGCAGCATGCGACCCTGGCCGTCGCTGAACGTGGTGGTCTTGATGGTGTTCTGCCCGCGCTTGCCCGAGACTGTTCTGCCCGCGCTTGCCCGAGACGAACTCACGGCGCCCGGGGCGCCCGGCCTGCGGGCGCCTGACCTGGGTCTCGGCGTCGTCTAGGCGCATCTCGACGCCTTCCGCTTCGGCGTAGGCGAAGACGTCCTCCAGCGTCTTGAGCCGCAGGCCGGGCCGGCCGGGCACCGCGAAGCCGCGGGCCGCCAGCAGCGGGCGGACCTGCCGGATCGCCTCGGAGACGGTGGAGCGGTCCACCTCGAAGAGCTCGGCGAGCACCTCGTGCGGCAGCTGGTGTCGCAGGTGGACCAGGGTGAGAAGCAGCCGTTCGAAGAAGACGAGCTTCGGCTTGCGGCCGGCCCCTTCCGCCCGTTTGCGCTCCCCGCCGCGCGCTGCCCGAAGCGTGGACTGCCGGGTCGCTTCCCACGGTCCGGTGAGTTCGGCGAACAACTCGCCGAAATGTGCGCGGTAGACCCCGGACAGGGCAGGATGGGAGCAGGCCGCACGGGCCCAGGTCAGCTTCACAACTCACCCAACCCGTGCGGCCCTTCTCATGTCACGGCCCAACCGGGACGATCACTATTACCCCCGAGGTCGTAACTGTCCAGGCTGTCCCGCCCCCGATGTTTCAGTGCGTTGTGGCAAAGGGAGTCCCTGTTCGATGAGCAGGGGCTTCTTTGTGTGCGGGGCATGATCGCGGAGGGGTAGGGGCAGGCAGCGGACGGTTTGTT
>Ga0136846_1213293_pt1 | contig 24967 bp, 35 predicted proteins | sample HopSoiMetagenom2_FD_96841 | JGI IMG/M metagenome (GOLD analysis project Ga0136846, IMG submission 96841) | Grasslands soil microbial communities from Hopland, California, USA - 2 Assembly 2016 (version 4) | ecosystem: Environmental > Terrestrial > Soil > Grasslands | place: USA: Hopland... | reverse complement strand
GGTGCCAGGATCACCGCGCAGGTGACGCTCACCGGGCGGGCCGCCGGCATTCGTCTGCGCGGCGGCCGGCAGAGCAAGGGCAACCTGCGCGGCACGGCCGGGGCCAGGACGGACCTTCGCTCGATCGACCGCGGCCGGGTTCGCCACCCATCGTGGGGGCGCCGGTTCCGCGGCCAATGGTTCACGCAGACCGTTCCGGACGGCTTCTTCACGCGGACCGCGGCCGAGTCACCGGAGTGGGAGGTGGCCATTAACAAGGCCATCGACATGGCGACGGGGGAGATCAATGCCTGATCGCGATGTCGATTTCCAGATCACCGCGCACGACAAGACCGGTCCGGCCACGGAGCGCGCCGCGGACGGGTTCGAGCACCTCGGCCGCGAGGCGGACAAGGCCAAGCGGAAGATCGATGATCTCGGGGACGAGAGCGGCCACCTCGCGCGCAAACTCGCGGAGGCGCGCGCGGCGGCCGTGGGCCTGGCCCGCGAGTTCGACCGCACCGGGGAATCCAAGATCCTGAAGGATTTCCAGAAGATCAATGCCGAAGCGAACAAGCTCGGCCGGGTCATGAAAACGATCAAGATCGATGACCCGAAGATCGAGAACCCGAACGGGTTCCTCGGCGGGCTCACGAGCATGGCGCGCAAGGCGGGACTCATCGCCGGAGACGCCGCCGTGGACGGCTGGATGGAGGCCTTCAAGGCGCTCCCGCCGGACATCCAGGCCATGATCGCCGTGGCCGGGGTGGGCGCGGTGGCCGCGTTCGAAGGGGCCATCCTCGGCGCGGTGGCCACCGGCGGCATCGCCACCGGCCTCATCCTCGGCGCCCAGGACGATCGCGTGAAGGCGGCCTATGCTGCCCTCGGGACCGACATCATGGGCACCCTGAAGGACGATGCCAAGCCCTTTGCCGAGTCGCTGCTCACGCTCGCGCCCGACCTGCGCCAGGCGTTCGACTTCGAGAACCCACGACTGAAGCGCATCTTCGCCGAACTGGCCACCGACGTGCGGCCCATCGTGGACAACATCATCGCCGGATTCGACCGGATCGGCCCGGCCCTGGAGCGGGCCAGCGCCACCGGCGGCAAGTGGCTGATCAGCCTGTCATCCTCGATCCCGGCGCTGTCCGCGTCCATCGGCAGTCTGCTGGACTCGATCGGCCCTGGCGCCGAGGGGTCGGTCACCGCGTTGAACCTGCTGATCCTCACGGTGGCCGGGGCCATCCAGGTCTTCTCGTACGCGAACCTCGCGCTGAATCCGTTCTTGATCGGGCTCGGCAAGCTCGGCGAGTTGACCGGCATAGCCGGGAACGAGACGCACAAGCTTGTGGAGCACAACCGCGCGCTGGCCACCTCGACCGGCCTGACTGCCGAACAGTACGCGAAGCTCTCGTACGATCTCGGGTCGACCGTCGGCCAGGCGCACGCGCTGCAGGAGGCCTTTGACCGGCTGTTCAACGAACAGATGAGCGTCGATCAGGCGAACCTCGCCGTGAACGCCGGACTGCTCACGCTCAAAGAGACGATCAAGGACAACAAGAAGACCTTGGACGAGCACACGCAGTCCGGTGTCGAGAACAACCGGGTGATTCTGCAGCAGGTCCAGTATCTGCAGCAGCAGCGGCAGGCCGCGATCGATGCCGGCAACGGCACGGTGGAGGCCACGCAACAGGCCAACGCGGCGTACGTCTCGCAACTGGAGGGGCTCCGCAAGCTCCTGTACTCGCTGGGCCTGAACAAGGCGCAGGTTGACGCGCTCATCGACTCGTACGAGCGCCTCGCCCAGCCGCAGACCAAGATCTTCACCACCGTGTACCGCACGGTGGGCACCAAGCCCGGCCAGTCGGACGAGGCCACCGGCCACTCCCGCACCGGCACCAACGATTACGGCGCGCTGGACGGGTGGGCCCCGGCGCGCTTCAACGCCGCTCACGCCGAGTACATGGCGTCCTCCGGCCGCGACGGCGGGGGTTCGCTCCCGCACATGCCGCCGGTCGACGTGCATACGGAGAACTCGTTCGTGGTCACCCTGGACGGCCAGCCGTTCCGACAGATGACCATCCGGACCACGCGGGCCGCCGAGAAGCGCGCGGCGTGGCGCACGCGCGTGGGGAGCCGTGATTCCTCGTGACCTTCCTCGCCAACGACCCGTTCACGCGGACCACCTCGCCCGGTCTCGGCAGCGAGCCCGTCAGCGGCCACGCGTACGCGCACCTGCCGGCATCCACCGACTGGAGCACCACCGGCACCGTGGCGCGTGCCGTCTCGTCCGTGGTTAACACGCTGTACTACGCCGCCGTGGACGTGGGCTCCGCCGACCAGGTGGTGAAGGTGACACACACGTTGCCGGTGCTGCCGGCCGGCGCGGCCGTGACTCTGCGCGCCGCGGCCCGCTGGAAAGACAACCAGAACTACTACGAGGCGCAGGTCACGATCGGCACCGGCGGGACCGCCAACCTCACCATCCAGAAGCGCGTGGCGAACGTGCTGTCCACCGTGGCGTCCGGCTCGATCACCGGCACGCACGTTGCCGGCAACGCGTGGACCATCGTCCTGGAGATCTTCGGGCTCACGGTGCGGGCCAAGGCGTGGAACGCCACCACCGGTGCCGACCCGGGCTCGTGGCAGTACTCCGGCACGATCCTGGCCACCGACCCGACCGGCACGCTCGCCGCGTTCGGCCACCGGCGCGAGACCGGCAACACGAACGGCACACAGAACATCGACAGCGACAACTTCAGTGCCGAGACGTTGATCACGGTCATTGCGCAGAACGTCTGGCCGCCGCGGGTCCAGGTCGCCGTGGCGTACCTCCAGGTTGGCGACAGCATCTCGATCTACCGCGAGATCGGGAACGATCGCACGCTGGTCCAGAATGGACAGTCCGTGTCCCTCACGGACGTGAGCTTCGTGCGCATCGACGCCGAGCTGCCGTTCGGCACGCCCGTCCACTACGTGGCCGTGATCAACAATGACAGCACCACGAGCCCGGACGTGACGTACACGCTGCCGGGCGGCAAGGTGGCGCTGTCCGATGCCATCTCGGGCCTGTCCGCCGAGGTGGTCATCTGGGCGTGGCCGGACAAGGCGTACAACCCACAGGCGACCGTGTTCAAGCCGGCCGGTCGCAACGTGGTGGTGTCGGGCGACCTCGGCCAGTTCACGTCCATTGTGGAGTTCTACACGGACGCCACCTCCAGCGCGGAGAACGTGAAGGCGCTCCTGGACGGCGCCACGCAGGGCATCATCCTGATCCGCCAGCCCGGCGGGTACGACGATGTGGACTGCCACGTGGCGATCCTGGCCTACACGCCGCGCCGGTTCTCGCAGGACGGCAGCGACCCGAAGCGCATCCATCAGGTCCAGGTCGCCGAGGTGACCGGGTGGGCCGCCGCGCTGGCCGCCGCCGGCTTCACGTACCAGAACCTCGCGGACACGTACACCGGCCTTACCTACGCGAACGTGGCCGCCGACTACGCCACGTACCTTGCGCTCGCCGAGGGCGATTTCTCATGATCACCGTATCGAGCGCGGCGCAGAGCGTCCTGGCCTCCAGCGCGTTCAAGTTGTACTGCGCGGTGGAGAGCTGGCGCGGTGGCGCGCTGCTGGCCGACTCGGTGCCGGTGGTGTCCGCCGGCGAGGAAGGCGACCGGAGTATCCGCGTGCCGGAGCGCGTCACGCTCACCGTGCCGCGCCTGAAAGACGGGTACAACTGGAGCCCTCGCGGGACCGATCACCCCCTGAGCGCCAACGGCCAGCGTCTGCACGTCAAGCTCGGCATCGGGCTGGGGCAGGGCCAGATCGAATGGTTCGGCAGAGGCCGTTTCCTCATCCAGGACAGCGAGGCGGACGGCGATCAGGTGAACGTGGCCGCGGTCGGCATGCTCACGCTGGTCGAGGAAGCACGCCTGGTGAACCCGTACCAGCCGAACGGGACACTCATCTCCACCCTGCGGGGGCTGGTCGAGCCGGCCCTGACCGTGCTCGTGGACGCCACGCTGACGGACCGCGCCGTGCCCACCGCGGTCAACTGGGATGAGGACAGGCTGGGCGCGCTGTACGAACTGTTGGACGCCTGGCCCGCCACGGCCGCCATGGACCCGGAGGGGTACCTACGGGCCACGAGCGCCACGCAGTCAACCACAGCCACGCTGACGCTGACCGATGGCGTGGGCGGGACCGTCATCCGGGAGGACGGCAACAGCACGCGGGACGGCGCCTACAACGCCGTGGTCGCCCGCGGCACCGACAGCACCGGCGCGCAGATCCAGGGCGTGGCGTACCTGACCGACGGGCCGAAAGCCTACGGCGGCCCGTTCAACCCGCTGCCGGTGCCGAAGTTCTTCAGTTCGCCGCTGCTGACCACGATTCCGCAGTGCCAGGCCGCGGCACAGACGATGGCGCAACGGATGCAGCGACTGACGAACAACGCGTACGCGGTCCAGTGCGTACCCAATCCGACCATCCAGCTCGGGGACGTGATCATGCTGACCGGCATCGGGCTCTGCACGGTCGAGCACTTCTCGCTGCCCTGGATTCCCAGCGAGAACATGCCTGCCATGTCGATGACCTTGCGGACGATCGCATGAGCGACTTCGCGGGAGCGCGCGTCAAGCCGGGCCGTGAGGTCATCGCGGCGTACGCGAACGCGGCCAAGACCGGTGACACGGTGGACGTGTGGATCAACGGCACGATCACCACCGTGAAGTGCGCTCGGGACATCACGCCAGCGCAGTTCGACCTGCTGCTTATCGTCCGCAACGGGATGTACTGGACGGCGGTGTGCAGGGTCGGCACCGCGGCCGTCACGCCACCATCGTACGGGCAGGGAACGGCGCCGGACCCGCACCCGCCGGTGACGATCGGCACCACGAACTTCGGGCCGGTCGAGACGCGCTCGTACCGGAACACCTCGTGGCGCACCGACAACGATGATGTGTACCAGGGCCAGTACGGCGGCAACGGCAACCACACCGGGTGTGCGTTCTACGGCAGCGGCCCGCGCTCGCTTGCCGGCGCCACCGTGCTTGCCGCGAGTATCCAGGTCCGACGCAAGTCCGGTGGCGGGATCACCGCGGCACAGGCCACCACGATGCGGCTCGTGACCGAAGCCACGCGGCCGGGCGGCGCGCCGACGCTCGGCGCCAGCACGGCCGGGCCCTCGCTGGCGTGGGGTCAGGTGGCGAGCTTCGGCATCCCCACCTCATGGGCGCAGAACATGGTGGACGGAACCGCGGGCGGGCTTGGCTTCTTCGTGGGCGGCGGGAGCCCGTACGTGATCTTTGACGGCCGGGGCTCGTATTCGCCATCGTTCACGCTTACGATCCGTTGGCAGAGGTGAGGAACTGATGGCGACCACGCCCGTATTTGCACTGCGGTACCCGCTGTCCAGCGGGACCGTGAACGTCTCGGGGGACATCCAGAACCTCGCCACGGACGTCGACACCACGCTGCAGTCGGTGGTGAACGAGGAGATCTTCTCGTCCCTCGGCGGTTGCACGCTCTCCACCACGTCCAGCACGTACGTGGACATCGTGAACGCCGCGCGTTCGTTCACGAAGGTGGGGAGCGCCACCGACTCAGACATCTTCATCGAGGTGAGCCTGTCCGGGTTCGCCACGGTGGGCGTGACGGAGTTCGCGGTGGGGGTCAGCATCAACAGCGTGGACCGCGACATCACCAAGATGATCATCAACACCGCGAACGCACACACGCCGTTCCCCACCGGCTACGTCCGCGTGACCGGCCTGGCCGCCGGGACGTACAACCCGGTGAAGTTGCGGGCCAAGCGCAACAGCGGCACCGGTACGCTGACGATCGACACCGGTGACACCGTCAGCTTCAAGATCAAAGAACGGGCGATCGGATGAGCACCACATACGTACCGGACGATCTCTACACGTGGCGCCAGAACGAGGTGGCGCCCACCACCGGGCTGTCCGGGGACGATCTCGGCATCGCGCCGAACGCGACCCACAAGGGGAGCGGCGGCTACCACTGCGGCGTGCAGGACATCATCAACATCGGCGAGTACCCGGACGGCGATTACTCGACCCGCCAGCCGCGGGACCGCGTGGGCGGCAACGTGGCGTGCGCGTTCGATCTCGGCGACGACTGGCCGCACGGTGGCCGGGCCGCGTGGCTCCGGTACAACAACATGGTCGTCGCCCAGATGATGGCCAAAGACCCGGCGCTCGCGGCACTGCGGGCCGTGAACTTCAGTCCGGACGGGACGGCCACGAAGCGGTACGATTCCCTCCACCCGGAGCAGGGCATCATCAACAGCACGGACTCCGTGTACATGCACACCCATCACGAGTGGTGGCGGGACACGGAAGGCAAGCGCGACGCGTGCCTGGCCCGCCTGACCGAGATCATGCACGCGGCGATCAACAACACACCCTTGGGGGACGAGATGGAGCTGACCGATCCGGTCCACAACACGCAGACTCCGCAAGCAACCGCGGGTCGCAACGTCGACCAGGTGCTCGGCGACCTGGAGAACGAGCGCAATATCGGCCGTGGCGAGATCGTGCCGTCGGACCCGCGGTACCCGAAGTCCGGCACGCCGGCCCGGGCCGCGCTCGAGCTCCCCAGTGCCGTGGGTGCCGTGAAGACCGTGGTTGACCAGACCCTCCAGAAGGTGACCGACCTCCAGGCCGGACAGGTCAGCCAGGACGCGCTCAACGCGGCCGTGGCCAAGGCCTTGCAGACTCCCGAGGTGCTGGCCGCCATCGCCACCGCGGTGGCCGATGAGCAGTACCGCCGTCAGGCACAGTGAGCCGGAAAGGTCGGTTATGCGTGCGTCGCCACCGCCTTACGATTCCCGTCGTGCGGGCAGTCATCGCGATGGGAATCGGGTCCGCCGGCCTGACGCAGGAACTCTTCCTGCGGCCGCATCCCGACCTCGCCCGGGTGTACATCAGCCTCGGGCTGTTTCTGGGCCCGGCCGTGCTGGAGTCGGTGCTGCGAGCGTTCAGTCCCATGCCGCGCGACGCCGGGCCGTCAGCGATGCCATCATCATCGTCAGTATCGCCGGGGCCCTGATGTGGGCGCTCATCGTGTACTGGGTGGTGACCACTCGGTGACCAAGGTGCGGATCATCACGCCGACCGGCGCAGCCACGGCGTGGGCCACGCTGGCGCTGGCGCTGGTGACGTTCGGCGTCGGGCTCGCGCTGAGCATCGGGTACACCGCCCAGCAGTCCCGCAAGATCTGCGGCGTGATCGTGCTCATCGACGACCGCAACCAGAAGCTGCCGCCACCGCCGCCGACCGACCCGGACACCGCACAGTTCCGTCAGGCACTACACCGGTACAGGCTCAGCCTCGGGTGCTGAGCGGACGAGGAGAGATCATGAGCACTCAGGGACAGAACGGCGCGGGCACCCTCGCGCACGACAGCAAGTGGGGGAACGTCTGGAACTCCGTCGTGGCCGCCGCCATCACGGCCGGCGTGACCGTGCTCGGGAACATCGACTGGTCCAGCTGGCCCGCGTGGGTCGCGACCATCGGGGCACCGGCCGCCGGCCTGGTGGCCGGGTGGCTCGCCAGCAAGGCCCTGCCGCGCTACAAGCGCTGAGGGTATACCGACCTACCTAAGACACGAGAACGGCCCGCAGGAGCGATCCTGGCGGGCCGTTCGGCCATTCAGAGCTTGGCCAGACCATCGAAGGTCTGCCGGGCCTCGCTCTCGAACATGTACGCGTGCGTGAAGGCGAGCCGGCCGATGGTGTCCCGGACCTCGACCTTGCAGAACGAGCCGCCGGCGATCCACTCCATCTTGACCTTCCACCCGTTGCTCTGTGTCGCGGTCCGCGTCTCGTTCGCCTGCAGCGGGCCCCGGTGCGTCATCTCCGTCATGCCACAAGTATAGTATGAACTTACTACATCCGTCTAGTGCCAATGAGCGCGGTGAGCAGCAGCGCGATTCCACACGCGAACATGATCAGTACGCAGGTCATGGCTAGTGCCGGTGCCGGACGATCACGGTCGTCTCGCAACCGCTCCCGCGGCGGCCGAGCCCGGCCAGAAGCGCGAACAGCGCCACGGCGCCCACGAGACCGGCGATCGAGATCGTGGCGAGCGCGGCCACGGCGACCTGGAGCAGCCACCACCCGGCCACGCCTACGGCGCTGAGCGCGCCGAGCACGGCCACTGGCTTGACCCACGGCCGGGCGAGCGGCCGGAGCTTCGTCACCTCCACCGCCCACAGGCCCCGCTCCACCTCCGTGATGCCGCCGCGCACGATGATGGCCCGCCGCCCGCGCTCGCGGGCGATGAGCGCCTGCAGCCGGTACGGGTCGGCGGACGTTATCACCATCGTGGGCGCCGGTACCAGGTCACGCCGCACGACGCACCGCCTTCCTACGGGCCACGCCGCGGTCGTTGTCGTCCATGCCGCCCCACACGCCTGCACCGCGCCCGAGCCGGCGCCGGTTCGTCCATGCCCACTCGGCGCACTGGAACCTGAAGGGGCAGGTGCTGCAGACCTGCTTGGCCAATTCGTTGTACATAGCACCCTGCCGGCCGTTGTAGCTGTGCACGAAGAAGTCTCGGTACTGCGTCTCGGAACACGGCGTGTGCTCGGTCCGCATAAACTCCGGCATCGGCGAGAACGTTGTGGTCGCCCGGCTTGCGGCCTTGCGACCGGGCCGCTCCTTGGTTGCCACAGTGTCACGCGACGCGATGTGCATCCTAGGCATGCTCGATCACCACCCAGATGACGGTCAGGAGGACGAACAGGATCACGCCCATGCGGAGCGTGTCCAGGAAGGTCGGGCCGATCGGCTTCCGCCCGGCGTTGCGGTCGAACCGCTGCGCACGCGCGTGGGCGGGCGTGATCCGCCGCGGGTTCCACCGGTTCTTCTGCACGTTGTACACCGGCCAGAGCACGGCGATCAGCAGCGTCTCGACCGTGAGCCGGAGCCACTTCCAGTTCGGGAGTGGAATCCGGTAACACCTCGGGTCGAGGTCTGCCCATGGCTGGCCGGAGCGCGGCGGCCAATCTCCGGCTGTGAGCGTTTCGAGTCCGCAGTGCTGCCTGTGCCGGTGCCAGAAGGACGAGGTCTGCCCGACGTAGCCCCAATGCCGGCCGAGCCCGGACGGGCGGCGCGTCCGGTACGCGTACACGCCGCCCCTCACTGGAGGTACCCGCAGCACAGGTGCACGACGTGACCGTCGGCGTCCACGGCCCACCCGATGTGCCGGCAGTCCAGCGTGCAGAACACGCACTCCACCTGGCCGGTATTCTTCGCGGTCAGGAAGCCGGAAACGGTGGTGTACTCCCCGGCGAGCAGGGCGGCGCCGCCGGCCTTGGCCCACCGGACCATCTCGGCCAGCGCGTGCTGCATGGTCTTGTCCGCGTTCTCGTACTGCGCCCGGGCGGCCAGCAGCTGGCGGCCGGCGTTCTCGACGTTCTGTGCGTGGTCCATCATAGTCAGATCATACCAAGAACCTACTGAGAATGACATACTCAGTTTCTGGTGGGATCATAGTGAGTATGAAACAGGAGATGCTACCGCCCGGCATCCACGGGCCCTCGCTGCGCTGGTACCGGCCGTCCGGCGCGGCCGTGTGGCTGCTCCGGAGCATGATCCGTTTCTGGATCACGGGGAAGCCGATGTGGGGCCCGGGGGACAATGCCACGTTCCTGCACGACGCGACCGTGGACTATCGCAAGCACCCGGTTGAGCGCCTGACGCGCGCCCGGTGGCGCCGGCTGGCGTGGCGGTGGGGCGTGGCGGGCGCGCCGATCGTCATCGGATGCGCCGGTGGGCGCTGGTGGCTGGCCGGGTACGTGCTCGTGGCCGGTGGCTCCGGAACCTACTTCGCGACGCGCCGAATCGTGGCGTGGTGGCCGGTGCGCGAGGAGCGGCGCGAGATGGTCCGGCCAGCGTGGGAGGTGGTGTGCCGCGTGCTCGGCGAGCGGTACTCGCGCCGGACCGCGGCCCGCAACGTGATCATCACGCACACGCCCACGCTGTCTGCGCGCATTCATCTCCCGGTGGTCCCGCTGGACGAGGGCGTGAAGAAGCGGATCGTGACGAGCGCCGGGGAACGGCTCGGCATCCTTGCCGCAGAGGCGTGCTGGAGCGTGAAGGGCGCACGCGCGTTTGTGGACATTGCGCCGCGGGCGCTGCCACCGACCTCGCTGGTGTTCGCCGACGTCCGCCGCCGCGTGCTGGAGGCGGAGCCCACCCGGCCGTTCATTGGTCTGGCCGCCGGCAACAAGTCGGTGTACGCCGACCTGGACAACGACGGCCCGCACACCGGCCTCTCGGGCGGCACCGGCACCGGCAAGAGCACGCTGCTGCGCATTATCCTGGCCCGCCGGGTGGCGGCCGGCGCCGGGCTCGTGGTGTGCGACTACAAGATCATCTCCCACCGGTGGGCGCGCCGCATCGCCCAGCAGCACCCGGACCGCGTGGTGTACGCGGTGGACGAGGGCGAGATCCACGAGACGATCATGGCCGTGTTCGGCGAGTTCGAGCGGCGCCGCCAGGTGCTCAAGACCGACCCGGACGCACTGGAGACGTTCCGGGATGTTGATCTTCTAGTCGAGGAGCTGAACAGCCTGGCGTCCATGCTGCGCAAGTGGTGGCAGCACGAGCGCAAGGCCCTGGCGGCAGAAGACCCGGACGCGTACGTTCCCACCGTCTGCCCGTCGGTGGACGCGCTCGGCGTGCTCGTCCAGATGGGCCGCGAACTGAAGATCCGCCTGCACTTCGCTGCGCAGCGACTGGACGCGTCCGTGCTGGCCCCGAAGGACGGGGGTGCCGTCCGCGAGAGCATCACCAACCGGTTCCTGGCCAAGTACACCAAGCAGGCGTGGCAGATGCTGTGCGCGGGCGTGCCGTTCCAGGCATTCCCGGGCGGGCCCCGCGGCATCTGGACCGCCGTGATCAACGGCGAGGTGACGTTCTTCCGGGTGCCGCTCATGACCGATGACGAGGCCTACGCGCTGGCGATGAGCGGGCCAGAGCCGGCCGGGCCGGTGCTCGGCGGGCGGGCGCTCCCGGCGCCGGAGGCCGTGCGCGGCCTGACCCTCGGCGAGGCGTGGGAGAGCCTGGGCTGGAGCACCCTGGCCGCCCTCCAGAAGGCGGTGCGGCGAGCCGAGCTGGCACCCGTGGGCCGGCGCCGCAACGCCCTGGAGTACGACCCCCGCCAGCTCCAGGCGCTGTCCCGGAGGGTGTCCGAGAGCGCCTGAGAGCTGGGAAAAGGGCCCCGGGTGTCTGAGACATTGCCGGGGCCCTGATCTTGGCTAGATCTCGCCCTCACCGCAGGACAGCCGCACCGCAGTGGCGCGCATGGACGCCAGGGCCTCGGCGTGGTCGCGGTCGCGGGCGGCGCGCACGATCTCGCTCCACTGCCGCTCCTCGCGGGCAATGCCCTCAACGCGCCGGGCCTCGAAAGCGCGCTCGGCGTCCTCAGCCAGGGCCTCGGCGTGCAGGTAGTCCAGCGCGGCGCGGTAGCCACCCTTGGTCGCGTACACGGCCTTCATGAAGTACCGGTGCGCCGGGGTCGCCCGGTGGGCGGCCGCTTCGCCCATCTCGCGCTGCGCCTCGGCAACCTCGCGCATGGCCTGCGCGTACTTCGCGTTGGTGCGGTCAAACGCGTCGTTCGCCTCGATGGCCTTGGCGTGGATCGCGTCCATATCCACGCCCGCGGCGATGAGGCCGGCCGTGGTGACGTTCAGGGCCCGCCGTCCGTGGCCGGTGCCGCGGGCCCAGCCGTTGCGGATCATGGCATCGGCGGTCCGGTAGCTCGGGACGATCATCGTGTGACCCTTGCCGGTCACGCCGTTGTGGAAGTCGATGATCGCGGTCCGCTGCGTCTTGCTCATCTTCGTCATGCCACAAGTATAGTATGAACTTACTATGCCTGTCCAGCCTCGCGGCGCAGTTTCTCGGCGCGCCACTCGGCCATGGCCCGGACGTGGTCCGCAGGCGTGAACCAGTTGGCGCAGCAGCGCGGGCCCTGCGGGTCCGGGCGGCCGGCGCAGGGGCACCACGCCGCCGAGCACCGCGGGCCCCGGCGCTCGTGGCACCGGCAGGGGTAGGGCCGGGACGCATCCGTCCCGGCCACGATCCACGTCCCGGTCTTCACTTGTTCAGCGCCTGACGGACCCGGCTCACGAACGTGGGCGTGACCCCGCCGGTGGCGATGACCGCGTCCTCGGCGCCGGCCAGCACGTCCCGGACCACGCGACGCGTCCGCTGGAGGTTCTTGGCGCTGACGGCAGTGATGGCGATGATCTCGTCCGTCGGCGACCCGTCCAAGATCATGCGAACTACCTTGTCCATGTCCCACGTGGGGACGGGGCCGCCGGACGTGGGTGCGCTGGACGGGCGCCGCTGGACGGGCGGACGGGGGACGGGGACCTCGTCCACCCACGGGCTCGTCCGCTGGACGGTCGAGAGCGCGTCCAGGGTCTGCAGCGCGGCCACCGTGTTGATCAAGAGCGTGCGCATGCCCGGATCTACGGCCGCGCCCGACTTCAGGACGGCGCGCCGTAGCGCGCGGCGGGAGGGCTTGGCGGTGGTCGCGATCGTGGCCGCCTTCACCGCGGCCCGCTCGCGGGACCGGGCGAGCGCGTCGCGCTCGTCATCGCCGAGCCCGAGCCGGCTCAGCGCGCGCTCGCGCAGCTCCCGGCCGATCTTGGCCAAGGTGCTCATCCGAGCGCCCATCCGGGCCTTGATCTCGATGCCGAGCGCCTGGTGGAGCGCCACGATGGCCAGCACCGGGCCGAGCCCCACGCGGGCGATGCCCTCGCCCGGGCCGGAGAGCTGGACGGCCATGTAGGCGCTGGCGCCGGCCAGGCCCCACGCGATCATCCGGGCCGAGCCGGGCGTGCCGTGGCGGCGCACGTGCGCCCGCATGCTCAGGCCCGCGGCCACGAGCGCGATCTCCAGCACGGCGAACAGGATCACGCGCTCTCGCAGGTCGGTGATGCCCAGCCGCTCGCCGAAGAACCGCCAGGAGGTGTCCGTGCTGACCAGCGTGGCCACGGCCGCGCTCACGTACCAGTACCAGGGGCTGCGGGGCTTCTCGGTCATCTCAGTGCCTCTCTCGTCCGTCATGAGATGAGCATAGTATAAACATAGTATGGGCGCAAGGGGTACGCTGAGAAAGTCCTAGTTGTGTTGGACCATGAGGTTGTATGCGCACGAACCCGGCTATGACGCTCCGTCGCGGGGCGGCGGGTTTCGCCTGACGTAGCGCTCCAGACTCTGCCGGATCACCTCGGACAGGTTGTCGCCCTTGCGCTCCGCGGCGGCCTTCGCCGCGTCCCACGTCTTGTCGGGGATGCGGACGGTCCGCTGCGGGGTCTTGGGCGCGTTCGGCACGCACAGCAGTATGTCAGGTGTCATGACACGACGCTCGCGGCGAGGTGCGTCAGCAGTTGCATGCCGATGTGCCGGGTGTACGCCGGCGGGATGGCCTCGGAAAGCTCGTTGCCAGACATCCAGTCGATGCCCATGGCTTCGGGGCCGACGTACGTGCCGACGTCGCCGGTGATGGAGACGTGCCAGCCGGCCGCCCACCGCTCCCGCCGCCTTGAGGTGGCGGTCCGGGCGATGTGGGACTCCCGGCGCGTGTGGATCGGCGCCGTCAGCACCAGTCCGCCTCCGGGTTCGAAGCGCCGCTCGCGGTAGGTGCGGAGCCCGAACATGCACCCGCACAGCACGATCGACGTCGCCTTGTTCAGCGGTGCCGCCTTGACGTTCTCGATGACGAACGGGCCACCCCACGCGGTGAGCGCATCTCGGGTCGGTCCGACCAGGTCGGGATGCTCGTGGCTGGCCTTCGTCGAGGGCAGTGCGTTGAGCGGCGAATACGCCTGGCACGGCGGGCTCGCCGCGATCACGTCGAACTCGTCCAGAAACGCCCGGTCGGCGAGGATATCGAGCGCATTGGCCCGAATGAACACGTGCGGGTATCGCGGCTGCGGGTTGATGTCCACGCCGGTGACGTCGAAGCCAGCCCGCGCGTACCCGGTAGAGGCGCCTCCGGCACAGCAGTACAAGTCCAAAAGTCGGGGCATCATCGCAGCTCAGGCTTCGTTGGTGTCATGCCCTGAGCATAGTAGAAACGTACTAACATGGCAAGGCCCCCACGCCGCGAATCGTGGGGGCCTTGCGGTCAACGTCCGGGGGTCTCAGACGTTGACCTCATAAAAGTCGGTGATGTGCGCGGTCACGATTGTGTGCACGGTGTTGGTGTAGAGGTCGGTGGGCGTGACCACGCCGGGCTGCGGCGATGTGTTGATGGCGCCGGACAGGTCGGCGGCCGTGAAGCTCTGCGTCTGGATACTCTGGCCGTTGGAAAGATTGATGATCAGCTTGGTCATGGCTACCACCATACGACCTCTCCGCTCGCGCCGAGCCGCTGGAACAGCGCGCCGGGCGTGACATCCTGCGGGAGCCGGCCGTCATCGAAGAGATGCACGCCAGCCATCAGGTACGCCGTGTCCACGAGCTGTGAACAGATCAGGTGCGCGCTGGACGTCACGCGCCCGGCCAGCCACCGCCGGGGGAGCCCGAGGTGGAGCGCAGCGATCGAGAGGTAGTCGAGGAATGAGTACGGCGTGCCGACCCGGAATGTGGCGTCCTGGGCGATGAGCGCCCTCTGCAAATCGCTGAGCTCAAGCCTGGCCCACCCGTAGCCGGGGCCGATGCGGGCGGCACCGGTCTCCATCCAGACGGCGCGGGCGCCGCTCGGCATCGCTTCCACGATTTGCGCCGTGCCGTCACCGGGCGCGGCCACCACGATGTACGTGTGCGTGAACCAGGCGCCCTCAACGGCCCGGCCGCGCACGATGTTGGCCACGTCGATGAGGCCTTGGCCGAGCGAGACGAACCCGCCCACGCCGCCGGGGATGATCGAGAACCCGACGTCCCCGACCTGGAGATCATTCACGCTGCTGATCTTCAACACGCGCTCGTCCCTTCCAATTGATCTTGACCGTGAGTTCGTCCAGGCCCGTCGCCACGTGCCGCGCCGGGTATGGCGGCCGCTCGTGTACACCACGGTATCGAGGGCCCTCCGCCGCGCGCTGCAAGGCAACGCCGCCACCGATGATGACCACGGCCACCGCGGCGGGCCACGCCAGAAGTAACCAGTCCATAAACGCACCGTAGGCCCGGTGCCCGCGTCGCGCGAGTCCCGGGCCTACGCCGGATGTGTTACTCGGCCGCGGCCGGCGTGCCGTCCGCGCGCTCCTTCCGGAGCTTCTTGGCCAGCACGTACCCGACCGTGTCCGCGTCGCCGCTCATGTCCACGAGCACGCGGACCGTCTGGCCGGACCCCACCACGTCCACCTCGTCCAGGTGCACGATGAACGTCGCGTTCTCGTCCGCCGCGTCCATGACCGGCTTGAGCTTGCGCGTGTGGTAGGCCATCGCGTCGAGGTCGCCCCATGCCGCCGCAATCGCGGTGTCGTCCCTGCTCGCCTGGATGTAGTAGACCTTGTCGCTCACGTCTCGTCCTCTCTCGTGCCGTTGTTGGCGTACCCCCCGGTGGGTTCGAACCACCGACCACACTGGGCCACCTCCGGCCGCGCTACCCGGTTACCCGCACGTCGCGCGTACGTGGGCTCACTGGGCCCGTGCCGTGATGGTCACTCCCAAGTGCCGCTCTTGACCAGCGTCCCGAGGTTTGCCCTCGGGCTCCGGGCGCAGAGGAGCATGCTGTGCGTACCGCGAGGGGGAATTGAACCCACCTGTTGCAACCAGCCGCGGCCCTCGTGCGTGTTACGCGAACTGGCCCGCGCGGTACTTGTGCCACGCCGGGCTGGCCAACACCTTGTCCGACTCCTCCGGGTCGCCGATGCCGTACGCCAGGACTTGCTTGTTGTAGCTGGAGGGCTTGCCGTTCACGCGGCCGAGCATCGGGCGGCCCTTGCCCACGAGCCGGCGCATCTGGCCCACCATGAGCTTGGACGAGACAAAGAACTCCTCGATCAGGTGGGGCAGCTCCGGCATCAGCTCGGTGGTCGGACCGTCCAGCACGATCACGTCGGCCACGATCCGGGTGTACGGCTTGCCGTTCTGCTTGCTCGTCTCGGTCTCGGTGCGCAACGGCACGAAGATGCAGAGGCGGTCCTTCAGCTCGTGAATGTCCACGAACCCCGATCCGGGGGTGGCGAACTCGTCATCGTCCGGGCTGGCACCCGCGAACGGGTCCTCGATGTCCGTGCTCATGTCCTGCTCCTGTTCCTGTGGGCGGATAGTTCCGCGTGCCCCGGGATGGATTCGAACCACCGTCTTCCCGCTCCGTCCGCCCGGCCGTACGCTTCCGAGCGTTGCCCCGTCGGGCAACCTTGCGGGTCCTCTGCTCTAGCTGAGGTACCGGGGCGTGCGGCGCGGTTCCGGTCTGAGCGGTTCCGCGCCTCTGTGCTGATTAGCTCCACTCCCAATCCCGTCTGGGAGTCGTCCAGTCGTAATCCTGCATGTTCACCTCCTTGCCACCTCCCATCATACTCAGATCCTACTAACCGTCAAGGGTGGATGCGCAAGCGCTCGCTGGCGCGTTGGGCGGCACCGGCCAGGGTCTCATCCCACACGCCCGCTGCGCGCGCCTCCTGGACGAGCCTGGAGCCCTCGGCGAGGCTATCGCACGCGGCGAACCGAGCCGCCCATCGCTCGGTCTCGGTCGCGGCCGGCGCCGGTCGCAACCACGCCCTCGCGGTCTTCACGCTCTTGGCCGCCGCGCGCTCCCGCACCACCGCGTACGCCAGCTGGGCGGTCCTCCAGCCGGCCGCGATGTCCACCTCCCAGATCTGCACGCCCACCTGATCCCGCGGCATCCAGAGCACCATAGCCACCTCGCGGGAGACCGGCGGCATGTCCTCCCAGCACTCGCGCTCGGCGTTCCACATCGCGTCCCCGTGCGCGTAGCACGCGAGCTGAGCACCGATCTCCAGCCACGTCCAGAAACGGCGCTGCGTCTTGAGGTCGGCAATGAAGTGATCGTATGACGCGTCGGCCAAGACGTTGTCCAACGTCCCGGCGGCGCCCAGTTCCTCCACGAGCACCCGCCGCTCCTGCATCCTCGGCAACGCCACGAGCCGGTTGCGCTCCAGCACCGACTCGTACAGCGAGAGGTCGCGGCGCGTGGCAGAGTCGTGCATGCCCTCGGGCAGGCCCATGTGGTGCGCCTCCACGGCCGCGTGACGCTGGATGCCGTGCTTGGAGCCGTAGTTGCCGCCGCTGGCGTCCTTGGCCTGTTCGATGAACCGCTCCACCCACGCCCGGCGCTCCTCGCGCGCCATGCCCTGCGGCGCCGCGTCCAGCAGCGCGGCGTACAGCTCGGGCGAGACCGCCACGCCGGTCAGCACCTCGCCCAGCTCCCACAACCGGAGCCCGTACTGATCGGAGAACGCGCTCACGAGGTTGCTGACCCGCTGCCACCCGCCCTTCTTGTGCGAGCCGTCACGGTTCGGCAGGCGGTACCGGCCGCCGCGAATGATGGCGTCCCTGTCCCGCTCAAGGCTGGGCACGGCGAAGTCAATACCGAACGGGTCTGCGATCGTCTGTTCGTCCACAGTGGACATTTTACGCCCTTCCATGTTCGGACTCCATGTGCTGCTGGATCGCGTGGACTATCACGTCAAGCGTGGTGTCCACGTCCGTGTCCCACACGCGCTCCCATGTGCAACGCGCGACCCGACAGCGGACTATGACATCGGAATAGTCCGGGCCCCACCCGCGGACCTCGGTCAGCTTCCAGCGCTCATCCATGGCGACTCCTTACGGCGTTGACGATCGGGTCGATCCGGCGGGAGCCGGTCACGGTGGTGATGAGGTCGGACAGGGCGCCGGCCGTCATCGGGGCATCGGTCTTGATACCGACGGCCTTGGCCAGGTTCTTCATCTTCTCGGACGCCGGTTTCTTGCGCCACGGTGCTTTCCTGGCGGCCGTCTGCAGACCGTCCGCACCCATGTCCACGGCGAGGTCCGACGCCCACACGAGCGCCTGATCCAGCGGGAGCCCCCGGTGCTCGGTCATGCCGACCGGGCGCGCATCGGTGCCGAACCCGACACGGGGCGCGCCATCGACCAGCTTGAACCGCACGCTGTTCGTCTTGCTGCACCACGCCACCGACCACTGACCCGGCGCCGGGTACTGCATGATGAACACGAACGCGTCTCTGCCGGCCGGCAGGAAGAACGTCCCGCCCTTGGTCTTGAGCCACACGGCGGTGGACGGGCGGCCCAGCGGATCGAACTCGCGCGAGGTGGTGTCCCCGACGTACCACGCCGGCCCGTCCATCTCCACGCCGCCGAGGTCGTCCAACTCGTCCTCAAGCTCGGTCAGCGTGCGGCCGGAGTGCGCGTCTTTCGGGTCCAACTTGCGCTCGGAGAGATCCACGAGCGAGCAGAGGTCATGCTGGCGAGCAGCGCCGGCAACGTCCAGGATCAGGCAGTCCTGCTCCTCGTACGGCCGCTCCGGGTCCACCCGCAGCCCGCGGCCCACCATCTGCTGGTACAGGCCCTTGCTCTTCGTCAGGCGTGGCACGATGCAGTCGATGGACGGATCATCATAGCCCTCGGTCAGCACCATGCAGTTGGTGATCCAGCGCAAGCGGCCCGCGGCGTGCTCGGCCAGCACGTACCGGCGCGTACCGGGCTCCGGGTGGTGCTCATCGCCGAGCGGCATGGCGCCGTGCACCGTGCCGGTGGGGATGCCGGCCGCGTTCATGGCCTTGGCGAACAGCTCGGCCGCGGCCACGGTCGGGGCGAACAGCACGCCCTTGCGGTTCGGCGCGTGCTCGAGGATGGCCTTGGCCACCAGCTCGGGCGCCAGCGAGTCCGCGAGCGCCTCGCCGAGGTCGCCATCGCGGTAGTCGGTCCGGGTGGAGCGGACCGACGACAGGTCGAGGTCCGGCACCTCCACGGCCACGCCGCGCGGCGGGATGAGGTACCGCCGGCGAACCATCCACGAGATGTCCCGCTGGAACGCCACCGCCTCCCAGACGTGGCCAAGGCTCTTGCCGTCCCCGCGCACGAGCGTGGCCGTGTAGCCGATCGCACGGGTCCCGCCGCCGAAGCATCCGAAGTGCCGCAGGATCTCCATGTACGTGGCCGCGGTGGCGTGGTGGCACTCGTCCACGATCACGAGGGAGACGCGCTCGATCCGCGCGCGCCGCTTCGGGTTGCGCAGGGTCTGCACGGACGCCACGATGACGTCCGCGTACACCTCGTCCTTGGCCGCCTTCACGATGCCGACCGAGAGATGCGGCGCGACCTTGCTGATCTTCTTGGCCGCTTGGAATACCAGCTCATCCGTGTGCACGAGCACGAGCACGCGATCGTCCGGGTTCAACTCCAGGTGCTCCACCGACTGGTGCGCGAAACACACGGTCTTCCCGCCGCCGGTCGGGAGCACGAGCGCCACCCGCTGCGCTTCGTGCTCCGCCGCAGCGTCCAGGGCGGCGCGCTGGTAATCCCGCAGCGGCAGGGCGTTCTTCATGAGATCTGGTCCTCGATGATCTGGACCGCATCGCCGAACGCGTTCAGTGCGTCATCGACCGGCCCGCCGAGGTGCGGCCGACACGTCACGGTCTTGAGCCGGAGCCGGACCGTGTCCACCTGCTTACCGTCCTCACTGCGCAAGGTAACGCGCTGCGAGACATCGTCATCCTGTTTGGTGGCCATCACGAGGTACCAGCGGCCGGATGGTGCCAGGACCTCCCACCCGGCCGGGACCTGCGACCACGGGCGCTCGCGCCGCACTTCGTGCTTTCGCTGGAGATTGTCGGCGGCCATGAGGGAGGTCTGGCCGTTGGCCAGGCGCCGAAGATCGGTTACCACGTCATCCAGGATCAGGTTGTGCTCTACGCTTTCGGCGCGCAGCGCCGCCACCTCGTCCGCCATCATGGCGAAGATCTTGGTCAGGCCGCCGCTCATTGCCCGACCGCCAGCCGGTAGTCAAGGACGGCCTGCACAAGCTCGTCCGAGGAGACGGCACCCATGCCCCACGCCAGCACGGCGGTCACGAGTTCCTCCCGAGGGTCCGCGGGCGGCGGGTCCAGCTTGTCCAGCTCCCGGCCGAGCAACGCCACGCGCACGGCGTGGCCGAGGCTGGTCAGGTTGCCGAAGGTGTTCATGAGCCGGTGGTGGTACAGCTCGGCCGTGACCGCCGAACCGTACGAGGGATGCACGTGCGAGAGGGTGCCCAGCAGCGCCGTCCGGGCCTGGCCCGTGAGGCTCTCGATGATCTCGGTGGAGTTCGTCATGCCACCCAGTATAGTAAGTTCATACTGAGTTTGCAATGCTGATCAGGAGGTAGTATCTTCTTAGTAACACACCGACTGACCAGGGAGAATGCACATGATGGCGCGCAAGCACGACCCGCGGCCGGCGCTGGCCGCGCTCGCGGAGCAGGGCGGCGAGTCCGGCCGCAAAGAGGTGCACGTCAACCTCGTGATCAACGACGCGACCAACCGCGCCGCTGCCGCGCTCGTGGCGGCGGGCCGCGTGGCGACCAAGAGCGAGGCCCTCCGGCTCATGCAGGCGAAGGGGGCCGAACGCCTGCTGGACGAGATCGGCACAGCGGCGTAGAAAGAGAATCCCCCACCGTTGCCGCGGTAGGGGATCGCGAGAAGGAGCGCGCGTGACACAGATTAGCAGATATGCGAACGGCTCGGACCTGCCGGGCGACGACCTCCCGCTGAGTGCAGAGCACCGGCGGGAGTTGTTCATTGACAGCATGATCGACCCGGACGTGGCCCGCGAGCGCGGGTACGAAACGATCATGCGACCGACCAACACGGACGACCGGCCGCGCGAGCAGTTGAAGGCGCTCGGCTTCCCCTCGTGGGCGGTCCGGGAGCCGTACTTCTACCCGGGGCTGTGGATCCCGCAGTACTCGCCGCGCGGCACGCGCTACGCCGGACAGTGGAAGCCGAAGAGCGCCGTCCCGGGCCGGGACGGCAAGTTCCAGCGGTACGCGTCCGCGAAGGGCCCGTCCAGGCTGGACGTGCACCCGCGGTGGACCCGGGACCCTGGCGGTGTAGACCAGCTCCCGGCCATCCTCGACCCGTCCAAGATCCTGTGGATCACCGAGGGCGTCAAGAAGGCGGACAGCCTGACCAGCCGCGGGCAGGTCACGATCGCGCTCGCCGGCGTGTTCAACTGGCGCAACACCCACGCCACGCTCGGCGACTGGGAGGATGTCAAGATCAAGGGCCGCGAGGTGGTGATCTGTTTCGACGCGGACGCGCTTGTCAAGCGGGCCGTGGCCGATGCGATGGCCCGGCTCGGCAAGTGGTTGCGCCACAAGGGCGCCGCCAAGGTCTGGTACCTCGTGGTACCCGCCATGGTCGGTGACAGCGCCGTCAAGGGCGTGGACGACTACTTCGCCGCGGGCGGCCGCCTGAAGGACCTCCAGCGCGAACTGAAGACGGCGCCGCCGCAGATCCCGGACACAGAGGACCGGTTCACAGACGCGCGGCTCGCCGAGGCCGTGGCCAACGATGTCCTGGACGGCCGGTACCTCTGGGCGGCCGGGCTCGGATGGCTGCGGTGGGACGGGCGGGTGTGGATCTCGGAGGACGAGCGCGTGCCGTTGGAGACCGTCCGCCGGTGGGCCCTCGATCAGTTCGCGGACGCGGCCGGACGCCTGAAGGTGGACTCGTCCGCGGCCGAGGTGGACGGGTGGCGGGGGCTGCTCAGCAAGTCCCGCATGGCGGCCGTACTGTCCCTGGCGGCCGGCGTGGTGGCTCGGCGCGCCGAGGAGTTCGATGCCGACCCGGACGTGCTGAACACGCCCGGGGGCATCGTGGATCTCGCCACGGGAAAGGTCGGGCTGCACGACCCGGAGGCGCTCTGTACCAAGATCACCTCGGGCTCGTACGTGCCCGGCTTCACCCATGCTGATTGGGACCGCGCGCTGACCGCCCTGCCGACCGAGACCATGACGTGGCTACAAACCCGCGTCGGGCAGGCCCTGACCGGGCACACGACCCCGGACGGCGTGGTGCCGTTCCTCAAGGGCACCGGCGAGAACGCGAAGGGCCTGCTGTTCACCGATGGCGTGCTGCCGGCGGCCGGCGGGTATGCCACCGCGGCCAGCCCGAAGCTGTTCGAGAAGGGCCAGCACAGCACCGAGCAGGCCGACCTGCGTGGGCAGCGCCTCGTAGTGGTGGAGGAGATGACCGAGGGGCGCAGCGTGGACGTCACAGCGCTCAAACGGGTGGCCGACGTGGGCACGATCCGGGCGCGGCGCGTGCGGGAGAACAACATCGAGTTCACGACCTCACACAGCCTGTTCGCCACCACCAACTACACGCCGATCATCGCCGAGACGGACCACGGCACGTGGCGCCGACTCGCGCTCGTGGTGTTCCCGTACACGTACGTCAAGCCGGGCGACCCGATCCGGGATCCGGAGACGGAGCGGCGAGGCGACCCCACGCTCAAGGCGAGGATCAAGGCGAACCGGGACAGCCAACACGACGCGATCATCACGTGGGCCGTCGAGGGCGCGATCCGGTGGTACCAGAACATGGACGCCATCTCGGCGGCGGCCCGGCAGGGGGTGGAGAGCCCGCCGAGCGTGCTCCTCCCGCCGATGGAGGTACGGGCGGCCACCCTGGCCTGGCGAACCAACGCGGACCGCATCCTCGGCTACTGGACGGAGTGTCTGGTCGCGGCACCGGGGGTGCTCGTGAGCGCGGCCGACCTCGTGGATCACTTCAATGAGTGGCTCCGGGCGGGCGGTCACAGTGCGTGGTCGAAGGAGACGTTCCTGCCGCGGTTCGCCGAGCACGCGGAGACTCGGGCCCAACGGGTGGTGCGCGTGGGTCGCGTGCGCACGGCGAAGCGGCTCGCCGAGTTTGTTAGGCCACCCTCACTTTGGGGTGGGCGCGACCTGCCAGGCCAGGCGGAGGCGTTCTCGGGGTTCCGGTGGAAAACCGCCTCTGACCTGGACTAACGCAAAAAAGTGTGCACAGTGTGCATAGGGGTCCACATGAACTCCTACGCGTAGTGATTTCTGGTTTATATGGGACCCTATGCACACTGTGCACACACAGTAGGTTGATACTTAGTACGAATATGGTAGGATTGGGATCATGGAACAAGAGACAGAGATCATCGCCTCCGTCACCTCGCGTGACGACTCGCACCACCTCCACGCCCTCATGCGCGCTCAGGACGCCATCGTCCTGGCCGCCCTCGCGCATTACCGCATGGCCGGCTTCCAGCGACCGTTCCAGCCGCGGCCCGGTGACCGGTTCAACCACCTGTTCAAGGCCGCGGGCGCGCTCGTGGTGCCGGACGGCGGACGCGCCCACCTCGCCCTCTGCGAGGGCCTGGCGGTGGTTAACCCGGCCCGCCTCAAGCCGGCGTTCCTGTCCGAGGTGGACTGCATCGCCTGCCTCGACCGCTTCACCGAGCTGACCCGGCCGCCGAAGCGATGAGCACCCTGCGCGAGTTCCTGCGCCACGTGGAGCGCACGTACGGGCTCACCGAGCTTGGCTACCGCGCGCTGTACGCCGCGCAGGGGGGCCGGTGCTACGTGTGCCGCAAGGCCGCCGGCCGGGCGCGCCGGCTCGGCGTGGACCACGACCACCTGACCGGCGAGATCCGTGGGCTCGTGTGCACCGGCTCTCTCAACGCCATGACCTGTAACCGGCTCATCGCCATCTACTCCCGGGCCGCGCTCCTGCGGGCCGCGGCCATGCTCAGCGATCCGCCGCCGGCGAGGGCCGTCCTCGAGCCGCTGGCGAATGGCGCCACCCTCCTACCCAGCCTGATCGAGGGCCGCCCGTCGTTCGACGTGCGCGAACTTAAGGGGGTTGAGCTGTGAAGGACTGGACATTCCGGTGCGAGAGTCCGCCGCGGATCATGCAGACGTGGTTTCGCTGGGTCACGTCGGGCGGTGAGGTGTGGTGCGAGAGTCGCAACCGGAACGAGATCCCCGCGAAGAAGGAGCGCCAGCTCGATCTCACCGTGTGGGCCATGGACGTGTACCAGGTCGAGACCGCATGGCGGCCGGCATGACCGCGCCCGCCTACCTCACGCCCGCCTACTACCGCACGGTGAAGACCGCAGAGCGGGCGTGGCCGGAGCGCGAGCCGGCGCCGGACGTCACGAACCGCGATGGCGTGCTGGCGCCGTTCGCTTACCCGCGGGCCGTGGTCGATCTGGAGCGCGCGGCCCGGGCGGCCGGCTGGGAGATCCGTACCGGGTACTCGCGCGGCCAGGTGCGCTCCGTGAAGATCGGCACGTACCGGCACCTGGACGTGATCGGCGTGCACGGCATGCATCCGGAGTCCGGCTGGCGGTTCGTGGCCAACTACGCCCGCAAGACCACCGGCGGTTCGTGGGAGTGGCTGACCATCTCCGTGTGGAAGCTCGGCGTGCGGACCCGTTGGACGTACGCCACCGTGACCGACCTCAAGGAGTTCGTGGCGGTGTCGGGTGCGGTGGGCACGGCGTGGTTCAAGGCGGTGGAGGCGCGCGTGCTGGACGCGCAGGAGCGCGCCCGCATCGCGAACAGGACGAGAGCCCGTCAGGGCCGGGAGGGATCATCGTGAGTATGGAGCTGTACCTGCTCGGCCCGTTGGACGGGCATGAGCTGGATACCGGCGGCAAGACGTGGATCGTTGAGCACGAGGGGGTCAAGCACAGGGTGTCCTACGTGCGGTACGCGCTCGGCGGCGCGGAGCGGAAGCGCGTCGTGTGGGCGCCGGCCGGTACGGACCCGGCCGATGTGTTCGACCGGTTGAAGGTGTACCTGCTGGACCGGTGGCTGAGCGAGGAATGAGCAAGGGCAGGCCATCCAGCACCCGGGCACAGCAGGAGCTGTACTCCCGGGTGCTGTTGCGTGACGAGTACCGCTGCATGCTGGCCCTGCCCGGTGAGTGGACCACCAAGAGCGGGCAGCGGCGCCACTGCATGGGCAGGGCGGACTGTGTGCACCACACCCGGGGTTGGTCACGTACGGGGGATGACCCG
>Ga0136846_1229094_pt1 | contig 24977 bp, 25 predicted proteins | sample HopSoiMetagenom2_FD_96841 | JGI IMG/M metagenome (GOLD analysis project Ga0136846, IMG submission 96841) | Grasslands soil microbial communities from Hopland, California, USA - 2 Assembly 2016 (version 4) | ecosystem: Environmental > Terrestrial > Soil > Grasslands | place: USA: Hopland... | reverse complement strand
TTCGGGCTATAATATTTGACTAGTCGGAGTGTGGCGCAGTCTGGTAGCGCACCTGGTTTGGGACCAGGGGGTCCAAGGTTCGAATCCTTGTACTCCGACCAAGAATCCATTAAAAAGCTCACCCTGGTGGGCTTTTTTCACATCCGCCTTTACATTCAGCTTTGGCGTTCATAGCTGCCCGTAGCTCAGTTGGATAGAGCATCAGCCTTCTAAGCTGAGGGTCGGGGGTTCGATCCCCTCCGGGCAGGCCAATTTGGGCCATCTCGCTACTGCGAACGCGTGATCAAAGCCAATACGTTCCTCGCGATCCTCACGTACCCGGAGTACGCTCCGGTCGCTGTGGTACGGTTTGGCTTTGCTGACGGGCCCTCGCTACGCTTGCCATCGGCCGATTTTGGTTGGCTGCGTATCAAACCTGAGACGCCCTCAGACCTCGCTCACGTACATGGAGTACGTTCCGGTTCTTGCGGTGCGGCTGGGACTTGCTGACGCGTTCTCGCTACGCGATCTGATCCCAAATATCGGAAAATGCTCCGAGTACCGAGTACCGAGTACCGAGTACCGAGTACCGAGTACCGGGTCTCGGTTCAACTCAACGCTTTTCGTACTGCGTCTTGCCGAACAGGACTTCGCGGGCCTTGTCGTCTGTGATGGGGCGGCGCAAATCGGCCATTACCGCCACACCGCGCTGCACGGCGGGGCGTTCGGCGATCAGGTCAAACCATTTCTTCAAATACGGGTAATCGGCCCAGTCAATGCCGTGGTTTTGCCAGTTGCGCAGCCAGGGAAAGATGGCGATGTCGGCGACGGTGTATTCGTCGCAGGCGATGAATTTACTGCCGGCCAGCTGCCTGTCCATCACGCCGTAAAGCCGTTTTGTCTCGTTGGTGTAGCGGTCGATGGCGTAGGCTATCTTTTCGGGTGCGTACTGGCGAAAGTGGTGGGTCTGGCCGATCATGGGGCCGACGCCGCCCATCTGGAACATCAGCCACTGCAAAACCTGGAACTTGAGGCGGTCGGTTTTGGGTAAAAATTGCCCGGTTTTGGCGGCCAGGTAAAGCAATATCGCGCCGGACTCAAACACCGAAATCGGCTTGCCATCAGGCCCCACGGGGTCAGTCAGGGCCGGGATCTTGTTGTTCGGGCTGATGGTGAGAAATTCGGGCTTGAACTGGTCGCCGGTGCCGATGTTGACGGGGATGGCCTGCCAGTCGCGGCCCAGGCGCAACCCGCATTCCTCGAGCATGATGTGAACCTTGTGTCCGTTAGGCGTAGGCCATGAGTAAACATTGATCATTGATACTTCCTTCACTACCATGTGATACCTGCGCGGTGTTCACGCAACGTCTGCTGCACTTTAAGAGAAAAGTCAAAACCATGTTCGAGCGGCTCAAGAAAGTCTTTGTTGCGGGTAAGGCGGATGCCGCCGATTCGGTGGCTGTGGAAGACCCGGTTTCCGAGTGGGCCGGCACGCGCGGTTTCTCATATACCGGCACGGAAGGCGGCAAGGGCTTTGCGCTCAAGGGTTCGGTGATGGGGAAACCCTGGAAGATGGAGCGCGGCCGTGCCTCGCGCGACTACATTCGCGGCGAAGAGTTGCGCGCCCGGGGCGAGCTCAAGGTCAATGACGACGTCTCGGTGCTGATCATGAACAGGCCCTTGAAGGACGCGCTGGAAAAGCGCGCCTACCAGGCCTACACCGACACACTGCAAACCACGGCTGACCCCAGCTTGCCGGAAGAAATGCGCTGGCTGGCGATGTATTCGGAAGTGGGCTGGGAAAGCCTGCCCAAGCCCTTTTGGCAGCGCTACGCCGTGATGGCCGACCAGCGTGTTCACGCCCAGGCCTGGCTGGATACCAATTTGGTCGAATTGCTGATGTCATGGCCGGAGCCGTCCCCGGACCCGCAGGTGCCCTTTATCCTGATGGTGCTGCGCGGCAAGGCCTATCTGCGCATGCAGTACACCCCCGCCGACATGCCGACGCTGGGGCATGCCGCGCAAATCTTCACCAGCGCCTGCGAGTCGGCCATCGCGGGCCTGACGAACGACATCACACTGTGACCTCGGCGGCGCGCACGGCGCCTGCCGGGTCCCTCCGTCCTCCGATCCGGTTTTTAAGCCTTTTCGGCCTCTAGCCCAATAGACATGAGCGCTGGTAGCTATCAAATTGATAGCTATTCAAGCAATTCAGGTGCTTCAGCCACCCCGCGTGACCGGCATCTCAATCTCACCCGGCATCAAAAGGTGCTTGGCCAGCTCCAGTTTGGCGAGCGATGCGCGGTGCACCTCGTCCGGGCCGTCGGCCAGGCGCAAGGTGCGCTGGCTGGCGTAGGCATACGCCAGCGGGAAGTCGTCCGACACACCGCCGCCGCCATGAGCCTGGATGGCCCAATCGATGATCTGGCAGGCCATGTTGGGCGCCACTACCTTGATCATCGCGATCTCGGCCTTGGCGACCTTGTTGCCCACGGTGTCCATCATGTAGGCGGCCTTCAGCGTCAAGAGGCGTGCCTGCTCGATCATGCAGCGGGCTTCGGCGATGCGTTCGTGCCAGACAGACTGGCTGGCGATCGGCTTGCCGAAGGCGACACGGGTGTTCAGGCGTTTGCACATCAGTTCCAGTGCGCGCTCGGCGATGCCGATGCTGCGCATGCAGTGGTGGATGCGCCCGGGGCCCAGGCGCCCTTGGGCGATTTCAAAGCCCCGGCCTTCGCCCAGCAGCAGGTTGGCCGCCGGCACGCGCACATTGGTCAGGCGCACTTCCATGTGGCCGTGCGGGGCGTCGTCATAGCCAAAGACCGACAGCGGGCGGATCACCTCGATACCGGGCGTGTTGGCGGGCACCAGGATCATCGACTGCTGCTCATGGCGGCCGGCGTCGGGGTTGGTCTTGCCCATGACGATGTAGATGGCGCAGCGCGGGTCGCCGGCACCAGACGACCACCACTTGAGACCGTTGAGCACGTAGTGGTCGCCATCGCGTTCGATGCGGCACTGGATGTTGGTGGCGTCGGATGAGGCGACCTCGGGCTCGGTCATCAGGAAGGCCGAGCGGATCTCGCCCTTGAGCAACGGGTCCAGCCACTGGTCCTTGTTGCCTTCAGAGCCGTAGCGGGCAATGGTTTCCATGTTGCCGGTGTCGGGCGCCGAGCAGTTGAACACCTCGGCCGCAAAAGGTACGCGGCCCATGATTTCGCACAGCGGCGCGTATTCGAGATTGGACAAGCCCTCAGGCGCGCGCGGTGAGTGCGGCAAAAACAGATTCCACAGGCCGGCGGCGCGCGCCTTGGGCTTGAGTTCTTCGACCAGTTTGGTGGGGATCCAGGCATTGCCCTTGGCACGGTTTTCGGCGATTTCGCGGAAGAAGCGGGCCTCGTTGGGGTAAACATGCTGGTCCATGAACTTGAGCAGGCGCGCCCGCAGTTCCTGTACTTTGGGGGTGTAGTTGAAGTCCATGAAATCTCCAGAAAAAGGGGTGGGGCGATGTTGTTGTAAGGGGCGGTTGGCTGTTCAGCCCTGGCTTTTGAGGGCAAAGCCCCAGGCCATCTTTGCCAGCAGCGGTGCGCCGGCGGCCGAGCTGACAGCCTGGGCGCTGGAGGCCGTGCCGGTTTCAACCCGCTTGGCGATGCCTTGCAAGATGGCCGCGATGCGAAACAGGTTGTAGGCCATGTAGAAGTTCCAGTCGGCCTTGAGCGCCTCGGGCGTGGCCAGGCCGGTGCGTTCGCAATAAAGGCGTATGTAGTCGGATTCGGTCGGGATGCCCAGGCTGACGACATCAAGTCCGCCAATGCCGCGGAAGGCGCCAGGCGGAATGTGCCAGGCCATGCAGTGGTAGCTGAAGTCGGCCAAAGGGTGGCCCAGGGTGGAAAGCTCCCAGTCGAGCACCGCCAGCACGCGCGGCTCGGTTGGGTGAAAGAGCAGGTTGTCGAGCCGGAAGTCGCCGTGCACGATGGAGACCATGCTTTCGTCGCGCGCGCCGGCCGGGATGTTGGCGGGCAGCCATTGCATCAGGCTGTCCATCTCGGCGATGGGCTGGGTGATGGAGGCGATGTACTGCTTGCTCCAGCGGCCGATCTGGCGCTCAAAGTAGTTGCCGGGCTTGCCGTAGTCGGCCAGGCCCCGTTCGGCAAACTTCACCTTGTGCAGAGCGGCGATCACGCGGTTCATTTCGCTGTAGATTTCGCCGCGCTGGGCGTTGGTCATGCCCGGCAGGGACTGGTCCCACAGCACGCGGCCTTCGACAAACTCCATCACATAGAACGCGCGGCCGATCACCGACTCGTCTTCACAGAGGCAATACATTTGGGGCACCGGTACGTCGGTGCCTTGCAGGCCCCGCATGACCTTGAATTCGCGTTCGACTGCATGGGCAGATGGCAGCAGCTTGGCCACCGGCCCGGGTTTGGCACGCATCACATAAGAAGCGGTGGGCGTGATCAGCTTGTAGGTCGGGTTGGACTGGCCGCCTTTGAAGATCTCGACCGTGAGTGGTCCTTTGAACCCGGGCAGGTGCTGGTCCAGATAGACCGCCAAGGCGCTGACATCAAAAGCCTGGGCGCCAGTAACCGCCCGCGTGCCGACAAAGTGATCGAAGTTGCTCATGCTCAAACGTTGTCTCTGTTGATGTTTTTATTGACGGATCGATTTATTTGTCGATCTCGGCTTCCGAAATCCGCATCAAAGCCTGGCGGTTGCGCACCACCAGGCCGCCCGGCTCGATTCGGATGGCTTCCTCGCGTTCCATCGATTTGAGCTCCTGGTTGACGCGCTGACGCGAGGCGCCCAGCAACTGGGCCAACTCTTCTTGCGCCAGTTGCAGGCCGATGCGCACTTCGCCGCCGTCCGCCAGGCTGGGCACGCCGTAACTGCGCACCAGGTGCAGCAACTGCTTGGCCAGCCGCGCCCGCAAGGGCAGGGTGTTGAGGTCCTCCACCAGGCCGAATAGCTGGCGGATGCGCCGCGCATGCAGGCGCAGCAGGGCTTCGTACAACTCGACGTGCTGAGTCAAAATCTTGCGCAAGTCGGCGCGTGAAACACACAGCAGAGTCGTCTCGCCATGCGCATACGAGTCGTGCGTACGCCGCTCGCCGTCGAAGATCGCCACATCGCCGACCCACAATCCTGGCTCGACATACGTCAGCGTGACCTGTTTGCCGGAAATCGAGGTCGAGCTCACGCGAATCGCTCCGCGCGCGCAGGATATCCACTCTTCGGGCACGTCGCCGCGCGCACTGATGAGTTCGCCGTCTTTGTAACGTTTGACGTAGGCGCATCGGAGTATGTCGTGCCTCAGGGATGGGGACAGGGATGAAAACCAGCGGCCGTTGTTAATGGCCTCTCGTTCCTCTATCGTAAGAATGGGATCGTCCATGGTCTGTCTTTTGAGTGACTAACAAGACGACCATTGTCGCTTGAGGGACGCAGGTGGCGCCACCCCGCTGTCGCATGGGTGTCGCTGGGGCCGGACGCGGCCTTTTTGATGTGGGATGGGGGGAAACCCGGGCTGCGCGTGCCCGGGTTGGCGCTAGCGGTAGTGCGGCGTGCGCTTGTTCAGGAAGGCGTCTATGCCTTCGCCGGCGTTGGCATCGTGCAGGTTGCGCACGAAGTGTTTCTGCTCACTGGCGAGCTGCTCGTTGAGCGTGCTGCCAGCCGCATCGTTGATAAGTTCCTTGATGCTGGCCAGCGCGTTGGGCGCACGGGCATTGAGGCCGGCGGCCAACTCAAGCGCCTGGGCCAGGGCTTCCCCTTGGGCCGTAACGCGATTCACCAGCCCGAAGTCATGCAGCCGGCGTGCGCCTATGCGTTCGCCGGCCATCAGCAGCTCGCTGGCCAGCGCACGCGGCAAGGCGCGCGCCAGGGCCCAGCTGCCGCCGCCGTCAGGCGACAGCGCCACCGTGCTGTAAGACATCACAAAGACGGCGTTGTCCGCCGCCACCACGAAATCACAGGCCAGCACCAGCGAAAAGCCCGCACCAGCGGCCGCGCCTTCCACGGCGGCAATCACCGGCTTCGGGTAGGTGCGGATCGAGTCGATCCAGTTGTGCAGGCTTTCAATGCTTTGGGCCTGCACCTCCGGCAGCTCGCGGCGGTTGGCCTGCAGCCGCTGCAGATTGCCCCCAGCGCAAAACATCGCGCCTTCGCCGGTGATGACCACACTGCGGATGTCAGGGTTGTTCTCGGCAGCGTTCAGCGCCTCAATGCCCGCCGCGTAAATATCCGGGCCCAGGGCGTTCTTGAACTCCGGGTTGCTGATCGTGAGGATGAGCGTGCCGCCCTCGCTGGTACTTTTCAGTGCGCCTGCCATGTCATTCTTTCAAAAATATTGACACCCCTGTCGGATGCTCACTTTGTGTAGCAACTTCCCCCCCTCGAGGGGGCGGCGCCTGCGGCCTGGCAAAGCCAGTTCCGCGGCACCTGCTGGTGGGGGCCTGCAAACTGCGGCCTTTGTGGCTTGATCACTCTTGCAGCAGGCTCAAGCCTATTGCACCCCGGCGGCGCAGCCACGGAGAAGGGCGGTAGCGCTGGTCGCCGTACACGGTCTGCATGTTGAATAGCACTTCCAGCACGTTGGTGGGCCCGTAGCGGTCGCCCATGGCCAGCGGACCCATCGGGTAACCCAGGCCCAGCGTCACGGCGGTCTCCAGGTCTTTCGGGCTGCAGATGCCTTGCTGGCAGATGTCGCTGGCGATGTTGACGATGGCGGCTACGACGCGCTGGGTCACAAAGCCGCCGCTGTCGCGGATTACGCTGACAGATTTGCCGTCTCGGGCGAAGAGGGCGTGTGCGGCGTCGCGCATGTCGGTGCGGGTGGCCGGGTTGGTGGCCAGCACGCGCCGTTTGGTGGCCGCGTCGTCGACCAGCATGTCGATGCCCACTGTGCGGGCCGGGTCCAGCCGTTCAACGACGGCGACAGTGGTGATGTCAAAGCCCAGGGGCGCCACCAGCATCAGCGCCTGCGGTGACGCGGAGGCGCCGGTTTCGATCTTGGCGCCCAGGTTTTTGAGCAGCTGCAGCAGCTCCGAGCGGCGTGAAGCGCGCGGCGATACCCACACCGGCGGAAGTTCGGCGACCTCAGGGACGGGGGGCTCGGGCGGCACCTGCATGGCTCCGTCCACATAGCGGTAAAAGCCTTCACCGGTCTTGCGTCCCAGCATGCCGCCGGCCAGGCGCTGCGCCGTGATCACGTTGGGGCGGTAGCGGGCTTCTTCGTAGTACTGCTGGTAAATCGACTCCATCACGGGATGCGACACGTCCAGCCCTGTCAGGTCCATCAACTCGAAAGGGCCCAGCTTGAAGCCGGCCTGGTCGCGCAGGATGCGGTCTATGGTGGCGAAATCGGCGACGCCTTCACTGACGATGCGCAGCGCTTCGGTGCCGTAGCCCCGGCCGGCATGGTTGACGATGAAGCCGGGCGTGTCTTGCGCTTGCACGGGCGTGTGGCCCATCTGCCGGGCGTACTGGCTGAGACCCTCGCACACCGCGGGGCTGGTCTTCAGGCCCGCGATCACTTCGACCACTTTCATCAGTGGGACCGGGTTGAAGAAGTGGTAGCCGGCCAGGCGGACAGGGTGTTTCAGGCCTGCGGCGATGGCCGTCACCGAGAGAGAGGACGTATTGGTGGCCAGCACGGTCTGCGCGGGCACCAGCGCTTCGAGTTCGGCGAACAGCGTTTTTTTAACCTCCAACCGCTCGACGATGGCTTCGACGATGAGGTCGCATGTCGCCAAGTCGGTCAGGGTTGATGCCAGCACAAGCCGGTCCTTGTGCCCGGCGGCCGTGGCGGCATCGATGCGGCCTTTTTCAACCAGCTTGTCCCATTGGGCGCAGATGGCTTCGCGTGCTTTTTCAGCGGCACCCGCCTGCGCGTCCATCAATCTGACGGTGCTTCCGGCCTGGACGGCGATTTGCGCGATGCCGCGCCCCATGGCGCCAGTGCCAACTATTCCCACATTCGCGTAATTTACTTTCATGGCTGAATTATGGCCGAGCGTATTTGGTGAAGGCGGCTGGCAAAATTAGCCACCTTATGAAATTTGCCGAGAAGTCTTTCCAATTCGTCCTCGGCGCGGTGCTGATGGGGGTCGCCACCAACAGCCTGGCTTTGTCTCTGGGCCGCATGCGCGGTGCAGCAATTGTCGGCCGTCCGCTGGACGCCACGCTTTCTGTTCAGCTGGACGCCTCCGAAGGGCTTTTCTCAGTTTGTGCGGTCGCCGACGTGTTCTTCGGCGACAGCCAGGTGCCTGCCAGCAAAGTCCGCGCCGCCATTTCGGCCGGCCCAAATGCCGGTGAAGCCCTTATCCGTATCCGCACCACGTCGGTACTCGACGAGCCGGTGGTCACGCTTTACGTGCAGGAGGGCTGCCTGCAAAAGAATACGCGCAAGTACGTCATCCTGGCCGAGGCGATGGCGGACAACGTCGTGCCGGTGCTTTCGTCCCCTGCGCCGGCAGCGGTGCAGCCACCGGTCGTTCCCGGCGCTCGCGATGCGCGCGGCAGTGCCGTGGCGGGTGGGGCGGCGCAAGGTCCAGCGGAATCTGCGGCGCCCGCCGGCGCCCGCAAAGCACCAAAAACAAAGCCGCAAATGGGATCAACCGGCGCAAGTGCTGTGCCGCAGACGGGCGCCCGGGCGAGCGGCACGGCGACATCGTTGACCGCGCCACCTGCCCGCAAGGCCGGCAAGCCGGCGCCCGAAGCGGCGCGCCCATCGCACTCGCGCCTCAAACTTGACCCGATCGACCTTTCTATAGACCGGGACCCCGTGCTTCGGTCGTCGCCCGAATTACTGACAACGCCTTCGGCGGATGCCGGTCAACGAGCTGCCGCAGCAGCGCTATGGCAAGCGCTGAACGCACAACCGCAAGACATGGCGCGCGACAGCCAGCGGCTCAAGGCGCTCGAGGCAGATGTCGCCGGCATGCTGGTTCAGGGACGCAAAACCGAAACAGCTGTCACGGCGCTGAGAGGCCAGCTGGAGCAAGCGCGGGGTGAGCGCTATGCCAATGGCTTGGTATATGCCCTGGGCGCCTTTCTCGCGCTTGCGCTGGCTGCTGCTGTTTCGCTGTGGATGCGGGGCCGGCAACGCAGGCGGTTCGGAGGTGGCCCGTGGTGGGGCGAGGAGATGGCAGACGGTGGCAAGCATGGCCTGGGAAGCGGTTTCGCAACCGGCGCGGTGTCTGCTTTGCCATCGGCCGGCGCCGGCGATGCGGCAGGTGATGGCTTATCGCAGAGGCAAGCGGTAGACCTCGATCTGGACGAGCTTCATCCGGAAAACCCGCGGAAAAAGCCGACCCCCATGCCGGCAACGCCTGCCAGGCCGCGCGACTCCCGGGAGTACCCGGAATTTCTTCCCAGCCTCAGCGGGATGCCGCGGATTGTGAACGCCGAAGAACTTTTCGACGTTCAGCAGCAGGCAGACTTCTTTCTCTCGTTAGGCAATGCCGAGAAGGCCGTGGAAGTCTTGCTTCATCACATCACGGATAACGTGGAGACGAGTGCTCTGGTGTATCTGGATCTGTTTGATCTGTATCACAAGCTGGGTCGCAGGGACGATTACGACGCGCTGCGCACGGATTTCCACCGGATGTTCAATGCCCAGGTGCCTGCGTTTGACGATTACGCGATGGATTCTCACGGGCTGGAGTTCTATGTGGAGGCCGTCACGCGAATTGAATCGTTGTGGCCGACATCCAAAGTGCTGGATGTCCTTGAGGAGTCGATTTTTCGCAAGCCCGATTCGCGCGGCGAGGTCTTCAGCCTTGCGGCTTATCGCGAACTCCTGTTGCTTCATTCCGTCGCAAAGAAAATTATCGCCCGCCCGATGGAGCCGGAGGCCGCCCGGTTCAGTGAGCGAGCGAAACTCTCATCTCCGAACGAGACCAGTTCCTTGTCTCCCCCCAACTCTTTTGGCCAGACTGATATCCAGCCTTTATCTGCCCGGCTTCACGAAAGGCCGCCGCCCCTGCCCGTCGTGCTGCCCGTCTCTCATCCTGTCGCCCCTGGAGCCGCTGCCACTATCGGCAATTTCGCCGAGGCGGTGCCCGACTTGACGCAGCCGACTGTGTCGTCGCGGCTGGGGCTGGACATTGACCTGAGCCAGGAAGCGGAGGATGCGCTTGTGCCGCTGCCATTCATCGCGCCATTGGAAGAGCCGTCTGAAGCCAAGCGGGCGGGCAACCTCATCGAATTCGACCTCGATACCCCGATTCCTACTGCTCCCGTCCCACAAACCTGACCTCGCAAGCCCAACCTGCGGAGGATCGGATTTACGTCAGCGGCGTACTTGAAGTGCGCCCGGATTGACGATGTTGGTAGGCGTGCCCTTGATGAAGTTGACGACGTTGTCAAACGCCGCGCCGAAGTACAGCTCGTAGCTATCCTGCTCCACATAACCGATGTGTGGCGTGCAGATGCAGTTCTCAAGGCGGAGCAGAGCGTGCCCTTGCAAAATGGGTTCCGACTCAAATACGTCGATCGCCGCCAGGCCGGGCCGCCCGCGGTTGAGCGAGGCAATCAGGGCCTCGGGTTCTATCAGTTCGGCGCGCGAGGTATTGACCAGCAGCGAAGTGGTCTTCATTCGGGACAGATCCTCAAGCGTGACAATGCCACGGGTTTCGTCGTTCAGCCGCAGGTGCAGGCTGAGTACATCGCTTTGCTCAAAGAATTCGGCCTTGCTGTATGCAATTTCAAAGCCGTCTGCCTTGGCCCGCTCAAGAGAGGCATTGCGGCCCCAAACGACGACACGCATGCCGAAAGCCCTGCCATAGCCGGCAACAATTTGCCCGATCTTTCCATAGCTCCATACGCCCAGGGTCTTGCCCTTGAGCACAGTGCCGATACCAAAATTGGGCGGCATGGAGGCTGATTTGAGCCCGGCCTGCTGCCAGGCGCCATGCTTGAGGTGTGCCACGTAGTGGGGAATGCGGCGCATGGCGGCCATTACCAGCGCCCAGGTCAGTTCGGCCGGTGCGGTAGGTGAGCCGGTGCCTTCGGCCACTGCGATTCCGCGTTCGGTGCAGGCTGCGACGTCGACATGGCTGCCGACGCGGCCGGTCTGGACAATCAGCTTGAGTTTCGGCAGTTTTTCGATGACTTGTCGGTTGAGCTGCGTCCGCTCCCGGATAAGGACGATGACATCGGCGTCTTTGAGCCGGACGGATAGCTGGCCTATGCCTTTGACAGTGTTGGTGTAGACCTTGGCAGGGTAGGCCTCCAATTTGGCAGCGCAGTTCAGTTTTCGCACTGCGTCCTGGTAGTCGTCGAGGATCACAATATTCATGCCGATATTGTGCCTGCAAGATTTTTCTTCCTGGCCTGAAGGGCTGTCCGAAAGGGCTGATTTTGTATCGCAAGGAAACGCCGCAGCCCTGCTCAAGCCCGCACAAGGCTTGCAAGGCCCAGTTGCGGCGACTTCTCAAAGAGACGGGATCGACAACAGCCTTTTTACCGTGCCTGCAAGGCGGCTTCGCGCTGCGCCATGCGGTCAAGTTCTGCGCACACATCGGCCATGCGGCCGGAGATAACCATGCGGCCAGCGCACGCCGGGCCGACGTTGGAGTCGAACTCCCGCACCACCCGAAGGCGGCTGGGCGCCGGTTTTTTCAGGGGAAGCTTGCTGGTTCTGACGTCGGTCGCCGGTGCCGCTGCCGGCTGGTGTTGCCCGGCAGCAGTGCGGGAGGGCGATGCGAAGGGCAGCGCGAGCTGGTTGAAACGTTGAGCGGCCGCTGGCGGAGAAAACCGGCTGGAGGCACTTTGCGCAGGTACAAACCACGCCGCCAGCGCATGCACCGGCGCCAGCAGGACTGACAACATTGATGAATGCGAAAAACTGACGATTCCCATGATGAACTCCTGTATGAAAGAGGTTTTACACAGGCAGGATTTCAGCCGGCACATCTGCCGGGGAGGCCGCCGCACCAGGGTGTTGGCCATATGGCCAAACGCCCGCCACCTGATGCGCGGCCAGATTGAACTGACTACATCAGCATGGTGTTGCGAATCAAACCGACGGCCAGGCCTTCAAGCTCAAATGGTTCGCCAGGCTCGACCACAATGGTTTTGAAGTCCGGGTTTTCGGGCAGCAATTCGATCAAATGCTTGTTGCGGCGAAAGCGCTTGACGGTGACTTCGTCGCCCAGCCGGGCCACGACAATCTGCCCGTTCTTGGCTTCTTTGGCCTGTTTGACGGCGAGCAGGTCACCGTCCATGATGCCCACGTCGCGCATGCTCATGCCGCGTACCTTGAGCAGGTAATCGGGCTGGCGCTGAAACAGGCTGCTTTCAAAATAATAGGTTTGCTCGATGTGTTCCTGCGCGAGAATCGGGCTGCCAGCAGCAACCCGCCCCACCAAAGGTAGGGCGAGTTGGGCCAGGCTTTGCAACGGCAGGGAAAACTGTTTGATTCTGGATTCGTTCAAGGTGCGCAGGGTGTCGCTGCGCAGGCGTATGCCGCGTGACGTACCGCTGACAAGCTCAATGACGCCTTTGCGAGCCAGGGCTTGCAGGTGTTCTTCAGCGGCATTGGCCGAGCGAAAGCCCAACTCTGTGGCAATTTCAGCCCGCGTGGGTGGGGCGCCGGTGCGTGCAATGGCACTCTGGATCAGCTCCAGGATTTGCTGCTGACGCGCGGTGAGCTTGGGGCCTTCGGAGGAAAAATGCGGAAAATCGTCTAGCGTGCTCATAACCGTGGCTCCTTGAATGAACAGCCCTTGGCCGTTTGCGGTACGCCGTTTGGTGGTACCAGGCCATGTGGGTAGCTGTTTTAATATCCAGTACCTGTATTTTCATCCAGTTTTTAAAAGATTGCAAGCCTACTTTCTATGCACCGTCAACAAATTGTGATTCTGGGCACTGGCGGCACCATCGCCGGCCGGGCCGAAAGCATTTCGGACAACATCGGCTACACCGCAGCCCAGCTGGGCGTCGCGGAGCTGCTGGCGGCAATTCCCGCTCTGGCGCAGGCCGGCACGGTGCTGACGGAGCAAGTGGCGCAAATCGACAGCAAGGACATGAGTTTTGCCGTCTGGGCCAAGCTGGCGGCACGTGTTAGCCATTACCTGGGGCAACCCGGCGTACAGGGCATTGTCATCACCCATGGCACCGATACGCTGGAGGAAACCGCCTTCTTCCTGCAGACGCTGCTGGCCCCCGCCAAGCCCGTGGTGCTGACTTGCGCGATGCGGCCAGCCACGGCACTGGTTCCGGACGGTCCGCAAAACCTGCTCGACGCAGTGGCTGTGGCGCGACATGCGGGCGCGCACGGCGTGGTGGCGGTGTGTGCCGGCGTTATTCATGGCGCGGTGGATGTCCAGAAAGCGCACACCTACCGCCTTGATCCCTTCAGTTCGGGTGACGCCGGTCCCATTGGCTATGTGGAAGAGGGCGCTGTGAGATTGCTAAGAAATTGGCCAGAACCCCAGGCGGGATATGTGCAGAAAGCTATCAAAAATATAGCAAAGCTGGCCGGACCGGCTGACCTGCCTCGTGTTGAAATCGTCATGAACCATGCCGGCGTTAGCGGCGCTATCGTGCAGGCCCTGCGGGCGCAGGGCGTGCAAGGCCTTGTGGTGGCCGGTACGGGCAACGGAAGCCTGCACCAGGAGCTGGAGGCTGCCCTGCTTGAGGCCCAAGCCGCTGGCATCAAGGTAGTTCGCGCAAGCCGATGCCTCAATGGGCGGGTACTGCCCACGCCGGCTGACCAAATACCGGACTCAGAAGGCCTGAGTCCGGTCAAAGCCCGGGTCAAGCTGATCCTGCAGCTGCTGGCCTGATCTCTTTTTGGCTTGGCAGCGCAAGCGGGCCGGCATTCACTTTCTTTGTCTGACTTTCAACCGGATACCTCATGCAAACCCCGTACGAGCTTGGCAATCGCAACCAGACTACTACCAGGGAGGCCTGCATCCAGTTTTACCAGGCGCTGGCCCAGCGTTGTCCCACGGTGCTGCAGTTCTCGCAGATCGGTGTTTCCGACGCCGGCCTGCCCATCCACGCCGGCATCGTGAGCGCTGACGGGGTGTTTGACCGCGAGCAGATCCGGCAGGCGGGGCGCGCCGTCTTTTTCAACAACAACGGCATACACCCCGGCGAGCCCGAGGGCATAGACGCCTGCATGGCGCTGGTGCGCGACCTGTGCCTGGCGCCTGAACGACTGGCCGCGCTGGGCCGCACGGTCTACCTCTTTATTCCCGTCTACAACGTTGACGGCAGCTGCAACCGCGGTGATGCCAGCCGCGTTAACCAGGACGGTCCGGAGTCCTTCGGGTTTCGCGGCAACAGCCTCCACCTGGACCTGAACCGCGATTTCATCAAATGCGACAGCCTCAATGCGCAGCTCTTCAATCGCTTTTTCACGGCCTGGGACCCGGACGTCATGGTCGACACCCACACCTCCAATGGGGCTGATTACAGCTACACGATGACGCTGATCCACACCCAGGCCGACAAGCTGGGGGGAAAGCTGGGGGAGTTTTTGCGCGACAGCATGCTGCCTGCGATTTACCGCGGCATGGAAGAAAGCGGCTGGCCGACCTGCCCCTATGTGAACCCGGTGCACGTGAGCCCGGACCAGGGGATTGCCGACTTTCTTGAAGTGCCTCGGTTCTCCACCGGCTATGCGGCCCTCAATCACACCATCGGCTTCATGCCGGAAACCCACATGCTCAAGCCCTTTGCGGACCGCTATGAGTCGATGCGCGCGCTGCTGGATGTGACGCTGGCCTTCACGGTGGCGCACGCGCCGTCTATCCAGGCGTTGCGGCGGCAAGCCCGGCAGCCTGCGGGCGGAAGAGCCCAATGGCCCATCCGCTGGAGGCTCGACGAAACCCGCCGCTCGCGCCTGCGTTTCAAAGGCTATGCCGCGGTTTACTCGCCCAGCCTGCTGGGCAGCTACCAGCGTCTGGCTTACGACAAGGAGCAGCCCTGGGAGCGTGAAATCGATTACTTCACCCACTTCGCCGAGGAAGCGGTGGTGCGCGCCCCTGCGGCTTATGTCGTCCCGCAGGCGTGGCGCGCCGTGATTGAGCGCCTGGACTGGAATGGCGTACGCATGGAGCGCCTGGGTGAGGCCCGCAGAGTGCAGGCCCAGGTCAGCCGGATCCAGAGTGTGAAGAGCCGCCCCGGCGCCTATGAGGGCCACATGTTTCATGACGAGCTCACGGTGGAAACGAGCCTGCAGACGGTTGAACTGCAGGCCGGCGACTGGTGGGTGCCGCTGAACCAGGACAAGGCCCGTTATGCCGTCGAAACCCTGGAGCCGCAAGCGCACGACAGCTTTTTCCGCTGGGGATTTTTCAACAGCATCCTGGAAAAGAAAGAGCACTTCTCGGATTACGTCTTTGAAGATATGGCGCTGCAGCTGCTCAAGGATGAGCCGAAATTGCGAGCCCGCTTTGAGCAATGGAAGGCGAGCAATCCCGGACTGCTGTCCGACCAAAAGGAGGTGCTGGGCTTCATCTTCGAGAACTGCGCACGCTATGCCGAGCCGCAATGGCGCCGTTACCCGGTGCTCTCGGTTTTTGAGAGCCCATAAAAAAAGCCGTCGAAAGACGGCTTTTTTGTGCCTGCGGATCTTAAGCGGCCAGGGCTTCGAAGGCCCGCGCCGTGATCTGGTCGACGGTGCCCATTCCGCTGATGGCGCGGTACTTGGGTGCTGCGTCGGGCGCGACTTTGGCCCAGCTTGAGTAATAGTCCACCAGGGGGCGGGTCTGGGCGCTGTAGACCTCCAGCCGCTTGCGCACGGTTTCTTCCTTGTCGTCGTCGCGCTGGATCAGCGGCTCGCCGGTCACGTCGTCCTTGCCCTCGACCTTGGGCGGGTTGAATTTGACGTGGTAGGTGCGGCCTGAAGCGGGATGCGAGCGGCGTCCACTCATGCGTTCGATGATGGCTTCAAACGGTACGTCGATTTCCAGCACATAGTCCAGTTTGACGCCCGCCGATTTCATGGCATCGGCCTGCGGAATGGTGCGCGGAAAGCCGTCGAACAAAAAACCTTTGGCGCAGTCGGGCTGAGCGATGCGTTCCTTGACCAGATTGATGATCAGGTCGTCGCTGACCAGTGCGCCGGAGTCCATCACTTTTTTGGCTTCGATGCCCAGGGGGGTTCCGGCCTTGACGGCTGCGCGGAGCATATCGCCCGTGGAAATTTGGGGAATACCGTATTTTTGGCAGATGAAGGTCGCTTGCGTCCCCTTGCCCGCGCCAGGCGCGCCCAACAAAATCAGTCTCATGGATGTCCTCGGATTTTATGAATTCTTGAAGTCAATCCCGGGCCGGCGAGCCGATGATCCGCTGGGATTGCTTGGCAGGTGTTGAGGGCTGCCCGCACGCCCTGCAGGCCTCACACTTGTGTTTTCCCAAGGATAGCATGCACGCCCCTGACACCAACTTACAGGCGGGGCCTCTTCGGGTGGGCCGCCGCGTCAGGAAAACAGCTTGCGGGCGCGGTCCAGGTCTTCGGGCGTGTCAACACCCGGCCCGGGTGCATCGTCGGTGATGTGAACAGCGATGCGGTGGCCATGCCACAGCGCCCGGAGTTGCTCCAGGCACTCCAGTTGCTCGAGCGGGGACTGCGAGAGGCGGGGGAACTCCCGCAGAAAGCCCACCCGATAGCCATAAATGCCAACATGGCGAAGCGGCTTGGGCAGCTTGCTGCCGGCCTCCCACCAGGCTTGGCCTGCAAAGTCGCGACCTGCGGGAATAGGGGTGCGGCTGAAGTAGTGCGCAGTGTGGCGTGCGTCCAGCACGACCTTGACCACATTCGGATTGAGGAAGTCTGCCAATTGGCCGATGGAGTGGGCCGCCGTGCTCATGGCGCAGTCCGGCCGCTCGTTCAGAAGGCGAGCCACGGCGTCAATCAGTACCGGGTCAATCAGCGGCTCGTCACCCTGCACATTCACCACGATTTCGTCGTCACCGAGGCCCAGTACAGCGCAGGCTTCGGCAAGCCGGTCGCTGCCGCTCGGGTGGTCTGTTCGGGTCAGCACCGCTTCCACGCCAAAAGCGGCGCAGCTTTGGATGATTTCAGTACTGTCGGTCGCCACGACCGTGCGCAGGGCGGTGCTTTTCATGGCGCGCTGCGCCACTCGCACAACCATGGGGGCACCGCCGATGTCGGCCAGGGGCTTGTTGGGCAAACGCGTGGAGGCCATGCGTGCTGGAATGAGGACTGTAAAAGTCATGCCTTGAGGCGTCCGTCTCGGTTCTTGGTGAGATTCACAGGCCAAGTTCTTCGTCTGTCAGCGTGCGCGCTTCGCTCTCCAGCAGCACGGGCAGGCCGTCGCGCACCGGATAGGCCAGCCGGGCGCTGCGGGAGACAAGTTCTTGTTTCTCCCGGTCGTAGTCAAGCGGGCCTTTGGTCACGGGGCAGACCAGCAGTTCAAGCAGTTTGGTGTCCATGCGTCGATGGTAATGGAGAAGAAAGCCGCGGCGCCAACAGGGTATCGAAGGCGGCAAAAAAAGCAGGTTCGGGTGAAAACACCAGCGGCACGGCTAACAGCTCGAGCTGAACAGCCTTTGCCAGCGGGAAAAGCTTGACAGCGTCTTTTTCGGTGCACAGCACAGTTTGGCCTTTCAGCCCGGCCAGATCGCGGTCGCTGAATTCGTGGTGATCAGGAAGGGCCACGGCGTTTTGCAGGCTCAAGCCTCTGGCTTTCAGCATCCCGAAAAACGCTTCGGGATTGGCAATGCCCGCCATCGCCGTCACCGGCCGTCCTTGCAGGCTGGCCAGTGCCACCGGATTGCCGTTCACGCCGTAGGCTTGGTCCGCCAGGCGCCTGGTGGAAGTGAAGCCGCCGAAAGCCGGATGCTGCCCGGTATGCAGGACGAGATCGAGGCCCTGATGCCGGCGCCTGGGCCATGGCTCGCGCAAGGGACCGGCAGGTAACAGCCATCCGTTGCCGACTCCCCGGTCGTCGAAAACGGCAATCTCGATGTCGCGTTGCAGGGCGTAATGCTGAAGGCCGTCGTCGCACACCGCCACGGCAACAGAAGGATGCGCGGCAAGCAGCGCACGCAGGGCCTCGGTGCGCTGGTTTGCTACAAAAACAGGAGCGGCTGTGGCACGCTGTATAAGGGCTGGCTCGTCACCGCTCTGTGTAATGGGAGTGGCGGAGGTGACTTCAATGCAATCCGTGCCGGATCGCCCGTAGCCCCGGGATATGACGCCCACTTTCACCTGCTGTGCTTGCAGGTGTTTCACCAGTGCGATTACCAGGGGGGTCTTGCCGGCGCCGCCTGCAATCACATTGCCCACGACGACGACGGGAACTTCAAACCGCTCGGATTTGCAAAATCCGTGGCGGTACAAGGTCTTGCGCAGGCCAACCGCCAGCCCATACAGTTGTGCGAGCGGCCAGAGCAGACATGCGAGCCATCCCCGAGCGAGCCAGGCCTTCTGCAGGGTTTGTTTCACGCGATTCAAGCCGTTGGGCCGGGAAGGGAGGAAGGTGGCCGGCAGGAAGCCTGAGCCTACTTCGCTCCGGCCATCGCGGCGCTTTGGGTTGCAAACGTGATCTGCGTGAGGCCGTGGCGGCGTGCTGCCTCCATGACGGTAATGACTGCCTGGTGCGTAGCACTGGCATCGGCGCTGATGATGATGACGCTTTCTTTGCCGGCCTTTGCCGCTTCCGCCAGCGCGGTACCGAGTGCCTCAATGCTGCGGCCCTCTACCAGGGTCTTATTGACCATGTAGCGGCCGTCGCTGCTGACGGCAACGATGACTTCCTTGGGGTAGTCGCGCTGCTGCTCGGCATCGGCAATCGGCAACTTGACCTGAAGTTCGGTGAACTTGCTGTAGGTGGTGGACAGCATCAGGAAGATCAACACCACAAGCAATACGTCGATGAAGGGGATCAGGTTGATCTCCGGTTCGTCATGCGGGTGAGGGCGAAAGTTCATTTGCGCAAGCTGTTGAGGTGGCGAACAAAGCGCTCGGCCGCAAGCTCCATGGTCAGCAGGTAGCCGTCCACGCGAGCCCGGAAGTAGCGCCAGAAGATCAGTGACGGAATCGCCACCATCAGGCCGAATGCCGTGTTGTACAGGGCAATCGAAATGCCTTGCGCCAGTTGAGCCGGGTTGCCCCCCGGGCCGCCGCTGACGCCACCGCCGCCGGCCTGCGAGCCGAAAATTTCGATCATGCCGATGACCGTGCCCAAGAGGCCCAGCAAAGGTGCAGCCGAGGCGATGGTTGCCAGCGCGGCCAGGTAGCGCTCCAGTTTGTGCGCCGCCTGCCGTCCAGCCCCTTCAAGGGTAGAGCGCAGGTCGTCTTCGCTGATTCGCGGATTCGTGTTCAGGGCGCGAAAGCCGCTGGCAAGCACTTCACCGAGCAATGAATTCTGTTCGAGCTGCGCTACCACGTCGGGTGAGGGCACCGCGGCGCGGGAAACCGTGATGGCCTCGTCAAGCAACTTTGGCGGTGCGACTTTGCGGATTTTAAGGCTGGTAAAACGCTCGATAACCAGCGCCAAAGCCAAGACAGAGCAGGCAACCAAGGGCCAAATTGGCCAGCCTGCGGCTTGTATGATCGAAAACAATGCACATCTCCAAGCAGATAATTTGTGGTGGATTATGGCTTACAGAGATTGCCGCACCGCGAGTGGCGCACTTCGCGAACGAATGTTTGCAAGATTGCGTTTTGTAAGACGTAGCCCACAGAAGTTGTGGATAACTTTGTGAGCAACTGATGGTGGAGAGCCCCGCAGGCCGCACCATATCGTGCATATGACAAAACGATGAAATTTTGAGCAGAATTAAGTTATTCAAAATCAATGAGTTACACGAAGTCATCGCGCCATCCGCATGAAACCGGTGCTTTTGCCCATGCTGGACGGCGCTCTGTGGAGTACTGCCCCTGCAAAATCAAGGGGTTTAGCCGTGTTTGAGGAAACGGCTCATGCAGGAAAACCCATTCCGGGCGGGCGCGAGGGGAATATTCGTATCTGGCCTGTAGGCTCGCTGCTACGCGCAATCGCGGACAGCCTGGAGGCACGCTTTAACCCGGTAGCGGTACAAGGCGAAATCAGCAGTTTCTCCCGGGCTGCCAGTGGGCATTGCTATTTTTCCCTCAAGGACGAACAAGGACAGGTTCGCTGCGCGATGTTTCGGCGTGCAGCCGGCTTGCTGGACTTTTCACCCCGCGACGGCCAACTGGTCGAATTGCGGGGGCGCCTGGGTGTTTATGAGCCGCGTGGAGAGCTGCAGCTGGTTGTGGAATCCATGCGACAGGCGGGGCAGGGCAACCTCTTCGAGCAGTTTCTGCAGCTCAAGGCCAAGTTGGAGGCCGAGGGGCTTTTTGAGCCTGGCCGGAAAAGACCTTTACCGGCGCTGCCGCGTGCTATTGGCGTCGTCACATCTCTAGGGGCTGCCGCTTTGCATGATGTGGTGAGCGCGCTGCAGCGGCGGGTGCCGCACATTCCCGTGGTGATTTACCCGGCCACTGTGCAAGGCGGCCAGGCAGCGGGCGAGCTGCGGAGTGCATTGCTGAAGGCCTATCAAAGGCGGGAGCAGGACAAGGTGGATGTCCTGCTCCTGGTGCGCGGTGGCGGCGCCATGGAGGACCTCTGGGCCTTCAACGACGAGCAGCTCGCACGCGCCATTGTTGATGCGCCTATGCCGGTGGTCAGCGGTGTAGGTCATGAAACTGATTTCACCATTGCCGATTTTTGCGCCGACGTGCGCGCGCCTACACCGACCGCGGCGGCCGAGTTGTGCGCGCAGCCGCAAAGTGTCTGGCTCAGTGCACTGGACCTGGCTTTGTCGCGCCTGCAAAATGGTGTCGACCGGCAGATGCAATCGCACAGCCAGCGCCTGGATTGGGCGGCCGCGCGAGTCGGCAGGCCTTCTCATCTGGTGACGCGGCAGCATGCCCGCCTGGCGGGGCTGGGACAAAACCTGAACCATGCGGTGCGTTCAGCTTTACAGCAAGAACGACTCAGATTGCGAACGTTGGGCACGGATTTTCCGCGGGAAGTGGAAAGCAGCCTGCGGCGCAGCCTGCAGCGGGTTGACCGAGCGCAATTACGGCTTGAACTGCTGGACCCCAAACTCGTCTTGAAGCGCGGTTATGCGTGGCTTGCCGACTTGCACGGGGAGCCCATCACGAGTCCTGAAAAGACGCACGTGGGCCAGCCCGTGCGCGCTACCCTTGCCGGCGGCGAGGTCGATTTGACTGTGTCTGCGCGCCGCCTGATTTAGTTTTTACAATGGTCCGGACAGCATTAACAATAGTTCAACAACAGTTCATTCATCACCACGAGGAAAATCATGGAACACAAGCTCCCCCCGCTCCCTTACCCGATCGACGCACTGGCGCCGCATTACAGCCAGGAAGCCTTTGAATACCACCATGGCAAGCATCACAATGCCTACGTGGTGAACCTGAACAACCTGCAAAAAGGTACCGAATTCGAATCCATGACGCTCGAAGAGATCGTCAAGAAATCCAGTGGTGGCGTCTACAACAACGCTGCCCAGATCTGGAACCACACCTTTTTCTGGAGCTGCATGAAGCCCGCGGGCGGCGGCGAACCCGGCGGCGCGCTCGCTGCGGCGATTAACGCCAAGTTCGGCTCTTATGCCGCTTTCAAGGAAGCTTTCGTCAAGTCGGCTGTGGGCAACTTCGGCTCCGGCTGGACATGGCTGGTCAAAAAGGCCGACGGCACGGTGGACATCGTCAACACCGGCCCTGCTGGCACCCCGCTGACGACCGCGGACAAAGCCCTGCTCACGGTCGATGTCTGGGAACATGCCTATTACATCGACTACCGCAATCTGCGCCCGAAATTTGTAGAGACCTTCCTGTCCAACCTGGTCAACTGGAGTTTTGCGGAAGCCAACTTCGCCTGATTGACGCTCTGGCGCTCACAAAAAAGCCGACTCGCAGTCGGCTTTTTTATTTTGAAGTGGGCAAAAAATCAGCGCTTCGCCTCAAAGGGCGGGCCGCCGAGTTTGCTTCCTGCCTTGATGCCTTTTTTGGCGAACCAGCCTTTGTTCATTTCCAGTACGTAGCGCACTGGCTGGGTCGAACAGTGGGCGTCGGTCGTTTGCGGCTTCATGTCGGCCAGGTTCACGATGGTGCCGTCATCCGCCACAAATGCAGCCGTCAGGGGCAGCAGGGTGTTTTTCATCCAGAAACATTGCTGGGTGGGTTGCTCAAACACGAAAATCATGCCCTCTTGCTGAGGCATGTCCTTGCGGAACATCAGGCCGATTTGCCGTTGCTCGGGCGTGAATGCCACTTGCGCGTCAATCAGGTGCATGCCTGCCGTGAGCTTGACGCGTTGCAGATTCATCTGCGGGCCGTCTTGGGCCGATGCACCCAACGGAGAAATCAGGGCGCCCAGTGCCAAGGCAAAGACCGAAGAGAGCTTGCCTAAGGATACGGCGCTGAATTTTGAAAACATGAAGTCACCACGTATGAAGTTGATCCGCCAGCATAAACGACGGGCATAAAAAATGCCCGCACGCGGCGGGCATTCTGACCGAAGTCACCAGGAATTACTTCTTGGCTTCAGCTTTCTTGGCGGCAGCGGCTTCAGCCTTTGCCTTTTTTGCAGCAGCGGCTTCGGCCTTCTTGGCAGCAGCGGCTTCGGCTTTTGCCTTTTTGGCGGCAGCTTTTTCTTCCTTGGTCATCTTGGCTGGCTTGGCAGCTGGGGTAGCGGCGGGAGCAGCAGCTGGTGCGGCTGCAGCGGCAGGTGCGGAAGCAGGCTTGGCAGCAGGAGCTTGTGCATAAGCACCAACAGCGAAGAGCCCAGCGATCAAAGCAGCGAGGATTTTGTTCATTTGGAATTTCCTTATTAACGTGATTGGAAAAAATACCCCGAACTTCTCGGAGGCCCTACCGTAACGGAGCCCGTTCCCAAGCCGTTGACACAAGCTCCCAAATTCTTTTGTTTAATGGTTTTACGGCTAGAATTTAGGGGTTTTTACCTAAACTGCTACGCGGCGTACCTACCGACGCCAGAGCGCTCACCGGAGACTTCCCTACATGTACCAGCACATCAAAGTGCCTTCCCAAGGCCAGAAAATCACTGTCAACGCCGACAACTCCCTGAACGTGCCTGACGAACCTGTCATTCCGTTCATCGAAGGCGATGGCACTGGCGCTGACATCACGCCGGTCATGTTGAAGGTGGTCGATGCTGCAGTTGCCAAGGCCTACGGCGGCAAGAAAAAGATCCACTGGATGGAAGTGTTTGCCGGTGAAAAGTCCACCAAGGTCTACGGCCCCGATGTATGGCTGCCCGAAGAAACCCTGCATGCCGTGCGCGACTATGTCGTGTCGATCAAGGGCCCTCTGACCACGCCTGTGGGCGGCGGCATCCGGAGCCTGAACGTTGCGCTGCGCCAGGAGCTGGACCTTTACGTCTGCTTGCGCCCCATCCAGTATTTCAAGGGTGTTCCTTCGCCCGTGAAAGAGCCGGAAAAGACCCACATGGTCATCTTCCGTGAAAATTCGGAAGACATCTACGCCGGTATCGAGTTCGAATCCGGCAGCGACAAGGCCAAAAAACTCATCAAGTTCCTGCAGGACGAGATGGGTGTCAAGAAAATCCGCTTCCCGAACACCTCCGGTATCGGTATCAAGCCGGTTTCCAGCGAAGGCACCGAGCGCCTGGTGCGCAAGGCCATCCAATACGCTATCGACAATGACAAGCCCAGCGTGACGATCGTGCACAAGGGCAACATCATGAAGTTCACCGAGGGTGGCTTCCGTGATTGGGCATATGCCTTGGCCAAGAAGGAATTCGGCGCTGTGGAAATCGACGGCGGCCCATGGATGAAGTTCAAGAATCCGAAAACCGGCAAAGAAATCACCATCAAGGACAGCATTGCCGACGCCTTCTTGCAGCAAATCCTGCTGCGCCCCGCTGAATACAGCGTCATTGCGACCCTGAACCTGAACGGCGACTACGTGTCTGACGCGCTGGCCGCCCAGGTCGGCGGTATCGGCATCGCCCCCGGCGCCAACCTGAGCGACACGGTCGCCATGTTTGAAGCCACCCATGGCACGGCGCCCAAGTACGCAGGCAAAGACTATGTCAATCCCGGTTCCGAGATCCTCTCGGCCGAAATGATGCTGCGCCATATGGGTTGGACCAAAGCCGCCGACCTGATCATCAGCTCGATGGAAAAATCCATTGACTCCAAGAAGGTGACATATGACTTCGCGCGCCTTATGGAAGGCGCAACCCAGGTTAGCTGCTCGGGCTTTGGGCAGGTCATGATCGACCATATGTAAAGACCAAAGCGGGCCCAGCCCTCTATTTTGAAGCCGCCCGGGAGCAATCCTGAGGCGGTTTTTTCTTGTCCGCGAAAAAGGCAAAAAATCACGCTTGAATGTCGCGTTCCCGCCACCAATTTCCCTATCAAGCGCACTGGGCAATATCGGTGGCTAGAATGAATTCCATGGCAACCAAGTCTCCCAAAACCCCGAATCCTCCGGTGCAGCATCCGGTACCCGCCGTCAGGCCGGACAACGGAGGGGATTCGGTCGTGCTGGAGCGCCGGCCGCAAAAGACCAAGCCCCCGCAGATGTACCAGGTCGTCCTGCTCAATGACGACTACACCCCCATGGAGTTCGTGGTGGTGGTGATCCAGGAGTTTTTCAACAAGGACCGTGAGACCGCCACGCAGATCATGCTGAAGATTCACCTGGACGGCAAAGGGGTCTGCGGCGTTTTCTCCAAAGATGTGGCCGCCACCAAGGTTGACCAGGTCACCGAAGCCGCCCGCAAAAACGGCCATCCGCTGCAGTGTGTCAGTGAGCCCATTGAATAATCGCGAATCCGGCCAATATTCGAGCTATAAGTCAGTTAAGTTAACCCAAGCAAGCCGAAAGGAAGATCAATGATTGCCCAGGAACTAGAAGTCAGCTTGCACATGGCGTTTGTCGAGGCGCGTCAGCAGCGCCACGAGTTCATCACCGTTGAGCACCTCCTGCTTGCCTTGCTGGACAACCCCAGTGCCGCCGAAGTGCTGCGCGC
>Ga0136846_1229739_pt1 | contig 24982 bp, 19 predicted proteins | sample HopSoiMetagenom2_FD_96841 | JGI IMG/M metagenome (GOLD analysis project Ga0136846, IMG submission 96841) | Grasslands soil microbial communities from Hopland, California, USA - 2 Assembly 2016 (version 4) | ecosystem: Environmental > Terrestrial > Soil > Grasslands | place: USA: Hopland... | reverse complement strand
GCCCATGCAACCGAGCGCGCGCGCGGCGCCGGAGCCCGCGATCCAGGAGCGCTCGCGACTGAACCGCGGATTCACGTTCGACAGCTTCGTCACCGGCAAAGCGAACCAGCTTGCTCGCGCCGCCGCCATCCAGGTGGCCGAAAACCCGGGTATCTCGTACAACCCGCTTTTCGTCTACGGCGGTGTCGGCCTCGGCAAGACGCATCTCGTGCAGGCGATCGGCAACCAAGTCGCCGATCGCCGGCCGGATGCTCGCATCCGGTACATCCACGCCGAGCAATACGTGACCGACGTGGTGCGCGCATACCAGCAGAAATCGTTCGACGAGTTCAAGCGCTATTACCATTCGCTCGATCTGCTGTTGATCGACGACATCCAGTTCTTTTCGAACAAAGGCCGCACCCAGGAAGAATTCTTCTACGCCTTCAATGCCCTGGTGGAAGCGCACAAGCAAATCGTGATCACCTGCGATACCTACCCGAAGGAAATCGCGGGCATGGAAGAGCGCTTGATCTCGCGCTTTGGCTGGGGGCTCACCGTCGCGATAGAGCCGCCGGAGCTCGAGATGCGAGTCGCGATCGTTTTGAAAAAGGCGGAAGCCGAGGCGGTGCAAGTCTCCGAAGAGATCGCTTTCTTCATTGCCAAGCACATCCGCTCGAACGTGCGCGAGCTCGAGGGCGCGTTGAAGAAAGTGCTCGCCTTTGCCCGCTTCACGGCACGCGAGCTATCGCTCGACCTCGCCAAGGAAGCGCTGCGCGATATCCTGAACCTGAACAGCCGCCAGGTAAGCGTCGAAGGCATACAGAAGACCGTTGCCGAGTACTTCAAGATCAAGATATCGGATATGCATTCCAAGAGGCGCAGCCGCAATGTCGCGCGGCCGCGCCAAGTGGCGATGGCCCTTGCCAAGGACCTCACCCAGATGAGCCTGCCCGAGATCGGCGAGGCCTTCGGCAATCGCGACCACACGACGGTGCTGCATGCCTGCCGCACTATTGCGAGCCTGCGCGCGCGAGACACATCGCTCAATCGCGACTACCTCGTGCTCGAGCAGGTGCTCAAAGGTTGAACCCGTTTGAGCAACCTGTGTGTGAACCGGGAGCAGATTGTGAATAACTCCATCGGCGGCCGCGGGCTGCGCGACTATCCCCAATTCATCCCGCCTCGTCCACAGCTTTCCCCGCTGGTTTGCCCTCGCTCAACGCGTTGGCGGCAAAGCGCATTTGCAGGTTGTGCGGAGAATGGTGGTGCTCTATTAGCTACTACTATTTAGGTAAAGAACAATGATTAAAGCAAAGCGGGACGAGCTGCTTGCGCCGCTGTCGGCGGTAGGAGGGATCATCGAGCGTCGGCATACGCTGCCGATCCTCTCCAACGTCCTGATAGACGGATCGGCTGAGGCCGTTTCGTTTCTCGCCACTGACATCGAGATCCAGATCACCGCGCGAAGCGGCATTTCCGGCGCCAAGGACTCGCGCGCATTTACCGTTGGAGCTCGTAAGCTGCTGGACATCCTGCGTGCGCTGCCGGAAGACGCCGAAATTACCGTGCAGCCGCAGGAAAAGAGGCTGCTCGTCCGGGCGGGCAAGAGCCGCTTTAGCTTGCAGACGCTGCCGGCGGAGGATTTCCCGCGCCTAGCCAAGGCGACCGGGGAGGTGGCGCGTTTCGCTATGCCGCAGAAGGCGTTGCGCCGTGTCCTTGGCCTCGTTCAATACGCCATGGCGCAACAGGACATCCGCTATTACCTGAACGGACTCCTGATGGTCGTGGAGGGCGGGGAAGCGAAGTTGGTGGCGACGGATGGCCATCGCCTCGCCTTCGCCTCGATGGGTCTCGACGCGGACTTGCCGCGACAGGAGGCCATCGTGCCGCGCAAGACGGTTCTGGAGCTCTCCAAGCTCCTCGCCGACAGCGACGACCCGGTGCGGATCGAGCTTTCCGGCAGTCAAGCCGCTTTCGGCTTCGGCTCGATCGAGCTCGTCTCCAAGTTGATCGACGGCAAGTTCCCCGATTACACGCGCGTAATCCCTACCCAGCACAAGAACAAGCTGCAGACCGGGCGCGAACCGTTGCGCCAGGCGCTGCAGCGCGCGGCGATCCTGTCGAACGAAAAATTTCGCGGCGTGCGCTGGGTATTGAACGACGGCAGCCTGAAGATCGTCTCTTCCAACGCCGACCAGGAGGAGGCACAGGAGGAGCTCGAGGTCGATTACAAAGGCGATGCGCTGGATATCGGCTTCAACGTCAACTACCTGCTCGATGTGCTGAACAACGTTCCGGGCACCGAGCTGGAGTGTGCATTCGGCGATTCGTCCTCCAGCGCCCTGATCAGCTATGGCAGCGAGCAGGGCTTCAAGTATGTCGTCATGCCGATGAGGATCTAGGGAAGTGGCGGCTAATCCTGCATCCCCCTCGAGTCCCAACGATTACGGCTCGGACGCCATCAAGGTCTTGAAAGGCCTGGAGGCGGTGCGCAAGCGCCCGGGCATGTACATCGGCGACACGTCCGATGGCACCGGCTTGCACCACATGGTGTTCGAAGTGGTCGATAACGCCGTCGACGAGGCCCTTGCCGGGTTCTGCGACGAAATCGTCGTCACCATCCACACCGACAACTCCGTCTCTGTGCTCGACAACGGCCGCGGCATCCCGACCGGCATCAAGGACGACGACGAAGAAAAGCGCTCGGCGGCAGAGATCGTCATGACCGAGCTGCACGCCGGTGGCAAGTTCGATTCGAATACCTACAAGGTCTCCGGCGGCCTGCACGGCGTCGGCGTCTCCGTCGTGAATGCGCTGTCGCAATGGTTGCGTCTCACGATCTGGCGCGACGGCCATGTGCATCAGATGGAGTTCCGGGACGGTGCCGCAGTGGCGCCGCTCAAGGAAACCGGGACCTCCGAGCGGCGCGGGACCGAAGTGCACTTCCTAGCTTCCAGAGAGACGTTCGGGAATGTCGATTACCACTACGACATCCTGGCCCGCCGGCTACGCGAGCTATCGTTCCTCAACAACGGCGTCAAGATCGTCCTCATCGACCAGCGCACCGGCAAGGAGGAGAACTTCGCCTTCTCGGGCGGGGTGAAGGGCTTCGTCGAGTACATGAATCGCGCGAAGAACGTCCTGCACTCGAACCTCTTCGTGAGCCAAGCCGTGAAGGACGGCATCACGGTGGAAGTCGCCATGCAGTGGAACGACTCCTATCAGGAGAATGTTCTCTGCTTCACGAACAACATTCCGCAAAAGGACGGCGGCACGCATCTCACCGGACTGCGCGCGGCCATGACGCGCGCGCTGAACAAGTACATCGAACAAAACGAGATCGCGAAGAAGGCTAAGGTGGAAACGACGGGAGACGACATGCGCGAAGGGCTCGCATGCGTGCTGTCGGTCAAGGTGCCGGAGCCGAAGTTCTCCTCCCAGACGAAGGAGAAGCTGGTCTCTTCCGAAGTGCGCCCGGTCGTGGAAGAGGTGGTGGCGGAGAAGCTGCGCGAATATCTCGACGAGCACCCGCAGGATGCGCGCACTATCACCGTCAAGATAGTGGAAGCCGCGGCGGCGCGTGAAGCGGCGCGCAAGGCGCGGGAGATGACGCGCCGCAAGGGCGTGCTGGACGGCATGGGGCTGCCCGGCAAGCTCGCCGATTGCCAAGAGCGCGACCCCGCGCTGTGCGAGCTCTACCTGGTCGAGGGCGATTCCGCCGGCGGCTCGGCCAAGCAAGGCCGCGACCGCAAGTTCCAGGCGATCCTGCCGCTCAAGGGCAAGATCCTGAACGTCGAGCGCGCGCGCTTCGATAAGCTGCTTTCGTCGGCGGAAATCGCCACGCTCATAACGGCGCTGGGCTGCGGGTTCGGCAAAGACGAGTACAACGCGGACAAGCTGCGCTACCACCGCATCATCATCATGACCGACGCGGACGTCGACGGGTCCCACATCCGCACGCTCCTGCTGACATTCTTCTACCGGCAGATGCCGGAGCTTGTCGAGCGCGGCCACATCTACATCGCGCAACCTCCGCTCTACAAGGCCAAGCTCGGCAAGGAAGAGCGTTACCTCAAGGATGAGCACGAGCTGAACGAGTTCATGCTCAGGCAGGCCCTCGTCGACGCGGCGCTTTATCCGCGCGCCGGGGCGGAGGCGATCACCGGCGAGGCGCTCGCTCAGCTCGCCAAGTCATATCTTCTGGCCCAAGCGGTCATTGATCGCGTCTCGCGCCTCGTGGATCGCCACGCCCTCCAGGCGATCCTGGGCGGCGTGCAGATCGACCTTACGCGGCGCGACACGGCCGAATCGTCCGCCGAGCTCCTCGAGAAGGCGATCGGTGGCGAAGGAATCGCCGTCGCCCCGCACTTCGACCAGAAGACCGATCGCTACCAGGTGCGCATCGAGCGCACGCGGCATGGCAACGTGCGCATGACGACGATCGACACCGAGTTCGTGCACTCCGGCGATTACGCCCAGATCCGGCAGACGGCGCAGATGCTGGCCGGCTTGATCGGCGAAGGCGCGTACATGCAGCGCGGCGAGAAAAAACAGCCAGTGGCCGACTTCTCCGAGGCCATGCGCTGGGCGCTTGCCGAGGTGGAGAAGTCGATGAGCCTGCAGCGCTACAAGGGTCTCGGCGAGATGAACCCCGAGCAGCTGTGGGAAACGACGATGAACATCGCGGCGCGGCGTCTGCTCAAGGTGCAGATAGAGGACGGCATCGCCGCCGACGAGATCTTCACAAAGCTAATGGGCGACGAGGTCGAGCCTCGCCGCGCCTTCATCGAGTCGAACGCGCTCGGGGTACGGAACCTCGACGTGTAGGCTTTTCCTCGGGCGCCGCTTTTTCAGGTTTGTCTGCTTTCGGCGCCCGGGCCTGGAACTCGAAGCCGATCTTTCCATCCGGTTGCTTGACGAGGAATGCCTTGAACCGGCGTCCCTTCTTGGAAACGAACCCGGTGAGCAGATCGGTGCGGCCGGTCTCGAGAAGCTTTTTCATCTGCTCCCGCTCGATCGGTTGCTGCAAGATCATGCGGCCAGAGCGGAAGTCGCAGCTCTTTTTCGGTCCGAAGGCGTTCTCGCAGGTGTACGCCATGCCGTGCTCGAAAACCCGGCCGGCGTCCTTGGGACAGTTGCCGAGTGGCTGTTGCCCGCTGAAATCCGGCGCTTCCTCGCCTTCGCCGGAGGCCTGGCCGAAGTCGAATTCCGCCTTCAGCTCGTCGGTGAGCTTCACCACTGCGGCGAAAGGTTTCCCCATGCGGCTGCGAAAGCCGGTTAGCGGGCCGACCTTCTTCTGCGTGATGAGCTCGGCCACCTCCTCGGTAGACCACTCGCGTCCGGAGGTTACTTTCCAGATCGCGAAGTCGCACTTCTGGCATTGGAACTTGCGGTAATTCTCTTGCACCACGCCGCCGCACTTCGGGCACGGCGCGGGTACGGTGGCATAGACGACGTCGGGGATCTCGCCCGTCTTGATGATGCCGACCACCTTGCGCACGAGCTCGGTGATTTCCTTCATGAACTGCTCGCGCGTCAGCTTGCCTTGCTCGATGAGGCGCAGCTTGTGCTCCCACTCGCCGGTCAGCTCCGGCGAAGCGAGCTCCACGATGTGCAGCATATGGAGCGCGAAGAGCAGTGAAAAGGCCTTCGGCGTCGGCACCAGCTCGCGGCCTTCGCGCACCACGTACTCCTCGCGGATCAGGCCCTCGATGGTGGCCGCGCGCGTCGCCGGCGTGCCGAGGCCTTTCGCTTCCATTGCCGCGCGCAGCTCGTCGTCTTCGACGAATTTGCCCGCTCCCTCCATGGCGGAAAGGAGCGTGGCTTCCGTGTAGCGCGGCGGCGGCTTGGTCTGGTGCGCCTGCTCGGCCACTTCCAGCACGCTCACCTTTTCGCTCGGCTCGATTGCAGGCAGGTTCTGCCCGTCTTCGCCGACCGCGCGGCCGTAGATGGCAAGCCAACCTGCATTCTGCAGCACGCGGCCCTCGGTGCGGAAGTGATGCTCGCCGACCTTGGTGATTCGAGTGGTCTGCAGGAATTCGGCCGCCGGGAAGAACACCGCAAGGAAACGCCGCACCACCATGTCGTAGAGCTTTTGCTCCGCCTCATTCAGCGACTTCGGCGTCTGCAGCGTCGGGATGATGGCAAAGTGGTCCGAAATCTTCGTGTTGTCGAAGATGCGCTTATTCGCCTTGACCCACCCTTGCTTCAGGATCTGGCGCGAGAACGAGGCAAACGCATCCGTATCGCCGAGTGCCTTCAACGTGTCCTTCACGGTCGGTAGATAGTCTTCCGGCAGTGCGCGCGAATCCGTACGTGGATAGGTCAGCACCTTGTGCTTCTCATACAACGCCTGCGCGAGAGAGAGCGTCATGCGTGCCGGGAAGCCGAAGCGCCCGTTCGCTTCGCGCTGCAGGCTCGTTAGATCGAACAGAAGGGGTGAGAGCTGGGTCGCCGGCTTGGTCTCTTCGGTGGCAACCCCTTTTTTCCCTTTGCAGGCAGCGGCGATAGCGACCGCGCGCTTGGCGTCCCACATGCGCTCGGGCTTGCGCTCGGCGTCGTCGTCCTTCTTGAACTCCGCATCGAACCAGCGCCCCGCATATTCGCCGGCCTTGGCGCCAAAGCGGGCGTGCACTTCCCAATAGTCGCGCGCCGTAAAGGCGCGAATTTTATCTTCGCGCTCGACGAGAATGGCTAGGGTCGGCGTTTGCACGCGCCCCACGGTAGTGAGGTAGAAGCCGCCTTCCTTCGAGTTGAAAGCCGTCATCGCGCGCGTACCGTTGATGCCGACCAGCCAATCCGCTTCCGAGCGGCTCTTCGCCGCATCCGCGAGCGGCAGCATGTCCTTATCCGCGCGCAACTTGGAAAAACCGTCGCGGATCGACTGCTGCGTCATGGATTGCAGCCACAGCCGCTCGATCGGCTTCTTGAGGCGCGCATGTTGGACGATGTAGCGGAAGATGAGCTCGCCTTCGCGTCCCGCGTCGCAGGCGTTGATCAAGGCGGCGACGTCCTTGCGCTTCATTAACCGCAAGAGCAGGTTCAGGCGCTGCTCGCTCTTCTCCAGCGGCGAGAGCTCGAACCGTGGCGGCAACACCGGCAAGTGCTTGAACGACCACTTGCCGCGTTTCACATCGAATTCTTCGGGAACGATGAGCTCGAGCAGATGGCCGATCGCCGAGGAGAGGACGTAGTGCTCGCTCTCGTAGTAATCGCCCTTGCGTGTAAAGCCGCCCAGCGCACGAGCAATGTCGTTCGCTACCGACGGTTTTTCCGCAATGATGAGTTTCTTGGCCATGCGCGAAAGGCCGCAGATGATAAGAGCAAGGCGTCGGCGCTTCAACCGCCGCGATGGCCCTCGCCTTGCTACGCGCGCCCGCGCGAGGGTTATCGCGCTAGTTGGGCAGCCGGCCGGCGGAGGTCGTGAACAAGTCCTCGGCGAGGAGCTGGCTCGTCGGCGTCTGCTGGTTCCAAAGCACCATAAGGACGATGAGCTTGAGCTGCTCGAGCGAAAGCATGTGACCGGAGGCCGCAAGGGAGCGCTCGAGCACGATCTCGCGCGTCTGCGGCGTGAGGATGCCGGACTGCTCGAGCGTCATCACGAATCCCCGGCACTCGGCATCGAGCTTGGCGAGCTCGCGTGGCGCGAAGGCGCGGAAAGATGTGCGCGCATCGGGCAGCTGCCCGCTGGCGGCGCGCGGCGTTCGCGCCACTCCCGCCAGCCAGTGCAACGCCTCGGTGATGTCCGAATCCTCGAAACCGGCGGCCGACAGCTTGCGCGCGACGCGGTCGCGATCGTCCGATACCTCCGCCTGCTGGCAGTTCTCGAACAGGTAGACCAGGACATCGTACATAGTGAGCCTCCTTTCTTATAACGCGGCAACGCCGGCGGCGTTTACCCGCGATGCGCCTTCTCTAGGCGCTGATAAAGCCCTCCGGGCAGTGCGGCTACCCGGCCATCGAGTTCCAGTCTCAATAGTTCCGAAGCGACCTGTTCCGCGCTGAGCCCCGCACGCGCGCAAAGCGAGTCGACATCGACCGGATCATGTCCCATCACCGCGAGAAGCCCCGAGCTCGGCGCCGCCGCAGCCGGTTGCGCGGTGCTCGCATAGCCGCTCGGGCGGAAGCCCGAGAGTTCGCTCAGCAGATCATCGGCGGATTCGACGAGCTTGGCGCCGGATTTGATGAGCGCATGACATCCCTTCGAAAGCGGCGAATGAATCGAGCCCGGAATCGCGAACACGTCGCGTCCTTGATCCGCCGCGGTGCGTGCCGTGATCAGCGATCCCGAAGCGAGCGCGGCTTCTACCACCAGGCAGCCGCGACCGAGTCCGCTGATCAGCCGATTGCGGCGCGGGAAGTTCTGCGCGGCGGCCGGCGTGCCGAGCGGGAATTCAGAAACGAGGAGGCCACGGCGCGAGATCTCGACCGCGAGTTCGGCATTGCGCGATGGGTAGACCGTATCGATGCCGGTTCCGAGCACGGCGACGGTCGAACTCGCGCCCGCCAGCCCCCCCCGATGCGCCGCGGCGTCGATGCCAAGCGCGAGCCCCGACACTATCGTGAGCCCGGCGTTGCTGAGCGCGGCGGCGAACTCGTGCGCATTCGACATGCCCTGGGCGGAGGCATTCCGACTGCCGACGACGGCGATAGCGGGATGCTGCAGGAGTTCGACCTTGCCGTGTGCATAAAGGAGCGCCGGCGGGTCGGCGATCTCCAGGAGGGTCCGTGGGTAAGTTGGATCGGCGAGCGTGACGATCGAGTGGTCCTGCCCGCTCGCCCATTCGAGCGTGCGTGCCACCATCGCTGCGACGCGCTCGGAATGCAGTGCTTCGAGCGCGGCAGCCGGAATTAGCGACGCCAGTTCCGCACGCTGCCGCGCAAGCACTGCTTCTGGGAGGCCGAACTGCGAGAGTAGGCGGCGGAGGGTGGAAGCGCCGAGCCCGGGGGTGAGGGATAGTTGCAGCCAACTCGCCAGCCCGGGGTCTGGCGTCATGCGGGCGGGGAGCCTTGCGGAAGCGAGGCCGGCACTAACTGGTCAGGGCGTCTGCACCACATCGAGCGGGCTGATCGGCTTCGAGACGTTCATGATCAGTGCGTAGGATACCCGGTTGAAAACGCGAAAAACAAAAGCGAGACCGGCTCGCTCGTCGGGCAGCTTTATCGAGCCATCCTGAGCGCTGACGTCGCGTACGGTGCCGCCCAGAGTATAGAGCGCGAGAACGTGGCCGACCTCGAGGCCATCGCGCGCACCTCGATTGATGCTGATAACGGATTGCGGCCCGGCTTCGCCCACCTTGCCGGGACTCCCGTAGATTGAGATCACGCGGCCTCGGATCGCCTTCGCCGGAGAGTGCGGCGCATACGTGATCGGCTGCGGCCGCCCTGCTGCGACGAGCTTGTCGCCCGCGCCCACCTCCTGCACGGAGGTGGTGAGCATCACGGTGGCCGGCTCTCCGGGACGCTCGACTTGCGCCGTGCCAAGATAAATGGCCTCGTATGCAAGTGTCTGGTTCGTATCCGGATCCACGAGCGGCGGACCGGGTCGAAAGACGTACCACATCGGTTCTTTGGACTGCGCCATGCCGCGCACGTAACCGCGGTTGCCCGCGGCGAGAATGACGCGATCGGCTTGGGTGCCCACGATGGTGGGGGCTTTGTCCAGTCCATCGGGCTCGATGACCAGCGGGCGAGAAAGAAACGGCTCGATGATGCTGGCCGGAATGCTGGGAATCTGCTCCTTGGCCATCGATTCGGCGCGCACGCGGGGGCCGAGCTTTAGGGTGCCCGCTTCGCCCGCAGCGCGCGATGCAGACGCTGAGGCCGGTGCTGAACCAGGCCCGCCGGGCGCAACGCTCTCGCCGACGGTCAGCTGCCCGCGCGCCCGGTCTAGCACGATCACATACCCGGGATAGATCAGGTGCGGGTTGCGGATCTGCTCCTTATTGAAGCCCCAGAGTTCGGGCCAGCGCCAAGGCGAGTCGGTGAACTTCTGGGATATGCCCCAAAGGGTGTCTCCGGGGACCACGACATAACGGTCCGGAGCATCGGGCTTGATCGTCAAGGGCGCGCTCGGAGCCTGGGCTCCGGCAGAGGCCGAGATCGCGAAGAAAGCCAGTGCTGTGATAGACTTACGCAGTTGCTGGACCATGTGACCCCGCCCGTTTCTTTTGCGGCTCTTGGATCGGCCGGTTCTTCGAATAGCTTATGTGGCGCGTGAGATTGTCCATATAATCTATTCAATTTGCAAATAAATCTCTCATCAGATGCCCAGTTTGAACATCCTTCGCTATCCCGATGCCCGGCTGCACAAGGTTGCCGCGCCGGTGACCGTCTTTGATGATGGCCTGAAGCGGCTCGTCGCCGACATGGCCGAGACTATGTATGCCGCCCCCGGAATCGGCCTCGCGGCAACGCAGGTCGACGTGCACAAGCAGGTGATCGTCGTGGACGTCTCCGAGCGGCGCGACTCGCTCGTTGTATTGGTGAATCCCGAGATCGTGGAAGCGACCGGGGAGTCCGATATTGAAGAAGGCTGCCTTTCCGTACCGGGGATCTACGAGCTCGTGCCGCGAGCGGAGCGCGTCAAAGTTCGGGCTTTCGACCAGAACGGAAACGCCTTCACGCTGGAAGCTCAAGGGCTCCTCGCTGTGTGCATCCAGCACGAGATGGATCACCTGAAAGGCAAGGTCTTCGTCGAGCACCTGTCGCAGCTCAAGCAGCAACGCATTCGCGCCAAGCTGGCGAAGCAGCTGCGCAAGTCCGCCTAAGGCGGCGGCGCATTTCTGCGCCTCATCTTCGCCGGCACGCCGGCCTTCGCTGAGCGTTCACTTGCCCGGCTCATCGAAGCCGGCCACGAAGTCGCCCTCGTTTTGACGCAGCCCGACCGGCCCGCCGGCCGGGGGCTGCGCGCAGCCGCGAGCCCGGTCAAAACGCTCGCACTCGAGCGCAATATCGAGCTTTGCCAACCGGCTACGCTGCAGGAGCCGGCGTTGCATGTGCGCCTAAGGGAAGTGCGGGCCGACGCAATGGTGGTCGCCGCCTACGGACTCATCCTGCCGCAGCCCGTCCTCGAAGCGGCGGACAACGGCGCTGTCAACGTTCACGCCTCGCTGCTACCGCGGTGGCGGGGAGCGGCGCCGATCCAACGGGCGCTGCTGGCTGGCGATGCGCAATCTGGAGTATCCATCATGAAGATGGATGCCGGACTCGATACGGGCCCCGTTTTCAGGCAGCAGTCCGTACCTATCTCTGCGCAAGATGACGCTGGTAGCTTGCACGACAAGTTGGCGGAGCTCGGTGCCCGCCTGCTCCTGAGTGTGCTGGACGATCTCGAGGTCGGGCGCGCGCAGGCGGAGCCCCAGCCCAACGAGGGTATAACGTACGCGCACAAGATCGCGAAGACCGATGTGCGGCTGCATTGGGAACGGCCGGCTCCCGAGCTCGAACGCACGGTACGAGCATTGCGGCCCACGCCCGGGGCGGCTGCTTGCTTGGGCGAGGAGGCTTTGAAGGTCTGGCGCGCCCGAGTCGTTGCGGGAGCGGGGCAGCCGGGCACCATCGTGGCCCAGGACGATGCTCTCGTTGTCGCTTGCGGCGCGGAGGCGCTCGCGATCGAGGAGATCCAGGCAGCCGGCGGGCGTCGCATGAGCGCCGCCGATTTCATTCGCGGCCGGCGATTGCCGAGTGGTACGCGGCTGCAGTGACGGCGGAGCGCGAGAGCCTCGCGACGCAGCTCGCCGACGCCGCGCGCATCATCGCGCGCGTGGCGGCGGGCGCGAGTCTCGCAGACCAAGCGGAGCATCTGTCCGGCGCATCGCGCGCCGCACTCATCGATCTCACGCACGGCACATTGCGCCGCTACGGGCGCGTGCAAGGCATCGTCAGCGCGCTGACCCATCGCGGCCGGCCGGAGCCGCTCGTCGAAGCTCTGTTCTGGTGCGCGATTTATGCGCTGGAGTCGGGCCGCTACCACGAGCACACGGTGGTCGATCAAGCGGTAAAGGCTTGTGGACCCCTTGAGCGCTGGCCGCAGAAAGGTTTCGTTAACGCCGTCCTTCGCAACCTGCTGCGCGAGCATGCAGCGTTAGAGGCGCGCCTCAGCGAGGATTTGGAGGCGGTACACCAGCATCCACGCTGGTGGATTGACAGGCTGCGGGAGACATACCCGGAGCGCTGGAGCGACATCCTCGCGGCCGGCAATGGCCACCCGCCCATGGCCGTGCGCGCGAACCGGCGGCGCATCGCGTCGGACGCTTATCAAGCGAAGCTAGAGCGCGAAGGCATTGCCGCACAACGTCACGGCGACGCCGGCTTCGTGCTCGACAAGCCTCTGCCGATGGAGCGGCTGCCGGGATTCGCTGCCGGTGAAGTATCCGTGCAGGATCTGGGTGCGCAGCGCGCGGCGCGATGCCTCGATCTTCACGACGGGCAGCTTGTCCTCGACGCTTGCGCGGCACCGGGCAATAAGAGCGCCCATATTCTCGAGCTCGCCGAGGTGGCGCTTACCGCACTCGATGTCAGTGGTGGGCGTGCGCGGCGCATTGCGCCCAACCTGCAGCGGCTTGGCTTCAGCGCCAAGGTATTGGTCGGCGACGCGGCAAACGCCGAAGCGTGGTGGGATGGGAAGCCTTTCGACCGCATCCTCGCCGACGTGCCCTGCTCGGCATCCGGCATCGCACGGCGCAATCCGGACATCAAGTGGCTAAGACGCGCCGGCGACGTCGGCCGCTTTGCCGAGCAGCAGCGCGCGCTGCTCGACTCGCTTTGGCGGCTGCTCGCCCCGGGTGGTAAATTGCTGTATTCCACGTGTTCGGTGTTTCGCGAGGAGAACGACGACGTCGTCGCGGCTTTCATTGCCGCCGAGCCGAGTGCGCGCCGCTTGCCTCCACCGGGCGCTCCGTTGCCCGACGGCGAGCGTTCGCAGTGGCTGCCGAACGAGCAACACGACGGTTTCTTCTACGCGTTGATCCACAAGCCGGCGTGAGGTGAGGGCGATGCGCGCGAGCGCCCTGTGGGTGGGTATTGCTGTGTTCCTTCTTGCTGTTGCCGCGCTCGCGAACGAGATCGGCATCGGCGATATTCGCTTGCGGCCGGCCGAGGAAGGGCTCGTGCTGGACGTTGATTTCGCCTTCGATCTCACGCCCCGCCTCGCCGAGGTGGTCTCAAGCGGTGTACCGCTTTATTTCCGCGTCGATTTCGAGCTTACCCGCCGGCGTTGGTACTGGTTCGACGAGACCGCGGCGTCGAGCCGCCTCGAGCTGCGGCTGTCCTATCATGCGCTGTCGCGGCAATATCGTCTCTCGACGGGACCGCTGCAGCAGAGCTTCGCGAGCCTGGAAGAAGCGCTAAACGTGCTGAAGCGCATTCGCAACTGGCTGGTCGTCGAGCGCACCGTCACCTTCGCCGACGCCGACTACGAGGCCGCCGTGCGCATGCGCCTCGATACCAACCTGCTGCCGAAGCCATTCCAGCTCTCAGCGCTCACCAGCCGCGAGTTGCAGCTCGATTCCCCGTGGCGGCGGTTCACGGTGCACTCGCCGCGGCAGCTGCCGGCGCCGGTCGAAAGCCGGGAGCCGCGCCGAGGCATCGAGCGATGAGGCTCCTCCTCATCTTTGGCAGCACGGTGTCGGCGATCGGCATTTTCTTGCTCGCCACGGCGAGCGGCGACACCACTTTCCTCGCGCAGCAGTATCCCTTCCTCGTCGCCCTCAACGCCGCGCTCGCCGCCCTGCTCGCCGGCGTGGTGAGCTATCAACTCCTCGCCCTCGCGCGGCGCTACCGCGCGCGGGTATTCGGCTCGCGGTTGACGCTGCGGCTATTCCTGCGCTTTGCGGCGCTCGCGCTCCTTCCCGGCCTCATCGTCTATGCGGTCTCGGTGCAGTTCCTCACGCGCTCGATCGAATCGTGGTTCGATGTCAAAGTCGATGCCGCGCTCGAGGGCGGCATGAATCTCGGCCAGCAGGCGATCGACCAAATGCTGGTCGAGCTGCAGGGCAAATCGCGCGCCATGGCCCTCGAGCTCGCGGACGTGCCTGGCGCGCAGCTGGTGGCGCAACTGGAGCGCTTGCGCCTTCAGGCGGGGGTCTACGAGGCAGTCGTGCTGAGCGGCAATGGACGCCTCCTGGCGAGCGCGACGGAAGACGTGGCGAAGCTCGTGCCGGAGTTGCCGACGCCGGCGCTGCTTCGTCAGGCGCGTCTGCAGCGCGGCCAGACGGCGATCGACGCCATCCCTGGCCGAGCGCTCGCCTTGCGCGCCATCATGCCGATCGAGCCGCTCGGCATTGCGGGCGAGCCGCGCTATTTGCAACTGCGGGCACGCGTGCCGGCGAACCTGGCACGCAACGCCGAGGCGGTCGAGGCCGCGTACCGCGATTATCGCGAGCTCGCCCTGTCACGCGATGGCCTGAAGCGCATCTACGTGGTGACGTTGAGCTTCGCGCTCCTTCTTGCGCTATTTGTGGCCGTCGCGGTCGCCGTCACGCAGTCGCGACTGCTCGCCGAGCCGCTCGCTACGCTCGCCCAGGCGATGCAGGCTGTTGCACGCGGTGATTTCTCGCGTCAGGCGCCGGTGACGAGCCGCGACGAGCTGGGCGTACTGACGGAGTCGTTCAACTCCATGACCCGGCAGCTCGACGATGCACGCCGCGTGCTCGACACGAACCGCGCCGCGCTCGAATCGGCAAAGGCGCGGCTGGAGAACATTCTGGCCAATATGTCGGCGGGCGTGCTGGTGTTCGACGCGCAATTTGACCTTTCCCTTTCGAACTTCGGCGCGGCTACCATCCTCGGCGAGGAGCGGAACGCCTTCGCCGAGCTCGTGCGCACCCAATTCCGCGAGCAGGGCGACAAGTCCTGGCAACTGGACTTCCAGCTGAAGATTACGGGCAAGACGGTCCATGCACGCGGAGCGCAGCTCCCGGAGGCGACGGGCGGCGGTTACGTGGTGGTGTTCGACGACATCACCCAGCTCATCCACGCCCAGCGGGCGCTCGCCTGGGGCGAGGTGGCGCGGCGCCTCGCCCATGAGATCAAGAATCCCCTCACCCCGATCCAGCTTTCGGCGGAACGCCTGGAGATGAAGCTGGCGGAGAGGCTGTCACGCGAGGATGCCGAGGCCCTGCGGCGCTCGACCAGCACGATCGTGAGTCAGGTCGCGGCCTTGAAGGCGATGGTCGACGATTTCGGAGACTACGCGCGACTGCCGGCACCGGCGCTCGGACGGCTCGACCTCAACGGGCTCGTCACCGAGGTGCTCGCGCTATACGAGAATTCGCGCGTGCCGATCGCCAAGCGCTTGGCGTCGGCCCTGCCGCCGGTATGGGCCGACGGCGCGCAGATTCGACAGGTAATCCATAACCTCGTGCAGAATGCGCAGGACGCCCTCGAGAACGCGCGCGGCACGGAGCGCTCTCCCGCAATCGAAGTCCGCACGGAGCTTGCCGATGACGGCGTGCGGCTCGCGGTTTCCGATAACGGCGGCGGCTTTCCGGAAGAATTGCTTGCGCGTATTTTCGAGCCTTACGTGACTACCAAGCCCCGCGGCACCGGCCTCGGCCTAGCCATCGTCAAGAAGATCATCGACGAGCACCACGGCGTCGTGGCGATCGAAAACCGCCCGGCGAGCGGTGCCTCGGTGAGCGTGCTGCTGCCGCTCGCCAAGGCCGCATAAGCATGGCCCAGATCCTCGTCGTCGACGACGAAGTCGGCATCCGCGAGCTCCTTTCGGAGATTCTGGAGGACGAGGGGCACCAAGTCGCGCTCGCCGAGAGCGCCGGCGATGCGCGGCGCATCCGTGAGCAAGCGCGGCCCGATCTCGTGCTGCTGGACATCTGGATGCCGGACACCGACGGCATCACGCTGCTCAAGGAGTGGGCCGCCAGCGGACAGCTCACCATGCCGGTCGTCATGATGTCCGGCCACGCCACCATCGAAACGGCAGTGGAGGCGACTCGCATCGGCGCGCTCGACTTCCTGGAGAAACCGATCGCGCTGCAGCGTCTCCTTGCCACTGTCAAGCGCGCGCTGCGCAATCCCGAGGCGAGCCCATCGCCGCAGTTCAGTTTGGCGACGTTGGGGCGTTCGGGCGCGCTGTCGGATGCGAAGAAGCGCCTGGCGCAACTCGCGCAACTCGCCGCGCCGCTCATGCTGCGCGGCGAGCGCGGCATGCGGGCTGAGCTTTTCGCGCGGCTGCTTGTGCCTGCGGGCGCGCCTTTCATCGCCGGCACGGAAGCGCTCGCCGAGCCGCCGTCGGAGCTCTTGGGCAAGGCTGCCGGCGGCGTCCTTTTCCTGCCCGATCTCACGCGTCTCGAGCGCGCCGAGCAACGTCATCTGGAGTTCCTGCTGCCCCGCGCGGACAAGCACAAGGCACGCATCGTCTGCTTTTCGCCGGTCGATGTGCGCACGCTGGTCGAAAAGCACGAGTTCGATCCCGACGTCTGCGTGCGCCTCGCGGAGCTCACGCTCAAGCTGCCGGCGGTGCGGGAATTCGCGGAGGACGTCCCGGACCTCGCCGGGCTCATGCTTGCGCAACTGGTCGAAGCCCGCGTCTCGCCGCCGCGACGCCTTTCCATCGCGGCGCTCAATGGACTACGGCATCATTCGTGGCCCGGAAACCTGGCGGAGCTCGAAAACGTGGTGAAGGACCTAGCCTTCACGTCGCTCGGCGAGGAAATCGAGGTGCACGACGTCGAGCGGGTGCTCGCCGCGCGCGGCGCGCCGGCGACGATGCAGGAGGTCGCGCTCGACCGGCCCTACCGCGAGGCCCGCGAGGCATTCGAGCGCGTCTATTTCGAGAACCTGTTGGCGCGCGAGCACGGCAGCATGTCGCGCGTGGCGGACCGCTCGGGGCTCGAGCGCACCCACCTCTATCGAAAGCTCAAGGCACTCGGCCTTCCGGTCGGAAGGCGCGAGGAATAGTCAGGCTTTTTTCTGCTGCTGCTTCGGCTGCCGATGCGGTCGCTTCTTGCCGTAGCTGCCCTTGTAGATCTTACCCTTGCGCGTTCGCTTGTCGCCTTTTCCCATAGGCGAATTATAGCTACACGCTGACCGCTGGCCGCGCCGGCTCGTATCCGAGATTGGGCGCGAGCCACTTCTCTGCTTCGGCGAGCGTCATTCCGCTGCGCCGCGCGAAGTCCTCGACCTGGTCGCGGCCAACCTTGCCTACCGCAAAATAGCTCGACTGCGGATGGGAAAGGTAGAACCCCGCAACGGCGGAGGCGGGCAGCATGGCGAATGATTCCGTGAGGCGCATGCCGACGTTGCGTTCGGCGTCGAGCAGCACGAACAAGGCCCCTTTCGCCCGGTGGTCCGGACACGCGGGGTAGCCAGGTGCAGGACGGATGCCGCGGTAAGCCTCGCCGATCAGCTCGGCATTGGACAGTTTTTCGTCGCCCGCGTAGCCCCAGAATTCGCACCGGACTCGCTCGTGCAGCCGCTCGGCGAAGGCCTCGGCCAGGCGATCGGCGAGTATCTTCAGCATGATCGCGTTGTAGTCGTCGTGGTTCGCCTCGTATGCGCGCACGCGCTCGTCGATGCCATCGGCGCAGACGGCGAACGCGCCCACCCAGTCCGCCGCGCCGCTTTCCCTGGGTGCGACGAAATCCGCGAGGCAAAGGTTCGGCCGGCCCTGCGGCTTATGATTCTGCTGCCGCAGGTTGTGCCAGGTCATGAGGCGCTGGCGTCCTTCGGCATCGGCATAGATCTCGATGTCGTCGCCGTTCGCCCGCGCCGGAAAGAGGCCGCAGACCCCATTCATCCGAATCCAGCGCTGCGCGACGATGCGCTCAAGCATCTGCCGCCCCTCGGCGAAGACTTTGCGGGCCTCGGCGCCGACGACCGGGTCATCGAGGATCTTCGGATACGGTCCGGAAAGCTCCCAAGCCTGGAAGAACGGACCCCAATCGATATAGTCGATGAGCTCCTGAACCGGATAGTCCGTCAGCGGCTTTACGCCGATGAACCGGGGCTTGGGCGGCGCGTAGCTCGACCAGTCCGTTTTCAGGCCCAGCTTGCGCGCATCGGCAATCGCATGCAGCGGTCCCGCTCCGGCCTTTTGCGCGTGCTGCAAGCGTATGCGCTCGTAGTCGGCGCGTACCTCCGCGATGTAAGCCGGGTGGGAATCCGAAAGCAGGCCCTGTACCGCCGGCACGCTGCGCGAAGCGTCGGGCACGTAGACCACTGGGCCGGAGTAGTTCGGTGCGATCTTCACCGCGGTATGGGCGCGTGAAGTCGTCGCGCCGCCGATGAGCAGCGGCAGCTTGAATCCGAGGCGCTCCATCTCGTGTGCGACGTGCGCCATCTCTTCGAGCGACGGCGTGATGAGGCCGGAAAGGCCAATCGCATCCACCTTCTCTCGCTGCGCAGTGTCGAGGATGGTTTGGGAAGGCACCATCACGCCAAGGTTGACGACTTCATAGTTATTGCATTGCAGGACCACAGCGACGATGTTCTTCCCAATGTCGTGCACATCGCCCTTCACTGTCGCGATGAGGATCTTGCCCTTGGCGCGCGCGGCCGTGCCGTCCATCGCTTTTTGCGCCTCGATGTACGGCACGAGGTGCGCCACGGCCTGCTTCATGACTCGCGCCGACTTCACCACCTGCGGCAGGAACATCTTGCCCGCACCGAAGAGATCGCCGACCACGTTCATGCCGTCCATCAGCGGACCTTCGATGACTTGGATCGGCCGCGGCGCCTTCTGCCGCGCCTCTTCGGTGTCGGCCACGATGTAGGTCGAGATGCCGTTGACGAGTGCATGCGAGAGGCGCTCTTCTACGGAGCCCGCTCGCCAGGCTTCGTCCTTGGTGGTCTCCCTGGCGCCGGTCTTCACCCGTCCGGCAAGCTCGATCAGGCGCTCCGTCGCGTCCGCTCGTCGATTGAAAATGACGTCCTCGGCGCGCTCGCGCAGCTCCGGGTCGAGCTTCTCGTACACGCCCAGTTGGCCGGCGTTGACGATCCCCATCGACAGGCCGGCGGTGATGGCGTGATAGAGGAACGCGGTGTGCATCGCCTCGCGCACGGCGTCGTTGCCGCGGAATGAAAACGACAGGTTCGAGACGCCACCCGAAACCTTGGCGCCGGCAAGGTGGGCGCGGATCCAGCGCACGGCCTCGATGAAGTCGATGGCGTAGCGCGCGTGCTCGTCCAGGCCCGTGGCGATGGCGAAGATGTTCGGATCGAAGACGATATCCTCGGGCGGGAAGCCGATGCCGGTGAGCAGGTCATAGGCACGCTGGCAGACAACGATGCGCCGCTCGAGGGTGTCGGCTTGGCCTCGCTCGTCGAAAGCCATCACCACCACGGCTGCCCCATACCGCCGGGCGAGAGTCGCCTGGCGAAGGAACTCGGCCTCGCCTTCCTTCATCGAGATCGAATTGACGATGGGCTTACCCTGCACGCATTTCAGTCCCGCCTCGATCACGCTCCACTTCGAGCTGTCGAGCATCACCGGCACGCGGGCGATGTCCGGCTCGACGGCCAGGAGGTTGAGGAAGGTGGTCATCGCCTTGTGCGAGTCGAGCATCGCCTCGTCCATGTTGATGTCGACCACCTGTGCGCCGTTTTCCACCTGCTGCCGCGCCACGACGAGCGCGCCCGCATAGTCACCGGCCAGGATCATGCGGGCGAAGGCCTTCGAGCCGGTGACGTTGGTGCGCTCGCCGACATTTACGAAGAGTGAGCTTTCGTCGACGTTGAGCGGTTCGAGTCCGGCTAGGCGCAGTGCGAGCGGGCGTACGGCCGGGCGCCGCGGCGCGACGCCGCTCAACGCCGCGCGCATGGCGGCGATGTGCTCGGGCGTGGTGCCGCAGCAGCCGCCGGCGATGTTGACCCAGCCCTCGCGCGCCCAGTCGCCCAGATGCTGCGCCATCGAATCCGGCGTGTCCTCGTATTCGCCGAACGCGTTCGGCAGTCCCGCATTCGGATGGCAGGATGTAAAGCACTCCGCGAGCCGCGCCATCTCCTCCACGTAAGGCCGCAGCTCCTTTGCGCCGAGCGCGCAATTCAAGCCAATGCAAAGGGGGCGCGCATGACGTATCGTGATGTAGACCGCTTCCGCCGTTTGCCCCGAAAGCGTGCGGCCGGAAGCATCGGTGATTGTCCCGGAGACCATCACCGGCAGGCGGATCCCGCGCGCACTGAAAACCGTCTCGATGGCAAAAAGCGCGGCCTTCGCGTTGAGCGTATCGAAGACGGTTTCGACCAGAAGCAAATCGACGCCACCGTCCAGCAAGCCCTCGATGGCCTCGGTGTACGCGGCGACCAGGCCGTCGAAATCGACGGCCCGAAAGCCCGGATCGTTGACATCGGGGGAAAGAGAGGCGGTCTTGTTCGTCGGTCCGAGCACCCCGGCGACGAAACGCGGCTGTTGCGGCGTTTTTGCTGCCCATTCCCTCACCGCGTCGCGCGCCAGCTGGGCGGCGGCCTGATTGAGCTCCCGCGCGAGCGACTGCATTTCGTAATCGGCAAGCGCGACCGCCGTCGAGTTGAAGGTATTGGTCTCGATGATGTCCGCGCCGGCCGCGAGGTACTGGGCGTGGATGTCGCGCACGAGGCGCGGCTGAGTGAGAGACAGCAGATCGTTGTGCCCGCGCACCTCGCGCGACCAGTCGCGGAATCGCGCGCCGCGATAATCCTCCTCGGCGAGCCGGGCGCGTTGGATCATGGTGCCCATCGCGCCGTCGAGGAGAAGGATTCGTTCGCCGAGCAGTTTTTCCAGCATCGTCCGCCGACAAAAAGGCCCGTTCAGCTTTTCAGCAGACGGGCCGCGATATGGTGTGGGAGTCTGCCCACCGGCTAGGCCGGTGTCAATCGCCCCCTATAATCGCCGCCTCGAATGGGCGACGAGCTGATCAACGTCTTTCCGACGCAGGTGCATTGGGGCGATTGCGACCCCGCCGGCATCATTTTCTACCCGACCTACTTCCGCTGGATCGACGCCGCAAGCTGGGCATTGTTCGAGGCGGCCGGCTACAGCCCAAAGTGGATGAAGGACCACCACATGGCGATGCCGCTGGTCTCCGCCGATTGCCAGTTCCTCGCCCCGGCGCTGCACGGCGACCGCTGCGAGGTGCGTTCGCGCATCGGCCGTTTCGGTGGCAAGTCGTTCGTCGTCGAGCACGACATCGTGCGGGCGGACGGCACACTGCTCGCCAAAGCAAAGGAAACTCGCGTCTGGGGGCGCTACGAGAGCGGCCCGGGCTCGCCGATGAAAGGCCAGGCGATCGGGGACGATATCAAGGCGCGCTTCGGCGTGCGCTAGTCCACTCAGCACGGACTTGCTCGATCATCGCGGCCGCCGCGCCACAGCCATTGCGCAGGTCGAACAGGGCCGCGACTTCCTGACGCGGAAACTTGCCGGAGCTCTCGACTACTTCGCGCAGGTGTCTCTTTTCGCGCACCGCCTGCTCGACCAGGCGATCGGCATCGGCGCGCGTCAGGCGCATCGACAGCGATTCCGAGAACACGAGCCCGTTCGTTCTTTCCAGGTTGTCGCGCATGGCCTGCTCGTTCACCTGCAGTCCTCGCACGACCTCGGCCATCGCGGCGAGCGCGCTGGCGCTGGCACAGACCAGCTCGCGCAGCGTGCTGAACTGGCTCTGCCACTGGCCGATGCCACGCTCGTGCTCGCCCTGCAATTGGTTGAGCAGCGTGGATGCCAGGCCGGGAACCCGGCGTCCCGCCTCGAGCGCGAGCACGCAGGCCGCCGGATTGCGTTTGTGCGGCATTGCCGAGGAGCCGCCGCGTCCCGGCGCGCTGGGCTCGGCGAGCTCGCCGACCTCCGGTTGCATGGCGAGCGCGATATCGCCGGCCATCTTGGCGGCGATGCCGGCGAGGATCGCCGATTCCGCTCCAAGCCGCGCGAATGCGTCGCGCGCGCTGTGCCAGGTGACTACTTTCTTGAGGCCGAGGTCGCGCGCCATTGCCGTGGCGATGGCGTCGCCGGCACCGCCCAACGCCGACAGCGTGCCGGTCGCGCCGCCAAGCTGTAGGGCGGCCGCTTCCGCGGCGGCGTGGCGATAATGCGGCAGGCTGCGCGCTAGCGGCGCGAGCCACATGGCGGCTTTCCAGCCGAACGTAATCGGCGCCGCCGGCTGGAGCAGCGTGCGTCCGAGCATCGCGGTATTGGCATGGCGCTCGGCTAGCGCGGCCAGCGCATCCCCGAGCTCGCTTGCCAGGCCGACTGAGCGCTCGGTAGCTGTTTTGAGACACAGGGCCAGTGCACTATCCGAGACATCCTGGCTCGTGGCGCCGATATGCAGGTAACGCGCGGCGTCGCCGGGAATCTGTTTTCTCAATGCAGCTACGAACGGGATGGTCAGCGTGCCGGCGTTCCGGGCTTCGCGCGCGATCGAAGTCACATCGAATGTCGCCCGCGCGCAAGTCGATGCAATGACCTGCGCGTGCTCCCCGGGAATGACTCCGGCCCCGGCGCTCGCCCGCGCCAGCGCGGCTTCGAAGCGCGCCATGCGGGCGAGCAGACTTTCGTCGCTGAGCGCTTGCGCGCAGCGCTCGTCGGCGAAGATGAGCTCGAGGCTCAGAAGTCGAAGAACACCGTCTCGTTCTTTCCCTGGAGGATGACGTTCCATTCCAGGGCGGCGTCGCCCGCGCGGCGCGCGATTAGCGTGGAGCGCCGCTCGGCCGGCACGAGCGCAAGGATGGGGTCCTCCGCATTGGCCGCATCATCCGGGAAGTACATGCGCGTCTGTAGCTGCTTGAGAAGCCCGCGCATGAAGATCGTGACCGAGAGATGCGATGCCTGCAGCCGCCCGCCCGGGCCCGGCACGCGGCCCGGCTTGATGGTGTTGAAGCGGAACGCGCCCTCGTCGTCGGTCAGGGACCGGCCATAGCCGCGGAAGGCTTTCTCGAGCGGCTTGTCCTGCTTGTCTTCGGGATGCGCGTAGCGACCGTGGCTGTTTGCTTGCCAAATTTCCACGGCGGCATCGTTCACGGGCTTGCCCTCGGCGTCGATGACGCGCCCACGAATCGAGAAGCGCTCGCCCGCCACGCCCTTTGGCGCCACGTCCTCGATCTGCATCCACTCGAGACCGATGCGAAGGTACGGTCCGATGGTTTGCGAAGTACTCGCGCGTAGGCTCATCGGCGGGTCTCCATCGGCGTCTCATCCCGTCCGCGCAGCACAATGTCCCAGCGGTAGCCAAGCGCGTATTCCGGGATCGTGGTTTCCCAGTCGAACGCCGAGATCAGCCGGTTACGCGCCTTCTCGTCCGCCACGCACATGAACATGGGGTCGTAGTCCAGGAGCGGATCGCCCGGGAAGTACATCTGGGTTATGAGTCGTTGCATGAGTCCCTGGCCGAACAGGGAGAAATGGATGTGCGCCGGGCGCCACGCGTTGTGGTGGTTGCGCCAGGGATACTCGCCTGGGCGGATCGTCATGAAGCGATAGTGGCCGTCCTTGTCGGTGAGAAAGCGCCCGGCGCCGGTGAAATTGGGATCGATGGGCGCGTCGTGCTGATCCACGCGGTGGTTATAGCGGCCGCCGGCGTTCGCCTGCCAGATCTCGACCAGGATGTTCGGCACCGGCTTGCCGTTTTCATCCAGTACTCGGCCGCTGACGACGATGCGCTCGCCGAGCGGCTCGCCCGCATGCTGCTTCGTTAGGTCGGCGTCGCCCGGCTTCACCTCGTCGTAGCCGAAGGCGGGCGCCGTCACTTCGGACAGGGTATGCGGCAGCACGATCAACGCTTCGCGCGGCGAGCGCTTGACGGTTGAGGCGTACCGCGGAAAAAGATAGTCCGGCTGGGTATTGAAATACGGACGCCGGTAAGGCGCGAGGGTCATGCGTTACTCCGCATCGGGCTGCTTGGAAGGCTGAGCGCGATCAAATGCGTCGAGCTTCATGCAGTTGTCGAACACGCGCATCGTCCGGGGATAGGGCGTGAGGTCGCTGCTGAAGCGCTTGGCGTTGAAAATCTGCGGCACCACGCAGCAATCGGCCATCGTAGGCGATTCGCCGTGGCAAAACTTGCCGGTGCCGTCGCGGGCGAGATCGGCTTCGAGCTTCGCGAGCCCGTCGGCGATCCAGTGGCGATACCAGGTGTCGATCTGTTCCTGATTTTGCCCCAGTCGTTTGAGGTGCTGCAGCACGCGCAGATTGTTGAGCGGATGAATCTCCGAAGCGATGAGGTAAGAAAGCGAGCGCACGCGCGCCTTGCCGAGCGCGTCCTTGGGGAGAAGCGGCGGCGTAGGATGCTTCTCTTCCAGCCACTCGATGATGGCCAGCGACTGCGTGAGTCGCTGGCCGTCGTCGAGTTCGAGCGTGGGCAGCAGGGCCTGCGCGTTGATGCCGGCGTACTTTGGTTCACGGTGTTGGCCCTTCGCAAGATGCACGAACACCGGCTCGTACGCGATGCCCTTCAGATTCAGCGCAATGCGCACTCGGAAGGCCGCCGAGCTGCGGAAGTACGTGTAAAGCTTCACAACGCCGGCGCGATCTTCACCTTGAGCTCGGTCACGCCGTCGATGCCGGCGAGCAGTTCGTCGCCTGGCTTGACCGGTCCGACGCCGGCGGGGGTGCCGGTGAAGATGACGTCGCCCGGCTCGAGCGTGTAGTGCTCGGAAAGGAATGCAATCTGCTCGGGTACCGACCAAATCATGTCGGCGAGGTCCGCTTTCTGGCGCTGCTTGCCGTTTACCTGCAGCCAGATAGAGCCCTTGGACGGATGACCCAGCTTCGCAGCGGGAATGAGCTCGCTGCACGGCGCCGACTCGTCGAAGTTCTTGCCGAAATCCCAGGGCCGGCCATGGTCCTTTCCCCATTGCTGCAGGTCGCGGCGTGTCATGTCGAGGCCGACCGCGTAGCCGAAGACGTGATCGTTCGCTCGCTTGACGTCGATGCGGCGGCCGCCCTTGTTGAGTGCGACAACAAGCTCAGTCTCGTAGTGATAATTCGAGGTCTTGGCCGGGTAGTGCACCGTGCCGCCGCGCACGACGAGGGAGAACTCGCTCTTCAGGAAGAAGAACGGCGTCTCGCGGCCAT
>Ga0136846_1235215_pt1 | contig 24986 bp, 19 predicted proteins | sample HopSoiMetagenom2_FD_96841 | JGI IMG/M metagenome (GOLD analysis project Ga0136846, IMG submission 96841) | Grasslands soil microbial communities from Hopland, California, USA - 2 Assembly 2016 (version 4) | ecosystem: Environmental > Terrestrial > Soil > Grasslands | place: USA: Hopland... | reverse complement strand
GAGGTCGACCAGGAGCAGTCCGCGCCCGGAGACCCCGGACTCCCCCGCCTCCCGGCGGCGCGGCAGGGCGCTGGAGGAGTCCTCGACCTCGACGCGCAGCCGGCGTTCGGAGCCGCTCAGCACGCGCAGGGTGACGACCGCCGCGCCCTCGGTGTGCATCAGGGCGTTGGTGATCAGCTCGTCGGCCACCAGTTCGACCTCGTCGGCGCGCTCCCGGGCGCCCCAGGCCCGGACCGCCGCGCCGATCATGTGCCGGGCCTCGATCAGCGCGTCGGGGTCGGCCACCCCTACGTGCTGCTGGAGCCGCCCGCCGGACTGTACGGCGGCCAGGCCCCGGCGGCGCAGGAGCAGCAGGGCCACGTCGTCGTCCCCGCTTCGCTCGTCGGCGACCTCGATCAGCCGGTCGGCCAGTTCCCAGACGTTCTCCGGGCCGGCGGCGATGAGCGTCCTGAGGGTCCGCAGGCCGTCGGCGATGTCGGCGCCGGGCTGCTCGATGAGCCCGTCGGTGCACAGCACCAGGGTCTCGCCGGGGTCCAGTTCGAGGGTGGCCACCGGGTAGGTGAGGCGGCCGAACTCGGCGGAGAGGCCCAGTGGCAGCCCGCCTTCGACGTGGGCGCGGCGGCAGCTGCCGTCGGAGTGCCGCACCAGCGGGTCGAGGTGGCCGGCGCGGACCACCTGGACCACGCCGGTGGACAGGTCGGCCTCCGCGTACAGGCAGGTCGCGAAGCGGTCGGTGTCGAGTTCGTGCAGGAAGACGGAGGCGCGGGCCATCACCGTCGCGGGCGGGTGCCCTTCGGCCGCGTAGGCCTTCAGGACGATCCGCAGCTGGCCCATGACGGCCGCCGCGTGCGTGTCGTGGCCCTGGACGTCCCCGATGACCGCGCCGACCCGGCCGCCGGGCAGCGGGATCACGTCGTACCAGTCGCCGCCGATGTCCCGGCCGAGCTGGCCGCCGGAGGAGGCGGCGCGGTAGCGGACGGCGATGTCGGCGCCGGGGATGTTGGGGATGGAGCGCGGCAGCATGGCCTGCTGGAGGCCCTGGGCGAGGTCCTTCTCCTGCTCGAAGAGCATCGCCCGCTGGAGGCTCTGCGCGATGCTGGTGCCGAGTGCGACGAGTACGGCCCTGTCCTCCGCCGAGAAGCCGTACCGGTCGTTGTAGAGCAGGCCCATCGCGCCGATCGGCCGGGCCTGCGCGATGAGCGGCAGATAGGCCGCGGAGGTGATCTTCAGATCGGTGAGATGCGGCCACAGGGCCGGGTACCCGGCGGCGAACTCCTCCGGCGACTCGATGAAACGCGGGCTGAGGGTCCGTACGACGTCGCCCATCGGGTAGGGCTCGTCGATACGGGTGATGCGGGTGCCGGGCACGGAGGCGCCCGCCGGTCCCTCGGCGACCAGCCGGATGCGGCCGGCCTCCACCAGGCCCATGACCAGACTGGCCGCGCCGAGGTGGGGGACGCCGTGGGAGTCGGTGAGGACATCGATGACGTCCGCCACGGTGCGGGCGTGCGCGAGAGCCGCCGTGATGACCTGCACGACGTTCGTCTGGCGGCGCCGGACCTCGTCATGGGCGGCCTGTTCGTTACGGGCCTGGCTGTCCCGCAGCTCCTGCGCGGCGTCGCGGACGATGCCGATGACCCGGCGCGGGCGGCCTGTCTCGTCGCGGCGGATGTAGCCCTGGGTGTGGGTCCACTGCATGGCGCCGTCGCGGCGGCGGAGGCGGAAGTAGGCGCCGTAGTTCTCGCTGCCGTCCTTCATGGCCTCGGCGACGACCGAGTCGAGCCGGCGGCCCTCCATCGGGGGCACTCTGAGGGCCAGGCTCTCGGGGTGGCCGTCGTATTCGTCGGGCCGCAGATCGAAGATCTCGAACGCCAGGGCGTCCATGGTGAACAGGCCTGTGTCCAGGTCCCAGTCGAACGTTCCCATGTGGTTGAGCGCCAGGACCGGATCCGGGTGATCGGGCCAGTCGTCCGGGAGTGACAGGGCGCTCGCTCCCCGATCAGCCATGCGCCCACCCTGCCAGTTCTTGGCTGATTCTTCGACTTGTCCGACGCCGTTCCCCGGACTCCGTCACTCGCCGAAGCCCTCGCAGGGGTCGGACTGGGCATAGCGGCCGTACGCGGTGTCCTCGTCGGGTATCTGGCCGCCGCCGTCCAGGAGGTCGGGGATGTCCGGGACGGTGTCGGGGCCGATCCCGTCGCAGGGGTCCTGGGCCGTACCGACGCCGGAGTCGTCCGGGGGCGGGATCTCCTCCCCCGACGGGTCGCCGTCCCAGCCCCCGACGATCAGGGCTGCGGAGAGTACGCAGGCGGTGACAAGAGTTCGGTGCATCCCCCATTGTCTGCGTCACCCGCTCGGCGCACGCAAGCGGAGAACAGTCACCCAGCGTCACACTGGTGGGAGAGAGGAGCGAGCGACGTGGAGTGGTTCACGGCACCCGACTACTGGCTGAGCCGGCTGGTCCTCCAGCGCGGCCTGGCCTGCGTCTATCTGTTCGCGTTCCTGGGGGCGGCCCTCCAGTTCCGGGCGCTGATCGGCGAGCGCGGCATGCTTCCGGTTCCCCGCCTGGTCGCCCGGTCCGGCTTCCGGCAGGCACCGAGCGTGTTCCAACTCCACTACTCCGACCGCTTCTTCGCCGTCTGGTCCTGGACCGGCTGCGCGGTGTCGGCGGCGCTGCTCGCCGGACTGGACTCGCGACTCCCGCTCTGGGCGGGCATGGCGCTGTGGCTGCTGCCGTGGGCGATGTACCTGTCGATCGTCAACGTCGGCCAGACCTGGTACGGCTTCGGCTGGGAGTCGCTGCTCCTGGAGGCGGGTTTCCTCGCCGTCTTCCTGGGCAACGACGAGGTCGCGCCGCCGGTCGTGGTGCTGTTCCTGTTGCGCTGGATCCTGTTCCGCGTCGAGTTCGGCGCCGGTCTGATCAAGATGCGCGGCGACGCCTGCTGGCGGAAACTGACCTGCCTCGACTTCCATCACGAGACGCAGCCGATGCCGGGCCCGCTGAGCTGGTACTTCCACCGTCTCCCGAGGCCGGTGCACCGGATCGAGACCGCCGCCAACCACGTCACCCAACTCGGCGTCCCGATCCTGCTGTTCACTCCGCAGCCGGTGGCGACGGCCGCGGCGTCCCTGATGATCGTCACCCAGCTGTGGCTGGTTCTGTCGGGCAACTTCGCCTGGCTGAACTGGCTCACGATCGTGCTGGCACTGTCGGCGGTACGCCTCCCTGACACGGCGCCGAAGACCCACCCGGACACCCCGCTCTGGTACGAGATCGTGGTCCTGACGGTCGCCGTGGCACTGGTGGCCCTCAGCTACCACCCGGTCCGGAACATGCTCTCGCGCCGCCAGGTCATGAACCGCTCCTTCGACCCGCTCCATCTGGTCAACAGCTACGGCGCCTTCGGCAGCGTCAGCCGGATCCGGTACGAGGTGATCGTCGAGGGCACGGCCGACGACGTGCCGCGCGAGGACTCCGACTGGCGGGAGTACGAGTTCAAGGGCAAGCCGGGTGAATTGGCGCGCAGGCCACGCCAGTTCGCGCCCTACCACCTGCGGCTCGACTGGATGATGTGGTTCGCCGCGCTGTCGCCGGCGTACGCCGGTTCATGGTTCGGCCCGATGGTCGAACGGCTCCTGGACAACGACCACGACACGCTCCGGCTGCTGCGCCGCTCCCCGTTCCCCCCGAACGCGTCCCCGCGCTACATCCGCGCCCGCCTCTTCCGCTACCGGTACACGACCTGGCGGGAGCGGCTGGCGACGGGTGCGTACTGGGAGCGGGTGTACGTACGGGAGTTCATGCCTCCGACGCGGCTTGCCCGCGGCCGGGTTCAGAGGCCGTAGGGCCTGTCGTCACATTCCCGTCGTCCGCCCGGAGGGCGGGCCCGGCGCCCGCCGCGGCAGCGGCTGATGTCCGCGTAGGTGCGTGCTCTCGGCGTGCCGGGCGCAGACCCTCGTACTGGTTGTACGTGGGTCTGCGCCCGGTGCGGCGAGTGGGGGCACCTCCCACGCCCTTAAGGCAGTGGGGGAGCGTGCATGGCGGTCGCCAGGCAGACGGGAATGTGATGACAGGCCCTGGACGCTGGTCGCGGTCGGGACAGTCCCTCCTACGGCGCTTCGGTGGTCAGCAGGCCCGTGTCCCGGAGTTCCTGCCAGAACGCCTCGGGCACGGGTACGGCGAACTGCTCGGCGCAGTCGCGGACTTCGGCCGCCGTACGCGTGCCGACGAGGACGCCGGCGACGGCCGGGTGGGCCGCGCAGAAGGCGAGCGCGGCCGCTCGCAGGGTGATGCCGTGGCGGTCGGCGACGGACTTCATGCGCAGGGCGCGCTCCAGCAACTCGCCCGACACCGCCGCGTAGTTGAAGGTCGCCCCGGGCTTCGGGTCGGCCAGCAGACCGGAGTTGAAGGCGCCACCGATCACGACGGACGTACCGCGTTCGACGGCGGCCGGGAGGAGTCCGGTGAGCGCGCTCTGGTCGAGGAGGGTGTAGCGGCCGGCGCACAGGACCACGTCGACGTCCGTGTCCCGGACGAAGCGGGTGAGCATCTCCGCCTGGTTCATGCCCGCGCCGATCGCCCGCACGACGCCTTCGGAGCGGAGTTTCTCCAGCGCCGGATAGGCCTCGCGGAAGGCCGCCTCGGCGTGGTCGTCGGGGTCGTGGAGGTAGACGATGTCGACGTGGTCGAGGCCGAGCCGTTCCAGGCTCGCCTCCAGTGTGCGGCGTACGCCGTCGGCGCTGAAGTCCCAGACGCGGGTGTGGGTGGCGGGGACCGCGAAGCCGTTGTCGAGGTCGTCGCCCGCCGGGGCCCCGGCGGGTTCCAGGCGGCGGCCGACCTTCGTGGAGATGGTGTACGCCGAGCGCGGGTGCTCGCGCAGGGCCGCGCCGAGGCGGCGTTCGGAGAGGCCGATGCCGTAGTGCGGGGCGGTGTCGAAGTAGCGGATGCCCGTGTCCCAGGCGGCGGACACGGCGTCGTGGGCCTGTTCGTCGGTGACCTCGGTGAAGAGGTTGCCGATGGCGGCGGCGCCGAAGCCGAGGCCGGTGACCTCGACGCGGCTGCTGCCGAGCGTGTGCACCGGCATCGGCACGGGTGCGGACATGTCAGGGCTCCCTGAGGTGGGGTACGGCGTGTTCACTGGGCGGCCGGACGAAGGCGCAGGCCCTGCATACCGCCGTCGACGGCGAGTGAGGTGCCGGTGGTGGCACCGGACAGGGGACTCGCCAGGTAGGCGATGGCGCCCGCGACTTCGTGGGCCGAGACAAGGCGGCCGGTGGGCTGACGGGCCTCCAGGGCGGCGCGTTCGGCGACGGGGTCGGCAGCCGCGTCGAGGAGGCGGCCGACCCACGGGGTGTCGGCGGTGCCGGGGTTGACGCAGTTCACACGGACGCCCTCGCGGACGTGGTCGGCGGCCATGGCCAGGGTCAGGGAGTACACGGCGCCCTTGGTGGCGCAGTACAGGGCGCGCTGCGGCAGCCCGGCCGTGGCCCCGATCGAGCAGGTGTTCACGATGGCGGCGTGCGCGGAGCGGCGCAGGTGCGGCAGCGCGGCCCTGGAGACGCGGACCATGCCGACCACGTTGACGTCGAAGACGCCGTGCCACTGCTCGTCGTCGTTGTCCTCGATGGTGCCCAGGGCCCCTATACCGGCGTTGTTGACGACGATGTCGAGACCGCCGAGGTCTGCCACGACGGCGGCCACCGCCTCCCGTACGGACGTGTCGTCGGTGACGTCGGCCCGGTAGCCGCGCAGCGGCTTCTCGACCGACGACGGGTCCAGATCGAGGACGGCGACCTGTGCGCCGCGTGCCGCCAGCAGTTCCGCGGTGGCCCGGCCGATACCGGACGCACCGCCCGTGACCAGCGCCTTGAGCCCCTCGAAGTCGGTCATGCGGCCTGCCCCTTCTCTTTCGCCAGGACGGCGGCCCAGAAAGTACCACCCTGGACTGTGACCCTGCCTCGTGCGGTCCGACGGCTCCTCGTCGAGCGCGATCGACGGATGCACCGCATATTTATCAGACCACTTTCAAGCTCGAACACCCCGGGGGCCCAAATTTCCCGAATTCCGACCGTAGTGGTCCGACCAACCCGCTGTTCAGCCGGTTAAACTGCGCGTCACCCGGCGACAGGAGGACACGGCGTGGACGAGATCCCGGCCGGCGGCACAGGGGCCGTCCCGCAGAAGGGCACCGTGACGCAGCGCGCCATCGAGCACATCAAGGCGATGATCGGCGAGGGCCGTCTGGAGCCGGGCCAGCGACTGCCCACCGAGCGCGATCTCGCCGTCCGGCTGGGCATCTCGCGCAGTTCGACGCGGGAGGCGATCCGGGCGCTCACCGTGATGGGCGTACTGGAGGCCCGGCACGGCTCGGGCATCTACGTGACCCAGCTGGAGGCCGGCGACCTGTTGGAGACCTTCGGTGTGGTCGCGGACCTCTCGCGGGGCCCTCGGCTGGCCGAGCTGCTGGAGGTCCGGCGCATCCTGGAGTCGACGGCGACCGCACTGGCCGCCGCGCGGATCACCCCGGACCAGCTCGCGGAGGTGGAGAAGCACCTCACGGCGATGAACGCCACCGACGATCCCGAGGAGATCCTCGCCCACGACCTGTCCTTCCATCGCGCGATCACCGCCGCGGCCGGCAACGACAGCATGGCGGCGATCCTGGAGGGCCTCTCCTCCCGGACGTTCCGCGCCCGCGTCTGGCGCGCCTACCAGGAAGAGGGCGCCTTCGCCCGCACCCGCCGCGAGCACGCCGCGATCCACCGCGCACTCGTCGCCCACGACCCGGAGGCGGCCCGAGCGGCAGCGGCGGCCCACGTGGGCGAGGTGGAACAGTGGCTGCGCGGACAGCCCGACGCGTGAGCCCGCCGGGCCGTGACGGCTGGAAACGGTCAGGGCGCAGCTGACTCGCCGGGTCAGTGGACGGGGGTCAAGTGCCAGACGGCGGCCAGGCGTTGGTCCGGCGGGTACTGCGCGAGACGGCCGTCGTCGGTCACGTGCGCAGCCATCCGGGTGATCGCGTTGACGAGCCGGTAGCCCCCTGCGGACGGCTCCAACTCCCAGCGCTGCACGGTGTTCGCGGTGTCACAGGTCTGTGCGGTGAGCTCGATGCCGGGCTGGAGCGGGGTGTTGAGTGTGAGCTTTCCGCCGCGCACCTCCAGGCAGCCGGTCCCACCGGTCGCCCTGGGCGAGGAGCTGGAGGAGGGTGCGGGTGCCGTAGAAGGCGCCGCTCTCGGTCGCTCCGGTCACCGACAGCCGTTTACCGGACCGGAGTTCGTACCCTTCCGCGCCGAGTGCGGTTCACGCCGGCGCGACCTCGATAACGATGTCACCGGCCCGCGCTCCACCGCTCACCACGGGCGGGGTGCCGTGGCCGGCCGCCCGTAGATCGTCGGCGAGGGTGCCCGCGACCCTGCGCTCGGGCGCCGTGTCGGCGACGAGGCGGGCGGCGGAGCTGTACTGGTATCTCCCTTGCTCCGGCGTCCAGTTGGAGAGAGCGGGCACCGTGACCGGAGTCACCGCCGTACCCGCCGCGCCCGTCCGTGCGGACGCCTGGACCGGTAGGGCGAGCAGGAACAGGGCCACCGCGGCCAACAGGAGCCGGCCTCTTGGATACGTACGCATCTGGAAGCTCCCCTTCATCGGATGTGTGATGATCGAGCGCTCCCTGGGCGGTGTCAACGGGGCCCGGAACCAACGGTGTTCAGCCAGTGATCGGACGACCGGCGAGTCCGCGGGGGCGGCCGGATACGCCGCCGTCGGGAAAGTCCGGGAGACCCGGCCCGAGTGTCCGAGGTCCACGACTCTCGACGCCCCTTGTACTCACGAGTAGCCTCATCGCCGCACGCGTAGCACGATGTGTTGTATCCACCCCGAGGAGCCCCCGTGACCAGCTGGGCCGGCCGTACCGCCACCGAGATCGCCGCCGCCGTACACGAGAAGCGCGTCACGCCCCGCGAAGTCGTCGCCGAACATCTCGCGCGCATCGAACTGCTGGACGCCCGCGTCGGAGCGTTCCGCCGGCTGCGGGCCCAGGAGGCGCTGGCCGAGGCGGACGAGGTGGCCGACCGCGCGGACCTCATGGATCTTCCGCTCGCGGGGGTACCCGTCGCGGTCAAGGACAACCTGGGTGTACGCGGCGAGTCGACCCGGCACGGTTCCACCGCGACGCCGGACACCCCCGCCGGCCACGACCACGTCACCGTGGCCCGGCTGCGCGCGGCGGGCGCGATCGTCGTCGGGGTCACCAATGTGCCCGAGCTGTGCGTCTGGGGCACCACGGAGGGCCCTCTCGGCACGGCCCGAAACCCATGGGACACCACCCGCACGGCCGGCGGTTCCTCGGGCGGCAGCGCGGCGGCCGTCGGCGCGGGAATGGTGCCGATCGCGCTGGGCAACGACGGCATGGGCTCGCTGCGCATCCCCGCCGCCAACTGCGGTGTCGTCACCATCAAACCGGGCTTCGGAGTCGTCCCGGCGGGCATCGGCAACGGCGACTGGTTCGGGATGTCGGAGAACGGCCCGCTGGCGACGACGGTCGAGGACGCCCGGCTGCTGCTGTCGATCCTCGCGGACAGCCGGTTCGTACGCTCGGACGCGCACGCCCACCGCAAGGTCGCCCTCTCCGTCCGCAGCCCCATCGCCGGCGTCACCATCAGCAGGCCGTACGCCTCCGCCGCGCGCGAGGCCGCCGCGCTGCTGGACAGTGCCGGTCACGAGGTGCGGCCCGCCGACCCGCCGTACCCGCTGTCGATCGGCGTGACCTCGTTCACCCACTGGACGGCGGGCACGGCACGGGACGCGGAGGGCCTCGACCGGAGCGGGCTGGCCCGGCGCACCCGGGTCCACGCGGCCGTCGGGCGCCGGTTCGTCGGCCATGTCGAGCGCGGGCAGCACAAGGAACAGCTGCGCCGACGCCTCGAGCCGTTCTTCGCCGAGCACGACGTACTGCTCACCCCGGCCCTCGCCCGGCGCTCACCCACCGCCGCGGCCTGGCACGAGCGGGGCTGGCTGCGCAACATCCTCGCCAACACCAACTACTCGCCGATGACGCCCCCGTGGAACCTGACGGGCTGGCCGGCGATGTCGGTACCGTTCGGCACCCTGCCCTCGGGCGCGCCCTGCGCCGTACAACTGGTCGGCCGCCCCGGATCGGAAGCCGTACTCCTCGACGTGGCCCAGCAGTTGGAGGAGCTGCACCCCTGGCAGCGGACGGCTCCGCTCGCCTGATCCGTCAGTCTCCGAGCGCCTTGTACATGATGTGCAGGCCCACCAGGCCGTCCCGGGGGTGCTCGAACGCGCCCGGTACCGTGCCGAGGATCGTGAAGCCCAGCGAGGTCCACAGCCTGACCGCCGGATTGGTCTCGACGACGGCGTTGAAGACCATGCCGCGGTACCCCTGGACCTCGGCCTCTTCCAGGACGTGTCCGGCCAGGGCGCGGCCGATGCCCTGGCCTGCGCGGTCGGGATCGACCATGAAGCCGGCGTTGGCCGTGCGGGCGGCGCGGCCGGCGTAGTTGGGGGTGAGGTAGGCGGAGCCGACGATGTCTCCGGCGCTGTCCTCGGCGACGTACACGCGCTTGGCCGGGCTCATCCACAGGGCGCGGGCCGCTTCCTCGGAGGTGTCCGGGTCCCAGGTATAGGTGTCGGCGGCGGCGACGATGCGGTGCCAGAACGGCCAGATCCGCGGCCAGTCGTCGGCGGCGGCCTGGCGGATCTCTCTGATGACCGGCATGGACGTGAGTGTGGCACGTCCATGCCGATGGTGATCTCGACCGGTCCTGTCGGTGCGTCAGTCGACGCTGGGCAGGATGTGGGGCTCGGCGAGGTCGTCCTCGTAGCCCGCCAGGCGGATCGGGGCCGACCTGGCCCACACTTCGAGGCTGCCGAGCCGTTCGCTCCGGTCTCCTGCGGCCTTGGTGCGTTCCTCAGGGCCTTGTTCGAGATTCGTCTTCTCCGGTGTCACCGCGCACTCCTTATGTGTCGGTCACCCTCAGGACGTTCGGGACCAGTCTGATGCCGGCCGCTCCACATCCACTCGGGTCTGGTTCAGAAACAGTCAGGACGCGGTGGCGCCGGTAACGGACCGTGGGTGTGGGTGGAACCCAGTGGTGATGCCCGTCCGGAACAGTATTAACCAAATGAGCGGGTGCCCGCTCGATGGGGTGAAAACAGAGAGTAAAGAACTGAAGTCATCCACTGTTCATTCAGCCATAACCTGGGGTTGTTTGTTACCTGGAGGGCGGTTTGCGTGTCACCCGTACGGACCCGTCGACGCACTCGTGTCGCCGTGCTGATGGACCTGCCGCACGCCTGCCGGGGCACCCCGGAACACGGCGGCGGCCCGGTCGGTCCGGTCGATCCTGTCGGTCCGCATGAGCACGCCCTCCAGACGGCCGCCCTGCCGCACCGAAGCCGTCCCGCCGACAAGGAGCTACAGGTGGCGGGCCTGGCCCATGTCGCCTGGCCCATGTCATCGGCCGGCTCCTCGCACCCGGCGACCCCACCGGCACGCCCAGATCGCGGCGGACGCGGTACGGCACCTGCTCGGCGACCGGGTCGCCCGTCTCGTACACGACAGCGCGTACGCCACGGACCGGGACCCGCAGGTGGATGCCGGCCGCCGTACGTCCAGGGGCTGTTGACTGACGGACCGTCATGAGACGGTACGCGGATGACGTCACCGTACGGACTCGAGGGGCGGGTCGCCCTGGTCACCGGGGGCACCCGGGGGATCGGGCTGGCCGTCGCCGGGGCGCTGGTGAGGGCGGGGGCCCGGGTGTGTGTGACGGCCCGCGATCCGGACGGGGTGCGGCGGGCCGCCGAGGAGCTCGGTGGGGTCGGGCTGGCGGGCAGCGTCGCTGATCCGGCCCACCTCCTGGCGTTGACCGAGTTCACACTCGATACGTTCGGGCGGCTCGACATCGTTGTGAACAACGCGGCCGCGAACCAGCCCTACGGCCCGCTCATGGACGCCGACCCGGACACCTGGCGCGAGGCGTTCACGGTCAACGTCGAAGCTCCGCTGCGGCTGACCCAGTGCGTGTGGCGGGCGTGGATGCGCGAGCACGGCGGCTGCGTGGTCAACATCTGCACGGAGGGCGCCACGCACGTCGGCCCCAACGTGGGCGCGTACGGCACCAGCAAGGCGGCACTGCTGCACCTCACCCAGCAACTCGCGGGCGAACTGGCCCCGAGGGTACGGGTCAACTCGGTCTCCCCCGGCCTCGTCCGCACAGAGATGGCCCGCTTCGTATGGGAACAGGCCGAGGACGCGATAGCCGCCGGCCTTCCCCTCGCCCGCATCGGCGAACCAGAGGACATCGCCCAAGCGGTCCTGTGGCTGGCGTCGGACGCGGCGGAGTGGGTCACGGGGACGGACCTACTGGTGGACGGCGGTACACGGGTCAGAGCAGCCCGGCCGGACTCGGGATACGCGGTGCACGAGCACTTACGAACGCGCGGCCCTGCCACCCCCAAGGGGCGCGAGGAACTGCGCGACCAGCCCCCACCGACCCGCAGACACCCCACGGCCCTGCCACCCCCAAGGGGCGCGAGGCTGTGTCGACAGCGGCTCCGCCGCGTGGGCGCGACCAGCCCCCACCGGACCCGCAGCGCCCCACAGGCCCCCACCTACCACTTACCGGGCGCGTAGTCCTTCATGAAGACCCCGTACAGATCCTCCCCCGCCTCACCCCGCACGATCGGGTCGTACACCCGCGCCGCCCCGTCGACAAGGTCGAGCGGCGCGTGGAACCCCTCATCGGCCAGGCGCAGCTTGTCGTAGTGCGGACGCTCGTCGGTGATCCACCCCGTGTCGACCGAGGTCATCAGGATGCCGTCGGCCTCGAACATCTCCTGCGCACTGGTCCGCGTCACCATGTTCATCGCGGCCTTCGCGGCGTTCGTGTTCGGGTGGCCGGCGCCCTTGTAGCCGCGCCCGAACACACCCTCCATCGCCGAGACGTTGACGACGTACGCACGCTTGCTCACCGCCGCGCGCGCCGCCCCGGACATCGCCGGCCGCAGCTTGCTGATCAGGATGAACGGCGCCGTGTAGTTGCACAGCTGGGTTTCGAGGAGCTCCACCGGGGAGATCTGCTCGATGGTCTGCACCCATGTATTGGTGTCGACGACGTCGGGGACGAGGCCGCCCGCGTCGATGGCCGTGCCGTCGAGGTGGCGGGCGACGCTGGCGTTGCCCGCGACCAGGGCGAGGTCGGCGACCTGCTGCGCGTCGATGCCGCTGATGCCGACGGGCAGCGCGGCCAGTCCGTCGACCGCGCCCGAGTTGAAGGCGCCGATGACGTGGTGGGCGGGCAGTTCACCGGCGGGCAGCGGGGCGCTCTCGGCCTCGACGAGCGCGGCGTACGCCGAGGGCAGTCGGCGTACCGTCTGGGTCGCGTTGTTGATCAGGATGTCGAGCGTGCCCTGTTCGGCGATCCGGTCGGCCAGCGCCACGACCTGCGCGGGGTCACGCAGGTCGGTGCCGAAGACCTCCAGGCGGTGGAGCCAGTCCGCCGAGTCGTCCATGGCCTTGAAGCGGCGGATGGCGTCCTTGGGGAAGCGCGTGGTGATCGTGGTGTGCGCGCCGTCGCGCAGCAGCCGGAGCGCGATGTACATGCCGATCTTGGCGCGGCCGCCGGTGAGCAGGGCGCGCTTGCCGGAGAGGTCGGCGCGGACGTCGCGCTTGGCGCGGTTCAGGGCGGCGCAGTCCTGACAGAGCTGGTGGTAGAAGTAGTCGACCTCGACGTAGCGGGTCTTGCAGGTGTAGCAGGAGCGGGGGCGCTGGAGTATCCCCGCGATCTGCCCTTCCTGGGTCACCGACGAGGGCAGGATGCCCTCGGTCTCGTCGTCGATGCGCTGGGCGGAGCCGGTCGCCGTGGATTCGGTGACCGCCTTGTCGTGGGCGGTCTTGAAGGCCCGGCGTTCCTGCCTGCGGCGCTGCTTGACCGTGCGGTAGACGCCGGCGGTGGCGCGGCGCACGGCGATGGCGTCGGGGTGGTCGACGTCCAGTTTGTCGAGTTCCTCGAGCACGCTGAGGCAGACGGCCATGCGCTCGGGGTCGATGCCGGGACCGTAGGAGACGTCGCCCACGCCGTCCATGCCGTCCACGGCCGTCGGGCCGTCCTCTGTCACCGTCATCGCGCTGCCGTTCCCTGGGTCGCCGTCGCGGCGCTCAGACGGCGCCCGCTCTCGAACAGGCGATTTTACGGAAGCCCGGCCTCAGTCTCCAAACCCGCGACGATCATGGGGCCGCTCAGGCCTCGCAGGCGGCGACCAGCGTCTCCACCTCGGCGGCCAGCGCGGCGGCGAACCGGTCGAGGTCGGGGACGGCTTCGGCGTCCGCGACGAGCCCGAAGTGGACCTGTCCCCGGTAGGTCGAGATGGCGACCGCCAGTGACTGTCCCTGGGCGAGTGGGGCGAAGGGATAGACCTCGGTGAGGGGGTTGCCGCCGAGCCGCAGGCCGAGGCTGGGCAGCGGCACGCTGGTGACGAGGATGTCGAACCAGAGCCGGGCGGCCTGCTTGACCAGCGGCCCGCCGAGCCGGTGCCCGAGCGCCGGGACATGGTCGGCGAGCAGCGCGATCGCGCCGGCGCCCCGCTCGGGCCCCGCGTCCTTGCGGCGGTCCATGACCATGCGTACGGCGTCGAGGCGGCCCAGCGGGTCGGGATCGTCGACGGGCAGCCGCATCAGATACCCCGAGAGCCGGTTGCCCTGCGGATGGGCGGTGCGCGGACGCCGCTTGGAGACGGGGATCAGCGCACGCGGCGCGACTCCCTCGCTCCCGTCGCCGCGCTCGTCGAGCCAGCTCCGCAGGGCTCCGGCGACGACGGCGATGAGGACGTCGTTGACGGTGCCGCCGGCTGTCTTGCGGACCCGGTGCACGTCGTCGAGGTCGAGGGCGACCCCGGCGGTGCGGCGGGTGCCCGTGGGCTCGGCGACGAGGGCGGCCGACGAGCGCGGGTTCAGGTTGTCCAGGCCGGAGAGGGCGAGGGAGGCCCCGATGTCGAGGGCCCGGCCGACGTCGGAGAGGACGCCGCGTACCAGCTCGGGCAGCTTGCGGACGTCGGGGAGGAGTCCCCCGGCCGGCTGTTCGGGGCGCGGACGCGGCTCGGGCAGGTCGAGGGGGTCCATGACGCCGGCGGCGAGGGTCAGTGCGCGCAGGCCGTCGGCGAGGGCGTGGTGGAACTTGAAGAGCACGGCGAAGGAGGTGCCGTCCTCGCCGGGCAGCACATGTGCTTCCCAGGGCGGCCGGCCGCGCGACAGGGAGCGTTCCATGAGCCGTCCGGCCTCGGCGTGGAAGTCGGCTGTCGGCGCGTGCAGCCGGACGTGGTCGAGCGGGTCGAAGTCCGGGGCGGTTTCGCGGGTGGCGCCCCCGAAGGCCAGCGGGAGCCGGGGCTGCCAGACGTCCCGGATGCGCATGCGCAGGCCGGGGACGGCGGGGGCGCGGGCGGCGAGGAGGTCGGCCGCGTGGGCTCCGGCGGTGGGCGAGCTGGCGGAGAAGACCCCGAGTGCGCCCAGGTGCATGGGGTGCAGGTCGGAGTCGAGGTGCCAGAACGCCAGGTCGAGGGGCGCGAGCAGGTCCGCGGTCTCAGAGGTCAAGGGATCACTCTCGCGTCGACGACGGGTAGGTCAGCAGTCAATCGCTCACGAGCGATTACGGTCAAGTACGAACAGGCTACGCTCAGTTAACAACGGATTACGGGCCGCCGCTTCGAGAGCGGCGGCACTCCTGTGACGTATGGGGTTACGTGGGGGCGCGCGGGGCGCTATTTCAGGGCGGGCGGCGCCGCGTCCGCGTCCGTTCCCCACCCGGACGGCTCCGAGCCGACCGTGAAATCGAGCGAGCGAGCGCCCCGCAGCGTCCCGCTCGTCACATACGTACGGCTGTACGAGGATCCGTCGACGGCGACCGACTGGACGTACCGTCGGCTGTCCGACGTACCCGGCGCGGTGACAGTGAGCGCACCGAGTGGGTAGTAGCGGGGGTCGAGGGTGAGGTCGACCCGGTCGAAGACCGGGGTGGACAGACCCCAGATGTCGTAGCCGGGCTGGACCGGGAAGATCCCGATCGCGGACAGGACGTGCCAGGCGGACATGGTGCCCATGTCGTCGTTCCCGGTCATCCCCGTCGGGCCGTCCGTGTAGAGGGTCAGCGCGGCGTGCACGACGTCGGTCGTCTTCCAGGGCTGTCCGGTGGAGAGGTAGGTGTAGGGGGCGGTGAGGTCGACCTCGTTCTGCGGGTTGTACTTGTCGGCGTTGTAGTAGGCGTACGGGCCGTTCACCCACACATCGCGGGCCGTCCCCGCCGGGTCCGCCGTCATCCGGTCGTACGCGAAGAACGCGTCGAGCCGGTCGTTGGCCGCCTGTCTGCCGCCGAGCAGGTCCACCAGGCCGGGCAGGTCCTGCGGAACCAGCCACTGGTACTGCCAGGCCGTGCCCTCGTGGAACCCGTCACCCTTGGCCGGATCGGGGTCGCCCGCGAAGGCACCCGAGCCGTCTCGTGGCCGGAAGAAGCCGGTCGAGGCGTCGAAGACATGACGGTAGCTCTGCGCACGGGCCGCGTAGCGGTCGGCGTCGGCGTCGTGGCCCAGTTCGCGTGCCATCCGCGCCAGCATCGCGTCGGACAGGGCGTATTCGAGGGTGACGGACGCGCCCCAGTGGTAGTCCGAGTCGCCGGGCTTGGTGCGCGGGCGGCCCTTGAGATAGGGCGCGAAACCGTTCTCGACGTACTCCCTGTTCGCCTCACGTCCGAGCATGGGCACGTCGGCGGGCGGCACGCCGTCGGCGTTCTTCTTCAGGGCGCGGTACGCCCGCTCCTCGTGACCGTGCAGCAGACCCTGCTGGTAGGCGTGGGTGAGGAACGGGGTGACCGGGTCGCCGGTCATGATGTTGGTCTCGACCGGGCCGTAGCCCCACTTGGGCAGCCAGCCGCCCTCCTCGTCGATCTTCAGCACCGAGAGCGCCATGTCCCGGGCCTCCCGGGGCGCGAGCAGCGACAGGAGCTGCGCCTGGGTGCGGTAGGTGTCCCACAGGGACCAGTTCTGGTAGTACGTGAAGTCCCGTGCCCGGTGGGCCTCGAGGTCCCAGCCCAGGTAGCGGCCGTCGGCGTCGCTGCCGATGTTGGGCGCGAGGAAGCTGCGGTACAGGGACGAGTAGAAGGTCCGGCGCAGCGTGTCCGAGCCGCCGGTCACGCCCACGCCGTCGAGGCGTGCCTCCCAGGCGTCCCTGGCCGCCTCCCGCACCTCGTCGAACGGCCGTCCGCCCTCGGCGCGCAGGTTGCCCGCCGCGCCCTCCGCGTCGACGTACGAGAGGGCGGTGGTCGCCTCGACGGTGCGGTCCCCGGCCGTGGTGTCGAAGCGGACGTAGGCGCCGTCGCCGCCGGTCCGGGAGCCGTCGGTGACCGTGGTGCCGTCCCAGGTGCCGTACGCGGTGAACGGCCGGTCGAAGCGGGTGATCGTGTGGACGGTGTACGGGTTCGTGCCCCGGCAGAAACCGGAGCCGGTGATCGTCGTGCGCACGGTCCTGTCGTCGAGGATCTCGACCCGGCTCGCCACCTTCGTGTGCAGCGACTGGCCCGCGTTGAGCAGCACGTTGGCCCGTGTGGTCGCCGGGAAGGTGTAGCGCTGGACGCCGGTGCGTGCGGTCGCCGTCAGCTCGGCGTCGATGCCCGACTCGATGCCCGACTCGAGGCCGGCCTTGTAGTAGCCGGGGCTCGCCGACTCGCCGTCGTGGCCGAACTCGGCGGCGTAGGACGCGTAGTCGGTGCTCGTGATGTCGCCGGTCGTGGGCAGCACGGGCAGGTCACCGCCGATGCGGCAGCCGACGCCGGAGAGGTGGACGAGGGAGAAGCCCCGGATGCGGCTGTGGGAGTAGCTGTAGCCCGTCTTGTGTCCGGTGTCGGGCGAGAGCTGCACCATGCCGAAGGGCACGGTCGCGCCGGGGAAGGTGTTGCCCTCGTTCTCCGTGCCGATGAACGGGTTGACGAGGTCGGTGAGCCGCTCGTCACGGGCCTGGGCGGCGGGGGCGGCGAGCGCGCCCGCGAACAGGGCGGCGGCCGTCACCGCCCCGGCGGTACGCAGCGTCCATCTCAAGGGGGGACCTCCGTCGGCTCGGGCAGATGTCGGGGCGTCCCGCAGAAGTCGGCGGGACCGTGTCCCGGATCCGTTCCTCGCCGGGCGCCCCGATCCGCGCCGCGCCCGGCACGGTCACCTCGCGGCCGTACGGCAACAGCCCGTTCGGCTCATCGCCTGGCCCCGGACACGCCGACGGCCCCGGCGAGGAAAGACTCGCCGGGGCCGTCGTACCGCTGTCTACGACACGTGCTGGCCCTTGCCCAGGCCGATCACGCCGCCCTTGGAGACGGTGTACAGGTCGGCGTCCCGCTCCGGGTTGACGCCGATCGTCGCGCCCGGGGGCACGTCGACGTTCTTGTCCAGGACGGCCCCGCGCACGATCGCGCCCCGCCCGATGCGCACGTTGTCGTGCAGGATCGACCCCTGCACCACGGCACCCGGATCGACGCGTACCCCGGGCGACAGGACCGAGCGGGTGACCTGCCCCCGGATCAGGCACCCCGCGCTGATGATCGACTCGCTGGCGATGCCGCCGGCGTTGAAGCGGGCGGGCGACAGCTGGCCGGAGTGGGTGTAGACGGGCCAGTCGCGGTTGTAGAGATTGAAGGCGGGGCGCTCGGCGATGAGGTCCATGTGTGCGTCGTAGTACGCGTCGAGCGTGCCGACGTCCCGCCAGTAGCCCTGGTCGCGGGTGGTCTCCCCGGGGACGTGGTTCTCGCTGAAGTCGTACAGCTGGGCGTCGCCCCGGTCGGTGAGGGCCGGCAGTATCGAACCGCCCATGTCGTGCACGGAGTCGCCGTCCTCGGCGTCCCGCTGCAGGGCTTCTATCAGGGCCTTGGTGGTGAAGATGTAGTTGCCCATCGAGGCGAACACGCATCCGGGGTCGTCGGGCAGACCGGGCGGGTCGGCGGGCTTCTCCAGGAAGCCCTGCACGGTCTGGCCGTCCGAGCCGGGGGAGATCACGCCGAAGGACGACGACTCGGCGCGCGGCACCCGTATGCCCGCGACGGTGACCCCGGCGCCGCTCTCGACGTGCTGGCCCAGCATCTGGCGGGGGTCCATGCGGTAGACGTGGTCGGCGCCGAACACCGCGACGTAGTCGGGCTGTTCGTCATGCACCAGGTTGAGTGACTGGAGGATGGCGTCGGCGCTGCCCAGGTACCAGCGCGGACCGAGGCGCTGCTGGGCGGGGACCGGGGTGACGTAGTTGCCGAGCAGACTGGACATCCGCCATGTGGTGGTGATGTGCCGGTCCAGCGAGTGCGACTTGTACTGCGTGAGCACGCAGATGCGCATGATGTCGGCGTTGACGAGATTGGACAGGACGAAGTCGACCAGGCGATACGTTCCGCCAAAAGTCACCGCTGGTTTGGCTCGATCCGCGGTCAGGGGCATCAAGCGCTTGCCCTCTCCGCCCGCCAGTACGATCCCGAGCACAGCCGGCCCACCACGACGCATCGCCGCTCCCCTCACCGTGGTTGTGCACGATGCCTTCCCGTACGCCGGTCGGGCTAAGCCTGTCGACCTTGTTCGAGGATCTCCTCGTAGAGCCGTACCGTCCTCCGGGCCACCGCGTCCCAGCCGAACTCCCCCACCGCGCGCTGCCGTCCGGCCTCCCCCATGCGCCGCGCGGCCTCCGGGTCACCGAGCACCGAGTCGAGGGCGCGGGCGAGGTCCGCCTCGAACGCCCCCAGGTCCTCGCCCAGGGACACGAGGACGCCGGTCTTCCCGTCCTCGACGACCTCGGGGATGCCGCCGACCCGCGAGGCCACGACGGGAGTTCCGCAGGCCATCGCCTCCAGGTTGACGATGCCCAGCGGCTCGTACACCGAAGGGCAGACGAACACGGCGGCGTGGGTGAGGAGTTGGATGACGTCCGGGCGCGGCAGCATCTGCGGGATCCAGAAGACGCCCTCGCGTACGGCGCTCAGTTCCTGGAAGAGTTCGCGGAACTCCCGATCGATCTCCGGGGTGTCGGGGGCGCCCGCGCACAGCACGACCTGGGCCGCCGGGTCGATGTCCCGTACCGCGCGCAGCAGATGGGGCACACCCTTCTGGCGGGTGATGCGCCCGACGAACAGGACGTACGGCCGGTCGGGGTCGACGCCGATCCGGGTGAGTGCGTCCGTGCCGTGGTCGGGCTGGTAGAGGGTGGTGTCGATGCCGTTGTGCACGACGTGGACGGTGGCCGGGTCGAGGGCCGGATAGCAGGCGAGGATGTCCTCGCGCATGGCCCCGGACACGGCGACCACCGCGTCGGCGGCCTCGATCGCGGTGCGCTCGGCCCAGCTCGACAGGGCGTATCCGCCGCCGAGTTGCTCGGCCTTCCAGGGGCGCAGGGGCTCCAGGGAGTGCGCCGTCATCACGTGCGGGATGCCGTACAGGAGCTTGGCGAAGTGGCCGGCGAGGTTGGCGTACCAGGTGTGGGAGTGGACCAGTTCACGGCCTTCGAGGGCGGCGGCGATGGACAGGTCCGTGGAGAAGGTGCGCAGGGCGTCGTTGCTCCCGTCGAGCGCCGACCAGGGCCGGTGACGGATGACGCCGACTGCGCGCCCCTCGCCCCAGCAGTGCACCTCCAGGTCGGTGAGGGCGCCCAACTCCCGCGCGAGGAACTCGACATGGACACCCGCGCCGCCGTACACGTCCGGCGGGTACTCCCGGGTCAGCAGGCCCACACGCACCCAGAACCCCCTTCTCAGTGGCTGGTTCCCACATGGTCACCCAGATGCGGCGCCCGGGGAAGACCACGGGGCTCTCGTGAAGCAGCAGTCGCCGCAGACCCCGCCGCCGGGCACCCGGTAGTAGAGGCAGCAGCTGCGCCGCCTGAAGGAGCTGCCGGTGAGGGTGCCCGTCGGGGCGAGGCGGAGGTGGGTGAACAGTTCGGCGGCGAGGGCGTGGGCGCGCTCACCGGCGTCCGGGTTCGCGCCGCGCGCCCAGCGGTCGAGTTCGCGGGCCGCACCGGCCAGGGCGGAGCCCGCGTTGCCCCACAGCAGGCCCTCGGCGACCCCGTACCGGGCGTGCAGGGCGGCGTTGAGGGGCTCCAGGTGCCCGGTGACGACGAGATCCGTGAGTGTCGCCGCGTCGGCCGCCCGGGGGCGTACGTCCGCCAGCCACAGGTCGTCGGGGGCGCTCGCGGTGGCGTCCCAGTGGAGCAGGCCGGGATCGAGGTCGGGGACGGCGCCGTACAGGACGGCGCAGCCGAGCGCGATGGACCACAGCCTGGCCGCGAGCGCCTGTTGGGCGACCGACGCGGAAACCCGCAGCTCAGAGGCGTGGATACGATCCGCTACCGTACGGACACGAAAAGTTACGGAATCCGCGTAAACATCCTCGCCACGATGGGCGTACGCCCGCGCGAGTGTCGGCGGCGATTCGAGAGGGGCTCCGGCCGTGCGTAGTACGAAGAAGCCGCCGAGGGGTCGCAGTGCCGCGAGATCGGGGTCGAGGTCCACGAAAGGCAGTAGTACCAGGTCGGGCAGGAGCGACGAGCAGCCGCCCGGTCCCCGCGTCACCCACCCTGGGGAGGACGCGGGGTCCGGCGTACTCCATCGGCAGTAGGACCCAATGAGTGCTCTGGTACGACGCGCCGGCGCGCGCGAAGGGGGATCGTAGTGACTATGGAAGCCGACCGTTCGCCGCGCCGGGCCATTGGCCCGCGCCGCACGCAGAGGAGTTGCCGCTCATGAGCGCCCTCGCGTTGTCCATCCTGCTGTCGCTCGTCTCCGCTGTCGCGTACGCCGGCGGGGCGATCGTGCAGGAGCGTGTCGCGGACTCCGAACACGGCAAGTCCTACGCGGCGATGCGCAGGCCCGTGTGGTGGGCCGCCGTGGCGCTGAACGGCTTCGGCGGAGTGCTGCACGTCGTGGCGCTGGCCTACGGGCCGCTGAGCGTCGTCCAGCCGATGGGCGCCCTCACCATCGTGTTCGCGCTGCCGATGGCGGCCCTGTTCGTGCGCCGCAAGGCCGGGGCGACCGCCTGGCGGGGCGCGATCATGGCGACGCTCGGACTCGCGGGTCTGCTGTCCCTGGTGGGCAACTCCCAGGCGCACTCCCTGGGCACCACCCAGCGGGTCCTGCTGGCCGTGGTCACCGGCGTCGCGGTGGTGTCCCTGATGGTGGCGGGCCGCGCGGCGCACCGGCATCCGGCGGTGCGCAGCACGCTGCTCGCGGTCGCCTCCGGTATCGCCTTCGGTATGTCGTCGGTGTTCACCAAGGTGATCGCCGTGGACTGGTCCGGGGGCCTGACGGCCTCGGATCTGCCCACGCTGGCCCTGATCGCCGTGCTCGGCGCCTCCGGCCTGCTGCTCTCCCAGGCGGCCTACCGGGGCGGCGGCCTCGCGGCCCCGCTCGCCACGCTGACGGTCGTCAACCCGGTGGTGGCGGCGGCGGTCGGCATCACGATGTTCGGCGAAACGTTCCGGTACGGCACCACGGGCACCATCCTCGCGCTGGGCTGCGGTGTGGTCGCGGCGGGCGGCCTGATCCTGCTCACCACGGAACGGCTGCAGCACGCCACGCACACCGACGCGCCGCCCTCCGCCTTTCCTGCCCCTGCTTCCGCTGCTCCGGCACCCTCGGTACCGGCCCGGACCGAGGCCGGGCACAAGGAGACGGCGGCGGTGAACGAGGAGCGAGTCCCGACGGTTCCGGACACCGCGGCGGCACTGACGCTCGCGCAGGACACGCCCGACGAAGAGCCCATGACCTACGCGGCCTTCTACGGCATCCCCTACGTGCCGGTCCCGATGCCCTCCCGTGACCGGCACCGACACCGCATGAGGGTCAAATCCTGACGCCACCGGCCCTGAGATAGGCCACCGGGTCGATGTCACTGCCGAAGCCGGGCCCCGTCCGCACCTCGAAGTGCAGATGCGGGCCCGTGCTGTTGCCCGTGGAACCGGAGCGCCCGATGCGCTGACCGGCCGTCACCGACCCGCCCGCCCGCACCGAGATCGCGGACAGATGGGCGTACTGCGAGTAGCGCCCGTCGGCGTGCCGGATCACCACCTGGTAGCCGAACGACCCGCCCCAGCCCGCGTCGACGACCTCGCCCGCCGCGACCGCCTTCACGGAGGTCCCGGTGGGCACCGGGAAGTCGACGCCCGTGTGGTAGCCCTTCGACCAGTGGGAACCCGTCTTGTGGTACGGCGTCCCGGTCCCGGCGCTGACGGGCGCGCTGAACGTGGCGGTGTGCGCGGGGGCCTTCTCGACGGGGCGCGAAGGCGCCGGCTCCGTCCTGGGCTTGTGCTTGGGCTTGTGCTTGCGCGCGGGCTCCGCGGTGGCGGGCGCGTGGTGGGGTGCGGCCTTCGTACGGAGGCTGAGGTGCTGGCCGGGGACTATCAGGTCGGGATCGGCGCCGACCGTCGTGCGGTTGGTGGCGTACAGGCCCCGCCAGCCGCCCCGGACATCCCGTTCGTCGGCGATGCCGGAGAGGGTGTCGCCGTGCACGACGGTGTACATCTCGGCGGTGCCCGCCCGGGACTGGGGCGTGGTCTGCGGCTTCACGTCACGGACGGTCCGCTGGGGCTTGCGCTCAAAGCCGCCCGAGGGCCTGATGTCCGGGGTGTCGCCACCCCGGGTGAGGCCCGCGTGGACCGAGCAGGCGGGCCAGGCGCCGGGGCCCTGCCCGTCGAGCACCTTCTCGGCCACGGCTATCTGCTGGTCCCTGGTGGCCAGATCGGCGCGCCCCGCGTAGGCCGTGCCGCCGTACGCCTCCCAGGTGGACTGGGTGAACTGGAGCCCGCCGTAATACCCGTTGCCGGTGTTGATGTGCCAGTTGTTCGTGGACTCGCAGGCGGCGACCTTGTTCCAGGTCGCCATGTCCGCCGCGTCCGCCACTCCGGCGCCGACCAGCGGGAGCGCGATACCCGCGCCGCCCACCGTGACGGTGAGAGAGGCCCGGTTGATCCGGTTCGGCTGGTACCGGCGGTGCTTGCCGCGTACGGCCATGGAAGAGCCCCCCTCAGCTTTGCCAGGAATCGCAAAAATAAGCGCTGCGAACAGGCCACGACAAGACGGTAAATCAGCCTCGTGTGGCCGAAGCCCACCGGTGAGGATTCCGAAGTGGGCGGGAATACGGGTCGGTTGCGTGAATGCTGAGGCAGGTGGGGGTTCTGGTGCGTATCTGCGTACGCAGGAACGGAAGACCCGGATGCGCGTCGGTGTACCGGCACGTCAGGATGGCCCGAAGGGCAATACTGGCGAGCACGAACGGCACCGCCGATTCCAGGACCTACCGGCACCACCGTTTTCCAGGACCCACTAGGAGTCATCCGCATGAGCAACTCAGCCCAGATCGGCGTCACGGGACTCGCGGTGATGGGCCGCAACCTCGCCCGCAACTTCGCGCGCAACGGCTACACGGTCGCGCTGCACAACCGGACGGCGGCGCGAACGCACGCTCTGGTCGAGGAGTTCGGGACCGAGGGCGACTTCGTCGCGGCCGACACCGCCAAGGAGTTCGTGGCCGCGCTGGAGCGGCCCCGCCGCCTGGTCGTCATGGTGAAGGCCGGTGAGCCGACCGACGCGGTGATCCAGGAGTTCGCCCCGCTCCTCGAGCCCGGCGACATGATCATCGACGGCGGCAACGCGCACTTCGCGGACACCCGGCGCCGGGAGCGCGACCTGCGCGAGCAGGGCATCCACTTCGTCGGCATGGGTGTCTCGGGCGGCGAGGAGGGCGCGCTGCTCGGCCCGAGCATCATGCCGGGCGGTCCGGTCGAGTCGTACGACTCGCTCGGTCCGATGCTGGAGAAGATCTCCGCGAAGGCGCAGGACGGCACCCCCTGCGTCTCGCACGTGGGTCCGGACGGCGCCGGTCACTTCGTGAAGATGGTCCACAACGGCATCGAGTACGCCGACATGCAGCTGATCGGCGAGGCGTACCAGCTGCTGCGTGATGTCGCCGGGTACTCCCCCGCGCAGATCGCCGACATCTTCCGCACCTGGAACACGGGCCGTCTCGACTCCTACCTGATCGAGATCACCGCCGAGGTGCTGTCGCACGTCGACGCGGCCACGGGCAAGCCGTTCGTGGACGTGGTGGTGGACCAGGCCGAGCAGAAGGGCACCGGCCGCTGGACCGTGCAGATCGCGCTCGACCTGGGCGTGCCGGTGTCGGGTATCGCGGAGGCCGTCTTCGCGCGCTCGCTGTCCGGACACGCGGCGCTGCGTGAGGCCTCGCGCGGGCTGGCCGGCCCGAAGGCGACCCCGCTGAGCGAGTCGGAGGCGGCGGCCTTCGCGGACCGCGTCGAGCAGGCGCTGTACGCGTCGAAGATCGTGTCGTACACGCAGGGCTTCCACGAGATCGCGGCGGGCGGCGCCGAGTACGACTGGAACATCGACCTCGGCGCGGTGTCCGCCCTCTGGCGTGGCGGCTGCATCATCCGGGCGGCCTTCCTGGACCGGATCCGGGCCGCGTACGACGCGCGGGCCGACCTGCCGAGCCTGCTGTCCGACGACACGTTCGCGCAGGAGATCGCCGCTGCGCAGGACGACTGGCGCGAGGTGCTGGTCGCGGCGACCCGTCAGGGTGTCCCGACTCCGGGCTTCGCCGCGGCCCTCGCGTACTACGACGCGCTGCGCGCGGAGCGGTTGCCTGCGGCGCTTACGCAGGGGCAGCGGGACTTCTTCGGTGCGCACACCTACCGGCGCACGGACCGCGAGGGGGCGTTCCACACGCTGTGGGGTGGGGACCGGTCCGAGGTCGCCGGCTGAGGGGTGCTCCGCGGGGTGGGCGGTTGTGTGGCTGCCGGCCGGTGGGGGTTGTTCGCGCAGTTCCCCGCGCCCCTTCAGGGCGCGATGGTGGGCGGTCTGGAATTTCCGGCCGCCCGCCTGGCGCTTCGCGGGGTGCGTGGTTGTCTTGCTGACCGCCGGTGGGGGCTCGTCGCGCAGTTCCCCGCGCCCCT
>Ga0136846_1236264_pt1 | contig 25003 bp, 21 predicted proteins | sample HopSoiMetagenom2_FD_96841 | JGI IMG/M metagenome (GOLD analysis project Ga0136846, IMG submission 96841) | Grasslands soil microbial communities from Hopland, California, USA - 2 Assembly 2016 (version 4) | ecosystem: Environmental > Terrestrial > Soil > Grasslands | place: USA: Hopland... | reverse complement strand
GTAGAACTTTTTGGGTCTGTGTTTTGGGTTTGAAATGAAAATCAAAAAAATCGAAATCTCTCAAAAAATCAGGGGTTTGGTGAGGGTTCGAAATCAAAAAAATACGGGCTGGAAAGAGCAGGCAGATAAGACAGGTCGGCCATCCAGGACAGGTCGAAGCTGAACGGCAGTCGGATGGAAAATAATCAAGGAACGGCTTTCGGCGCGCATCGGGATGTTTTGGTTTCCTTAAATCGGTCGCGACGAAAAGGTCAGGGACGCCGTGGAAGTCGTCCCTACCGGTACAGAGTTCTTCTGCCGCCCATTTGGACCAGTCTTGGTGGTTCACCCGTGCGGTTCTGGAATGCCTGGACTGAAAGTTCTGATCTCTGTTCGGACACGCCGTTTCTACAGCGAGTGAACCAATACAGATGTATTGATTCATGCAGGCGTTTTAATGGATACTCAGAAAGTTGTCAAATGGAATTTTATGGGTGCTCTTATGAGAGAAATGTTATGGTCGAGCCCCTTTCCCTTGGTTCAGGCAGATCGCGGCCACGACCTCATTCGACACCTTGAGTGGGGTGCCCCTGATCCGAGGTTGCCAATTCCGCCAGCCGCTTTCTCGTTTTTCTTTAAACCTCCACCAAATCTGCTTCCACAAGTCCGGTACGGGAGCATGCATCGATACAAGACCACTCCACATTGCCAGTGCGCAGGCTAGCACCGATATCAGTCCGACGGTTGTTGCGGCGAGCGCGGCCCACTGGAATTTCCGCTGTCGTCACTGCAAAAAAATCCACGCGATATCCCAACGTAATTCGTGGCGCTGGCGCTGTTTCCACGAATAACATTGGGCTGGAGGACAAAACCCCGTTGGGGTAAGGACAGAGGGCTCACAAGTGCGACCCGATCCGGAGTCGATGGCGCATCGGATTGTACCGCGGGCCGGTGGACCGGGGGTTATTCACGTTGGAACCCTGCAGGTTCGGGAGGGTTGATGCGGGAATCGGCAAAAAGAACTGCGGCTGAGATGGTGATTGGCCACAAGAAACGGAGAAGTGCGTGCCTAATCCGGAATCATCCCTATCGTCCTCAGCCACGTCTCCACCAAATGAGGCCATTCGGTAATCGCGGATTTCGTGCGGCGAAGCCCAAAGGCATGTCCACCCTCGGCATACAAGTGGAGTTCGGCGGGGACTTTGGCGTTCCGGAGGGCGAGAGAGTAAGCCATCGAATTCCTGACATCGTCGACCGGGTCGTTCTGGGCCTGCAACAAGAATGTGGGCGGGGTATTGCCAGTGACGACAATGTTGGGATTTATCCCGAGTTGCTTTGTGTCTGTCCACGATTTCGGATCGTCGGGGTACCAGGGTGAGAGGTGACCGGGATAAAGCGCGACGGCGAAATCCGGACGGCAGGTGACCTGGTCAGCGGCGTCCACTGGCGGATAGGAACGCTTGTCAAACTGCGTGCTGGTGGCGGCGACTAAATGCCCGCCGGCTGAGAATCCGATGACGCCGATTTTGTGCGGATCGATGTGCCACTCGGCGGCGCGAGAGCGGACGAGGCTGAGGGTCCGCTGGGCATCCTGCAGGGCCTGGAGGGACTCGTGATAACGTCCCACCTTTGGAGTCGGCACGCGGTATTTCAAGAGGACTCCCGTGATCCCTCGGGAGGTGAGCCACTCACAGATTTCAGTGCCTTCAAGATCGATGGCCAAGATGTCGTAACCTCCGCCCGGAAAGACGATGACTGCAACCCCGACATTCGTTCCCTTGGGCGAATAGACCGTCATGGTGGGGTGCAAGACGTTTTCGACGGCCACCCATGGCTTGCCGGCTATGAGGTTTTTGTTGGTGGTCATATATTCCGGCCCGGAGACGGGATGTGCATCCGGCACTGTTCCCGGCCAGATGGGCAATTGCGCGTGCCCCGGCGACGGCTGCCAGACATTTGTCTGCGCAGAGAAGGCGTCAAACGCAAATAGCGGAGAGAGAGCAAAGAGAATATACTTGATCACGGGGCTGACGATGATTCGCTGGTGTGCGCTGTCAATCGACATTGTTGATAGAGACGCCCAAGCGCCACGAATCATGTTGCTGCCTTATTGTGGGGACGATTTTTTCGTGGGTCATCGGGCAGTGTGATCGCCACCGGCCAATACACCTGGTTCAGCTTAATCGTCCTCGCTTTCTATAACAGTTTTCGTTATTAAGGGATGATGTTGGGCACGGCTGCCCCGAATGTCTGCGTCCGCATATTAAGTCGTTAGGCTTTTCATCATGCTCAAGACTCTATCTGTGATCGGATACTTCGGAATGATTGGCGGGTTGCTTGGACTGGTCGCGTTGCGGGCGATTTTTTCCGACTCGCCATTCGGGATCTCCGTTCAGGTGGCGGCGGTAATCCTCGCTGTTTGGGCGCGAGTTACGTTTCGCCGGCGCAGTTTCCACGTGGCGGCCAATCCAACGGAGGGCGGGTTGGTCACCTGCGGGCCTTATCATTTCATCCGACATCCGATCTACACCGCGATTTGTTTTTCCACGGCGGCTGGGGTGGCAGCACATTGGTCGTGGGCAGCAGGCGCATGCGGTGGGGTGGTGATTGGCAGCCTGGCCATGCGGATGTTCTGTGAGGAAAGTTTAGTTGCGGTGCGTTATCCGGAGTATCGAGAATATGCCGCGCACACCTGGCGGATGATTCCTTATGTGTACTGATGCAGCCAAGTGCTGGTGCGATTGAACGATCGCACCCATTAATTTGGGGGAAAACGATGAAAGTTCATTCGGTGAACGTGAGCGGTTTGCGAGAGATCAAGGTTGGCGGGAGAGCGGTGCTGACCGGTATTTACAAGGAGCCTTCCACGCAACGTGTGCGGGTGAATCGTCTTTCATTGGAGGGGGACAGGCAGGCGGACCTTCGGGTGCATGGTGGTGAATTCAAAGCGGTTTATGCGTATCCGTTGGAACATTACGCGTATTGGGAGGAGGGGTTGAACCGCGAAAAGATGCCGCCGGGGATGTTTGGAGAAAATCTGACCACCACCGGTATGCTCGAGGACCAGGTTTGTATTGGCGATATTTATCGAATCGGGTCGGCCGAGTTGCAGGTAACGCAACCGCGAACACCGTGTTTCAAACTGGCGCACAAGTTTCAGCGTCCAGCGATCATCAAAGAATTTTTGCAGAGTGGTCGAAGTGGGTTTTACTTGCGCGTAATTCAGGAAGGGGAAGTTGAGGCCGGTGACATGGCCGAGTTGATTTACGCCGATCCGCGGAAAGTCACTGTGCGGGCGTTGCTTGGTCTGACGGACCTGAATGAATATCATTTCGAAGTGGCCCGAAGGGTTCTTGAGATCGACGCTCTTCCTCCCAACTGGCGCGAAGAAGTGGCGGCGCTCGTGAAGAATTGATCTCCTTAAGGCAGGTCCGAGCCGGACGGACCATTACCGGCGCAGTTCCATTACCATAATTTTCACAAATCTCATTGGGATGCCGATAAATGGTAAGAATTATGTATGTGCTCATTCTTTTTGGGATTTGGGGTGTGGTCTTCCTGGCTGGGCTGGCGCTTTCGGCGGTCGTTCTGGGGGTCACACTTCTAATAGTGAGGAAGCGAGCAACGGGACGGCGGCATGACTGGGTGGTTTTTGGGGCGGTGAGTGGGACGGCGCTGGTGGGTGCCCTGTTATTTCTGCACTCGAGGCCGAAAGTGATCGATTTGCCCAATTCGGTGGATTTCAGGGGTTTGGTTTGGAGCGGTTTTGGTTATGGAATCAGCCTCGGGGTGGCGGCGTTGATCGGAGGGTTGGTGACGTGGATTTCGTCCCGGCTGAAGAAGAAAGCGGCGTTGGGCCGAAGTGTGCCACCGCCACTGCCGAGGAACATTCCGATTCTTCCGAATTCCGGTTCGTGAGATCAGTTCGGCGATCCCAAACTCAACACTCCAATAATCATTGATCAACCTGACTGGTTCATTGATGACAGAACTCTCTTTCCAAGAGATGGGCTAATCTGTAACCCATGTCTTTGAGAGTTTTTGTCACCTATCGGCCCGGAACATACCTTTGTACTTCGATTTTCCCACCATAGTCGCGCGGCGCTCCGCGGTTTCCCGCGGCAATGGTGGGCTATGGGCGAAATCCCGTTAGGATATGAAACAGGTCCGGGCCGGACGGGCCACAGCCGCACTCCGTGACGCTTCGCGAGGTGGGGGATTGGTCTTTTTGGATCGCTTTTTCCAACGATTCAGGGAAAAGGAAGGCCGTTCCCAGAATATGAATAGAAGAACATTTATCCAGGCGGGGAGTTTGGCGGTGGCTGCGGGGTTTCTCCCGGAGGGTGAAGCGAAAGCGGCGGCGGCGAAACAAAAGGGATTTCGGGTTCGCGAATTTGAATGGGAAGAGGCGGGGATTGTTGATTTGCAGAAGGCGATGGAGCGGGGGAAGGAAAGCGCGCGGTCGCTGGCGAAGAAATATTTGGCGCGGATCGAAGAGATCGATCGGAACGGTCCGCGGTTGAATTCGGTGATCGAATTGAATCCGGACGCTTTGGCCATCGCGCACGACCTGGATCGTGAACGAAAAGCGAAAGGAGCGCGCGGACCGATGCACGGGATTCCTGTCCTGATCAAAGACAATATTGATACGCACGATCGGATGATGACCACCGCGGGGTCGCTGGCGCTGCTGGGGTCCATTCCGGAGCGGGATTCGTTTGTGGCGGAACGATTGCGCGCGGCGGGGGCGGTGATCCTGGGCAAAACGAATTTGAGTGAGTGGGCAAATTTTCGTTCGAATCGTTCGACGAGCGGATGGAGCGGACGGGGCGGATTGACGCGCAATCCTTATGTGCTCGATAGGAATACTTCGGGATCGAGTTCGGGTTCCGGCGCCGCGGCCTCCGCGAATCTTTGCGCGATCGCAATCGGCACGGAGACGGATGGCTCAATCGTTTCGCCGTCGTCGTATTGCGGTTTAGTGGGGATCAAACCGACAGTGGGGTTGGTCAGCCGCTCGGGTATAATTCCGATTTCAATTAGCCAGGACACAGCCGGACCGATGGCCCGTAGCGTGCGGGATGCGGCAATTCTGCTCGGAGCTTTGACGGGAGTTGATGAGCGGGATGGTTACACGAAAGAGAGCAAAGGCAAGAGCCACCAGGATTACACGCAATTTCTCGATGCGAAGGGACTTCGCGGCGCGCGGATTGGAGTGGCGCGGCAGTTTTTTAAATCGCGAAGTTCGGAGGCGATGAAGTTGATGGATCGAGCGCTGGAGGCTTTGAAAGATGCCGGAGCGGAACTGATCGATCCGGCAAATATCAAAACGCAGGGGCAAAATGGGGACAGTGAGTACCTGGGCATGCTCTACGAATTCAAAGATGGGCTGAATAAGTATTTTGCGAGCCTCGGTCCGAAAGCGGGGGTGAAAACGTTGAAGGAGTTGATTGAGTTCAACGAGGCCAACAAGGAGAAGGAAATGCCTTACTTTGGCCAGGAGATTTTGATTCAGGCAGAGGAGAAAGGGCCGGTGAGCGACGAGGCTTATCTGGAGGCGGTGAAGAAAAACGGTCGCCTTTTCCGCGATGAAGGGATTGATGCTTTGATGGACGAGAATCGCCTTGATGCGATCGTTGCGCCGTCGGGGGGGCCAGCCCATCGAACTGATCTCTTGTATGGTAACAGAGATACAGGCGGGAGTTCATCTCCGGCGGCTGTGGCGGGTTATCCGAATATCACGGTGCCGGCGGGATCGCTCCTGGGGATGCCGCTCGGAATCTCGTTCTTTGGAAGGGCTTACAGCGAACCGTTGCTATTGAAGATCGCGTATGCGTTTGAGCAGGCGACGAAGTTCAGAAAGGCGCCGCAATATCTAGCCACAGTAGACGAGGGTTGAGTTGGCAGTCGCCCTGAATTTGAACCAGCCATTAAGAACTGATTCAGAAGAAGTTCCAAAATAGTTCGTTACCAGAAGGGTGCGGATGGCGTCTTATAATTCAGAGCACAGACACAAAATTATGAATATTATGAGAAAATTGTTGGTGGTGGGGATGCTCGCTTTCGTAGCGTCTCTGAGTTCAGTTAAAGTGACGGCACAGAATCGCCCGGATCCGGAGCAATTTCGGCAGCGGATGATGGACCGCTATCGTGAGATGATGGGTGTGAAAGATGATGCCGAGTGGAAGCTAATTTCGGAACGGATCACAAAAGTGATGGATGCTCGCCGGGAGGTGGGGTTTGGCGGCGGGGCGATGTTCGGTCGGGGGCGCGGTGGTGGTGGAAATGACCAGGCACAGGGCGGCGGTAATGGTGGGCGCCGGGGTGGACGTGGTTTGTTTGGTGAACCGAGCCCTGAAGCTGAAGCGCTGCAGAAAGCGATCGACTCCGATGCTTCCGCAGATGATATCAAAGCGAAGCTGGCGAAGTATCGCGAATCCCGAAAGGAAAAGCGCGCGAACCTGGAAAAGGCGCAGGAGGATTTGAAGTCGGTTTTGAGCGCCAAACAGGAAGCCGCGGCCGTGCTGGGCGGACTTCTTGAATAAGCTGGCAAGTTGAGCGAGATCGCGAGCCATGGCAGCAGTTGTAAATAACGGGTTCCAGCAGTTGCTGGAGCGGATGGTCAAGGGCAGGCAGCTTTCGCCTCAGGATGCGGAGATGCTTGCCCGCGATTGTTCGGAACGGTCCCGGAATTGTTTCGAGTCCGAAGAAGAGATTCTGCGGTGGCTCGCGAAAGAATATGATCTCAGCTTCACGCGGCTCGAAGAGATCGAACCGGACCGTCAATTGTTGTCCCTTTTCCCGGCGAGAATTCTGCTGAAGGAACAGTTGCTTCCGCTTCAGCGGGTGAATGGAAAAGTGGAAGTCGCGACGGCGAAACTATTCGCGACGCAGGCTTTGGATGGATTGAAGACAATCACAGGTTTGCAACTCGTGCCTGTTCTTGCGCCGACCGAAGCGATCGAGCGCGAAATTAAAAAACGCCTGGGTGTCGGCGCGGATACGATCGGCACTTTGGACGAAGCGGCCGGGTTGCAGGTTGTCGATGACGAAAATAAAGACGACACCAATATCGACAGCGCCGCCGAAGACGCGTCGATCATCCGGTTTGTGAACCAGGTGTTGAAGGACGCGATTGAATTGCGCGCTTCCGATGTTCATCTGGAGCCGTTCGAAGATGAGTTGCGGATTCGTTACCGGATTGACGGTGTGCTGCAGGAAGTGCCGGTGCCCGCGCAGATCAAACGGTTTCAGCCCGCGATTGTTTCGCGCGTCAAGATTTTGAGTCACCTGAATATTGCGGAGAAGCGTTTGCCGCAGGACGGCCGAATTAAAATCCGGCTCGACAATAATGACGTGGATATTCGCGTGTCGGTGATTCCGATGTTGCATGGCGAAGCGGTGGTGATGCGTTTGCTGCGCCAGAATACTTCTCTGCGCGGGATGGATGTCCTGGGAATGGACGTGCGCGAGTATCGCTCGTTTAAACGAGTGCTCGCGTTGCCGCACGGAATTATTTTGGTGACCGGTCCGACGGGCAGGGGCAACTCTTCGACGCGGTATACCGCGTTGCACGAAATCAACGATGCGGTCCGGAAAATCATCACGATTGAAGACCCGATTGAATATCAGTTGAAGGGCGTGAATCAAATTCAGGTTTCGGAAAAAGCAGGACTGACTTTCGGGAGAGGGCTGCGATCTGTTTTGCGGCACGATCCGGATGTGATTCTGGTCGGCGAGATTCGTGATCGGGAAACGGCGCAAATCGCGGTGCAGGCGTCGTTGACCGGGCACCTTGTATTTTCAACGTTGCATACAAACGACGCGCCTGGCGCTCTGACTCGTCTGGTTGATATGGGCGTCGAGCCTTATCTTGTGGCTTCTTCGCTCGAAGCGGTCCTCGCTCAACGCTTGGTTCGCGTGCTTTGTCCGGAATGCAAGGAAGAGGATCGTTCCGACACGGCGCAGTCGATTAAGAATCAACTTGGGTTTGCCGCGGGCACGGCGATTTATCGCGCGGTCGGTTGTCGCGCCTGCCGCCAGACCGGTTACCATGGCCGCCGCGCGATTTTTGAATGGATGGATAGCAGCAACGAAATTCGGCAGATGATTTTGCAGAATAAGTCCAGTGACGTGATCCGCGATGCGGCCCGGCGCGCTGGAATGAAAACATTGGCTGAGGATGGCTGGCGGTTGGTGGCGCAGGGCATCACCACGCCCGAAGAAGTCCTGCGAGTGACAAAAGATCAATCCGTGATGAGTGCTGCCGAGGAGGGTGTCGTGCCGTTCCTGGCCGTCAGTCAATCATAACGGAAAGCTCGCATGCCTGTTTTTCAATATAGAGCCATTCAAACGGATGGCAGCGTGGCCGAAGGCAAACTCGAAGCCGGCGGCCGCCAGGAAGCGTTTCGCCAGATGGAAAGCAAGGGGCTTCGCCCCATTACTCTGGCGGAATATAAAAATGGCAAAGCGAACGGAAAACCGGCGCCCAAAGCCCAAAAAACGGAGAGCGAACCTGCTGCCGGCGGCGGCCTGAAGCTATCCTTCGGTGGCAATAAGATTTCCGGACGGATCCTCGAAAACTTTACGCGGCTGTTGTCGAGCTTGCTTGCGGCCGGTGTGCCGCTCAGCCGCGCGCTGGTCATTCTGCAAAAAGAAGCTTCCACTCCCGTGGCAAAGGCGCGTTGGAAAGAAGTTCACGACCTGGTGGTGGACGGAATTTCGCTCGCGGATTCCATGGCGCGTTTTCCAGAAACTTTTCCGCGCGTTTATGTAGCGATGGTCGAAGCGGGTGAGACTGGCGGATTTCTGGATGTCGTGCTGGCGCAGATCGCCGATTTTCAATCGCGCGAAAAGGAAATGCGTTCGAAGGTCATGACGGCGTTGCTCTATCCGACCATTTTGCTTTTTCTGGCGCTTAGCGTTCTCGTGTTTCTGCTGGTGTTTTTCATTCCGCGTTTTCAAATGATCTTCAGCGGTTTCGGCGCGTCACTGCCAATGCTTACGCAAATCATTGTTTCCACGAGCAATGTGCTGCGCTCTTATGGGCTGATCGTTCTTCTGGCGATTGTCATCACGATTATTTCGATTCGAAGCTGGTTTGTCTCTGAGCAAGGGCGTCGAACGTGGGAAGGATTGATTCTGAAAGTGCCGCTGATCGGCCCGCTGGTCGCGCAATTTGCGATGGCCCGTTTTTCGCGCATGCTCGGAACTCTGCTCGGCGCGGGCGTGCCTCTCATTAATGCGTTGAATGTGGCCCGAAGGTCGATTGGTAATCAGGTTTTGGTGGACGCCGTCTCGACCTCGATTGATCGCGTGAAAGAGGGGAAGCAGCTCGGGCCGAGCTTGAGCGATTGCCGCGATCTTTTTCCGGGAAGCGTCCTGGAAATGATTTCAGTCGCGGAGGAGAGCGGGAAACTGGATCAGGAACTGGTCCGCATCGCCAATGTGACGGAAGGAGATCTGGACCGGCAGTTGAGAGCAACCGTCGCTCTCGCGGAGCCGCTGATGCTCTTTTTCATCGCCGGTTTTATTGGGACGATTTTCATCGGCATGGTCATCCCCATTTTTACATTGCAGGATTACATCAAATAAAATCGATATGAAAATCAGGATTACAAATCACGCCGGATCGAGCGGATTCACCTTGATCGAGTTGCTTCTGGTGCTGGTGATACTTGGAATTTTGGCTGCGATTGTTGTGCCGAAATTTTCCGGGCGCACGGAACAAGCCCGGAACACCGCGGCGCAATCACAGATCGCGACCTTCGGCACGGCGTTGGATGCTTTTGAAGTGGACAATGGGTACTACCCGAAAGGCAAGAATGGTTTGCAGGATCTCGTGCAGCAGCCGCGAGAGACGCAAAATTGGAAAGGCCCGTACATGAAGGGGACGACGATTCCGGATGATCCATGGGGACACCCTTACGTTTACGAATGCCCGGGCAAACACAACCCGAGTTCCTACGACGTTATGTCGATGGGTCCGGATGGCCGCGCAGGAACTGACGATGATATTAACAATTGGCAGCAGCCGAAGCAGAAGCAATAAGCAGCACGCATTTACACTGATCGAGCTGATCCTTGTGATGGCGTTGCTGATGATTGTGCTGGCTGTCTCCGCGCCATCGTTGCAGGGGTTTTTTAAAGGCCGCAATTTGGATTCGGAAGCACGCCGGATATTGGCCCTGACGAAATATGGCCAGAGTCGCGCCGTCTCCGAAGGAATTCCGATGCTCCTCTGGATTGATTGGAAGCAAAAGAGCTACGGCCTGCGGGCGGCGACCGGATTTTTGGATCAGGATGATAAAGCAGTAGAGTTTAATTTGGATAAAAACCTGAAAATTGAAGCGGAAATCACGCCGGTTCAAAACCTTGTTACCAGTATTAGCGCCATTCAAAACGATAGGGTTATAGGAAACCTGCCAACGATCCGGTTTTTGCCCGATGGCTCGATCGCGGAAACGAGCCCGCCAAGCATTAAGTTGAGTCAGGGTGAAAAAGAGATGCTGTGGATCGGCCAAAGCACAAATCGACTGCGGTATGAAATTCAAAAGATTGATTACAACAGAATACTGCGCCGCTAAACGGAACGGTTTTACGCTCGTTGAAGTGCTGGCCGCGCTCGTCTTCATGGCGATCGTGATTCCGGTGGCGATAGAAGCATTACGGGTCGCCAGTCTGGTCGGGCAGGTCGGCCATCGCAAACTGGTCGCGACGCGCATTGCCGAGCGACTTTTGAATGAAGTGGCGGTAACCGGACAGACGCAGATTACGTCACAGAAAGGTGTTACCTCCGAAGGACAGCAACAGTTTGAATGGACGCTTCGCTCCGAGCCATGGAACGAAGATGCCATGCTGTTGGTTTCTGTTGACGTGGTCTTCCCGGTGCAGGGAAAAGATTACGATGTGACGTTGAACACGCTCATCGATAACACCACATCGATTAATTCGACGAATACAACGACAACGACGACGACAACAACATCCTCACGATGACGGCGCTCGGAAACAGAATTGCAAAGCAGCCAGCATTCACCCTTCTGGAGTTGTTGATCGCTGTTTCGATTTTCGCGATCGTGCTGGCGGCAATTAACACTGTTTTTTATTCCGCCTTGAAATTACGGAATAAAAGCAGCGAAGCGATTGATAAGAATGCGGCTCTTGAACAGGCCTTGGTGATTATCAAGCGCGACCTTTCGAGCATCGTTCCTCCTGACGGACCGCTCAGCGGCCAGTTGCAGAGCACTCCGACTTCAACGACCAATTCGATGGCCGGCGTTAACGGTCCCACGTTTTACTGCTCCAGCGGAATTTTGAATGACACAACTCCGTTCGCGGACGTGCAGAAGGTGAGCTATACGCTTGTGCAGGGGACGAATCGGAATGTGGGAATGGATCTTGTGCGCCTGGTCAGCCGGAATCTGCTTGCGCCGGTTCAGGAAGATCCTGTGGGCCAACTGCTGGTCAGCGGCGTGCAACAGATCGCTTTTCTCTATTATGACGGCTCGCAATGGGCTGAATCGTGGGATTCAACGACGCAGGACCCGAAGCTTCCGACCGGCATCAAAATGCAGATTTTATTGGCGCCCGATGAACAGGTGAAAGCAGCATCACAGCAAATGCCGATTGAGATTATCGTGCCGATCCTCGTCCAGGGAAAAACAAACCAAACAACGCAGGCTGCCCAGGGATGAAATCGAACGGCAAGATAATCAAGCGCGCCGCCTCCTCTGCGGAGAACGGGTCGGTGCTTATTATTGTCCTCTGGGTCGCGCTCGGACTGGTCAGTATCGCCCTTTATTTTGCCAACTCGATGTCTTTTGAAATGCGCGCTTCGGACAACGCGGTGGCGAGCATCGAAGCGCAGCAGGCGATCGACGGCGCAGCGCGATACATCAACTATTTATTAGCGAATCGCGGAAACCCCGGTCTCGTTCCGGATGTGCAGAATTACCTCTCCGAAGAGGTGCCGGTCGGGGAAGCAACGTTCTGGCTGATTGGCCGGCCAACCAACAGCATCCCGCTGACCGATCGCCCGGCTTTTGGGTTGGTTGATGAAGCATCCAAGCTGAATTTAAATACAGCCACTCCGGAAATGCTCCAGGCGTTGCCGAACATGACCGCGGAATTCGCCGCGGCGATCAAGGATTGGCGCGATTCGGATCAGAATATCACTCAGGGCGGCGCTGAGTCCGATACTTATTTGCGAGGGCAACCCGCGTATCGCGCCAAGGACGCGAATTTCGAAACCATTGACGAACTGCGCCTGGTTCAGGGCATGGACCTCACGATGCTGTACGGAGAAGATTCCAATATGAATGGCCTTCTTGATCCCAATGAGAACGATGCCAGCGATTCTCCGCCGGACGACAACAGGAATGGGCGGCTTGATCCGGGAATTTTGGAATACGTGACGGTTTACAGCCGCGAGGGAACTGTCGCACCGGACGGCTCGCAAAAAATTAATGTGAGAAACGCTGGAAATCTCGCGCAACTCGGGACGCTCTTGGAACAGAAACTGGGAGCCACCCGAGCGGGGCAAATTACCAATGCGGTGCGCCAAGCAGCTTCAAATAACTCTACCACTAACCTGCTCGCCTTTTATTTGCGATTAAAACAGCCTCCAGCCTCTGTGGCTGATGAAGAGTTTGCTGAGTTCGAAAGCAATATCAGCTTCTCCGATCAGCCTGTCGAAGGACTAATTAATATCAATACAGCATCTGAAGCCGTCCTTGCCTGCATTCCTGGAATCGGGACGGATAACGCCTCCGCTGTGGTGTCCTATCGGCAGTCAAACAGCGGTAAACTGCAATCGATCGCCTGGATCACCGAAGCGATTACTGATAACGTCGCATTAGGCAAGGCCGCTCCGTATCTCACGACGCATAGTTACCAGTTCACAGCGGACATTGCCGCTGTTGGGCACCATGGCCGCGGGTATAAACGCGTAAAATACATTTTCGATACGAGCGAAGGCACACCGAAAATTCGTTATCGCCAGGATCTTTCGCATCTCGGTTGGGCGCTGGGCAGTTACACGCGCGATTGGCTGTTGGCGCAAAAGGAGACTCGACAGTGACCGTCTTCAAGAAAAAACCTCCTTCAGTTCTTCTGGGAATCGCCTTGGAAGATGCCAGAGTTCATGTGGCTTTCCTGAAGCGTTCGGGCGGTTCGGTGCAGATTTTAAAGTCTTTCAGCTTTGATCTTTCTGCTAATCCGTTGAGCGGAGACGCTGCGGCGCTCGGGGCGGAGATCAAAAAGAAACTGCAAGAACACGAGATTAGCGAAAGAAAATGCGTCGTCGCTTTCCCGCTTCATTGGATTCTTTCTTTGCACACGCCGATTCCTGATCTTCCGGAGGAGGACATTGCGGCATTCCTGGAAACGGAAGCCGAACGGAGTTTGCCCTACGCGCTGGACTCATTATTCATTTCTTCCAGCCGGTGCCGTTTTGCGAACGGCGAGCAGTACAACACCATGGCCGCAGTCCCGCGCGAACAGTTGACGCAACTTCAAGAGCTTTTTCGAGCCGCTCAACTGAAACCGCTCAGTTTCACCCTTGGCATTTCCGCTCTCCAATCCCCCGAAGACTTGAAAGAGGGCCCGGCAATCATTTTGCGCGCGGGCACAAAAACCCTGGAGATGGAGATCACCTGCGACGGCGGTATTGCAGGTTTGCGCTCTCTTGAAGGAGCACTCGACACCGAAGCGCCACAGCGGATTTACGCCGATCTCGTCGGACGTGAATTGCGGATTACTCTCGGTCAATTGCCCGATCAACTGCGCAATTCGATTAAAAGAATCATCATCGCCGGAGATCGAAAAACGACAGAACGCCTGGCCGGAGAACTTGGGCCGCGCGCTGAAGCAATGGGTCTTCACATCGAAATACTGAATAAATGTTCGGGTTCACTTCGCGTGGAACCAGAAGGCTACGATGCAAATCCGGCGGTCTGTGCCGCCACCCGGTTTCTCCTCCAGCGCAAAGGTACCTTCGAGTTTCTTCCTCCGCGAGTCAGCGCGTGGAAACAGCTTTCGGCCAAAGCGGGGCCAAGGAAATTCGCCTACGCGGGCGGGGCTGTTGCCGCGGTCGCGGTGCTCGTGGCCGGAGCTTTTTTCGTTCAGAACTGGGAGCTTTCGAAATTGCAAAGGCAATGGTCCTTAATGGAACCGCGCGTGAAGCAACTGGAAGAAATGCAGCAGGAAATCAAGCGGTTCCGTCCCTGGTTTGACATTTCGTTCCGCAATATGAGCATCCTGCGCAAATTGACCGAGGCCTTCCCGGCGGATGGATCGGTCTATGCCAAGACCCTGGAAGTTCGCGATATCAACCAGGTCGTCTGCTCGGGGGTCGCGAGGGATACCACCTCTCTTTATAATATGAAGGAGCACCTGGACAATGCGAAGGAAATCGTTGAAGGGTCGGTCAAGGTCGAGTCACTGAGCGGCAAGAGTCCCGTTCAATTCAGGCTTAATTTCCGTTGGGCGCAAGGAGGCGGCGGTGAACATTAAAAATCGCCAGCAATTGCTTTTGATCGTCGCCGGAGCCGCCGTCGTGCTGCTGCTTTCCGACCGCTTCATTTTCACGCCTTTAACCACGACCTGGAAGGAACACACCACACGAATTGCTCAGTTGAAACGATCGATCTCCCAGGGAGAAGTGCTTACAGATCGCGCGGCCCGCATTCGCGAACAATGGGACAATATGCGGACGAATACGCTCCCGCTGAATCTCTCCGCCGCGGAAAGCGCGGTTCTGAAAGGGTTTGACCGCTGGTCCGAGCAAAGCCGCATCAGCATTTCCTCCATCCGCCCGCAATGGAAGCGAAGCGGTGATGACTACATGGTCCTCGAATGCCGCGCCGATGGATTTGGAAGTATCGATGCCATCAGCCGCTTTCTTTACGAGCTGGAGAAAGATTCGCTTCCTTTGCGCGTCGAGTCAGTGGAAATCACCGCGCGCGACAATAATGGACAACAACTCGCTTTGGCCCTGCAACTGAGCGGCCTGCTTTTAACCCCGGAGGATCGATGAGATTAGCACTGATCTTTCTCCTCGCGTATTTTAGTGCTTTGAGCGGCTTTGGTCAGAGCACGAACACGACCAATCCGCTTGACTACGCCGCATTCAAAATTATCCCGGAGCGGAATATCTTTAATCCCAACCGCACCGCCCGCGGTTCCGGTCCGCCCAGGACCGAGCAGAAAGCGGCCAAAATTGATTCCTTCGCGCTGGTGGGCACTATGAGCTATGAGAAAGGAAACTTCGCCTTTTTTGACGGGTCCAGCTCGGAATTCCGGAAAGTTTTATCGCCGTCGAACTCCATTGCCGGTTATACTCTGGTCAATATCGAAGAGAATGGAGTGAAACTGGAAAAAGATGGAAAGGCGATTGATTTACCTGTCGGTTCACAGATGAAGCGGCAGGATCAGGGAGAATGGACTGTTTCGGCCGGAACGGGAATTACATCAGCGACGAATTCCGATTCGGCATCTGCCCAGGGCCCAGGCACGGCCGGCAGTTCAGGCGAAAGTGATGTACTGAAGAGATTATTGGAGAAGCGGGAAAAGGAGTCAAAAAAATGAAAATATATATTCTTAAACTCGCCTTGATCACAGTTTTAGTCGGCCCCTGCGCTGCCGCCGAAGGTGATGTTCCCGAACAACAGCCCGCGGATAATGCCCAGGTCCAACCGCAAACGGAAACCGGTCAGAGCGCCGGACGGCAGCCGGCAAGATCCGGGGCCAGGCCGAACAACTCAAAAACTCCCGCTCCGCAACCGGACAATTCCGAGCGCAACCTCCGGCTGAATTTTCGCGGTGTGCCACTCGAAATGGTTTTGAATTACCTGAGCGAAGCTGCCGGTTTTGTCATTCTGCCCGGCCAGGCTGACGTCAAAGGCAAGGTTGACGTCTGGAGCAATCAGCCGCTGAGCAAAGACGAGGCGGTGCAACTGCTGAACACCATTCTCAATCAGAATGGCTATACCGCCCTTCAAAAAGGCCGCACCTTGCAGATCGTCAATAACAAGGATGCGCGAGTGCAGGATCTTCCTGTTCACAGCGGCAACGACCCGCAGAATATTCCGAAGACAGATCAGATGGTCACACAGGTAATTCCCATCCGGTACGTCAACGCAGCGCAAATTACGAAAGATCTGGAACCTTTATTGACCGATTACGCCAAACTCACCGCGAATGAAAGCGGTAACGCGCTGGTGCTCACTGATACTCAATCTCACATTCGCCGTATGACCGAAATTATTCGCGCTTTGGATTCGTTTCCTGGCGTGACGAGTATTCGCGTTTTTCCACTTCAGTATGCGGATGCAAAAGAACTCGCTAGCGCAATAAAAGACCTATTCCAACCGGCGCAGAGCAATAATCAAGGAGGTGGCAGAAACGCATTTTTCAACCGCTTCGGCGGCGGCGGTGGTGGCGGATTTCCATTTGGCGGTGGTGGCGGACCAGGAGGAAATCGTGGTGGCGGCGCGGGTGGGGGCAGCACCGGCGGCCCGGCGCAGAACGCCAAAGTCACTGCCGTGGCTGATGAACGCACTAATTCTCTGGTCGTCAGCGCGCCGGAAGATGTGATGCCCAGCATTGAGGATCTGGTGAAGCAAATTGATGTGAACGCATCCGATGTTACCGAGTTGCGTGTTTTTCATTTGGTCAATGCCGATCCCGTCGAGGTTACCGATATTTTTTCTCAACTCTTTCCCGATGACAGCAAAGCCAACGAACAGCAGAACCAGGGCTTTCGTTTCGGTCCCTTTGGACGCGGTCCGAATAACGCGAATCAAACCACCGATAACAATTCTCGGAACACCAAGAAGGGCCGGGTGATCACGGTGGCCGATCAGCGGACCTCATCGATCATTGTGAGCGCGGCGGGTGAATTAATGCCGGAGATTGCGGGGATCGTTGCTCAACTCGATTCCAATTCCTCGAAAAAGCAAAAGGTATACATCTATTCGCTCGAAAATGCGGATGTCACCCAGGTCGAACAGGTCGTGCGAGACATGTTTGAGAGGAATAACATTCAGGCGAACCGCAACAACCAGAATCAAACCAGCGCCCTTGAAAACAGGAGCAGACAGAACATGAACCAGACCTCGACTGCCAATCGCGGCACTAGTTTTGGAACTCCAACCACCACGCGTTAGAGAATTAAGAGAACAGAAAACAAGCCATGATTATTAGAAACCCAACGCGGATCACCCTTCTTTTTCTCTTCGCTGTATTCGTTCTGTCGATTCCGGAGTACGCCCAGCAATTTGGCGGTGCAAACCGAGGACGGACTACCGGCGGCGCGCGCTCCGGTATCGGCACATCTGGCTCGCGCGATTATTACAGCAATGGGACTGTCGGCGAAGCGATTGTCACGAGCGATCCGGAAACGCGACGCTTGATTGTTATCACCGACGAGGAGACCAGCCATTACGTTAGCCAGGTAGTCACGAACCTGGATCAGCCCAGGCCACAGGTGCTGATCAACGTTGTTTTTCTGGAAGCCACCTACAATAACAACTACGACTTTGGGATTGAAAGCAGCTATGGCCATCAGATTGATTCAAATACCCGGGCTGGTGGCACGAATCTCTTCAGCCTGTTGCGTCCGACTTCCTCGAACAATTTCAGCGGGCTGGCCCAGGAAGGCGCTCTGAACGCCTTCGGCGTGCCTGGCGCGGGGATTTACCAGCTTGCCGGAAAAGATTTCCAGGTCACTCTCCGGGCCATCGCAGCGAACGGAAAATTGGAAGTCCTCTCGCGGCCCACGATTCTCGCGCGTAACAATCAGCAGGCCTACATTCTTGTTGGCCAGCAGATCCCGATCATTTCTAACACTCAATTCAATAGCGTCGGCAACCCGATCAACACCGTGAATTATCAGGACGTCGGAATTATTCTTCGGGTGACTCCGTTCATCACCAGCGAAGGTTATGTTGAAATGATCGTCTCGCCTGAAATCTCGGCGCTCAGTTCGCAGAGCATCACGCTTTCGGAGGGAGTGACTGCGCCCATTATCAATAAGCGCGCGGCGGATACCGTGGTGGTCACGCCGAATGGGCAGAGTGTGGTGATCGGCGGTTTAATGGAAAACAACAAAGGCGAAACGATCAGCAAAGTGCCATTTTTGGGCGATATCCCGGGGCTCGGACATCTGTTCCGACGCACGCAAAAGACTGGGACGAAAACCGAGCTGCTAATCTTTTTGACTCCTCATATCGTGAGGAACCCGATGCAACTGGCGGGCCTGTCGGAGAAGGAAGCCAATCGTCCGGAACACGCCCCGAGCTCATTCAGCGAAGAGGAATTAAACCGCTATCTCGACACAGTTCCTTTTAAGCAACCCGACCCAGAAAAGAAAAAAGGGAAGCAATAGCCGCTCCGCCAATTCGGCTCACCACCAAAATGACGGATCACCCGTGGTCCGAACATGCATGTCTTTGAATCTGCGCCACTGGGAATGGCCGTCGAGGAAAAGGAGGTTGCCCCCTGCAGGAAGTTTTCCCTGCATATGTGGCGTCTCATGTTTTTTGGACCAGCCACCTTGTATGCCAACATAACGATTCCGCGTTCTGTCAGATTCAACAGCACCGTTGGAGATTGTGCCATCCGCCACGATAACGCGTTCGCTGGGTGAGGGATTCACCTCAACGCCATTAATCTTGTAGGACGCCGGGTTAAAAGATTCCGTGATGTTTGTGGCCATGATGCGGCCTGCACCCTTGAAGGCAACGGCGTAACCGATCACTCGGTAACCTCCGGAATTGTCCCGCGCGACCTCGTTGGTCTGCCCCGTCGTAAAAGCCCAAAGCTCATTATCATTCTGCTTCGCAAAGGCGGGACAATAAAGAATGCTGCGCCGCCCGCCATTCTTGACGAACGCGTTTGCAGCGCTTGCTGGAAGATCCCAAGGCCAAACTGCGCCGGTGCAATCAGGAAACTTGTCGTTGTAATCATCGGCATACATTCGAATTGCGATCCCAAGCTGGCGAATATTGCTGTTGCACTTGACCTGTATCCCTTTGGCTTTGGCTTTGGCGAGGGCAGGCAAAAGCATGGCGGCCAGAATGGCAATAATCGCAATTACCACCAGGAGTTCGATTAACGTGAACCCAATCTTGGAGGGATGAACTGTTGTCCGTTTCTGTTTCGTCATAGACGTGTTTTATCGCTTGTCAGCACTTCGTTTTGGGGCACGTGTGGTATCACGCTAATCTAAGCAAGCCTCCTGTCCAGTCTCCATGAGTATTTGCGTAATCATTCTGAGCTTTTCCGAAGTTCATTGTCGTTTCCGTTCCGGCTGATCAAAGCTGTTGCATTGGAGTCACTTGAATCAAGCAACGTATGCGCTTTTGGCCGATTGACGGCGCGGTAGCGGCTTGGCGGGATTCCCACCTCTCGTTTAAACGCGACGCTCAGGTATTCCACATGGGTGAACCCGGTTCGCTCGGAGATTTCTTCCAGCGGCAGGTCCGTGGCGGTGAGCAGTTGTTTCACTCGATTCACCTGCACCCGGAAAATTTCTTCGTGCGGGGTTCGTCCCAGCAACTTCTTGAACTTCTTTTCCAGCAGCCGCCGCGATTGGGGAACCGCCCGGATGACATCCTGCACGTTGATTCCGCTGCAGGCGTTCTTCCGAATATAATTAATGGCGCGCGCCACGTTCCGGTCATGGATCGCGAGGACGTCAGTCGATTGCCGTGTGACGACTTCCAAGGGCGGGATCAGGTGAGTTTCACCTTTGACTCTTTTGCCCGCCATCATCTGGTCGAGCAATGAGGCGGCCTCATAACCGGTGCGGTAGGTATTCGGCACTACGCTGGAGAGCGGAGGATCGGCGAGTTCGCAAAGCAGATCGTCATTATCCACGCCAATCACCGCCACTTCGTCCGGGACGGCGACATCCAGACGACGGCAGGCATCGAGCACCTGCTGCCCGAGAAAATCGTAACAGGCCATGATCCCGACGGGCTTCGGCAATTCCGCAATCCATTTTAGCAGCGCACCGGTTGTTTCACTTCGCGCCGAAGCTTTGCGGGAGCCAGCTTCGTACAGAAGGCACTTGTAACCGGCCGCGCCGACGCAATTCTGGAAATGCTCGCCGCGCCATTTGGACCAGTTGAACTGAGTATCACCGACATAAGCAAAATGTTTGAAGCCACGCTCCAACAGATGTTCGGCCGCGAGGTGGGCGATCGCGCCATCATCCGTTTCAAACCAGGGCAGCGAGGGGATAAGCCGGGCGGCGCTCATATCAACAATGGGCATGTGCGATGCGCGCAGCGCCTCCGCAATGGAACGATTCTCGATGCGCGCGATGATGCCATTGCCATCCCAACCGGCGAGCCAGGCCGGGACTTTGTCGCCGCGAGTGTGTTCGGAAAGATAAACCGACCAGGGCTGATGTTCGCGGATGTACCCAACGACGCCGCAGAGAAGTCCGCGCGCATAGGCGTTCGAAGTCTCGATCAAGAGCGCGACTTTAGGCGGTTTGTTCAAGTCCGGTTGTAACGTGGTTAACAAATAAAAGAACCCAAAAGCGTGCTTTGCGCCACCAAAAACGGTAGCTCGACTGAACCACTGGTTCTTGCTGGTTCTATTCTGTGCGTGTGAGAGATTCCGCGGAGCGGGCCGATGCCGACGAACGAGTCCATAATTAGAAACGTTTCTGATACTGCCTTTATGGTCGCTGCCTACCGGGCTCGCGAAACGGAACGGGCGGATGCGTTGTTTCGCGATCCCCTCGCGGCGCGGCTCGCAGGAGATCGCGGCATGCGGATCCTGGAGAATCTTCCACAGCGGACGTTCCTGGGTGGCTGGAGCATAGTGATCCGCACCTGCATTATTGACAGCTTCATCCAATCCCGGTTGCGGAGGGCATCGATACGATTGTTAATCTTGGCGCTGGTTTGGATACGCGGCCGTATCGTCTCGAATTGCCCGCCCCGCTGCGCTGGGTGGAAGTCGATTTTTCGGATGTGGTTGATCTGAAAGAGAGCGAACTCGCCGGGGAGAAAGCGCGCTGCCCGCTGGAACGGGTGCCGCTCGATCTCTCCGATTCCCAACAACGGCGGAAGTTTCTGAGCGAAGTTGCGGACCGGTCGAACAATATTCTTGCGCTCACAGAAGGGGTGATACCTTACCTGAGTTCGGAAGAAGTGGCCGCGCTGGCTCAGGACCTGCGCAGCCGTTATTCGTTCCGATATTGGATCGCTGATTATTTCTCTCCGGCAGCGCATCGCTATCGCGAACGGAAAAAAATGACGCGAGTGATGCAAAACGCGCCGTTCTGTTTTAAGCCCGAGGATTACTTCGGTTTTTTCTGCCAGCAGGGATGGCAAGCGAAAACCATTCGTTACATCCCCGAGGAAGCACACAAACTGAACCGGCCGATTCCGCTCCCGTGGCCGATGCGCCAATGGTGGAGGATTATCCGGTTGATCGCTCCCGCGGAAAAACTCAAGGCGATGGGAAAGTTTATGGGCTATGTGCTGTTTGAGCCTGTTCCCCGGTGAAAAGCCGGGAAGTGTGCGAAACAGGCCTGTGACGCCCGCGCGTGGCAAAGTCGGCTTATCTGCGGATGGAACATCGGGCGCAACGCCTTTGACGTTGAAATTATTTTCATCTTTCTACCCAGTAGCTCCTGCGTCGCAACCCTGGGCTTTGGGAAATCCCTTCGGGATTTGCCGAGGCAACGCAATGCCTGCCCTCTTCATCGCCGGTGCGGCACGTACCATGCGTCACTCAACCCCTTGTCCCTCAACAATCGATGAATTTCTATGCACATTTATGCATTTAAGCGCGTTCAGCAAACGATGGTCAAAACATCCTCTTTTTTTTAATGCCCCTTTTTCCACCGGCTTCCCGATCAACGACGCATTCCTGTTCAAAAGCAACCCGCCAAAGCCATTTTTTGGACATTCGCGGCAGGAGTTCTTTCGTTTTACAAACAGTGAATTTGAAACATATTTAAGGACCGCTGTCGCTTTAGACCATTGCGGAAAACCTGTATTTATGAGTCTCAATCGTTTGGTGTTGTTGTGTGCCGTCGTCGGGATTTTGCTTTGGCCCGCTTCACAAGCCGCTTCTGCCGTCCGCATCAATGAATTCATGGCCACTTCCGGTATGCTCGACGAAGATGGCGATCCCTCTGATTGGATCGAGATTTACAATGCCGGGCCAGACGCGGTGGATCTTTCGGAATGGGCCTTGACCGATGACATCACTCAGCCGCACCTCTGGGAATTTCCTTCGACTCCCGTGCCTGCCGGCGGGTACGTACTCGTTTTCGCTTCGGGCAAAAATCGCACTTCGCCTCGATTGCACACGAATTTCAGTTTGGATGCCGCCGGCGAATATCTCGCCCTCGTAATGCCGGATGGGACGATAGCGGACTCGTTTAATCCATATCCGAAGCAACGCGACGCATTTTCCTACGGATATGATCTCGGAAACAATCTGGTCTTCTTTGCTTCGCCGACTCCCGGCGCGGCGAACACCAGTGGGGTGGTCGATTTTGTGGGAGACACCAAGTTCAGTTACACTCGCGGGTTTTACGATGCGCCATTTGATGTCACCATCACCACGGCTACGGCAGGTGCGACCATCCGTTACACGACCAATGGCGTTCCGCCGACCGCCACGACCGGCCTGGTCTACTCTGCCCCGCTGCATATCACCGGAACAACCGTTCTGCGCGCAGCCGCATTCAAAACCGGGCTTCAGCCCTCAAACGTCGATAGCGAAACGTACATTTTCCTCGATGACGTGATTCGCCAGGCTCCGACCGGTGCTCCGCCTCCCGGCTGGCCGAGTTCCTGGGGTAGGAATGTGGTCGATTACGGAATGGATCCGGATGTGGTGAATGATCCGAAATACAGCGGCACGATTAAAAACGATTTGAAGACGATTCCGTCGTTTTCGATCGTGATGAATTTAAATGACCTGTTTAATGCGACTACCGGCGTTTACGCGAATCCCGATCAGGATGGGCGCACCTGGGAACGCCCCTGCTCAGTGGAGTTGATTTACCCGGATGGGACTAAGGGGTTTCAGATCGATGCTGGTTTGCGGATTCGAGGCGGGTTCAGCCGAAGCACCAGCAATCCGAAGCATGCGTTCCGCTTTTTCTTCCGGGATGATTATGGCGCAGGCAAATTAAAGTATCCTCTCTTCGGTAACCAGGGGACGGACACGTTCGATGGTATCGATCTCCGCACTTTCCAGAATTACTCGTGGAGTTTTCAGGGAGATGCCAATGGCGTTTTTCTGCGGGACCAATTCTCGCGCGATACTCAGGCCGACATGGGCTACAACTCGGAGCGGGGGAATTATTATCATCTCTATATCAACGGGGTGTACTGGGGGCTTTACAACACCTGCGAACGTCCCGAAGCGTCCTATGCGGCCACTTACTTTGGAGGGGACAAGCTTGATTATGATGTGATCAAGGTCGAAGCGGGTCCCTACACGATCAATGCCACCGACGGCAATATGACGGCCTGGACTTCGCTTTATAATCAGGCCAAGGCGGGTCTTTCCACCGACGCTGCCTATCAGAAACTGCTCGGCAACAATCCGGACGGGACGCCGAACCCCGCATATCCGGTGCTTTTGGATATTGATAACCTGATCGATTACATGCTGGTGATCATTTACACGGGCAACCTGGATGCGCCGATCTCGAATTTTCTCAGCAATACCAGTCCGAACAATTGGTACGGCAGCCGGAGCCGCTTGCCCGAGGTCCGTGGTGGATTCAGATTTTTCGCGCATGATTCGGAACACACTCTTCTGCCCTGGGACGTCAACCGCGACCGAACCGGCCCGTTCTCCGCCGGCGATACGGATGTCACCAAGAGCAGCCCTCAATGGATCTGGCAAAAGCTTTCCGCAAACGCGGAGTTCCGTTTGCGGGTAGCCGATCGGATTCAGAAATATTTTTTTAATGGCGGTCTGCTGATGCCAGAGAAAAATCGCGAGCGCTTTTTACGTCGTAAAAACCAAATCGATCGCGCCGTCGTCGGAGAATCGGCCCGGTGGGGGGATGCGAAACGAGCCGCGCCCATGACGCGGGATGTTGAGTGGGTCAATGCGATCAATGATGTTCTAAACAATTTTTTACCGCAGCGCACGCAAATCGCTTTGAATCAGCTCAAAGCGAAGAATCTTTATCCCGCGGTGGCCGCGCCTTCCTTTAATCAGCAGGGCGGCAACGTGAATCCCGCATTTGTGCTCACGATGAGTGCGCCCGCCGGACAAATCTATTTCACGCTGGATGGGACCGATCCTCGCCTCATGGGCGACGTTCTCTCCTCCAAAGCGCAGCAGTACACGGGTCCGTTGACCTTGAACGAAAATGCGGTGGTGAAAGCACGTGTTGTAAACGGCGGGGTGTGGAGCGCGCTGAATGAAGCCGACTTTTTTATCATCCGAACATTCAAGGAATTGATGATCACGGAGGTCATGTATAATCCGCCGGCTTTGAATAACATCGATGGGGACGAGTACGAGTTTATCGAGCTGAAGAATGTCGGCGCCCAGGAACTCGACCTGAGCGGAATTCAATTTACCAATGGCATCTCTTATCGCTTCCCGAACGGCACTCATTTGGCTGCTGGTGATTTTTACGTATTGGTCAGCAATCCGACCGATTTTGGGGCAAAATATCCTGGTAAACGCATTGATGGAATTTATGAAGGCCGGCTCGCGAATTCCGGCGAGGCAATTGCTTTGATTCACGCTGCTGGCGCGCCGATCGCGCAGTTTTCTTATGGCGACAAATCGCCATGGCCGACGACGGCGGATGGCGCCGGGTTTTCGCTTGTCCCCAGGGTTCTTAATCCGAATATGGATTACAACGATCCGGCAAACTGGCGGGCGAGTTCGCAGGCCGGCGGCTCTCCCGGCGCAGATGACCCGCCCGCTAACGTTCCTGCGGTGATCATCAACGAAATCCTCACTCACACCGATCCGCCCCAGGTCGATTATATCGAACTCTTCAACCCGACAG
>Ga0136846_1227133_pt1 | contig 25021 bp, 14 predicted proteins | sample HopSoiMetagenom2_FD_96841 | JGI IMG/M metagenome (GOLD analysis project Ga0136846, IMG submission 96841) | Grasslands soil microbial communities from Hopland, California, USA - 2 Assembly 2016 (version 4) | ecosystem: Environmental > Terrestrial > Soil > Grasslands | place: USA: Hopland... | reverse complement strand
TCGACAGTCGGTCTCGGTTAAGCCCAGAGCAATCGGCAATAATTTCCGTAGGTGCAGGAGCGCTTATTAATTTCAAAAATCGAGAGCCCATCTCTGCCTTCTGCCCTTTGCCCTTTGCCTTTTGCCTTACAACATTCCACCACAAAAAAACCACTTAATAAAAAAACAATCTTATGAAACCTCAAAATACCCCCCTTATTATAGGAAATACCCCCCTCCTTCCACCCTGCCCTGGACCTACTTTGCATATGTAGACAGCTGGTATTATATACTATATGAATCCATTTAAACAGCTGCAAACGATTATTTAACCAAACGAGCTTGTTCGTATGAGACAAATTCTGCAATTGACATGCAGGGCAGCCTGTTACCCATTTTACAGGATCGCCCCACCACTTTTTCTTCTTGCTTTTTTGCTGTTTTCCAATTTGACGCTTTTTGCGCAAACGGCGGTAACAGGCCGGGTAATGGCCAGCGATGGCCCTGTAGCCGGTGTTACGGTAACCGTAAAAGGCACCCAGACAACAGCAGTCACCGATGCCGCTGGAAAATTTTCCATTCAGGCGCCCGAAAAAGCCATCCTGGTTTTTACCCATGTAAATTATAAAGCCGAGGAAATGACCGTAACCGGCGGCAACATGGAGGTCACCCTATCGTCTGCTAACAACAGTATGTCGGAAGTGATTGTAGTTGGTTATAATACCACGAAGAAAGCCACGCTTACCGGCTCGGTGTCGGTTGTAAAAGGCGCCGACCTGGTTAAAAGTCCGCAGGCGAATGTATCGAACTCCCTGGCCGGCCGTTTCTCCGGTGTTATTCTCAACAACCGCAGTGGCGAACCTGGTTATGATGGATCGGGCATTACTGTACGCGGACTGGCCACAACCGGTAATAACGATGTGCTGGTGGTGGTAGATGGCGTACCGGGTCAAATTGGTGGGTTGGAACGATTGAACCCAAATGATATTGAAAGTATTTCGGTACTAAAAGACGCTTCTGCCGCTATTTATGGCAGCCGTGCCGCAAATGGCGTTATTCTCGTTACTACCAAACGGGGCAAAACCGGCAAACCCACTATTTCGGCAAGCTATAATCATGGTTTTTCTTCCCCCACCCGTTTGCCGGAAATGGCCGATGCAAAAACCTATGCAGCCATTAGCAATGAAATTGCTTATTATAATAACAAGGCAGGTGGTATGAACCAGCAGTATTCGGATGCCGAGATCCAAAAATTCGCCGATGGGTCCGACCCGTTGAATTATCCCAATACCAATTGGGCAAAAACCACGTTGAAAAACTCAACGGGGCAGGACCAGGCCAATGTATCCGTAGCCGGTGGATCGGATAATATCCGTTATTACCTCAGCAGCGGTTTGCTTAGCCAGGACGGTTTATATAAGAACGGCGCCAACAAGTACAACCAGTACAGCTTCCGCTCGAACATCGACGCCAGCATCACCAAGGATTTTAAGGTAAGCCTGTATTTATCGGGGCGCGAAGAAGACCGGCAATTCCCTGCTTCTTCATCAAGTGATATTTTCCGTTCCATCTATCGCGCTTACTCCACCATTCCTGCCTTTTACCCCAATGGCCTGCCATCTGGCGGTATTGAGGGAAACAACCCGGCCGTGATGGCAACCAATGCAGGTGGCCTGAACAGGAACCCCGGCCAGGTGTTTAATGGCATTTTGAAAGGCAGTTACAATATTTCAGCCATAAAAGGCTTATCGGTTGATGCGTTTGCTGCGGTAGACAAGTCCTGGTACTTCAATAAAACCTTTGCTACACCCTACTTATTATATTCCTACAATAAAAACACCGATATCTATACGTCAAGGATCGTGGGTGGCAACAACAACGCCGCCTCCCTTAACGAAAGCCAGAAAAACCAAACACAACTCACCACCAATATCCGGCTGAATTATGCCAACAGCTTTGGCCAGCATAATTTCAATGCATTTGTGGGTTATGAACAATCAGAACTTAAACGCGATTCACTGGGCGCTTCCCGCATCAATTTCCCAACGCCATTAACGCCTGAATTAACGCAAGGCGGAACGTTGGCTACCGATCGCGACAACGGCGGTAACAGTTATCATTATACCCGCAAAAGTTACCTGGGAAAACTCTCTTACAATTATGCCGAAAAATACCTTTTCGATGCACAGTTGCGTATCGATGGTTCTTCCACTTTCCCCGCAGGTCACCGGTATGGTTACTTCCCTTCCTTCTCCGCCGGCTGGCGCATCTCCAACGAATCGTTCATGCACAATGTTGCCTTTATAAACGATTTGAAGCTGCGCGGGTCCTACGGCATGCTGGGTAACGACAATGTGGCGCTGTTCCAATATCTCAATAACTACACCTTCAACACACAGGTAGTATTGGCCTCCGGCACAGCAATTGGTATAGCACCAGCTATCGACCTTACCAAGCTCGCTAATAAACAAATTCACTGGGAAGAAGCACGCAAAACCGACATCGCACTGGAAGGGATATTATTCAATGACATCAATTTTGAGTTTATATATTTCCGCCAGCAACGATCCAACATCCTGGCTGCCCGCAACGCCTCTATTCCCAATGTAACCGGTATTGTAAACCCATACGGTTCCGATCCGCTGGTGCCATCCGAAAATATTGGAAAGGTAAACAGCAATGGGTTAGAAGCTACGTTGGGTTATAACAACCGTAAAGGGAAACTGCATTATGGTGCCAGCGGAAATTTCACGTATGCCAAAAGCAAGATCGTGTTCATAGATGAAGCACCAGCGGTTTTGTCGTATCAGAAACAAACGGGCAAACCATTAAATACGTATTTATTATACAATGCAACCGGCATTTTTCATTCAACCGATGAAATTGCCAAATATCCGCACCTGGATGGAGCACAACCGGGCGACCTGATCCTGCAGGATTATAACAATGATGGCAAGATCACAGCTGATGACCAGGTAAGATCAAAATACGGCAACATACCCCAGATCACCTATGGCATTTTATTAAACGCCGATTACAAATCGTTTGATATTTCCGTTGTGTTTGCCGGGCAAACACATGTAAGCCAGTTCGTGCTGCCTGAATCAGGAACCGTTGGTAATTTTTACAGCAGCTGGGCCGATAACCGCTGGAGCCCGGCCAACCCCAATGGCAGCTATCCCCGCGTTGATACGCGCACTTCAGCATCTGTTAACGGCGGCCAGTACCCAAACACCTTCTGGTTAAATAATGCATCATTCCTGCGGTTGAAAAACATAGAACTGGGTTATAACGTAACCGGTTCAACCTTATCAAAATTGAAAATGCAATCCTTGCGGGTATACCTGAGCGCCTTTAACCTGTTCACCATTACCAAAGTAAAAGATTATGATCCCGAAGGAAGCAATTACAGCGGGCAGTTTTATCCCCAGCAACGGATCGTGAATCTTGGAGTAGCCTTACAATTTTAAACAGCAAACCGCAAGACAATGAAAACAATATTTCGAAATATATTTTATACCGCTTTTTTTGCAACGGCCATTACTTCCTGCAAAAAAGACTTTTTGACCGTTCAACCAACGGACAGGCTTCCACAGGAATATATCCTGGCAGACTCATCCCTGTATGAAGATTATGTAGTTGCCCGTTATGTAGGCATCCGCTTACAGGATAAGGAAGGTGATGGCACCAATCCTGGTTTTGGCCGCGGTTTTGAATACGCCATGTGGAGCTCGCTCACCGATGAATCTATCTATAACAATGATGACAATACCTGGCTGGTGCAAAAAGGATTACTGGCTCCGGAAAATACCGGTATTGCCGGCACCATTTGGGGGCGCAGCTATCGCGGCATCAGGGATTGTAATTTTGCCATCAGCACTATTGCCAAAGTGAACATGAGCGCGCCACGTAAAGCCCGCTTAATGGCCGAATTGAAATTCATCAGGGCCTTCCGTTACCACGACCTCATCAGAAATTATGGTGGCGTTATTTTGATGGGTGACTCCGCTTATAACCTCACCGACAATTTACAGGATGATGCCTTCTTCAAAAGAGCATCGCTGAAAGAATCGATCGATTATGCCGTTGCGCAACTGGATGATGCCGCCAATGGATTACCATTGAACAACGACGATGCCTGGTTACTGGGCCGCGCTACCAAAGGTGCCGCGCTTGCTTTGAAATCAAGACTGTTGTTGTATGCAGCCAGTCCGTTGTATGGCACCGGCACCTGGCAGGCCGCAGTAACAGCCGCACAGGCAGTAATTGGTTTGAATAAATACAGCCTTTACACCGGCGGGTATTCGAACCTGTTCCTTATAAACGACAATAAAGAAACGATCTTTGAACGGTTGTATACCAAAAATGCCAATCACACCCATTTGGAAATAGCCAATGGCCCTAATAGTTATGGTGGCTGGGGCGGCAACCTGCCTTTACAAAACCTGGTTGATGATTACCAAATGAACAATGGTAAAGCCATCACCGATCCTACTTCGGGTTATGATGCCAACAACCCATACGTTGGGCGCGATAACCGTTTTTATGCAACCATTTTATATAATGGCGCCACCTATCGCGGCAATACCATTGAAACATTTACGCCCGGTGGCAAAGACAGTAAGGACGGGCCCGATAACTGGAACACCTCCAAAACGGGTTATTACCTGAAAAAATACATGAACGATGCCTATCCACTGCAGAATCCCTGGGGCAATGCAGGTTTTCAACCCTGGATCTATATTCGCTACGCGGAAATATTATTGAATTTTGCCGAAGCAGCCAATGAAGCCTATGGGCCAGATGTAGTACCTCCCGGATCAACCCTGACGGCCCGCGCTGCTGTGAATTTAATCAGAGAAAGGCCCAGTGTAGGTATGCCTGACCTGCCGGCCGGATTATCACAAGCACAAATGCGGACTGCCATTCAATACGAACGCCGGGTTGAACTGGCATTTGAAGAACATCGCTTTTATGATGTAAGAAGATGGAAGATCGCCGATGTAACAGAAAACAAACCAGCAGGCGGTGTAACCGTTATCAAAAACGGAAGTAATTTTACTTATGCAACAAAGGTGGCACTCGATGGCCGTCACTTTGAAACCAAAAATTACTGGCTCCCCATACCACGCACCGAAATACAGGCCAGCAATAATAAAATTCAACAAAACAGCGGATACTAATGATACGGAATTGTTATTTGTGGTTGCTATTGTTATTGCCCGCACTCCTTCATGCCCAGGAAACCAGGGAACAGTTGTTGTTCAATGCAGACTGGCGCTTTTATAAAGGCGATGTGCCTGGTGCTGAAAAGAGCACTTTTAATGATGCCAATTGGCGCATGTTGAATTTACCACACGACTGGAGTATTGAAGGCCCATTCAGTATGGAATGGGCCAGCGGTACCGGTTTTTCACCCGGTGGTATTGGCTGGTATCGCAAAACGTTTTCGTTTGCACCGGAATGGAAAGGAAAGCAGATCTATATTTATTTCGATGGCGTATACAAGAACAGTGAAGTGTGGATCAATGGCCATTCCCTCGGCAAACGGCCGAACGGGTTTACCCCATTTCAATATGAACTCACCCAATACCTGCAACCCGGCAACAATACCATTGCAGTAAAAGTTGACCATACTACGTTTGCTGATTCAAGATGGTATACGGGTTCCGGCATTTATCGCAATGTATACCTGATTGCCACCAACCCGGTGCACATTAATCAATGGGGTGTGGCATTCAGTACACCGGCAGTGTCAACAACCAGTGCTACTGTAAATGTAAAGACAACAGTGACCAATAACACAAAAGCAAACAAACGGGTTACGGTTGTATGCAGCCTCATCAATGGGCATGCAGACACAGCAGGAAAAGCACAAAAAGCAATAACTGTTGCGCCCAATGCGACAACCGGGGGTGATTGTTCATTTACGGTTTCAAACCCGGCCTTATGGTCAACCGACAAACCAAACACATATATTTTAAAGGTGACGCTTTTGTCTGAAGGCAAAAAGATTGATGAATGGGGTTCCGAAGTGGGTATCCGATCCATCAGGTTCGATGCCAGCAAAGGATTTTTTCTGAATGGAGAAGCCACCAAATTACAGGGCATATGTATTCACGACGATGCTGGCGTATTGGGCGTTGCCGTACCTGAGGAAGTATGGGTAAGACGATTGCACACCCTGAAGGAAGGCGGTTGTAATGCCTTACGACTGAGCCATAACCCGCATGCCGATTATTTATATCGCCTGTGCGACGAAATGGGTTTTGTAGTAATGGACGAAGCTTTTGATGAATGGGAAGTGGGTAAAAACAAATGGATCCAGGGTTGGAACAAGGGAACGCCGGGCAAAGATGGTTACCATACTTATTTTAAAGAATGGGCCGACCGCGACCTGCGCGATATGATCCTGCGCAACCGCAACCATCCTTCTGTTATTATGTGGAGCATTGGCAATGAAATAGACTATCCCAATGATCCCTATACGCATGAGATCCTGAACACCGGCAACAATCCGCAGATCTATGGCAGTGGTCAATTGGCCGGTCATCCGCCAGCTGCCCGTCTTGGTGAAATTTCTCAACACCTGGTGCAGGTGGCCAAACAATACGATACCACGCGACCGGTAACGGCTGCGCTGGCCGGTGTAGTGATGTCGAACACCACCAGTTATCCCGCTAACCTGGATATTGTAGGCTATAACTACCAGGAATACCGCTATGCGGCAGACCACCAGCAATATCCCAATCGCGTCATTTACGACAGTGAAAATGGCATGCGCCTCAGCGCCTGGGAGGCTGTTGAAAAGAACCCGTATATAGCCGGACAATTCCTTTGGACGGGTATCGATTATCTTGGCGAAGCGGGCGCCTGGCCCAATCGCAGCAACCAGGCCGGACTGTTAGACCTTGGCGGATTCACCAAACCGGAATACTATTTCCGGCAAAGTATCTGGACAAAAGAACCGATGATCTATATGGGTACCGCACCCATTCCCAAATCTGAAGATAACGGCATCTGGAGCCACAAACAGGCGGCACCGGTTTGGGAGGGCGCCGATGGCGATTCTATCCGGGTGAATTGTTTCACCAATTGTTCTGAAGCCGAATTGTTCTTAAACGGACAATCTTTAGGCAAAAGGGCCCTGGCCGACGCCCACAGCAGAATTTTATTCTGGAATACAGTGTACCACCCGGGAGAGCTGGTAGTAAAAGGTTATCAGAACGGAAAGCAGGCAGCGCAATATACGTTGAGCACAACAGGTAAAGCAACAGCTTTAAAAGCCACTGTATAAAGGAAAGACAGGACCAATGGGCGCCCATTATTCGTGACTCCAATTGTTTACAACAAATAGAAGTAGCCATCACCGATGAAAAAGGGCAAAAAGTATATTCCGCAGAAAACGCCGTAACGGTAAGTGTTACCGGGGCGGCTACGCTGAAAGGAATAGAAAACAGTGATGCGAATGATGTAAGTGATTATCATGCGGCTACCCGAAAGGCCATGCATGGCGCGTTGATCGTGTATGTGCAACCGACGTCTTCAGGAGGCGCCTATGCAGTAAAACTGGAATCACCTGGGATGGAACCGGTGGTATTGAAGTTTAATTAAAAAGGGTGGGTCTCCCTCCAAAGGGAGGCTCACCCTCTTAACATTATAAGGGTGAGCCTCCTTGAAAAGGAGACCCACCCTATCTTTTACTCTCCCTTTAGGGGGCTGTGGGGTATTTCTTATAATCAGCGGTCCGCTCCTCCAGCGTTTTATCATACAAAGCACGGTCAGCAAAGGCTTCAGGGTTATAAGCAGCGCCATCTTTCCTTTTTTCATGCATCTTAAACTGACTGGCATGAGAAGCTACCCACAGATCAAATTGCAGTTTTTTCATGGTATCCAGCGTATAGGCAAAATCCTTACTGATGTCGGGATAGCCCGGCATGCCGGTCATTTTGGTATCGGACAATATGGTAGGCATATTCGCGATCAGCACTCTATAGCTTCTTTTTTCATCCTTCACCGTCACCAGGTAACTGCACGAACCCTGCGTATGACCGGGGTGATGCAACATCACGAGTTTCGTTCCACCCAAACTGATAGAATCCTGGTCGAGCAATAATTTATCGGCTTTTACCGGTACGTACAGGGGACCTTTCCCTCCCATATAGTAATCAGAGTTACCGCCATCTGCCAGCACTTTTGCGTCTTTTGCGTCAACCATCATTTTAGCACCGGTTAGCTTTTTTATTTCGGCCATACCCGCAACATGGTCAAAATGCGCCTGGGTGGTCAGCAAGATCTTTATATCGGAAAATTTAAAACCCAATTGTTCTATGTTCTTTTTGATCATAGGTACCGATTCAGCCAAACCGGTATTGATGAGAATATGTCCTTTGGGCGTGGCAATTAAATAACAGCCGAGATCGTAGGTGCCCACATAATATAAATTACCGGCAATCCGGAATGGCTCGGCAGGCTCAGACCATTCCTTATTATTCATAGGTAAGGGGGCCAGCTTTTGGGCATGAACGGTAGCTTGTACAACGAATAAGACGAGTACAGACATTACAATTTTTCTGAACATTTAAATAAAGTTTAATCAGTAGGTAAAATGGAAATGATTGGGTAAAATTAAATGGTTAAATGTGAAAATTGTCAAAAAGGTGCCACTCATCACAATTAACAATCAATCTACGAACCATTTCGTTATTCTTACAACCGAATGATTGATTGATTCCCGTAATTGACCATTTATGAAGAAACCAATACTGCTTTGCAGTTTAACCGCAATCCTGCTCTTACTGTCTGCACCTTTATTTTCCCAAACCATTGCTACCTTGTCCGGCACTGTTACAGACAGCACAAAACCGCTTGGGTTTGCAACAGTTCGCCTGTTAAAAATAAATAATACGAAGCCCTTGCAAACAGTTTTAACCAACGAGCAGGGTGGTTTTCAATTCAGCAAACCCGATACGGGTAATTATGTGCTTTCTTTTACCCATACCGGCTTTGTTGAAAAACGGATTTCAATTACTGTTAATCAGACAAGTGTCAATATGCAATTGGATCCGGTTCTGTTAGTCAAAACAACCGGGGTGTTAAAGGAAGTAGTGGTAACTGCACAACGGCCACTGGTTGAACAGTCGGATGAGAAAACCGTGCTCAATGTAGAGGATGATCCGGCCAATAAAACAGAGACGGCGCTCGATATTCTGCGCAAAACCCCGTTTATAACTGTCGATGGGGAGGATAATATAAAGATCAACGGCAAATCAAACTTCAAGGTGTTGCTCAATGGACGCGAAACATCTATGTTCGCCCGGAATGTGAAAGAGGCTTTGCGGGGATTTCCCGGCGCACTCATTTCAAAAATTGAAGTGATCACCACGCCTTCCGCCAAATACGATGGCGAGGGAATTGGCGGGCTCATCAACATCATCACAAAGAAAAAAGTAGTAGGCTACAATGGCACCCTTTCTTCCTTTTCAAGAACCAGCGATAAGGTGAATAATTTTTCTGTCAATGGTAATGCCAAGGTTGGCAAATTCGGGCTCAGTGTTTTCCTGAACAAAGGTTTTGCAGATCCTGTTTTGCAACACAACACCAATATCACTACGCCAACCTCCCAAACAGCTTACGCCAAAAGAACACTCGACGGTGGCCGGTACAACAGTGAAACCTGGAGCTTTGGCAATGCTGAACTGAGTTTTGAAGCAGATAGCCTGAACACCATCAGTTTGTATACGAATATCGATAGCTGGTCAAACAAACAGGTAACCAACCAAACCATCACTACTGATTTTTTAAACGATCCTTCAACCGTAAGCTATTTCAACCAGAATAATAAAACCAATAATCCCGGGATAAGTGTGGGCAGCGATTATATCAAACATTACAAAAACAATAAAGAACGGGAACTCAGTTTTCGCTTTTTAGGCGAGTTCGGCAAAAACGACAATAAACTAAACAGTGTGCAGGATAACCCTGGTACCGACCGCTACCTTATTAATAATAGTTATGCCATCAACAACCAGTATACGCTTCAGATGGATAATATTATCCCAATAAATAAAACAACCAGGTTCGAAGGCGGCGCCAAAGCCATTTTACGCCGGGCCAGCTCCGATTTTCAAAGTCAGATAAAATACGGTGAAACAGACAATTATAAAATAAATGTCGCCAATACAGATTATTTTAAATACAGCCAGGATGTGCTCAGCATTTACAGTATGTATAATGTAAAACTGAAAAGATCAACCTTTCGCTTTGGCGCACGGGTTGAGCACACCATAGTAAATGGCGATTTTGTCGCTTCCAAGAAATTGGTAAAGACCAATTATACTACCCTGTTGCCCAATATTCAATTCACCAACAAGTTAAATACCGCCACCACCCTGGTATTTACTTATACCAAAAGATTGCAACGCCCCTATATCTGGGACCTGAATCCCTTTGTTGTTAATAACGATTCATTGAACATTACAACCGGAAATCCCGACCTGGGCCCGCAAACCATGCATGCCCTGAGCGGTCAGCTGCGGTATGGCAATGGCAATACGTTTAGCGGTATTAATATTGAAGGCAGCTACAGCGGAAATAAGATATTGCAATATGCCTTTTTTGATCCGCAAACGGGCATTACCAAAACAACCAGTCTGAATATCGGCAAAGAATACCAAACAAGTGTTAGTTTGAACTTTTCTACCAAGATCACGCCAAAATGGAGTTTGTATGTAAACGGGGCGCTCCGCTATAGTAAGGTCACCAATAATGCCGATGCCACCCAATCGAACAGCGGCTTCGGCTGTAACTTCAACCTGAATACGAGTTATAAATTCACCGAAAAATTCTCAGCAAGTACTTACCTGGGTTTATGGCAGGAACCGCGCACCATACAAACCACCTACCCGTTCAATACCTGGCACAATGTGGCGTTGAACTATAAAATGTTTAAAGACAAATTCCTTATTTCACTAAGAGGAGTAAATTATTATGAGAAGAACAGGGCCTTTAAAAACGTAACCAAGGACCAGAATTTTTATAATACCAATACTACAACGGTTATCAGACGAGGCGGTGTGCTGGCTTTGACATGGAATTTTGGCAAATTGGCAGAAAGCGTATCAAAAAAGAAAGGCGTTAATAATGATGATGTGCTTGGCAAACCTGCTGCGCCAGCCGGTAATTAATTCACAATATTTATTGTGCTTAACATCAAAATAACATGGCGTTTAACTTCATAATAACATATTTCTCATTAACAAACGCTGGAAATATAATTCTCATTATGCATCAATGATATTTTTGCAAATGACTTGTTAAGGGCCTCTAATAAGTTTTTAACCCCCCAACTACTTATTAGTTTTGAGGCCTGATGAGAATAGCCATAATTATTGTATGCGTGTTCTATATCCTCCTGGGGGGATATAACTACCTGTATACAGGTATATCTGGCTTTAATTACGCTTCACTGCGCCTGGTAAAAAGTAATGTGAAGTTTACAGACAATAAACAAGGAGTGTCTGTCGTTAAGGCCATCAACCCTGGTAAACCGGGCGACAACTTCTTCTCCGATATAGAAGATGAAGACTCCAACGACGCTGCCGCACGAAAATATAAATTACTGGCCAGGGGTTTATATACCCTCGGCGCTTCTTTTGTTTTAACCTATCTCTTTAGCCGTTTCAGATCCTCGAAAACATATTACAGTCTATTTGCGTTTAAATATATTACCCAACGTGTTTTAAGGATCTGATGAATATTATCAGAAACCCTGGGACCGATCATGATTTTTTTGCTGACGTTTGTTCTTTAGTACATACCTCCTGCTTTACAATTTAGATCTTACCCTGGGCGCGACTGATAATTCTATAGCATCCCCAACGTTAAACCCTGCTTTTAAAAAGCGTCAATCGCATAACACCCATTTATTGTCATGAAGAGAGTTGTTTTGTTCTCAGGCCTGGTTGCGTTATTGTGCAACACAAGCTGTAAGTCTACCAAGGAAGAAAAAGAGGAGCCTGGTAAATATAAAGTTACCAGCCCTATAAGAATTGATACTTCTTTTACCAAGGAGTATGTTTCGCAGATCAAGTCTGTTCGGAACATCGAGATCAGAGCCCAGGAAAAGGGATTTCTGCAAAATATTTATGTGGATGAAGGTCAGTTTGTAAAAACCGGTCAGTTGTTATTTCGTATCATGCCCAAATTTTATGAAGCAGAAGTATTGAAGGCACAGGCAGAAACCAAATCCGCAGAAATTGAACTTGCGAATTCCACTACCCTTGCGGATAAAAACATTGTATCGAAAAACGAACAGGCGTTAGCCCAGGCAAAGCTCGATCAGGCAAAGGCTGAAATGGCATTGGCAAAACTCCATTTGCAATTCACGGAGATCAGAGCGCCCTTCGATGGCACCATCGACCGCTTGCCCAAAAAACTGGGAAGCCTTATCGATGAAGGCGAATTGCTCACCAGCCTTTCAGACAACAACCAGATGTTTGCTTATTTCAATGTATCTGAACCCGAATACCTGGAATACAAAGCCAACACAAAAGGTGGTGTAAAGGGAAAAGTAAACCTGCTTTTAGCAAACAACAAACCCCTGAAATATACCGGCGAAGTAGAAACCATCGAAAGCGAATTCGATAATGAAACCGGAAACATTGCTTTCCGCGCCCGCTTCCCGAACCCTGACAAGCTGTTGAAACATGGCGAAACAGGTAAAATATTGATGACTGTTCCGCAAAAGAACGCTATGGTGATACCACAAAAGGCCACTTACGAAATACAGGACAAAAGATATGTATTTGTAATTGACAAGAACAATGTGGTAAAATCAAGACTCATCACCATCACTGGTGAATTACCTGATCTGTTTGTAGTAGCTACCGGCCTTAACGACGAGGAAAAGATCCTGCTCGAAGGTGTGCAGAAGGTAAAAGACGATGATAAAATTCAGTATGAATTTGAAAAACCTGAAGAAGTAATAAAGCACCTGCGGGTACATGCAGAGTAGTCATTCAATATCTAATAGCATAGTCAATGTTTAATAAATTTATACAAAGGCCGGTACTGTCGATAGTGATCTCGCTCATCATTGTGTTTTTGGGCGTACTGGCCATATTCGGCTTACCGGTTACACAGTTCCCATCCATTTCACCACCTAAGGTGAACGTAACAGCAGATTATCCCGGCGCCAACGGCGAATTGATGATTAAATCGGTGGTTATTCCACTCGAACGCGCCATCAACGGGGTGCCCGGCATGAAATATATGGCCTCTGATGCGGGTAACGACGGTGAAGCATCCATTCAGGTGGTGTTTAACCTGGGTACCGACCCCAACGTGGCTTCTTTGAACGTACAAAACCGTGTGGCCTCCGTGGTGAACAAACTACCGCCACTGGTTGTACGCGAAGGGGTAAAGATCACCCGTGAAGAATCGAACATGTTGATGTACATTAACCTGTACAGTGAAGATGCCAATACCGACCAGAAATTCCTGTTCAACTTTGCAGATATTAACGTGTTGTCGGAACTGAAGCGCGTGGATGGTGTGGGCTATGCCGACATCCTGGGTAACCGCGAATACGCCATGCGTATCTGGCTGAAACCCGATCGCATGCTGGCGTATAAGATCTCTGCCGATGAAGTGATGGCAGCCCTGAGCTCGCAAAGTCTGGAAGCATCGCCCGGTAAAACCGGTGAAAGCTCTGGTCAAAGATCACAATCGTTTGAATACGTATTAAAATATTCCGGCCGTTTCACCACTAAAGAACAATACGAGAATGTTATTTTGAAATCTACGCCTGCTGGAGAGCTCCTCCGGTTGAAGGATGTAGCGGATATTGAGTTTGGTAGTTCGATGTATGACATCTATTCAAACCTGAATAACAAACCATCTGCAGCGATCGTATTGAAACAATCGTATGGTAGTAATGCGAGCCAGGTAATTGAGAACGTTAAGAAAAAAATGAAAGAGATCGAAGGCAGCACATTCCCTAAAGGAATGCACTACGAGATCAGCTATGACGTTTCCAAGTTCCTGGACGCTTCTATTGAAAAGGTGATCCACACCCTGGTAGAAGCGTTTATCCTCGTGGGTATTGTGGTGTTCCTGTTCCTGGGCGACTGGCGCTCTACCCTTATTCCTGCGATGGCCGTACCGGTATCATTGATCGGTACATTCGTCTTTATGCAATTCTTTGGCATTACGCTGAACCTGATCACCCTGTTCGCCCTCGTAATGGCGATCGGTGTGGTGGTGGATGACGCCATTGTGGTTATTGAAGCGGTGCACGCGAAAATGGAAGAAGAGCATTTATCGCCGCTGAAGGCAACCAAGAAAGCGATGCATGAGATCAGCGGGGCTATTATAGCCATTACCTTCCTGATGGCCGCAGTGTTTATTCCCGTGGCGTTCATGAGTGGTCCGGTGGGTATCTTCTACCGCCAGTTCTCTATCACCATGGCCACAGCGATCATTCTGTCGGGTGTGGTAGCATTAACGCTTACGCCCGCCTTGTGCGCCATGATCCTGAAGAACAACCATGGTATTAAGAAAAAGAAAAATCCTGTCGATAAATTCCTCGAAGGCTTTAATAACACCTTTAACCGCGGACAGGGAAAATATGTACAGTTACTGGGTCACATTGTAACCAGGCGGGGACTTACCTTCCTTATTCTGGCTGCATTCTGCGTGGGCACCTGGTTCCTGAATGGAAAGGTTCCTTCGGGTTTTATCCCGAACGAAGACCAGGGTATGTTTTATGCTATCATTCAAACACCGCCGGGATCTTCGCTGGAAAGAACCAACGAAATTGCCACCAGGCTGCAGAAGATTGCAGAAGGGGTTGAAGGTGTTGCGTCCGTTTCTTCATTGGCGGGTTATGAGATCCTGTCGGAAGGTACCGGTTCCAACTCAGGTACCTGTTTGATCAACCTGAAAACCTGGGACGAACGTAAAAAATCGGCCCAGCAGATCATCGATGAGTTAGAAGAAAAATCAAAAGACATCTCGGGCGCGAATATAGAATTCTTCCAGCCGCCGGCAGTACCGGGTTATGGTGCAGCGGGTGGTTTTGAGTGCCGCCTGCTCGATAAAGCCGGTTTGAGCTCCTATAAAAGAATGGAAGAAGTAAGTAACGATTTTGTAAAAGAGCTGAGAAAACGCAAGGAGCTTACTTCCGTATTCAGTTTCTACAGCGCCAGCTTCCCGCAATATATGTTGAGTGTTGACAATGACATTGCCCAGCAAAAAGGCGTATCGATCGATAATGCGATGAACTCGCTCTCTACCCTTATTGGTAGTAATTATGAGATCAGCTTTATCAAGTTCAGCCGGATGTATAAGGTGATCGTTCAGGCAGCTCCCGGATACCGGGCATTGCCGGAAGATATCCTGAAACTATACGTTAAGAATAGCCGCGATGAAATGGTGCCCTACTCGGCCTTTATGAAAATGGAAAAGGTGTATGGTTTGTCGGAAATTACCCGGCACAACCTGTATACTGCGTCTGAGATCAGTGGTTCAGCCGCGCCTGGTTATAGTAGTGGTACGGCCATCCAGGCCATAAATGAAGTAGCGGCCAAATCACTGCCCAGAGGTTTTGGTATCGACTGGGCGGGTATCTCCAAAGACGAGGTAGCCCAGGGTAATGGCGCTATTTACATTTTCCTGATCTGTTTGGGCTTCGTATACCTGATCCTGTCAGCACAATATGAAAGCTTCATCCTGCCATTGGCGGTGATCCTCTCCTTACCTACCGGGATCTTCGGCGCGTTCCTGTTGCTGTATTTAATGGGCCTGGAAAATAACATCTATGCCCAGGTGGCAATGGTAATGTTGATTGGTTTGTTGGGTAAGAACGCCGTGTTGATCGTGGAGTTTGCGGTACAACGGCACCGGGCAGGCGCTACCGTACTTAAAGCAGCGATGGAAGGCGCCAGGGTGCGGTTCCGGCCAATCCTGATGACCTCATTCGCCTTTATTGCCGGTTTGATCCCGCTGGTGTTTGCCAACGGCCCCGGTAAAATTGGTAATAGAACCATTGGTACAGCCGCTGCCGGCGGTATGTTATTTGGTACTATTTTCGGGGTAATGATCATTCCTGGTTTATATTACATATTTGGCAGAATAGCCGAAAAGCGCAGACTGGTTAGAGATGAAGATGAAAATCCGTTAACTGAAGAAATCGATCATAATGTTTAAATTCAGCATTCAGCGATCCGTAAGTCTGGCATACCTATGTTTGGCTATAGCAGGTTGTAAAGTACCCGCCGTTGTGGAAGTCCACGAAAGCAAGTCGGTTCCCGTATCCTACAACGACAAACAAGACACCACCAATATCGCAGCGCTTCCCTACCGGTCGTTCTTTACCGATAAGAACCTGGTGAGCCTGATAGATTCAGCGCTGCAACGTAACCAGGAACTCCAGATCACGTTACAGGAAGTGGAAATAGCCAGGAACGATATAAAATTCAGACAGCAGCCATTACTGCCACAAGTGGGTATAAAAGGCGGAGTCGGCGTTGAGAAAGTGGGCCGGTACACCAGCCAAGGCGCGGGTGATGCCACCACAGAGATCAAGCCCGGAAAGGAAATGCCCGATCCGTTAACCGACTTTGCGGTAGCCGCCTTTGCCAACTGGGAAGTAGACATCTGGCATAAATTGCATAATTCGAAAAAAGCAGCTGTTACCAGGTATTTATCATCGGTAGAAGGCCGGAACTTTGTAGTGACCAACCTGGTTGCCGAAATAGCCAATTCTTATTACGAATTACTGGCGTTTGATAACCAGTTGACGATCGTTCGACAGAACATCGCCCTGCAAAAAGATGCGTTGGAGATAGTAAAGGTTCAAAAAGAAGCAGCCCGCGTAACAGAGCTGGCCGTGCGGAAATTTGAAGCGGAAGTGTTGAAAACGCAAAGCCTGGAGTATGATCTTTTGCAAAACATACAAGTGACCGAAAACCGGATCAACTTTTTGTTAGGCCGGTTCCCGCAACCGATCGCAAGAGATACCAGTAATATGGTAAACCTGGTGCCTGCCGTAGTGAACTCAGGTATTCCTTCACAATTGCTGATCAATCGCCCGGATATTAAACAGGCAGAACTGGACCTGGCAGCAGCAAAACTGGATGTAAAGATCGCCCGCGCTGAATTTTTCCCTTCACTGGGTCTTTCAGCCGCAGTAGGGTTAAATTCATTCAGTCCTGCCTATCTGTTCCGCTTACCCGAGTCGATCCTGTACAACCTCGCAGGCGAAATGATGGGACCATTGGTAAACCGGAATGCGATCAGGGCTGAGTTTAACAGTGCCAACGCAAAGCAGCTGCAGGCCCTGTATAATTATCAGCGAAGCATTGTGAATGCGTATATGGAAGTGTCGAACCAGGTATCGAACATCAACAACCTGGAAAAAAGCTACGACCTGAAATCAAAACAGGTTGATGCTTTGACCACATCGATCAGTATTTCGAACGACCTGTTCAAAAATGCCCGCGCCGATTACCTGGAAGTACTGATGACGCAACGGGATGCATTGGAAGCGAGGTTAGAACTCGTAGAAACCAAAAAAGATCAGCTGAACGCTGTTGTAAATATTTACAGGAATTTAGGAGGTGGCTGGAAGTAGTCGGGAAACGTGAAACGTGAAACGGCAAACGTGAAAGTCCTATAATTCAAAACTCACGCAAAGTTGGCATTTGCGTGAGTTTTTTTATTGCGAAAATTTACTACCTATTACCAGAGGCATTCAGCCTTAAGCCTTAAGCGTTTTGCCTTCAGCAGGCGTCGGTCTGCCTTTACCTGTAGTGATCAACCTGAACAAACTCTCATGGATATACTCACTCCAGGCATTGGAACAGGCATCGAAACATTCCACTTCCGGGGCCAAACCAAGATGCGTAAACCGCACCTGGGTTTTATCATCGACTTTTGTTACCTCAAAACTAATCTGAGTGTTTGTCCATTCGCTTTTGTCGCTGATGAAATTAAGGTTGCTGTCAGTCACCAGCCACACTACTTTTTTATTGGGTATTAACTCCACCAGCTTTTGTGTCGACACATGCACATCCCCAAAAAACACGGTAAATTCATCTTTCAGCTTTTTCGACTGGCCATCCAGGTTTTCCGTCCACCAGCTGCGAACATCATTAATAGCATCGAAAGCCTCAGCGGGTGTTTGATCTACCAGAAAAGTAGTAGTATAGTTTGAAGTTGTCATTGTGGTAATTTTTTATACAACAAATGTATTGTCTAACTATTTCCCTGTCCGGGTGCTATCTGGACTTTAACGAAGGGGATTTTGGACAAAAGTCCTGTAATAACAATGCCGGCAACCAGGTTGCCGGCATTGTTTTGCTTATTGCCTTTTTCTTAATGTCTATTGAGTATACCCATCATTCTGATACATTGTCTCAGGGTTCAGGTTGTGCTCAGCCAATGGAATAGGGAAATAATAATCCTTGGTTGTAATATTCGTCAATGGTGAGTTATCGAAATCGGCCTGGTTTTTTGCCCGGAAATAATCAACCAGTTCCTGAGCTGTAAAGAACCGGGTTAAATCGTGCCAGCGATGGTGTTCAAAAGCCAGCTCTACCCTTCTTTCATGTAAAATAGCCAGTTTCAGCGTTGGATATCTGGCTTTATAAGTGGCGTCGGTTGCGATCATAGTAGCATAATCCGGCCGCTGCGCACGTGCACGCACCATATTCAGGTAGGTAGCAGCCGTTGCATTATCTCCCAGGTACAGATACACTTCTGCCAGGTTCAAAATAATATCTGCATAACGCATCAATATCCAATCGTTACCGCCATAACCATCTTTGGTAGCGCCGGCGCTGTTATCTCTGAACTTGGTAATGAACCAGCCATTTACTGCAGGTGCAAATTTAATAGAGTAAGCAGTGCGCAGATCTCCTGCTTCAAACTCATTTTGCAGATCTTTTGTGAACAAGCCACCTGCGGTTTGGGAAGCAAACATAGAATTGATCGTTTCGCCCTTTGCCTGGTTATTCTTTGCCAGGGAAGAACCATATGTGGCGTCTCCCTGTTTGTACACGATCTGGAAAATAATTTCCGCATTAGTAGACTTCTTCGTCACATCGAATACATCTGCAAATGGAATATCGCTCAGGTTAGTAAACGTTTTCTGGTTGTAACAGGCCAGCAGATAGGTTTTGGCATTGTTCAGATTATCAATCTTGTTATCTGCCAGTGTAGTGGCCATTGTTAAGTATACCTGTCCTAATAACCCATTGGCTGCCTGTAAAGATACCCGGCCTTTGTTTGCTGTAGATTGCACCACCGGTAAATTGCTGCTCACTGCATCTTTCAGGTCGGCAACTATCTGGGCATACACTTTTTCCTTTTTCTCCCGGAAAGTTAAAGCGGTTGTTTGCTGAATGGTTGATAATTTTTCAGTTGTCAACGGCACATCGCCAAATTCGCGCACCAGGTTAAAATACAACAGTGCCCTGATGAATTTTAATTCGGCAACATATTGCGTTTTTGTCGCATTGTTAGCAAAGGTAACCGTATCGATTGCGTTCAGTATAACATTAGCTCTTGAGATCGGCGCATACAAAGCCGTCCAGTGGCTTAACAGATACGAGTTACCGGGAACCAGTGAAAAAGCGGAGAACTGAAAGGGCTCGCCATTGTTCGATTGGTTATCGGTAGTATTCACATCATCTGCCCGGTCATCTGTCCACAGCTGTGCGCCTTCGCCAATACAGTTGGCGGTTCTCAAAGCCTGATAAACGCCATACAACCCGGTAGTAATGTTAGCTTCCGTAGTATAACCAACATCTACCCGCACCGCATTGGGATTGGTTTTTTCCAGGAAAGATTTACCACAACTGCTGATACTCAAAATCAACAGCGCACTTGCCAGTAATGAAAATATATTACGCATAAATATCTTTATAATTATTGTTTTAGAATGTTACCATAACCCCGGTATTGAACGAACGAACCAGCGGATACTTACCATAATCAATACCTGGTGTCAGGTTTGAACCGTTGTTGAAATCCACTTCAGGATTGTAGCCCAGGTATTTCGTAACAGTAAATGCATTATCAACCCCTGCATACCAGCGTAAGCCTGCGAGGCCCAACTTTTTGGTAACACCTAACATGCCCAGGTTAGCGCCGATCGTGATATTGGTGCAACGGAAGAATGAACCATCCTGTAAATAGTAATCAGATAAACGGGTGCTGTTGCTTTGTGAACCACCGCGTGAACTTCTGTATTCATGTCCATTACCGGGCTGCGCTTCACTGCGGTAACGTTGGTCAATTACAGCATACTGGTTGCCTGAACCTTCCATATTCCGGATATAGTAGTCCTGTCCGTCAATGATCTGGTTACCATAGGAGCCGTTGAAAGACGCGCTGAAGTCAATGAACCTGTAGTTCATGCTCAGGTTAAACCCATAAGTGAATTTCGCATAAGGTGTACCAATAATACCTTTATCCGCATCGGTGATCAATCCATCGCCATTGGAATCTTTGAAATACAGATCACCCGGATTTAAAGGCGTGGTTGAATACGTAGAAACCGGGAATGCTTTCAACTTATAGCCGGGAGGAAATTTGTTACCGTTGGCTTTGTATACGGCCCAGTCGGCATTCACATTATCCATATCGCCCTGACGTACCATACCGGCTACTTTTACGCCATAAAAAGATCCAACCGGATCACCTTCCCGGGTTATATTGGTAATATAGCTTCTTTCAGCACCTGCTACCTGTATTTCACTGGCGCCGCCCAGACTGACTACTTTATTTTTGTTGGCTGTTATATTACCACTCACACTCAGGTTAAAATCTTTTGTTTGAACCGCTTTATAATCTACCTGCAGATCAAAGCCGGTGTTATGGATGTTTGAATTGCGTAAATTGGTAAGCACACCCACAGGCGTGGAAGAAACAGTTCCATTATTGGTAATGGCAGCGTTAGTACCACCCGAAATAGCTGAAATATTACGACTATACAGCAAATTGTAAGATCTACTGATATAATAATTGGCGATGATCGATAAACGATTATTCAGCGTAGTGATGTCTGCACCAAAATTGTATTGAGAGGTAGATTCCCAACCTAAGGTAGGATCGATGATACCACCTGACCATGAACCAGTGTATACCGTATTACCAAAAACAGCCCCACCTACTCCGGTTACATCCTGCTCATATTTATAGTTAGGGATATTATTATTACCAGTCAAACCCCAGCTTGCCCGTAATTTTAAAGTAGGGCCGGCACCTAACCAGTCTTTATAAAAAGACTCATTGGAAACAGCCCAGCCGGCAGATACTGAACCAAATTTACCCCAGCGGTTCTGCGGGCCAAAACGTGAAGAGGCGTCGGTACGGAATGAACCGGTAAGGCTGTAACGTCTGTCATAGCTATATACTAACCGGCCCAGATACGACACCAGCGTAGTGACTGATTTACCGGTATTGCTCTGTATAGAAAAATCACCAGGCGTTGACCCAACAGCTGTAATTTCCTGTACCAAATCGTTGGTAAAATCCTTAGCCGCTACAGCTACCACATCAGTAGTGGTTTGTTGTGCTGTATAACCAGCCAATGCATTGAAACTGTGTTTTCCAAATTGTTTATTGTAATTCAGCGTATACTCAGCCAGCCTGTCCTGGATATCTAAATTCTGTGCAGCCGCATTGGCAGCCAGTACTGACTGCGATGAACCGGGCGGATTGATACCATTACTTAAATTAGTAGGAAAGTAATATTCGTATTTTTCTTTGTAAGATTGCGCCCCGATGTTTACTTTAAACGAAAGGTTCTTTATGATCTCATAGGTAGCACTTGTATTGGCAGTAGTACGTATTCCTTTACGGGTGATCTTAACCCGTTGTGCCAGCGCCAATGGGTTTTCAATACCCTGAAATGCATAGCTAAAACCATCGAACTGAGCGCCTGCATTTGCATACGACATGGCCAGACTGCCATCAGGATTAAAGGCAGGGAAAACAGGCATATATACCAACGCACCCAGGATGGGGCCCTGGTTAAAACGGCCTTCCTGCACTTCGCGATTGTCGGTATTGGTTATAAATACGCTGGAAGATAATTTTAATTTGGGCGAAACATCGGCATCGATATTGGTCCTGAGGTTAATTCTTTTTTGATAGGTACTGTTTAAAATACCCGGCTGATCGAGATAACCGCCACTTACCAAATAACGAACGCCATTATTTCCGCCCGAGAAGGTAAGATTGTGCCTTGTTACCAGGGCATTATCATACAGCACATCCTGCCAGTCGGTATTGTACTTAGGCGCTATAATTTTTTGTGTAGGAAAATCATACAGGTCTTTGATGATACAAACAGAACAGTTGGTAGCTGTTTGACCCGATTTTGCCAAACGGGTGTTATTATCATCAGAATAAAAAGCATCATCCCAGGCTACTCCTTTAGAGATCAGGATGTCTTTGTAGTTGGCATTACGGCCATTTACAAACAGATCGGTGAACTGACCGGCATTTAACAGCTTTACTTTTTTGGCCAGCGACTGACTGCCCAGCTGAAAATCATAGGTCAATTTTCCTTTGCCTGTTTTCCCTCTTTTGGTAGTGATCAACACTACCCCACCCGATGCCCGCGAACCATAGATGGCCGCAGAAGCAGCATCTTTCAATATTTCTATCGATTCAATATCATCAGGATTCAGGAAGATATCGTTACCGGAAGCGGCTGCGTTATATCCGTTCGTGGCATTACCACCGTTACCCTGTCCCTGCGAGGAGTTGTTGGTACCGGTACCCTGCTGACCAACCATGGCGCCTAACGCATAACCGTCAATTACATATAAAGGCTCCGAGCTGGCATTGATAGATCCAATACCACGCACCCTGATTTTAGCGCCGCCATAAGGAGCGCCGGATACCTGTGCCACCTGTACGCCGGCCACTTTACCTACCAACGCCTGGCTAATAGTAGGTGTGGAAAGATTCAGCTCACTGGCTTTTACACTGGAGATGGCGCCGGTCACATCGCTCTTTCTGAGTCGTTGATAACCGACGTACACCTCGTCCATCGTTTTTGCATCATCCTCCAGCTTTACATCGATCACTGAGTGGTTTAAAACACCAACTTCCTGTTTTGTAAAACCGGTATAGGAGAATATCAGTGTGCTGTTTGCACCGGCATCGATACTGAACTTTCCGCTTTCATCGGTCATTACCGTTTTGCTTGTTTTTTTGTCCTGCACACTTACAGCAGGCAATGGCTGTCCTTTTGAATCGGTTACTGTACCGGTAACTTTACTGGTTTGCGCCAACACCGGAGTTGCCATAACCATACACAGAATGCACGTCCACCACCAAAGGTGCCGGAAAATACTTCTGTAACCTGAAGTGAAATGTTTGTGTTGAATTACCTTTCCCATGGTTGATTTTTATTGTGAGTAGTTTTTACTTCAATTATTTACTTCCAGCTGATCTGCATGTTGTTTACATTGTCTTTTCGCGATGAACTAACAGCTATCCCTTTTGAATCATTATCGAGGAATGTAAACCCTTCCAGTTCATCGGTACGGTCAAGGTCTACCACTTTAATTACCTGCTGGGCGCCCGTTTCCATTGATTTATTAAAATCCAGGTAGGTGAACCGCCATCTTCTACCCTCTACCTGGTTCTGAATAAGCACCAGGATATTTTTTGCAGGTATCCAGTGAAGGTTTTGCACCCAGGGTGTGCAGGTGAACTTTTTTACCAGCACGCCTTTTTCGCTGGTCTTTTTTGCATGTTGTAAAAGTGCAGGATCGTATAGCCTCACTTCATTTCCTTTATCGCCATAATCGGCTGTAGCCACATACCACTTGCCTTTGTATTGCACGTATTCGGGCCGGGTTCCCTGGATGCAGGCATCGTCTTCAATAGTATTAAGCAGGTTGCCATCTAATGTACCGGTGGTTAACAAACCCTGCCAGTTTACACAGTAAATAACCGCTTTCCATTTGGTACCGGCTGCATCGAGCCGGATGCTGTTGCCAATAAAGGTGGGTGAATGGCCATTCCAGGCAATACCGGTTGGGTGATTGATCACATCGGCCCCGTTCTCAGTAAGCTTGCATTCTTTATTTATATACACCGGTGAATCGCCCATCATTTTATATTCTCTGATCATGCCTGCTTCCCGGTCGCCATATAAGAACAGGCGCCCTTGCTGAAAGGAGGCTCCCTGACAGGCGCCCAAGGAATCAACGGTGTGCGCCTGCTTAATTTGCATATTGATGTTGACAGGATGGTCTGATGAGAACAGAAGGAACAGGCATGTAGCTGCAATGGAGTATACGTTCATAAACAGTGTTTTTAAGAATAAAGAAAAATAGATGTGGCACGAAGTAAGAGGGACGAAGTAGGAAATACAGACCCAAAACCAATAGCGAGGCTATGATCTTCAGCAGTTTCTTTCTTCTTATTTCCTACTTCTTACTTCTATCTGGATTAAGGATCTAATGGTTCTGTTGGATTAATGTGTAATGCATCAATGGCAGGATAAAACTCAGCTTCCGTTTCAGACAGGCGTTTGCCGTTTTGAAAGGGTACTTCATTTAATTCCTTTAAGCATCTCGCAGCAAGCGTGTTTGTGATCATCATGCTTTGCCCGCCTGAGGTTGTAGTGATACAGGCTTTGTTGAAGGGCATTCCGTAACGGTAAATGAGCCGTACACAGTTTCGTAAATTGGTAGTGGTATGCCTTGCATGTGGCTCAATGATGATGGCATTTTCGGGTATGTTCAATTTTTCAATCAGGAACTTTTTCATTTCAACGGCTTCGCACCAGGTGGTTTTGTAGGGATGTACTTTACCGCCCGACACCATCACAAATGGCGCTGCGCCTTTTTTATATTGCACGGCAGCCAGTCTGCAGCGCAACATGCCTTCAGCACTTAAGGGTGTTTGAGGTGCAGAGGGCCCCGCTCCTGGCACCAGGATCACAGCGTACGGGTATGCATCCCACCTGATTGTTTTAACCCTGTTGACCGCCGCTTTATTCACCGTTTCG
>Ga0136846_1235035_pt1 | contig 25027 bp, 20 predicted proteins | sample HopSoiMetagenom2_FD_96841 | JGI IMG/M metagenome (GOLD analysis project Ga0136846, IMG submission 96841) | Grasslands soil microbial communities from Hopland, California, USA - 2 Assembly 2016 (version 4) | ecosystem: Environmental > Terrestrial > Soil > Grasslands | place: USA: Hopland... | reverse complement strand
TCGAGGCGGGAGCCGTCATCGCGTTCAGACCAGGGCGCGCCGGTCGTGATCTTGCTTTGCCACTCCTACTTCCTCGCGCACGACGCCAAGCAACTGGCGAAGATGAAGCCGTACGCGCCGCTCTCGACCCTGCTGACGGCGAGTCTGTTCCGCCGCGCCGGTCACCCCGTCGCCCTGTTCGACGCCACCTTCTCGCCGGGCGTCGAGGCCTTCGAGACGATGCTCGACCGGATCCGGCCCACCGTCGTGGTGCTGATCGAGGACAATTTCAACTTCCTGACGAAGATGTGCACGACGGTCCGCCGCAAGAGCGCCTTGGCGATGATCGGCGCGGCGCGGGCGCGCGGCTGCAAGGTCGCGGTCAACGGACCTGACATCAGCGACAATCCTGGACTGTACCTGAACGCCGGCGCCGACGTGATCGCGCTGGGCGAGGGCGAGACCGCGCTCCTCGACGTCGTCGACCACTGGACCCGCGGCGGGGGAACGCTGGACGAGACGCCCGGCCTGATCCTGCCCGGTCCCGGCAAGGGGCGGACCACGGCCCACCGGCGGGCGCTGCAGGATCTCGACCACCTGCCGCACCCGGCCTGGGACCTGATCGACGTGATGGCCTATCGGCGGGCCTGGATCGAAAGCCACGGCGAGCTGTCCTGGAACGTCGCGACGTCGCGGGGATGCCCCTATGCCTGCAACTGGTGCGCCAAGCCGACCTTCGGGCGCCGCTATACGGCGCGCTCCCCGCAGGATGTCGTGGAGGAAATCGCGCGGCTGAAGGCCGAGATCGCGCCCGACCATCTCTGGTTCACCGACGATATCTTCGGACTCAGCGTGGACTGGATCTGCGCGTTCGCCGACGAGGCGCGGCGCGCAGGTGCGACCATTCCGTTTTCCATGCAGTCCCGGGTCAATCTGATGACCGATCGGGCGGTGGCCGCCCTGGCCAGCGCCGGCGCCCGCGAGGTCTGGCTCGGCGTGGAGTCGGGCTCGCAGAAGATTCTCGATGCGATGGACAAGGGCTCGACGGTGGAGGAGGCGCTGACCGCCACGCGCGTCCTGAAGAGCCACGGCGTCAAGGCCTGCTGGTTCATTCAACTCGGCTATCCGTCCGAGACCTGGGAGGACCTGCTGGCGACCCGCGACCTGATCCGCCAGGCCGGGCCGGACGTGATCGGCGTTTCCGTCGCCTATCCGTTGCCCGGCACGGTGTTCCACGAGCGAGTCCGCGCCCAGCTCGGCCGGCAACGCAACTGGAAGGACACCAACGACCTGGCCATGCTGTTCCAGGGAACCTACGACAGCGCCTTCTATCGCAAGGTTCGAAACCTCCTGCATGACGAGGTCGACGCCGGTCGGGCCGATGACGCCGCCTGGGCCGTGCTGGAGCGACAGGCGCATCGGCATCGCTCGCCATCGCCCTCCAGCCTGGCGCTCGGAGCATGACCATGGCGACGATCGCAGGACTTCCTCCGGCCGCCCAGGCCTTCGACTCGGTCGCCGACGGCTTCGATGACCGGTTCGGGGCCTGGCTGAGCGTGGCGGCCCAGCGTCGCGCCGTCCGGCGGGCGCTGGCCGAGGCTTTTCCCGTGGGGGCGCGGCTGATCGAGGTCGGCGGCGGCACGGGCGAAGACGCCTTGTGGCTTGTCGAGCGCGGCCGCGAGGTGCTGATGACCGACGTCTCGCCCGCCATGGTGCGGGTCGCCGAGGCCAAGTTCGCAGGGCGGCCCGGCGCCTTGGCCCGGGCAGCCGCCGCCGAGGCGCTGGACGCCGTGGCGGCGACCTTGGCCGGGCAAGGGCCCCTCGACGGGGCCTATTCGAACTTCGCCGCCCTGAACTGCGTGACCGACCTGGCCCCGTTCGGGCGAGGCCTGGCGCGGCTGCTGCGTCCCGGCGCCCCGGCCTTGCTGGTGGTCTTCGGCGTCCTCTGTCCTGGCGAGATGCTGGTCGAAGGCCTGCGGCGGCGACCTCGCAACATGCTTCGACGCTTCGCGCGTGGAAACGTCCCTGCGCGCCTGGGCGGGCAGGGGTTCACCGTCCGCTATCACCGGCCCGCCGACATCGCTCGGGCCCTGTCGCCCTGGTTCGAACCGGCGGGGCGCCGGGGCATAGGCGTTTTCGTGCCGCCCAGCGCGGCCGAGCCGTGGATCTCGGGCCGTCCAGGACTGCTCGGCGGCCTGGAGCGGCTCGACAGGATGCTCTCCAAGCCCCTGGCGGGCCTCGGCGATCATGTCCTCTACAGCTTCGTGCGCACCGACGCGGCGGCCCCGCAATGACCGGCGAAGCGTTTGCCGACTTCGCCGCGGAATATGCCGCTCAGCGCGCCTGGGAAGGCCGCGGCCACGCGGGCGCGGACCTGCTGAGCCTGCCTTATCTGCGCTCCGGACCGCTGGCGCGCCAGTGGACGATCCGCGCCAGGAGCTTCGAGGCGTTCCGTCGTCACGTGATCTGCGCGCACGCCGAGCGCCTGGGGCGGCCGCTGTCGGTGCTGGACCTTGGGGCGGGCAATGGCTGGCTGAGCCACCGCCTGGCGCTAGAGGGGCACCGGGCCGTCGCGCTGGACCTGCGGGCCGACGCTGTCGACGGCCTGGGCGCGGCCGAGGTGCTTGAGGCGCAGTCGGAAGGGCGCATGACCCGCTTGCTCGCTTCGTTCGACGACATCCCGCTTGAGGCGTCGAGCCTCGACGTCGCCGTGTTCAACGCCTCGCTGCACTACGCCCTGGACCTGGAGCAGGTCCTGGGCGAAGCCGCGCGCGTGGTCCGTCCGGGCGGCGTGCTCGCGATCCTCGATTCGCCGTTCTATGCGCGCGAGGCGCAGGGCGCGGCCATGCTCGCCGAGAAAAGGGCCCAGGCGGCCGACCGGTTCGGCGAACGGGCCGGCGTGCTGCTGGCGCCGCCGTTCATCGAGTTCCTGACCCGGCGACGGCTGGCGGCCGCTTCGGCCCGCGAGGGGCTGCTCTGGCGGCGGCGACGCGTCCGATACCCGGCCTGGTACGAGGCGCGGCCGGTCCTGGCGGCGCTCCGCGGCCAGAGAACCCCCTCGCGCTTCGACCTCTGGACCTGCGTGCGCCCATGATCCTGCTGGTCAATCCGCGCGTCACCAAGCCGATCAACCGGCGCTTTCCGTTGTCGCTGATGGCGATCGGCGCCGCCCTGCCGCCCGAGATCACCTGGGAGATCGTCGACGGCAACCGACCTGACATCGACGTGCTGGCGGTGATCTGCGGCCATGTCGAGCGGCAGGCCGAGAGCGGAGATCCGGTGCAGGCCATCGCCCTGACGGTGATGCCGGGACCGCAGTTGGTCAGCGCCGTACCCTTGTCGCGGGCGCTCAAGCGGCGGTTTCCGCACCTGCCGATCGTCTGGGGCGGCAATTTCGGCAGCCTCTATCCCGAGCCGGTGCTGAACGCGCCCTATGTCGATTGGCTGGTGCGCGGCCAGGGCGAGCGGACCTTCGTCGAGCTGCTGGAGGCGCTGGACGGCAAACGCGATCCCAAGACCATCGCCGGCCTGGCGTTCCGGCAGGCCGATGGCGCGCATTGGATGGGGCCGGAACGGATCTGGGTCGGGCCCGACGAGCTGCCGCCGCCGCCCTATCACAAGATCGACGTCGACCAGTACCTGCACCCGACGTTCCTGGGCAAGCGGACGGGCGTCTACCAGGCCTCGATCGGCTGTCCCTACGGCTGCAATTTCTGCGGCGTGATCTCGGTCTTCGGCCGGCGCGAGAAGGTGGGGACGCCGGCCCGGGTCGCCGAGCATCTTGGCTTTCTGGCCCGCAACCACGGCATGGATTCGGTCCACTTCTACGACAACAACTTCTTCCTGAACGACGCCCATGCGCGCGAAATCGCCCGATGCATGCAGCCTTTGGGCCTGCGCTGGTGGTGCGAGGCGCGGGTCGACGCCCTCGGCCGGTTCTCGGACGAGACCTGGCGGGCCCTGCGCGCCGCCGGCCTGACGATGATCTTCTGCGGCGCGGAGTCCGGCTCGGACGCGGTGCTGGCCAAGATGAACAAGGGCACGACCACCGACCAGATCGTCGCGGCGGCGGCCAAGACCCGCGAACACGGGATCGTTCCGGAATTCTCGTTCGTATTCGGCGATCCCGACGACCCCGAGGGCGAGATCGAGAACACCCTGGCCTTCATCCGCAAGCTGAAGGGCGTCAATCCGCGGATGGAGCTGATCAGCTATTTCTACACGCCGACTCCCCAGAGAGGCGGAGGCTACGGCGACGTCGACGCCCTGGCCGGCACGCCGGACACGCTGGAGGAGTGGATCGAGCCCCAGTGGGTGGCCTGGATGACCCATGAGAATCCGAACACGCCCTGGATGGAGCAGCGATTGAAGGCGCGGGTCGACGACTTCGAACTGGTGCTCAAGAGCCGCTTTCCCTCGGTGCACGACCGTCGCACTCGGGGCTGGGGAAAAACGCTCGGCCAGATCGCGGCCTGGCGGCGATGGGATCGACAGGACTATGCCGATCCGAGGCTGCTGCGGGCGATCCGCAAGCTGGCGCGCGTCACCCCCGACGACACCCAAGCCTACGGCCACCTGCGTCCCGAGGGCGCGGAGGCCGAGTTCGCGGCGCTGGAGCCGGTCCGGGGCGTAGCTTAGCGGCTGACGTTTCCGCGCAGCAGCCGCCAGGCGCGCCGTTCGTAGATCGACCAGGCCTTCGACCACGAGCCGGCCGCGGGGGCCAGGTCGCCGGCCAGCTGGCGCAGCCGGTCGGCCCAGCCGTCGGCCCACATGAAGTGCTCGCGCATCGAATTGCGGTCGATGCGCTGGGCGGTCGCCGGGGTGAGCCGGTCCAGGACCCGCAACACGCCCGGCGGCGCCCGACGGGCGCAGGCCTCCAGCACCGGCGCCGGGACCGAGGCGGGCGACAGGTCCTCGCAAAGCTTCAGTGCCGGATAGCAGAAGCCCAGCAGGCCGATGCGTTCGCCGAGCGCCAGGAAGGCGTCCCACGACAGCACGCCGTCGGCGCGGTCGCGCCGGATCACCAGGTCCAGCTCGATCAGCCGCAGCAGGGTCAGGTTGTGCAGGCCGGACCCCGCATGGGCGGCCAGGTGCAGCAGCAGCAGGGGCTGGTCGAGCGCCCTGGCGCGGGGATCCGGCGGCCACGGACTGAGGCTGGCCATCGGCTCGGCCAGGTCCAGCCGGGCCAGCGGCGCGCCGGCGCTGACGAAGATGTCGAGCGAGGCGTGCAGGTCGATGCTCCAGGGATCGTCGGCGTGGACCAGGGTCAGGGCGCGCGGCGCGCTCGGCCCTTGGGCGGGTCGCCAACTGCTTTCGCGCGCGCCCCGGCTGGCCTCGACCAGGCCCTCCGCCTGCAGCACGGCCTCGGCCGCCGCCGCGTGGTCGGCGCGCACCAGCAGGTCGATGTCCGAGGCCGGACGCACGCCGGGATCGGGAAAATAGGCCCGCGCAGTATGGGCGCCCTTCAAGACGACCACGTCGATGTCCCGCCACGCCAAGGCGTCGACCACGCGGATCGCGGCGGCCTCCATGCGCGCGGCGCGGAGCCGGTTGTGCCGCAGGTGCAGCTCCAGGATCTGGGCGACGGCCGGGCCGGCCTGGATTCGCCCGGTTTCGCGCCACCAGCCCAGCAACGGGCCCACCCCGGAGGTGTAGCCGGCCAGGCCGATCGCGGCCGGATCGCCGTCCAGGACTGCGGCTTGGCCGGACAGCGCGGCGCGGACCACGACCTCGATCCGATCCATGGCCTCGCGCCAGGCTGGAAGCGAGATGTCGGGCCACAGCCAGGCCGCACGACCCTGTTGTTTGGACCAGCGAAATCTCCGCGCCACTTCTTCTGCGGAGATGTCTTGATAATTTAGAGGTAAAGCGGAAAATTCCATCGATATATTCATAAAGTAGCTATGAAATGTAGAAAACATGCTTTGAAATTCGTCAGATGTTCTCTATAAATCTGCGAAGCATTGAAGATCGAGGATATGCAATATTTCGAATTCTTTGGAATATCGGTGGCCTTTGTCTCCGGCGATGAGGCGCTGCTGGCGACAGCGCGGGCGGCGTATCCGGACTGCATAGCCAAAGCGCCGGCCGGTCCGCCGGCCGTCGAAATCGGCCTTGAGCTCGGCCACGAGGCCGAGGTCGACGAGGATATCCGCGTCGACGGCGCGCGGTTGACCCTGCGAGGCCAGGGGCTCTCGGGCTGGGCGGACGCCGGGGAGGGACGCGGCCACGGCGTGGCGCCCTTGCGCTTGGTCGGCGATCCGGTCGCCCTGGCCGGAGAGCTGGTCGACACCCTGCTGCTGTTCCTGCTGACCCGTCGCGACCGGACGCCGGTCCATGCGGCGGGCCTGCTGGTCGACGGGACAGCCCTGGTGCTGGCCGGTCCCAGCGGGTCGGGCAAAAGCACCCTGGCCCTGGCGGCCATGGAGCGGGGCCTTTCGATCCTTTCCGACGACACCTTGTACATCCAGCTTCAACCGGCCTTGCACGTCTGGGGCTTCCGACGCCCCCTGCATGTGTTTCCCCAGGATGCGCCGAGGTTCACCCAGGGGCGGCGGCTGCGCGGCGGAAAGCTCAAGGCGATCGTGCCCCTGGCGTCGGCGACCCTGACCGGCCCGCTCGAGGCCGACCGGGCGATCCCCCTGCTGCTCCTGCGCGGCGAGGCGCTGGGTCTTCAGCGGTTGGACGCGGTCCAGACCCAGGCCGGGCTGCTGCGGCTCGACGCGGGGTTCGATCTCCTGCCTCAGGAGGCGGCGGAGGCGGCGCAGGTGCTGGCCAGGGCCGGCGGATGGCGACTGACCCTGTCGCGAGACCCGCGCGCGGCGATCGACTTCCTGGTCGAGAACCTGCCGGCCTTGCTCGCGGGGCGTTAGGGCGTGCGGGTCGTCCACGTCAATCTGGTGCGCCCCAAGGCGCGGCTTGCGCCGGAAGCGCTGCTGGAGGCCTGGCCGACCCTCGGTGACGTGGCCGGCGCCGTCGCGCGAGCCGGCGTCGAGGTCGTGGTGGCGCAATCGTTCCACCAGGCCGCCGACCTCATGCGCGACGGCGTCCGCTACCGGTTCGCGCCGGAGCTGGCGCTGCCCGGACGCCCCACGGGGCTGTCGCCCCGAGGCTTGGCCCGGGTCGTGCGTGATTGCGCGCCGGACGTGATCCATGTGAACGGCCTGGACTTCGCCTGGCACACACGGGTGCTGAGCGCGCTCGGTCCCCCGGTGCTGGTCCAGGACCACGCGAGCACGGCCGAGCGGGCGTCAGCGCTGATGCAGTGGGGGCTTTCGAAAGTGGCGGGCGCGGCGTTCACCGATGCACAACAGGCCAAGCCCTTTCTGGCGCGCGGCTTGCTGCGCGCCGAGCTTCCGATTTTCTCCGTGCCGGAATCCTCCACCCGGTTCACGGCCGGGGACCGGGACGCCGCCCGCGCCGCGTGCGGCCTGCAGGGCAATCCCGCCGTGCTGTGGATCGGCCGCCTGCACGCCAAGAAGGATCCCCTGACCCTTCTCGACGCCATCGAGATCGCCGCCGCCGAGCGGCCGGGACTACGGCTGTGGTGCTGCTTCCACGAGGCGCCGATGCTGCGCGAGGTCCAGGCGCGGATCGCCGCCTCGCCGACGCTTTCCTCGTGCGTGCGCCTGCTGGGACGGGTGGACCACGCGACGATCCAGACCCTGTGCCGGGCGGCGGACATCTTCGTCTCGACCAGCCGTTTCGAGGGCTCCGGCTACGCCCTGATCGAGGCGATCGCCTGCGGCGCAGCCCCGGTGGTCAGCGACATCCCCTCGTTCCGGGCCCTGACCGGGGAGGGGCGCATCGGCGCTCTGGCCCCGGTCGGCGATGCGGCGGCCTTCGCGCATGCGCTGGTGGAGGTGTCCGCCCGCCCGCGCGCCGCCCAGCGGCGGGTGGTGAGCGAACATTTCCGCCGCGCGCTCGCCTTCGACGTGGTCGGCGCGCGGTTGCGCGAGGTCTATGCGGCGCTGGCCGAGGGCCGGCGATGAAGATTGCGCTGGTGGTTCCCGGCGGGGTCGACCGGTCCGGCGAGCGGCGGGTGATCCCCTGTCTTCTGTGGCTGATCGAACGGCTGGTGGCCGCCGGCGACGAGGTCCACGTGTTCGCGCTGCAACAGGAGCCGTCGCCTGGGAAATGGCACCTGCTCGGCGCCCAGGTTCACAACGCCGGACGCCGTCCCCGGCGACTGCGGGCGGTCGCCGGTCTGCTGGCCGAACATCGTCGCGGGCGGTTCGACGTCATCCATGCCTTCTGGGCGGCGGGACCGGGGGCGGTCGCCGCCGTCTGCGGCCGCCTCGCCGGCGTTCCGGTGGTGCTGACCCTGCCCGGAGGAGACCTGGTGGCGCTGCAGGACATCGGCTATGGCGCGCAACTCACGATCGGGGGGCGGCTCTGGACACGACTGGCCCTGGCCGCCGCCGACCGGGTCGTGGTCCAGAGCTGGTGGATGGCCGAGCAGGCCTCGGCCCGGGGCGTTCCGGCTGAGGTCATTCCGTTCGGCGTCGCCCTGGATCGCTGGCCGGTTGCGCCGCCGCGCCGCCGAGCGGACGGCGCGCCGCTCCGTCTGATCCATGTCGCCAATCTCAATCGCGTCAAGGACCAGGCCACCCTTCTGAACGCCATGGTCCTGCTGCGCCGAGGCGGCGTCGACGTCCGACTGGACGTCATCGGGCTGGACACCCTCGACGGCGCGGTGCAGCGGCTTTGCACCGGGCTGGACCTTGATCGCTGCGTCGCGTTCCACGGCTTCCTGCCGCACGCCGCCACCAGGCCCTGGGTCGAGCGGGCCGACCTGATGGTGGTCAGTTCGCGCCACGAGGCGGGTCCCCTCGTAGCTCTTGAAGCCGCGGTGCTCGGCGTCCCGACGATCGGCACGGCGGTGGGCCACATCGCCGACTGGGCGCCGGCGGCGGCCGTGGCGGTCCCCATCGGCGACAGTGTCGCCCTGGCGGAGGCGATCGGAGGGCTGGCGGCCGACGAGGACGAGCGGCTGCGCCTGGCCCATGCGGCCCAGGCTCTGGCTCTGGCCGCCGACGCCGACTCCACGACGGCGAAGACGCGGCGGCTCTATGCGAAGGTCGCCGCGAGGAAGATTTAGGCGATCTTGCTGAGCGCCGCCGCGTCGCGGCGTTCCAGATGGGTCCAGTCGACCACGCCGTCGGCGTTCTGAAACTCGGGCACCAGGTCTCGCAGGGCCGCGATCAGGTCGCCGCGAGCGTCGGCGGTCAGCAACAACCGAAGTCGCTCCAGTTTGGAGCGCAGGATGTCGAGGGGCAGCAAGGCCTCGGCGGCCTTGAAGATTCGGGGATGAGCCGTCGGCGCCGGCGCGTCGCCGATCAGCAGTTCTTCATAAAGCTTCTCGCCGGGGCGAAGACCGATCTCGACGATCTCCACGTCGCCCTCGGGGCGCTGGGCGTCCCGCAGGTGAAGGCCGGCCAGTTCGATCATGTGCCGCGCCAGGTCGAGGATGCGGACCGGATGACCCATGTCCAGAACGAAGACCTCGCCGCCGCGCGCCATGGCGCCGGCCTGGACCACCAGTTCGGCGGCTTCCCCGGCGGTCATGAAATAGCGGGTGATCCGGCGATCGGTCACGGTGACCGGGCCGCCGGCGCGGATCTGCCGCTCGAACAGCGGAACCACCGAACCGCTGGTGCCCAGCACGTTGCCGAACCGGACCATGGCGAAGCGGGTGGCCGGCGAGGCCTCATCCAGGGCCTGGAGGACCAGTTCGGCCCCGCGCTTGGTGGCGCCCATGACGTTGGTCGGGCGCACGGCCTTGTCGGTGCTGACCAGGACGAAGTCGGGGACGCGGCGGCGGGCGGCCACCGACGCCAGCGTGAAGGTGCCCAGCACGTTGGTGCGCACGCCCTCGGCCGGATTGTGCTCGACCAGCGGCACGTGCTTGTAGGCGGCCGCGTGATAGATGATGTCGGGTCGCCAGGTGGTGATGATCTCGTCCATCCGCGCCTCGTCGCAGACCGAGCCGAGCAGCGGCACGGTCCTGGCCGCCCCGTCGCGGGCGGCCAGTTGGCGATGGATCTCGTAGAGGCCGAATTCGCTGATCTCCAGCAGCAGCAGGACCGCGGGCTCGAACGCGGCCAGGCGGCGGCAGAGCTCGCCGCCGATCGAGCCGCCGGCTCCGGTGACCAGGACCACCTTGCCGCTGATGTGGTCGCGCATCAGGTCCAGGTCAGGCTCCACCCTTTCGCGGCCCAGCAGGTCCTCGACCCGCACCTCCCGGACGTGGGCGATCTCCACCCGCCCCTGGGCGATGTCCATCAGTCCGGGCAGGGTGCGGACCTGGACGCCGGCACGACGGGCCGTGGCGATGATCGCCTTGCGCCGCTCGTGCGGCGCCGAAGGCAGGGCCAGCAGGATTTCGTCGGCCAGGCGCGCCTTGACGATCCTCGGCAGGTGGGTCGACGCATGGATACGGCGACCGTCCAGCACGCTGCCGATCAGCGTGGGGTCGTCATCGAAATAGCCGACGACCTCCATCTCCGCCGATTGGGCGATCGCCGCCGCCAACTGCCGTCCCGCCGAGCCGGCGCCATAGATCATCACGCGTCGCCGGGGCGGCCGCGCGCCCGAGGCGGCGCCGACGAGCCAGTAGCGGGCGAGCAGGCGCGAAGCGGCGACGGCGACGAACAGCAGGATCGGCTGGATCAGGCTGACAGTGCGGGGAATCCCCCAGACGCCGACCACCGTGAACACCGTCGCAAAGGGCAGGGCGTAGATGGTGCAGGCCCGGCCGATGTCGACCACCGCCCGCACGCCCGACTGGCTGAAGATCTCGCGATAGAGACCCAGGACGTGAAAGAGCGGGACAGCCAGCAGGATCGAGACGGCGATCATCACCGCGAACGGCGTGTCACGGGTCGGAAAAAAGCCTAGCCGCAGGACCACCGACAGGAAACAGGTGACGGCGCAGAGCCCGGTATCGACCAGCATCACCACGCCGCGCTTGGTCGGTCGCCGCCGGGAGATCGCGAAGGCCGCCAGCATCGACCATAGCGGCGCCCATGGCCTCTTTCGCCGCTGCGCCGTTTTCAAAGCCAAGATGCCCGCCTGCTGGTCCACGCAAGATGGGTGGCCGGCGGGGCCGCCAAGGTTCAACACCCCTAAAGTTAGGTCGCCGTGTGAACGCCCGGCCCGGCGGCCGGTACCCACTTCCGCGAACGGGGGCTTCCCGGTTCGTCGGTTGGACACCACAAGGGACGCGGCGCACCCGACATGAAGGACATAGCGGGCACGACGCTGATGATCACCGGGGGCACGGGGTCCTTCGGCTCGACCATCCTGCACCACTTCCTGGCCTTGCCGGTCGCCGAGATACGCATCGTCAGCCGGGACGAGAAGAAGCAGGAAGACCAGCGCCAGCGCTTCAACGACGCGCGGATCAAGTACCACATCGCCGACGTGCGCGATTTCCGGGCCATGGACAGCGTCACGCGTGGCGTCGACTTCATCTATCACGCCGCGGCGCTGAAGCAGGTTCCCTCCTGCGAGTTCCATCCGATGGAGGCGGTCAGCACCAATATAACGGGCACGCACAACGTGCTGGACGCGGCGATCCGCAACGGCGTGCGTCGCGTCGTCTGCCTGTCCACCGACAAGGCCGTCTATCCGGTCAACGCCATGGGCATGTCCAAGGCGCTGATGGAAAAGGTGATGGTCGCCAAGGCTCGGGTCGCCCAGGGCGGCCAGACGGTCATTTCCGGCACGCGCTACGGCAACGTGCTGGCCTCGCGCGGGTCGGTGGTGCCGCTGTTCATGAACCAGGTCCGGCGCGGCGTGCCGATCACCATCACCGATCCGGAAATGACCCGCTTCGTGATGACCCTCGACGAGGCCGTCGCGCTCTGCCTCTACGCCTTCGAACATGGCGCCAGCGGCGACCTGTTCGTGCAGAAGGCCTCGGCCGTGACCATCGAGCGGCTGGCGCAGGCCGTGCTCGTGGTCATGGATCGCCCCGACCACCCGATACGGGTCATCGGCACCCGCCATGGCGAGAAGCAGTTCGAGACCTTGCTCAGCCGCGAGGAAATGGCCCTGGCCGAGGATCGCGGGGCCTATTTCCGAGTCGCCCCGGACAATCGCGACCTGAACTACGACGCCTATGTCAGCGACGGCGAGGAGCGGGTGTCGCGCCAGGCCGACTTCAACTCACACAACACGCGGCGACTGGAGGTCGACGAGCTGGCGCAGCTGCTTCGCAGCCTGCCCTACGTGCGCGCCGCCATGACCGGGAGCCCCGTCGATGACCTCTGAGACCAGGATCGCGGCCGTGACGGGGGCGGCGGGGTTCATCGGGCGCAATCTTGTCGTTCGCCTGCGGGAGTTGGGATTCGACACCCGGGCGGTCACCCGCGACACGCCGGATCAAGAAGCGCTCGCGGCGCTGCGCGCGGCGGACCTGGTCTTCCACCTGGCCGGGGCGGTGCGGCCGCTGGACCGCGAAGAGTTCGCCCGGTCCGACGCCTACGCCGCCTGGGTCGCCCACGCGATCGAGCGCGGCGGCAAGCGGCCGCTGGCGGTCTGCGCGTCCTCGGTGCGCGCCGGCGACGACAGCGACTACGGCCTCAGCAAGCGGGCGGCCGAGGAGACCATGCTGCGCCTGGCCGAGCGCGGGGCGGCGACCGCAGCGATCTATCGCCTGCCCAACGTGTTCGGCAAATGGGCTCGCCCGAACTACAACTCGGCCGTCGCCACCTTCTGCCACAACCTGGCGCGGGACCTGCCGATCCGGATCGACGACCCGGACGCGCCCCTGTCGCTGTTGCATGTGGACGACCTGATCGACCAGTGGCGGGATTTGGTTGATGGTCCAAGCCAGGGCGGCTTCATCGAACCCCATGACGTGCGGCGGACGACCGTCGGCCAGGTGGCGCAGATGGTCGGCGCCTTTGCCGCCGATCGCCGGGCCGGCCGGATCGGGGAGGTGGGCCTCGGCCTCGAGCGCGCGCTCTACGCCACCTTCGTCTCCCACCTTCCGGCCGAGGCGTTCAGCTACGGCCTGACCGCCCACACCGACCCTCGCGGGAGCTTCACTGAAGTCCTGAAGACCAGCGCCAGCGGCCAGTTCTCCTACTTCACCGCCCACCCGGGGGTGACGCGAGGCGGTCACTACCACCACAGCAAGGTCGAGAAGTTCCTGATCGTCCAGGGGCGGGCCCGGTTCCGCTTCCGCCACATCCTGACCGGCGACAGCCATGAGATCCGCACCTCCGCTGACAGGCCGGTCGTGGTCGAGACCATTCCTGGCTGGACTCACGACGTCACCAATATCGGCGAAGATGTGATGGTTTCGCTGATCTGGGCCAATGAGGTGTTCGACCGCGAGCGGCCCGATACGGTGATGATGGCCCTATGAGCGTCGCCAGGCTGAAGGTGATGACGATCGTCGGCACGCGGCCGGAGATCATCCGGCTGTCGCGCGTGATGGCTGCGCTGGATCGCTGGACCGACCATGTCCTGGTGCATACCGGCCAGAACTACGACTACGAACTGAACGGCGTGTTCTTCGAGGAGCTGGGGCTGCGCAAGCCTGATCATTTCCTGGAGGCGGCGGGCGGCACGGCGGCCGAGACGATCGGGCGGGTGATCATCGCCGCCGATGGGGTGTTGGCGGCCGAGCGGCCCGACGCCCTGCTGGTGCTAGGCGACACCAACAGCTGTCTGGCCGTCATCCCCGCCAAGCGCCGGCGGGTCCCGATCTTCCACATGGAGGCCGGCAACCGTTGCTTTGACCAGCGCGTCCCCGAGGAGATCAACCGCCGCATCGTCGATCACACCTCGGACATCAACATGCCCTATTCGGCGATCGCCCGCGAATACCTGCTGGCCGAGGGGTTTCCGGCCGACCGGATCGTCAAGACCGGCAGCCCGATGCTCGAGGTGCTGGCGCACTACCGCGAAGGCATCGACGGCTCGGACGTGCTGGCGCGGCTGGGGCTGACTGCAGGCGGCTACTTCCTGGTCAGTTGCCACCGGGAGGAGAACGTCGATTCCGATCGCCAGATCACCCGCCTCGCCGAGACGCTGCGGGCCATCGCCGAACGCTATGACGCGCCGATCATCGTCAGCACCCATCCCCGCACCCGCAAGCGCATCGAGGCCCTGGGACTGTCGTTCGACGCGCGGGTGCGGCTGCTGAAGCCGTTCGGCTTCCTCGACTACAACGCCTTGCAGCGTCACGCCCGGGCTGTGCTGTCGGACAGCGGCACGATCAGCGAGGAGTCGTCGATCCTGGGCTTTGCGGCCCTGAACCTGCGCGAGGCTCACGAGCGTCCGGAAGCCATGGAGGAGGGCGCGGTGATGATGACGGGCCTGGGCCAGGAGCGGGTGATGCAGGCCCTGGCGATCCTGGAGGAGCGCGACGACGCGGGCGCCGCCGTGGTGCGCCTGCCGGCCGACTACGCCTGTTCCAACGTCTCGGAAAAGGTCGTCCGGACGATCCTCAGCTATACCGACTATGTCCGCCGCACGGTTTGGAAGGCGTTCTGAAGATCCGGCCGACGAGGGCGACGCCATGCGCTTGCTGATGGTCTGCATGCAGTACCCTATCGGCGTGGGCCAGTCGTACATGACCACCGAACTGGCGGACGGCCTGGTCGCGGCGGGCCATGAGGTGGAGGTCCTGCACCTCGACTGGAGCGCGCCTGTGGGCGGTCCGACGGAGATCTTCACGACGGCTGGCGGCGTGCGGGTGGTGCGCTGTCCGCCGGGCGGGGTCGAAGGGCTGGGGGGTCGGGCCGGCGAGGTCGGCAAGTTCGTGTTCAGCGGTTTTCGCGCCGCCCGCGCCGCCCGGACCCATCTGGACCTGGCGTCTTTCGACGTCCTGATCGCCTGGATGCCCGCCATCGCCATCGCCCCGCTGGTCGGGTTGGCGAAGCGCGCGGGGATCCGTCGGCGGCTGCTGTTCATCTGGGACTTCTTCCCTGACCATCATCGCGAGATCGGCCGGATTCCCGGCGGCTGGCCGTACCGGATCGCGCGGGCCTGGGAGCAGCGCCTGCTGGCGCGGTTCACGGCGATCGTCTGCACCCTGCCGGGCAATGCCGACTATCTGCGCCGGAACTATCGGCTGTCGCCCGAGCAGCGGGTGTTGGTGACGCCGATCTGGTCCAACACCATGCCGCTGCCGCCGGTCGACCGCGCCAGTCTTCGCCGCCGCCACGGCCTGCCGGAAGATCGGCCGATCGCGGTGTTCGGAGGCCAGCTGGTCGAGGGGCGGGGATTCGAGCAGATGCTGGACGCAGCCCGGGTCATGGATGGGGCCGGATCGCCGCTGGTGTTCCTGTTCGTCGGCGACGGCCGACTGGCGCCGATGATCCAGGCCCAGGCGGCGGCGCGAGCCAATATCGCCTATCGGCCGTCTTTGTCTCGCGAGGCCTATCTGGACCTGCTGGGCGCTTGCGACGTAGGCATGGCGGTGACGGTGCCGGGCGTCACCTCGTTCAGCATTCCCACCAAGACCATCGACTATCTTCGGGCCGGCCTGCCGGTCGTGGCCGCGGTCGAGGCCGGCAGCGACTTCGTCGCCATCCTGGAGCGATATGGGGTAGGCCGCGCGGTGGGGTTCGGCGACCCCGCCGGCTTCGGCCAGGCGGCCGAACGCCTGGCGACCGATCCCGCCATCCGGGCCGAGGTCCGGCGCGCCGCGCCGATCTGCCTGGACGAGGTGTTCGACGTCAGGCATGCGCTGGCGACCGTGCTGGAGGCCGCTAGGGCCTAGGTCGAACCGGTCGGGCGGCTAGGACGAAGGCCAGGCTGGCGACGCCGGCCGCGATCGCCTGGGCGCTGACATAGGCAAGTTGCGGCGCCCCGGTCTTGCCGGCGGCGATCAGGCCGGCGGCCAGGACCGCCATCGCGCCCATGACTGTGATCTCGATGGCGGCGTAGCGCCCCGGACGCCCCTGGGCGAAGGCGGCGTACATGGCCAGGCAGGTCCAGACCCGCAGCAGATCGCCCACCATATAGGCCTGAATGACGGGCGCGGCCGGCAGGAACGCCTCGGAAAGGAACAGCCGCACCAGCGGTTCCGAGGCCAGCGAAAACACGATCAGCGCCGCGGCCATGACCGCCGCACCGAGGGCCCAGAAGCGGATGACCATCCTGCGCCGGCCTTTCAGGTCCGACGTGGCCGCGAACCTCGGCACGAAGGCCTGGAGCATGACCAGGCCCAGCAGCTGGGTCGACATGTCGGAAATACGATTGGCCGCCATCCAATAGCCGAGCTCGGTCAGGCCAAAGGCGTCGCGATAGAAGGCCCGCAGGCCAAACAGCGCCGCGGCGCTGAAGCCCGTGGTCGCCAGCAGGGCCGCGGCGTAGCGCATCAGGGGCGCAACGCCAGCTCGGGCGGCGCACGGCGCAACGGTCGGGATCCGCAGGCGCGTAGCGAACCCGAACGCGGCCGCCATGGTCAACAGGCCGCCGCCGGCGAAGGCCAGCGCCGCCAGGATCGGCGCGCCTTGGACGATCAGGCTGGCCGCCGCCGCTGTTCCGCCCAGCAGACCCAGGGCCTGGGCCGAGAGGCTCTCGATCGTCCGGCCTCGGCCCGACAGCAGGCCGCACCAGATCTGGCCCGGTCCGGCGGACAGGCTCAGGGCCGCGACGCCGATGATCGCCAGGCCATGATCCGGCGCGCCGGTCAGGAGGCGGGAGAACGGGCCGGCGGCCAGGACGGTCGCCAGCGCCAGGATCGCCGCGCTCGCCCCCCAGATCAGGAAGGCCGCGCCCTGGGTGCGGGCCAGGGCCTTGGAACCTCCGTCGGCGGCGGCCTGCCGGATCAGTCCGCCCTGCGCGCCGCCGATGGCCAGGGTGTTCAGCAGGGCGGCCAGCAGCAGCAGCTGGAAGAAGACCGTGAAACCGGCCGCCGGCAGGAAGTGGGCCGAAACCTTCAGCAGCAGCAGGCCCGCGGCGACCCGCACGCCGAAGAAGGCGGCGATGAAGGTCAAGCGCCGCATCAGCGGACCGGTCCGCGCCTCGGGACCGCCCGGGCGAACAGCGCGCGGGCGCGGCGGTGCCGGAGCCAGATCACGATCCACACCGCCAGGACGAGGTAGCCGTCATAGCTGGCCAGGACCTGGTTGTTGGCGGGCAGGTAGACCATCATGGTGGTGGCCAGGCAGAACAGCACCGCCGCTGGATCGCTCATGCCCGCGGCCGCCTCTCGCCACCAGAGCCCCCAGAGCCAGGCGACCAGGGCCAGCACCAAGACCGCGCCCGGAAAGCCGACGTCGTTGGCGATCCAGGTCATCAGGGTCGACCAGTAGTACTCCTCCGACCAGCGATCCGCGCCGTTGCGGTAGGTGAAGGTGCGGAGATGGGGGGAGGGGTCGCCCGTCGCCGCCTCGTACACCGACAGCGCCGCGGGGGAATGGCCGACCCCGAAGGCGGAGTCGAACGGCTTCTCCAACGCCAGGTTCAGGCCGTAATAGCCCGAGCAGGTCGACAGGATGAACAGGGTCGTCCCGAAGCGCTGGGGCAGGGGCATCCAGGCGATCCAGGGGTTCTGCAGGTCGGCGCAGATACGGCTGTTGTTGGCGCAGACCACCGTGCGGTTCACATAGCCGCCCAGGCGCTGATCCTTGCGCTCGATGAACAGCCCCTGGGCGAACGTGGCGAACACCAGGCCGACGAGCGCCCAGACCCAGTAGCGGCGCACCAGCTGGAAACCCCGGTGGCCGAGCGCCCGGCTGCGGCCGAAGGCGACGAAGGCGGCGGCCGCGCCGACGATCAGCAGATCGGCGATCTCCTTGTCCGTCCCGCGCATGATCGAGAAGACGATCGACGCCAGGACAGTGACCGCGACCGCCGTCCGTCCGGCCCAGCCGATCGTCGTCCAGCGGATCACGCCGAGCGGCAGCACCACATAGGTCAGCGGCGCGCTAAAGGCGCGCAGGGCGACCACGACGTTGCGCTGACCGGTGGTGGCCAGAAGTTGGGTCTGCAGGCGGCGGTAGGCGCCGCCCTGGTCGCGCAGGGCGTCCAGCGCCTCCCAGGGTGGACGGCCGGTATAGGCGAAACTGGTCGGGATCAGCAGCAGGGCCGCGGCGATCGCGCCGAGCACCAGCAAGGCGGGCAACAAGCGCAGGGGCGCGACGACGCGGGTGTCGCCCGAGGATCCGATCCAGGCGCCGCCGCCCACCACCGTCAGGCACAGCGCCACGTAGCCGATCAGCCGCGCCCAGTCGCCGAGGTGGTAGATCGGCCAGTTGATCGGCCAGGCCAGGAACAGGACGAACGTGGCGACGACATAGCCGAACACCAGGAGAAGCGGCAGGCGGAGGACCGCCGCCCCGGGGGTGACGACCGCGATCGTGCGAACGGCCGGCGCGGCGGAGGGAACGACGACGGAGGTTTCGGTCACGGCGAGGGCGGCTCTTCAGGTCGCGGGTCTTTGCTCCGCGTAGGTACCGTCCAGCAGCCGAAGGGTTCGATCCATGCCCTGGGCGAACGAAAGAAACTGGTCGTAGAAGCGCCGGCCCTCGCGGCCCATGGCCTCGCGGCGGTCACGCGGCGTGTCGGCCATCGCGCTGATTGCGTCGGCCAGGGCCTGGGCGTCGCCCGGCGGGGCGACCATCGCCGCGCCCGAACGCCGCAGAAGATCGGCCGTCTCGCCCGCGACCCCGGCCACCACCGGCCGTCCCAGGGAAAGATAGAACTGGGTCTTGGATGGCACGGTGATCGCGAACAGCGGCGCGTCGGCCAGGTGCAACAGCAGGGCGTCGGCGCGCCGGAAAATCTCGACGATCTCCCGCTGCGGCCGGCGCGGCTCGAACCGCAGGATGGTGACGCCCGCCGCCTGGGCGCGCGTGCGCAGCGAGGCCGCCTCCACGCCGTCGCCCTGGAGCACGATCTCGATGTCCGACCGCTGACGCTGGAGGAGGGCGGCGGCGTCGACGACGGTCTCGAGCGCCTGGGCCCGCCCCAGATTGCCGCCGTAGACGAGCGTGAAGCGTGCGTGGGGCACGGGCGAGAGGTCGGAAGCCGCCGCGTCACTGAACTCGGCGTCGGACCAATTGTGGATCGTCGTCAGCTTGGCGGCCGGCACGCCGCGCGCGACCAGGGTCGTCCGCATGCCTTCGGACTGGACGACAATCGCGGCGGCCCGCCGATAGACGTGGTCGCACAGCCGGCGCAGCCCACGCACGAGCCCGCCCGTCCCGACCATGCCGGTGGCGGCGATGGTGTCGGGCCAGAGGTCCTGGACGTCCAGCACGAACGGCAGGCGGCGGATGCGCCCGGCCAGGGCCGCGGCCAAGCCCACTGTGATCGGCGGATGGTAGACATAGGCCAGGTCGTAGCGCTCGCGGCGGACCAGGCCATAGGCCAGGGCGGCGGCGAAGAACGACAGGAAGTTCAAGGCGCGGCGGACGGCCGAGGCGTCGTGGCTCGGATAGAGCGGCAGCCGGATCACCCGCACGCCGGCGATCGTCTCGCGCTGGATCCAGCGCAGGCGATAGCCCGGATAGAGCCGGCCCGTCGGGTAGTTGGGAAGGCCGGTGACCACGGTCACCTGATGGCCGGCCGCCTCCAGCGCGCGCACGAAGGCCAGGCCCTTGACGATGTTCGGCTCGGGCTCGAACCACTGCGTCAGGTACATGATGCGCATCGATGGACCCTGGCCGCGCGGCTGCATTGAACCGTGACTAGGCCAAAGCGCACCTACGCACAATCGGCGGGCGCAGCTCGCGGCGACCGGCGGCGAGGCGCGTGGTTCATGTGTTCTAAAGGCGGTCTGCTGGTCCCGTTCTTCGACTGGAAGGCCCTGTACGCCGAGCGCGCCGACACCTTTGGCGCCATCCTGCACGAGACCGCCGCGTCGGGGGGGTTCATCCTCCAGGAGGCCGTCCATGCCTTTGAGGCGGCGCTGGCCGACTATCTCGGCGTTCGCAATGTCGTCGGGATCTCCGACTGCACCCACGCCATGCTGTTGGGCCTGCGGGCCGCCGGCCTCGAGCCCGGCGCCGAGGTGATCATGCCCTCGCACGGCTTCATCGCCGCCGCCCAGGCGATCCACCACGCCGGCGGGCGGCCGGTGCCGGTCGAACTGTCGGACGGCGACTGGCTGATCGACCCCCAGGCGGTGCGTGCGGCGATCACGCCCCGCACCCGCGCCATCCTCGCGGTGCACGTCAACGGACGAGTCTGCGCCATGGACGCGTTGATGGAGATCGCCGCCGAACATGGCCTGGCCGTCTACGAGGACGCCGCCCAGGCGCTCGGCGCGCGCCTGAACGGCCGCGTCGCCGGCGGCTTCGGCGCCTGGGGGGCGTTCAGCTTCTATCCATCCAAGACCCTCGGCTGCTTTGGCGACGCCGGAGCCCTGGTCACCAACGATGACGACCTGGCCGAACGGGTACGCGCCATGCGCAACCACGGCGCCGGCCCGGACAAGGTCATTTCCAGGGATTGCGACCTTTGGGGCGTCAATGCTCGCCTCGACAACCTGCACGCCGCCATCCTCGTCTACAAGCTGACCTATTACGACGAGGCCATCGCCCGCCGCCGCGAGATCGCCGCGCGTTATCATGAGGCCCTTTCCCCGATCGCCGCGCTCGACCTGCCGCCGGGCCCGCAGGCCGCCGACCGCTTCGACATCTTCCAGAACTACGAGATCTGCTGCGACGCGCGGGACGCGCTGCGCGGCCATCTGGCGGCATTGGGCGTGGGCACGATCGTCCAGTGGGGCGGCGTGGGCGTCCACCAGTTCCGGGGCCTGGGCTTCGACCAGCACCTGCCGCAAACCGACAGGTTCTTCGCCCGCTCGCTGCTGCTGCCGATGAACCACTTGCTGAGCGACGCCCAGGTCGCGGCGGTGATCGACGGCGTCAGGGCGTTCTTCGCATGAACGCCCTGACCGGCATCCGGCTCGATACCGAGGCGCTGGCCCTGCGGCTGCGCCGCCACGTGGTGCGGATGTGCGCCTCAGGCAGGAGCGCCCATGTCGGCTCCGGCCTGTCGATGGCCGACATTATCGCGGTGCTCTATGGCGAGGTGCTGCGCGTGCGGCCAGACGAGCCGTCCTGGCCAGGGCGAGACCGCTTCATCCTGTCCAAGGGCCACGCCGGCGCCTGCGTCTACGCGGCCCTGGCCGAACGCGGATTCTTTCCGGTCGAGATGCTGGCGGACCACTATCAGAACGGTTCGGTGCTGTCGGGCCACGTCAACCACAAGGGCGTGGTGGGGGTCGAGCTTTCCACCGGGTCGCTGGGTCACGGCCTCGGCGTCGGCGTCGGCATGGCGATGCAACTTCGCCGGTTGGGCGGAGCCCAGCGCGTCTATGTGGTGCTCAGCGACGGCGAGTGCGACGAGGGCTCGAACTGGGAGGCGATCCTGTTCGCCGCCCATCACCGCCTGTCGAACCTGTGCGCCGTGATCGACTACAACAAGCTGCAGGCGGTCGGGACGACCGAGGCGACCGTGGCCCTTGAGCCCTTTGCCGACAAGTGGCGGGCCTTCGGCTGGGACGTCGTCGAGATCGACGGCCACGACCATGCGGCCTTGGAGGCGGCCTTGGCCGGAACGGGGCAGGGCGTGCGACCCCGCTGCGTCATCGCCCACACGGTCAAGGGCAAGGGGGTCTCGTTCATGGAGAACCAGATCCTCTGGCACTATCGCAGCCCGGCGGGGCAGGAACTGGCCGCCGCCATGGCCGAACTGGGCGCGGGTCATGCGTGACAGCTTCATCCGGGCGTTGACGGAGTTGGCGGCCGAAGACCCGCGGCTCATGCTGCTGACGGGCGATCTTGGCTTCGCGGTGCTGGACGACTTCACGGCGCGGTTTCCGGACCAGCACGTCAATGCCGGGATCGCCGAGCAGAACATGACCGCCGTCGCCTGCGGCATGGCCCTGGCCGGGGCCCGCGCCTATACCTATTCGATCGGCAACTTCCCGACGCTGCGGTGCCTGGAGCAACTGCGCAACGACGTCTGCTACCATCGCGCCGACGTGATCGCGGTCGCCGTCGGCGGCGGCTTCTCCTACGGCCAGCTGGGCATGTCGCATTTCGCCACCGAGGACCTGGCGATTCTGCGCGCCTTGCCGGAGATGACGGTGGTCGCGCCGTCCGATCCCTGGCAGGCCTACGCCCTGACGCGCCAGTTGCACGCGCGCGGCGGTCCCGGCTACCTGCGCCTCGACAAGGGCCAGGCGGGACTGCCGGAGGCTGAGGTCGAGCTGGGCAAGGTCCGGACCGTGCGCGACGGCGGGGACGCGGTGATCTTCTCGACCGGCGGCATTCTCGGCGAGGCGCTGGCGGCGGCCGACCTGCTGGCGGGGGAGGGGATCTTCGTACGGGTGGTGGACGTCCACACGCTCAAGCCCTTCGACGCCGAAGGGGTTCTGGCCGCGGCGCAGGACTGTTCGTACGTCCTGACGCTGGAGGAGCACACGGTGATCGGCGGGCTGGGCGGGGCGGTTGCGGAAGCCTGTCTCGAAGGCGGCGTTGCGCTCCGGGGTTTCGTGCGCGTGGGCCTGGAGGATCTTTATCCCAGCGAGGTCGGCGACCAGGGCCACCTGCGCGCCCACTACCAGCTCGACCGGCTGGCGGTCGCACGACGTCTCGGCGCGATGCTGCGGAAGGGCGAGTCGCCGCGGCCGATCGTCCGGCGGCAAGAAATTCGACCGGAACGTTGAACCGGTCCGCGTCGGGGAGGGACTGACCACGCGGAGCGTACTGACGCTTCATCGGCCTGACGCCGTGCGTCGTGTCGGTCCTCGCAACAATGGGAGCTTGCTGATGCGTTTGACCCACCTCCTGGCCGCCGCGGCGGTCTTATCGATGGCGGCGCTTCCCGCGCTCGCCGATCCGGCGAAGTCGCCGGCGAGCAAGCTGTCGCTGGCCGGCGATGCCCCCTCGGCCGGGGCCAAGAGCGGCCTGAAGCGGACCTCGGTCGTGGCGGGCGTCGCGGTCGCGGCGGTCGTCGTCGGCGCGCTGGCGCTCAGCAAGCATGACAGCAAGGCGGCGAGCTCCTAACCGCCGCTTCGGAGCAACTCGGGCGGCGGCGCCTTGTCGCCGCCCGCACGCCGCCATGGGGAATCGTTTGAGCCGTTTTTCGCGATGGCGGGGCTACGGCGCGGGCTACCGCCTGCTGGTCATGGCCCTGCTCGGAACCGCCCTGGCCCTGGCCGGCGGCGCATCGCGGCCCGACGAGGACCAGCAGCCGCTGGTCCGCTGCGCGGCCATCCTCGCCATCGCCGCCACCCTGTGGCCGCTGGAGTTCGACGCCCTGCGCCGGCGATGGCGGACGGCGGCGGCGGTCGGCGCAGTCTATCTGCTGATGCTGCTGCAACTCGTCCCGTTGCCGCCCGCGCTCTGGGCCGCCTTGCCCGGCCATGCCGTCTATGCGCAGATCGCCCAGGCGGCCGGCGTCGTCGTCTGGCGTCCGCTCAGCCTGACGCCCGACCTCACCCTGAACGCCCTGGGCGCCCTGTTGCCGGCCACCGCGGCGGCCCTGACGGCGCTTCATCTCGATTTTCGCGGACGTGTCCGCCTGGCCCAGGCCGTGGTGATCGTCGCCTGCCTGAGCGGACTATTGGGCCTGGCCCAGTTGGCCGTGGGGGGCGGCTGGCGGCTCTATCGCGAGACCAGTGCGGACTCCGCCGTCGGCCTGTTCGCCAACCGAAACCACCAGGCGGCGCTGATGGCCTGCGCCTTGCCGCTGACCGGAGCGATCGCCGGGCTGCGCCTGCGGGAGCGCGGCGACCACCGGCTGATCCCGATCCTCGGCGCGGCGGTGGCCGCCTTCCTGACCTTGGCGCTGATCTCGACCGGCTCGCGCATGGGCCTGGCGCTGGGCGTCGTCGGCCTCGCGGGCGGAGCCTGGGCCTACCGGCTGTGCGGCCAGCGCCTTTGGCCGCTCGCTCCGATCGCGCGCTGGGCGACCGCGGGCGGCGCGATCGTCCTGCTGGCGGTGATCGGCCTGGCCGCGGCCCGCGGCGGGGCGGTCGAGCGGTTGTCGGTGCAGGAGATCGTTTCGGAAACCCGCGTGGCGATGATCCGGCCGCTGCTGGACACGACCAAGGCCTTCCTGCCGCTCGGCGCGGGCTTCGGCGCCTTCGACAGCGTCTATCGCCGGTTCGAGCCGAACGCACTGCTGTCGACCATCTACATGAACCAGGCCCATGACGAGCCCCTGCAGCTGGCCATCGAGGGCGGGGTCGCGGCCTTGGCGCTGCTGGCTCTGTTCCTGATCTGGTGGGCGCGGACGACGTGGCGGGCCGCTCGGTCCGCGCCCAGCGGGCGTCGGCGGGCCATGGCGGCGGCGGCGACGACCGTCACCGCGATCCTGATGGCGTCGAGCCTTGTGGACTATCCGCTGCGTACGCCGCTGCTGGGCGCCCTGTTCGCCGTAGCCTGCGTGGAGCTGGCGCTGAGCGCCGAGAAACGCTCCGCCAGCGAGGAGCCGGCATGACGCCCGCCGCGCCCCGTCTGCGCGAGCGCCTGTCGCCGGGGTGGCTGCATCGGGCCTTCCTGGCGCGGCGCGGCGCGATCCAGGCGCCGCTGGGCGGCGATTGGCGGCGCGAACTGGCGACCTTGCGCGAAACGCGCCGCCGGACGGCGCTGCTGATGAACGACGCGGCCGCCCTGCAGATCCAGATCTGCGCCAAGGCCGCCCGCACCCGCGACGGCGTCATGGCCGAGGCCGGGGTGTTCATGGGCGGAAGCGCCAGGCTGATCTGCGCGGCGAAGGGGGAGGTTCCGCTTCACCTTTTCGACGTCTTCGACACCCTGCAGGCGGACGGCGCCTCCGCCGCAATCGGCGCAGCCGAGGTCCAGGCCAATTTCGGCGCGGTGCATGGCAAGCAGGAGCAGGTCGAGCAGCTGCTGGCGGCCTATCCGGCCGTCCAGCTGTATCCGGGCGTGTTTCCGGACTCCGCCGCAGGGCTGGAGGCGCTGCGGTTCTCGTTCGTGCATCTGGACCTGGATCTGCCGGGCGCCACCCGCGAAGGACTGGCGTTCTTCCATCCACGCCTGACGCCGGGCGCGATCCTGATCGGCGATGATTATGACGATCCGGGCGTGCGGGCGGT
>Ga0136846_1230017_pt1 | contig 25038 bp, 23 predicted proteins | sample HopSoiMetagenom2_FD_96841 | JGI IMG/M metagenome (GOLD analysis project Ga0136846, IMG submission 96841) | Grasslands soil microbial communities from Hopland, California, USA - 2 Assembly 2016 (version 4) | ecosystem: Environmental > Terrestrial > Soil > Grasslands | place: USA: Hopland... | reverse complement strand
GGCAATGCCTCGCGCGCGGCGATCAACCTCTGGCGCTCGCGCTTGCGCCAGTCCTTCAGGGCCGTCGGCTCTTGCTGCATGGGATTTCAGTTTCATGATTTTTAAGCTGTTCCGCAATCTTCTGCTCGCGCTGGCGCTGAGCTCGCCGCTCGCCGCCGCGGCCGCCTCGCGCACCGCCGCGTCTGCCGACGAGGCGGTGCTGACGGCTTATGACGCGTATCGCGCCGGCGACGCGCTCAAGTTCGCCCGGGTGGCCAAGAAGCTCGACGGCCATCTCCTCGAGCCCTGGATCGACTATTGGCGCATCGCGATGCGGCTGGAGGACACGCCGCTCGCCGATGTCCACGCCTTCTTCGACGAGCACGCCAACACCTATGTCGCCGAGTTGCTGCGCGGCGACTGGCTGAAGGTGCTGGGCAAGCGCGGCGACTGGAAGGAGTTCGAGCGCGAGCTGCCGCTCTACCCGCGCGAAGACGACGAGATCCGCTGCTACGCCACGCTGATGGGCGTCGATCGCGGCGAGGACTTCAGCATGAAGGAAGCCGACTGGTTCTGGCTCGAGCCCGCCGAGCTGCCGGAAGGCTGCTCGCGCCTCGTCGATCGCCTGCTCGACGATGGCAACATCACGGTATCGGACGTCTGGCGCCGCGTGCGCGAGCTCTTTGCGCGCGGACAGATCACCGCCGCCAAAACCACCCTCGGCTATCTCGCCAAGGAAGATTCGCCCGACGAGCGGATGCTTGCCGATGCGGCACGCCAGCCGAAGCGTGTGCTCACCCGACTGCCGAAGAGCCTCGATAAGCGCCCGATGCGCGAGGTCGTGATCCTGGCGGCGATCCGCTATGCGCGCAACGAGCCCGAAGCGATGGCCTCGATCCTCGAGGAGCACCTCGCTGGGCTCCTGCCGGAGAGCGAGGTCAAATACTTGTGGGGCCGCGTCGCGTACGAAGCGGCGCGGCAACATCATCCCGACGCGCTCAAGTGGTACGCCAGCGCGAACGCGAAGTCGCTCGATGAGGATCAGCTGGCGTGGAAGGTGCGCGCGGCGCTGCGCGCCGGCCGCTGGCAGATCGTGCGCGACACCATCGATCTCATGCCGGTGAGCAGCCGGCACGATTCCAATTGGACCTACTGGTACGGGCGCTCGCTCGCGGCGCTCGGCGAAGAGACGGGTAGCCGCGCCTACTATCTGCGCATCGCCGGCCAGACCGATTTCTACGGCCTGCTCGCCTCCGAAGAGCTCGGCTACGTCTCCACGGTGCCGGAGAGCGTGTACGTCCCGACCGAAGCCGAAGTCGAGGCGGCGGGCAAGACACGCGGCCTCGCGCGCTCGCTGGAGATGATTCGCCTCGGCATGCGCACCGAGGGCGTCAAGGAATGGCTCTTCAGCGTGCGCTACTTCGACGATGCGCAGCTTCTCGCGGCGGCGGAGTTCGCGCGGCGCGAGGGCATCTGGGATCGCTCGATCTCCGCCGCCGACCGCACGGTGCGCCAGCACAACTTCGCCTTGCGCTATCCGTTGCCGTACCGCGAGCTTTTCAGCGAGTACGCGAAAACCTACGACCTCGACGAGGCCTGGATTCTCGGCCTCGTGCGCCAGGAGAGCCGCTTCATCACCGATGCCCGCTCCGGCGCCGGCGCGGCAGGACTCATGCAGGTCATGCCGCGCACCGCGCGGTTCGTCGCGCACCGCATCGGTATCCGCCGCTACGACACCCGCTCCGTGACCGAAGCGAAGACCAACATCACGCTCGGTGCCGGCTACATGCGCATCGTGCTCGACCAGCTAGGCAGCCCGGTGCTCGCCTCGGCCGCCTACAACGCGGGTCCGAGTCGCGCGCGGCGCTGGCGCGATGAGAGCCGCACGCTGGAGGGCGCCGTGTACGCCGAGACGATCCCCTTCACGGAGACGCGCGACTACGTGAAGAAGGTCATGGCCAACGCCGTGTTCTACTCGGCGCTGATCCATAAGCAGGTGACGCCGCTGAAAGCGCGCCTGGGCACCATCGCGCCGCGCGGCAATGCCGAGCCGGTGGAAGAAGAGCTGGAATAAGTGAAGCTGGACAAGATCCTGGTCCTCGGCGGCTCCGGCTTCATCGGCCGGCACGTCGTCGCCTCTCTCGTGCGCCGCGGCATCAAGGTCACCGTCCCTTCGCGCCGCCGCGAGCGCGCGAAGCACCTGATCCTCCTGCCGACGGTCGACGTGGTCGAGACGGAGCTGCTGGCGAGCGGCGCGCTGGAGCGCCTCGTTCGGGGCCACGATGCAGTGATCAACCTCGTCGGCGTGCTGCACGGCCCGGATTTCGATACGCCGCACGTCAAGCTGCCGCTGGCGCTGATCGACGCCTGTCGCGCCACGGGCGTGAAGCGCCTGGTGCACATGAGCGCGCTCGGTGCCTCGCCCGACGGTCCTTCCGCCTACCAACGCTCCAAGGGCGAGGGCGAGCAAGCGGTGATGCGGGCGAAGGATCTCGAGGTCACCGTGTTCCGGCCTTCGGTGGTATTCGGCCCGGAGGACCATTTGCTCAATACTTTCGCCTGCCTCGCGCGTTTCTCGCCGCTGTTGATGGTCCCGTCGCCCGACGCGCGCTTCCAGCCGGTGTACGTCGGCGATGTGGCGGAGGCGATCGTCACCTCGCTCGGCGATGTCGGCGCGCACGGGCGCAGCTACGAGCTCGCCGGACCACGCGAGTACACGTTGAAGGACCTCATGCGACTGGCGTGCGAATGGACCGGGCGCCGGCGTCTGGTCCTCGGCATGCCCGAGACGATGTCGTACGTGTCGGCCTGGTTCCTCGAAAAGATGCCCATGCAGCTCATGAGCGTCGACAACGTGCGCTCGATGAAGGTGCCGAATACCACGCAGGCGCGCTTCCCATTCGGCATCCAGCCGCAAGCGCTCGAAGCCGTGGCCCCGACTTACCTGGCACCGTCGGGCCCGCGCGAGCGCTATCCGCAGCTTCGCTGGCGCGCGCGACGCTAGATGCAGCGGCTCCTCGCAGGGCCGCTGCGTGTCATCAACGTCGGCCTGTCCGGTTTCGCGCGCGACCTCGCCGTGAACGCGGTTCCAGTCGTGCAGGTCGACTGGCGGCCGCCGCCGCGGCTGCAGGGCGTGCTTACCCAGCTGGAAAGCCGCGCCCAGGCGATCGACGAGGCGAACGCCGAAGTCCTGCGTCGCATGCTCGCCGCCGACCCGGTCCTCGTCGGCGTGCGACGCGCGGGCGAGCTGATCGCCGAGCTGGATGCCGAGCGGCTGATCCTCCACGCCGGGCCGCCGCTCGCCTGGGATCGCATGTGCGGCCCGCTGCGCGGCGCCATCTGCGGCGCGATCGTGTTCGAGGGCTGGGCGCGCGACCTCGGTGGCGCGGAAAAGCTGGTGGAATCCGGCGGCGTGCGTTTCGCGCCGAACCATCACTTCGGCGCTGTGGGGCCGATGACCGGCATCACCACGCGAAGCCAGGCGCTGATGGTGGTGGAGAACCGGGCGTTCGGAAACCGGGCGCTTTGCACGATCAACGAAGGACTCGGCAAGGTGATGCGCTTCGGCGGCAACGACGCCGAGGTGCTGGCCCGGCTCGCCTGGCTTCGCGATGAGCTCGGTCCACTTTTGAACCAGTCTTTGCGGGCGAGTGGCGGCATCGCGCTTTCCCCCGTCATCGCCCGCGGCTTGACCATGGGCGATGAGATGCACCAACGCAACGTTGCCTGCAGCTCGCTGCTCCTGCGCACCCTGGCGCCGCACATCGCCGCGGCGGGAAACAGCGCCTCCGCGGCGCGCGCGCTCGCCTTTATCGGCGGCAACGACCAGTTCTTCCTCAACGTCGGCATGGCGATGGGAAAGAGCATTACCGACCCGGCGAGCGGCGTTGCGCATTCGACCATCGTCACCGTGATGTGCCGCAACGGCACGGATTTCGGCATCCGCGTCTCGGCACTCGGCGAGCGCTGGTTCACGGCGCCGGTCGAGATGCCGCAGGGCCTTTTCTTTCCGGGGTACAGCGCCGCCGATGCGAATCCCGACATCGGCGATTCGGCGATCGTCGAGGCGATCGGCCTCGGCGCCTTTGCGATGGCCGCCGCGCCCGCCGTCGCCGGTTTCGTCGGCGCGGGCGGCTTCGAGGGCGCATTGGGCTACACGCGCGCCATGGCGGAGATCAGCGCCACGCGCAACGCGAAGTGGCAGATCCCGGCGCTCGAGTTTGCCGGCACGCCGACCGGCATCGACATCCGCCGCGTGGTGGAGACCGGTACCGCGCCGGCTATCAATACCGGCATCGCGCACAAGCGCGCAGGCGTCGGCCAGGTCGGCGCCGGCATCGCGCGGGCGCCGCTGGCGTGCTTCGAGCAGGCGCTGAGCGCCTTTGCCGATGCTCGCTAACCGCATCGAGCGCGGCCGCTACCTCGACTCGGTAGCGCTGATGCGCATCTCGCGCCGGGTCATGGAGCTGGCCGGCGTCGAAGCCGCGTCGCTGATGATCGGTACGCCGTCCAACAAGGACCTCCTGCGCGAAGCGGGACTGCTGTCAGCGGACGGCGAGGACGCGGAGCCGAACGATCTCGTCATCGCGGTGCGCGCTTCGAATGTCGCGGCTGTGATGGACGCCGCCTTGGCCATGCTGGCCGAGAAGCCGGCGCAGGCTTCGAACGGTCTTCGCACCGCGAGCAGCGTGCGGCGCGCACTCGAGCTCGAGCCGCAAGCGAATCTTGCGCTCATCTCCGTGCCGGGCGCCTTTGCCGCCCAAGAGGCGCGCCAGGCGCTCGAGCGCGGCCTCAACGTGATGGTCTTTTCCGACAACGTCTCGATCGACGACGAGGTGGCGCTGAAGCGCCTGGCGAAGGATAAGCGCCTGCTGGTCATGGGCCCGGACTGCGGCACGGCGCTGATTGCCGGCGCGCCGCTCGCGTTTGCGAACGTCGTGCCGCGCGGCGAGATCGGCATCGTCTCGGCATCGGGAACGGGCCTGCAGGAAGTCTCGTGCCTCATCGCCCGCCTCGGCGGCGGCGTGTCGCATGGCATCGGCGTCGGCGGGCGGGATCTGGACGAGCGCGTCGGCGCGCTCGGCATGCTCTCCGCGATCGACCTGCTCGACGCCGACCATGCGACGAAGACGCTGGTGCTCATCTCCAAGCCGCCGTCACCGCGCGTGGCGAGCACGGTTCTCGAGCGCGTGCGTCAATCGAAGAAGCGCAGCGTGGTCTGCTTCCTCGGCTCGGAAGGATCCACGCTCACCCAAGCGGCCGAGCAAGCGATGGGCAAAGAGCTCGCCGCCGAGACGCCGTCGCTCGCGAGGGCGAAAGGACGAGTGAAGGGTTTGTACTGCGGTGGCACGCTGGCCGCCGAGGCGGAGCTCATGTTGGGGGATGCGGGGGAGTGCGTGGATCTCGGCGACGACCAGTACACGCGCGGCCGCCCCCACCCGATGATCGAGCCCGAGCTCAGGAACGAGCACATCCGCACCGCGCTCGCCGACCCGGCGATCGGCGTGCTGCTTTTCGATCTCGTGCTTGGCTTCGGCGCCCATGCCGATCCGGCGAGTGTTCTGATCGATGGATTGAAAGGCAGCCGCAAGCTCGCCATCGCCTCGGTTACCGGTACCGAAGGCGATCCGCAAGGTTTTTCGCGCCAGGCCGAGAAGCTGCGTGCAGCCGGCGTGCACGTCGCATCGTCCAACGCCCGTGCCGCAGCGCTGGCGAAGTCGAGCGTCAGTTCTTAGCCGGTACTGGCGTCGCGATGATCTTTGCGCTGCGCGCAATCTGCTCGACGCGCGCCTGGTGGCGCGGGAAGAAGCCGAGGCGCGGCGCGTTGTAGAGCAGGGCGAACAGCTCGCTGTTGTTGACGGCGGCGTAACCGACGCCGGTAAGCGGCAGGCTGTCCTCCTTGGTAACCATGGCGTACTCGAAGCGCACGCCCTTGCCGCCGCCAAAGACCGATGGCTCCACCTTCGTGACCTGGAACGTGGATCCGTCGCGCGTCAGCATGCCTTCGAACATGGAAACCAGCTCGTCGGACTGCATGTTGCTTCGAAAGGTGAAGCTCTTGAGGTTGCTGTTGCGAGTGTCGTGGATCACCTCGCCATCCTTGATGCCGGAGTAGATGCGAAGCTGGTCGACCGGCAGCCCCTCCATGGTCCAGATGTAGGCCGGACCCATGCCGGGCGCCGTAATCTGGTTCCACGGCCCCTCGATGTTGACCTGCAGGCGATCACCGATGGTGTTGTCGCCGGAGTCCACCTTCTTCGTCGCCACGGTGGTGCACGCAGCGAGGAGGACAACCAACAAAAGGCCTAGCAGAGTCTTCATACGGAGAGCTCCTGGATGTAGTTCTTGATCATCGGTGCATCGGCGGAGTCCGGGGCAAGCTGCAGGTAACGCTCGAAGCTTGCTCGAGCGTCGGCTGCGCGTTCGGTTGAACGATAGATGAGTCCAAGACCCCGGTGAGCCTCGGGCGGCTCGCCGCCGAGCGCGACCGCCGCCTGGAAATCCTTGACCGCTGAATCGAGGTCGCCGCTCCCGGCGCGCAGGCGGTAGACCTCGCCGCGGGCCCAGAGATAGTCGGCCTTGCCTTGGGTCCGCGTGCTCGCGCGGGTGAGAAAAGCGATGCTCTCCTCGTGCTGGCCGCGTTTCACTTCTTCCTGCAGCCACTGCCTTCGGTGCGGTGCGGTTTTTTGCTGCCAAGCGTCCTCGTTCGTCACGCCGCCCTTGAGGCTCGCGGCCAATTCCTTGAGCGTGTCCTCGCGCTCCTCGCTCGCCGGGTGCGTCGCAAAGAGGGGGTTGCGCGCGCTGCCGTTCGGCCGCGCGTTCACCTCGAGCATCAGGTTGCCCCAGACCTTGGCCGCCTCGCCCGCGTCGAATCCGGCCCGATTCATGAGCAGCGCGCCGATGCGGTCAGCGTCGCGCTCGTTGTCGCGCGAGTAGGCATACATGCCGGCCACCAAGCCCATGGCGCCGAGCAGGCCCACCACGCCGAACATGCCGGCGAACTGTCCGATGGCGCTGCTCGATTTCGCCGCGCGCAGGCGCTCAATGCTGTGGCGCTCGAGGTAGTGGCCGACCTCGTGGCCGAGCACGGCGGCGAGCTGCGCTTCGTTGTCGACGCGAAGCATGAGGCCGCTCCAGACCTGCATCATGCCGTTCGGCGCCATCGAGGCGTTGAAGTAGGGCGTGCGCACGAGGTAGACGCGGATGTCGGGACAATGCTCGCCGCCGAGCCGGCAGGCGATGTCCTGCACGTAAGGCTGCAGCTGCGGATCGCGCAGGTTGAACGGGCTGCGGCGCAGCTTGGTTTCCTCGCGATCCATCGCGGCCCAGATGCCGCCTTCGTCGCTCGCCGTGTCGGGGCGCACGAACCGCGCCGGTGCCTGCCACGGCTCCTGACCCGCCGCAAAGAGGGGCAGCGTCCCCAGGCTACAGCCGCACCCCGCGCGCAGGAAGCCGCGCCGGTTCACTTGACGACGGGAAACGCCTTGAAGAGCGATTCGACCGTTTCCTCCGCGTCCGCCTCATCCTTGATGTTGCCGCTCTCGCGCGACAGGCGGTTGAACCAGAGGATGCGTCCGGTGTCGAGCTCGACGAGCGACGCGTACGCGGTTTGACGGCCACCGCGAGGCACGGCGCGGCCCAGGCTGAGAACGGCGATCGCCACCATCGCCGCCTGCCGCTCCGCGCTGGCGTGCGAGTCGCGCACCCAGCTAAAGACGGCATAGTCGGCGCCGGTCGCTTTCTTCAGCGCTTGAGTGGAATCTCCAAGCGACCAGTCGAGCTTGCCGTCCTTCGTCGGCAGGTTGAGCGAGCCCGGCCCGAAGTGGTGCACGGCGATTGCGCGCGCGATGGCGGTATGCAGCGCGGAAATCTCGGCAAAATCGTCGGCGTCCTTCTCGGCTAGCTGCGTCATCGAGAGGCCGAGGGTCCCTTGCCTTCGAGTCACGATGGACTTGAAATTGCGCTGCCCGGCCTCGGTCCAGTCGGCGCGCGGCTCCGGCACGCCTCCCGCGCTGATGGAGTAAATCTCGATGTCCGCGGGCATCATTACGACCTTTGCGCCCTTGGGCAAGCCGCTGAATCCCGGGGCGAGGTTCGGCGTCTGGGACCAACTCGTGCGCGACGCACCCAGGACCGACACCACGACGGCGAACAACACCACTGCGGTTCGTCTATTCACGGACACCTCCCCGCCGAAATCATACGACTGCGGCCGACGGCCCGCATCCCACGATCAGGGGATGAAGTTCCGCTAGGTCAAACGGGCGACTGCCACTACGCCGGCCAAGCTGTCCCAGCCCGAGCAGTGCCCAACTTTGTCGAGCTCTGTGAGCGCCGCATCCCAGTCGGCGGCCGGGAGGCACAACGCTGCGATGCAGCGATGGAGCGCTTCATGGCCTTCGCCGCTAGCCGCCGCTTCGAGATGCGCCGCGCTGATGTCGCCGGTGCGCGCGAGGCGCGGCGTCAGCCAGCGCCACAGGCTCTGCGCCTGCGACTTGCGCCCGAACTGCTGCAGCGCAATCAGCACGCCGCCCAAGTAGTCGTCGCCAGAAGGGGTCAAGCCCGGCCCGAGGCCGATCAGGCCCTGTGCCTCGTCGTCGAGCGCGTTGCCGACCAGCCAGCGGTCGATTGCATCGAGGGCCGGCTGGGCATGGCCGGAGAGGACGTTGTGCACGTCGACGACCAGTCCGCCCAAGCCTTCGCGCGGCACCCGGCCGATTGCCGCCTGGCGCAGCGCACTCAGGGCCGGTGCAGCGGTGGAGGGGAGCGGCGCCGGCGCCCATGGGAGCGCATTGGCGAGGGCAAGCGAGATACGCTCGCCGATGGCGGGTGTTTGGAAATCGTCGACCAGCGCATTGAGCGGTCCACAGCCGAGCGCAGCGTCGCCCACGCAGACGTAGCGTGCGCCGAAGCGCAAGTAGCAGCTGCGTCGGAATACCGCCCGCACCTCGCCTTCCCCCTGTGCGGCTTCGAAGGCGACGCGCCCCGCGATCCTAATCCGCCACGACATGCGTGCCGCTTCTGCCATCGAGCGCAGCCTCGGCGTGCTCGAGATGGCCGATGATGGCGCGGCGGCCGCCCGCCGCGACGTGGCGGATCGCCGCTTCGACCTTCGGGCCCATGCTGCCTCGCGCGAAATGGCCCGCGCGTTGATGCGCCCTGAGCTCGGAAAGGGTGACGCGGTCGAGGTTGCGCTGGCGTGGAGTGTTGAAATCGATGGCGATGCGCTCGACCGCCGTGAGGAGGAGCAGGTCCTCGATGCCGAGCGCGCGCGCGAGCACGACCGAGGTCAGGTCCTTGTCGATCACCGCCTGCACGCCGGTCCATTCGCCTCTGCCGTCGCGCGTCACGGGTACGCCGCCGCCGCCGCCCGCGATGACCAGCATTCCCGCGTCGAGGAGGCAGCGGATGACGTCGGTGTTCAGCACCGAGCGCGGCTCGGGCGAGGCCACGCAATGGCGCCAGCCACGGCCGGCGTCCTCCATCATGCGCCAGCCCTTCTTCTCGAATTCGCGCGCCTCCGCTGCGGAGAAGAACGGCCCGATCGGCTTCGACGGATCGGCGAAGGCCGGATCGTCCGGATGCACCTCGACCTGCGTGACGACGCAGGCGACGTCGCGGTGCGCGCCGCTGCGGCGCATCTCGTTCTCCAGCGCCTGGATCAGCATGTAGCCGATACCGCCCTGGCTGTGCGCCACGCAGACATCGAGGCGCATCGGCGGCACGGCGTCGCGTGTGAGCATCATGCGCAAGAGAATCTTGCCGACCACCGGGCCGTTGCCATGCGTGATCAACAGCCGATCGGTCGCCTTGGCAAGCGGAAGCAGCACGCGCGCCGCGCGCTCGGCGACGCGCTCCTGCTCTTCCGTCGTGCCCTTGATGTTCTCCGGATGAACGGCATTGCCACCGACGGCGACTAGAAGGGACATCTAAGCCTCGAAGGCTTCCACGAACCGCAGCAGCGTGCGCGCGCCGGCGCCGGCATCGTCGACGCTGATCGCTTCGGCGGGATTGTGGCTGATGCCGCCTTTGCAACGCACGAAGAGCATCGCGATGTCGGCGATGCTTTTCAGCGCCATGCCGTCGTGGCCGGCGCCGGAGGGCAGGCGCCGCACCGGGAGGCCTTCCGCCTCCACCGCGCGCTCGAGCTGTAGCATGAGCCTGGGCGCGCACGGCGCCATGCCGAGCTCTTGCAGCACCTCGATTTCACAGCGTATGTTGCGCCGCCTGGCGATGGACTCAACTTCGCCGATCGACGCCCGCACGGCCTGTGCGCGAAGCTCGTCGCGAGGTGCGCGAAAGTCGATCGTGAAGTGCACCTCACCGGGAATCACGTTGATCGCACCCGGCTTCGCCTCGATGCGCCCGACGGTGCCGACGAGCTCGCCGTCGGTGCCCGCCACGCGCTCGACCGCCAGCACACCTTCCGCCGCGGCGGCGAGCGCATCGCGGCGCAAGTTCATCGGCACGGTGCCGGCGTGGCCGGCGAGCCCGTGCATCGCCACCTTAAGGCGTGAGAAGCCGTTGATGGCGGTGACGACGCCGACCGGCAGGCCCTCGGCTTCGAGCACCGGGCCTTGCTCTATATGAAGCTCGACGTACGCGAGCACATCGCGCTTGCGACGGGCGACGTTGGGCACGCCTGCTGGATTGAGGCCGAAGTCACTCAGCGCCTGCCGGATGCTGATGCCTTGCGCATCCTTCGCATCGAGTACCGCCGGATCGAGCACGCCGGCGATCGCCCGGCTGCCGAGCATGGTGGTGCCGAAACGAACCCCTTCCTCGTCGCCGAAGCCGACGACCTCGATCGCGAACGGCATCCTCCGGCCCAAGGCGGCCACGCATTCGATGGCGGTGACGACGCCAAGCATCCCGTCGTAGCGCCCCGCGTCGCGCACGGTGTCGAGGTGCGAGCCGATCATCAGGCACGGCAGCCCTTCGCGCTCGCCTTCATAGCGGCCGACCGCGTTGCCGATATCGTCCAGGCGTGCGCTCATGCCCGCCTCGCGCATCCAATCGAGTACGAGGTCGGCTGCCGCCCGATGCTGCGGCGAAAGAAATACGCGGGTAAGACCACCGGCGAGCTCGGAATGGCGCGCGAGCTCATCGCAGCGCTGCATGATGCGGGCCGGGGACAGCATGCGTCGATAATATAGGCACATGAAGCTCGTCATCGGCAACAAGAACTATTCGTCGTGGTCAATGCGCCCGTGGGTGCTGCTGCGCCAGGCGCAGATCCCGTTCGAAGAGGTCCAGCTCAAGTTTGGCGACCAGCAGGGCCGCCTGACCGTGCCCGGCGTCGAGAAATATTCGAAGGCGCGCAAGGTGCCGGTGCTCGTCATTGACGGCGAGTCGGTGTGGGATTCGCTCGCCATCGCGGAGACGGTGGCCGAGCGCTTTCCGGACCGGCAGCTCTGGCCGGCCGACGCCAAGGCGCGGGCCTATGGTCGCTCCATCTGCGCCGAGATGCATTCCGGTTTCCAGGCGCTGCGCGGCACGATGCCGATGAACATCCGCAGCCGCCATCCGGGCAAGGGCCTCACCGCGGAAACGCAACGCGACATCGATCGCATCGTCGCCATCTGGGCAGAGTGCCGCGAACGCTTCGGTCACGGCGGCCCTTTGCTCTTCGGCCGCTTCGGCGTTGCCGATGCGTACTACGCGCCGGTTGTGATGCGGTTCCTGACCTACGAGGTGAAACTGCCCGCCGCGGCGCAGGAGTACTGCGAGGCGGTGAAATCGCTTGCCGCCGTGCGTGAGTGGATGGAGGGCGCGCGCCGCGAGAGCGAGTTCGTCCCCGAAGACGAGCCTTACTCGAAGCAGTGAAGACCTACGTTGTCGGCGGCGCCGTGCGCGACGAGCTGCTCGGCCTGCCTGTGCAGGACCGCGACCACGTGGTGGTGGGCTCGACGCCGGAGGAGATGGAGCGCCTGGGCTACCGGCCGGTCGGCAAGGACTTCCCGGTGTTTCTGCATCCGCAGACGCATGAGGAATACGCGCTGGCGAGAACGGAGCGCAAGAGCGGGCGCGGCTACAAGGGATTCACCGTGCTTGCCTCGCCGGACGTAACCCTCGAGGAGGACCTCAAGCGCCGCGACCTCACCATCAACGCGATGGCCAAGGCCGACGACGGCACGATCGTCGACCCGTTCGGCGGTCGCAAGGACCTCGAGCGTCGCCTGTTGCGCCACGTGAGCGAAGCGTTCGTCGAAGACCCGGTGCGCATCCTGCGTACCGCCCGCTTCGCCGCTCGCTTCGGCTTCTCCATTGCGCCCGAGACGATGGCGCTCATGAAGCGCATGGTCGCCTCCGGCGAGGCGGACTATCTCGTGCCGGAGCGCGTCTGGCAGGAGTTCGCCAAGGGGTTGATGGAGGACGAGCCGGAGCGCATGTTCGATGTGCTGGAAGCAACGGGCCTGCAGCAGAAGCTGCTGCCGGAGCTGCGCGATCGGATCGGCATCGCCGGCTCCCTGCCGGTGCGCTTCGCGCGCCTCGCCTGGCCCCTCAAGGAATCCGAGGTGCAGGCGCTCTGCGAGCGGCTCAAGGTACCGGGCGAGGTTCGCGAGCTCGCGCTGCTCGCCTGCCGCCACCGCGTCGCGCTGCGCGGCGCCCGTCTTGCCACCCCCCAGGCGCTGCTCGAGCTGCTCAAGCGCGCCGATGCGTTCCGGCGCCCGGAGCGCTTCGACGACCTGCTGGAAGTGGCGCATCGCGACGTACCCATCGTCGACACGGGGCGCGTGGAGCAGGCTCTGCAGGCGGCGGCGGCGGTGGACGCGGGCGCCGTCGCCGGCAATGCCGACGACCCGAAGCGAATTCCGCAGCTGATCGACGAAGCGCGAGTCGAGGCGATCGAGCGCTCGCTATGAAGCTCCACCTCGTCGCGCTCTACCGCAACCTCCTTGCGGGCGCCCGGCTTGCGCTCTTCATGCGCCTGCGGGCGTTCGACTATCGCGTCTCGCCGCTCGACTACAGCCTCCTTCTCGTCTTCAACTTTGCCCTGTGGGTCGCCGCGGCGGCGATCCGGGCCAACCTCGAAGGCGAGTTCGACCCGGCCGCGCTGCCGATTTACCTCGCGTCCATTTCCCTCGTGCTCGCCACGGCCATGCTGGTCGTCCTGGCCTTCGGCGCGCGCGAGCGGCTGCTCCTCGTCGCCACCGCGCTCACCGCGAGCGATGCGGTGATTGAGATCGGCGGCCTCGCGCTGCCGTGGCTCGCCGCGCTGACCGGCTGGCCGCGCCTTGCGCTCCTCGCGCTGCTGACGTGGATGTGGCTCATCTCGGTGCGTGCGGTCGTGGTCTGCATGGGCACGCGCCGGCCCGATGTGCTGAAAGGCGCGCTCGCCGTCACCGCCATGCTCGCGGTCAGCTTCTTCGTCTTCCCGCGCACCGATGTCTGGCAACTACCGCCGCAAGACGAAGAGCCCGATGCCCTCACACAGGAGCGCACGTTCCACGTGCAAGGTCAGCTCATCGAACGCGCGCTCGCCGACGTGACGAAGGGACGCGAAGGCGTGCGCGAGACCTACTTCGTCGGCTTCGCTCCGGACGCGAGCCAGGACGTTTTCCTGAAGGAAATGCGCTTCGTAAAGAAGCTGTTCGACGAGCGCTTCGGCACGGCCGGGCGCTCGATCGCCCTCGTCAGCAGCCAGGACGCGCTCGAGGAGTTCCCCATCGCGAGCGTCACGAACCTCGCGCGCGCGCTCGAGCGCACTGCCCAGGCGATGAACGGCGACGAGGACACGCTGGTCCTTTTCCTTTCGGCGCACGGTTATCCGGACCATCGCCTCTCGGCCGTGCAGCCACCGCTCGAGCTCGCGTCCCTCACGCCGACGGCGCTCGCGCGCATGCTGCACGAAGCGGGTATCAAGTGGCGAGTGATCGTGGTGTCGGCCTGCTATTCGGGCGGCTTCATCGAGCCGCTGAAAGACGCCAATAGCATCGTGATCGCCGCCGCCGCGCCGGAGCGGACATCGTTCGGCTGCGAGCCGGGGCGGGACTTCACCTATTTCGGCCAGGCTTATTTCCGCGATGCGCTGGCGCAGACGCGCTCGTTCACCCGGGCGTTCGAGCTTGCGAGCGACATCGTGGCGCGGCAGGAAACTGCGGAGGGACTGGAGCCGTCGCGGCCGCAGATGTGGGTCGGCGCGGCGCTCGCCGAGCGCCTAAAGAAGGCGGCCGATACCCCACAGAAGGAGTGAGAGAAGCACCGTGCTGGCGAATGGGATGTAGTACATCCGCCCCCGCACCGGGATGCGGAAATCGCCCGGCAGGCGGCCGAATGCGATCCGATGGCGAAGCGCCGGCACCACGACCGATAGAATCACCAGCGCCAAAAACAACGTCACGAGCCACTTGACCATGATCGAACTGTATACCTGGAGCACGCCCAACGGCCGCAAGGTCTCCATCATGCTGGAGGAGTGCCGGCTGCCCTACAGCGTCCATAAAGTGAACATTGGCACGAACAGCGAGCAGTTCACGCCCGAGTATCTGGCGATCAATCCGAACGGCAAGATCCCGTCCATCGTCGACCCGGACGGTCCTGATGGCAAGCCCATCGCGATGATGGAGTCCGGCGCGATCTTGATCTACCTCGCCGGCAAGACCGCCAAGTTCCTGCCGAAGAGCGCGCGCGGCAAGTACGAGGCGCTGCAGTGGCTCATGTTCCAGATGGGCGGCGTCGGTCCGATGTTCGGCCAGGCCCACCATTTCATCCGCGCCAAGAAGGACGAGATCCCCTACGGCAGCGAGCGGTACGGCACCGAGGCAAAGCGCCTGTACGGCGTGATGAACAAGCACCTTGCCTCGCGCGAATACTTCGCGCCGGAGTACTCGATCGCCGACATGGCGATCTACCCATGGGTCGCGCGCCACGAGTGGCACCGCGTCGACCTCGCGCAATTCCCCAATGTGAAGCGCTGGTACGAAAAAGTCGGTGCGCGGCCGGCGGTGCAGAACGGCATGGCCGTGCCGCAGGCTTAGCGCTTGACGAGCACCTCGGCGAGCTCGGCGGGGTCGACCGGCTTGACGAGGTGCAGGTCGAAGCCCGCCTCGCGGCTGCGCGCGCGGTCTTCGGGCAGCCCGTATCCGGTCACGGCGACGAGATAAGGGCGGCGCGTGCCGCCGATCTCGCCACGGATGCGCCGCGCCAGCTCGTACCCGTCCATGCGCGGCAGGCCGACGTCGATAAGGGCGATCTCCGGCACGTCGGCGCCCACCGCTTCCAGCCCGGCTACTCCATCGGCCGCGACGCGGACGCGGTGGCCGTCGAGCTCGAGCATGCGGCGCAAGGTCTCGCGCGCGTCCTCGTTGTCCTCGACGATGAGCACATCGCGCGGCTCGATCATTCTGTGCGTCGAAGGAGCGCGAGCCACCGCCGGCTGCGCGATCGCGGGCAGGCGAACGTTGAATGCGCTTCCTCTGCCGGGTCCGTCGCTTTCAGCGCTCGCCTTGCCGCCGTGCAGCTCCGCGAGGCGCTTGACGAGGGTGAGCCCGATGCCGAGACCCCCTTGCGATCGATCGAGCGGACGCTCGCCCTGAACGAAAGGCTCGAACACGCGCTCGGCAAGGCCGCGCGCCATGCCGATGCCGTTGTCCGCCACGCGCAGCACCGCCTCGTCGCGCTCGCGCCCCACGGACACGGTGATGACCCCATCGTCCGGCGTGAACTTGAGCGCGTTGCCGAGGAGGTTGCCGAAGATCTGCTCGATGCGCGTCGGATCGGCATCCACCCACACGCTTTCGAGCCGGTGTACCAGGCGCCGGTTGCCGGTGCGGCCTGCGGTGCGCAGCGCCGAAACGGCGTGCAGAGCGGCCTGCTGGAGGTCGAGCGGCTGGCGCTGCAGCACGATTTTGCCGGTCATGGCGCGGGCCGCGTCGAGCAGGTCGTCCATCATGCGCACCAGGTGCTGCACCTGGCGGCCGATCACCTCGCGTGCGTGATTCTCAGCGTCGGCGTTGCCGATGCGGAGGAGCTGGTTCGCGTTTGCGATGGCGCCGAGCGGGTTCCTCAGCTCGTGCCCGAGCATGGCGAGGAACTCGTCCTTCGAACGGTTCGCTTCTTCCGCGACAGCGCGCGCCTGCTGCTCGCTCGCGAGGAGCTGCTCGCGCTCCGCTTCCGCTCGTGCGCGTTCGTCGGCAGCCACGAGGAGCGAGTCGGCGACATGGCGGATCTCGGCGATGTCGGTGTCCGGCGGCCGCACCGTCTGGCGTCGTCCGAGTGCCTCCGCAGCCGCCCGCAGCTCGTCGATCGGCCGCGCGACGCTGCGGCCGATGAAGACCGCAGCCACGAGGCCAAGCCCGATCGATAGGAGGATCCCGGTGCCGTACGTGGCGAGCGAGCGCCAGACGGCGGTGTCGATCAGGCCGACGGGGATGCCGATCGCCACGGTCCACCCGGTTTCGGGGGAGCGGCTGAACGCCGTATAGATGCGGTCGCCCTCGAGCGCGTCGGTAATCCCGGTTCCCTCGTGCGCGTTGCCGGCCATCAATCGCGTGAGCGAAGGGGAGGGCTCGCGTGCGACGAACTCATCGTGCTGGCGTGAGCGAGCGGCGCGCATGCCCTTTGCATCGAAAACGGACGCCACCCAGTCCTGCGGCAGGCGCTGCCGATCCAGCACCTCGCGAATGCCATCCACCTTGACGACCGCGGTCAACACGTAAAGCAGCTTGCCGTCGCGAATCACCGGTACGCGAACCGGCAACGCCCACCTGCCGCTCTCGCCGCGGGCGATATTGCCGATCGCGGCTTCGCGCGTGCTCACCGCCCGCTCGAAGCTCTCGCGCTCGAGGATCGGGCCGGCCGGAGCGCCGAGCGGCCGCGTAGCATCGACGAGGATCTTGCCGGCGGGATCGGCGAGCAGGACCGTGAGCCACGACGGGTCTCGCGCTACGACCTGGCTCATCGCATCGTGGAAGCGCGCGAAATCGTGCTGGTCGAGCGCGCGCGCGGCGGAGAGCGCGGTGATCACCGAGAGCGAACGCTCGAGCTCGGCGTCGACGGCCGTGGAAAGCGCCCGGGTGATCTCGAGGCCAGCGCGTGCCACCTGCTCGCGCTGCTGCTTGGCAATGATGAAAAGCGCGACGCCGGCCACTAGGGCAAGCGGCAGGATGGCAGCCGCGACCAGGATGAACAACCGTCTGCTGAGCGGCTGCGTGCTCATGCTTACCGGCGCGCGTGTCTTTCCAAAAAGGCGTTGATCTCCTCGACGCGAAGCTGCGGCTCGCCGGCCGCTCGGTCCAATGGCGGCTTGGTACCCACCACCCGGTTCATCCACTCCATGTTCTCCTGCATGCGCGTGACAACCGCCGGCCACTCCGCCGCCGTATGGCGCTTGGGATCCGGCAGCACGTGGCATTGGCTGCACGCGATGCGGAAGGCTTCGCCCTCGGGTCGGCTGACGTCGGGATAGCGCTTCGGGTCGAGAGGCTTCTGCGCGTGGCGGCGCAGGTAAGCAACCAGGGTTTTCGTCTCCTCCGCGCTCGGCGCCGTAACGCCCGCCATCATGTCGATCATCAGCGTGCCCATGTTGCCGCGCCCTTCCATGCGCAAAACCATGCGATCGACGATCGGCGGCCACTTGGCCGCGTGGTGCATGGCCGGGTTCGGCAGGTTATGGCATTGCACGCAATATCGGGTCGTGAGCTGCGCGCCCGGCGATTGCGGCTCGGGCAGCTGTCTCGCCTCGAAGGTCGGCGGCAGGATGCGCTCCAGCATCGGGCCGTGCGGGCTTTCGGCCCAGCGCTTGCGCGCGTCAGCAATCTCATCGGCTCGTGCGGCGACAAGGCCGAGCGCGAGCGCGCCGACGAGCAGGCCGTTTTTCTTTTTCATTAAGCTAAAGAGTATGGGATCGATCGCCGCGCGTGAACCCGGCCAATGGCCGGGGGAGCGTCGGGCCTTTCCCGACGGCGAGCACTTTGAACAGCTCGCCCATCTCGGCGGGCGATAGCAGGCGGTGCGCCTGCGCCGCGATCGGCGCGTAATGCAAGGCGTTTTCCGCGTTGGTCTCGGCGAGGACGTCGGTAATGCCGCAATTGACGAGGAATTGCGCCTGCGTCGTATAGCCGAGGACCTCGGCGCCAGCGTCGTGCGCGCTTTCCGCGAGAGCGGTGAAGTCGACATGCGCCGTGATGTCTTCCTCGCCCGGCCTGGTAAATGGGTCCGCGTGCGCCTGGTGCTGGTAATGGCACATGAGCGTCCCGGTTGCCCGCTGCGGATGGTAGTACTCATGGCGCGGAAAGCCGTAATCGATGACGAAGATAATGCCGGCATCGAGCGCTTCCACCAGCGAGCGCATCCAGGCGCGCGCGGCGACATTGATCTCGCTCACGAAGGGAGTGGGCACGTCGAGGCGCTTGGCTTCGCTCAGCAGCGCGCCGCCTGCCGGCCGATCGGCCCAGCTGAGAGACGGGCCGACGCCGCGTTCCAGGATGCCACCTGCGGTCCAATGCACGACCTGGACCGGCATCGCGTCGACCACCTCATTCGCGACCATCGCGCCGGTGAAATTCGCCGGCAGGCGGTCGACGTGCCGCACGCGATCGCCGAGCCGCGCGCGCTGGCGAGCGCGAAGCTCGGCGCTCGTTTCGAGAATCAGGTATTCGCAACCAAGCTCACCGGTCAGCACATCGGCGAGCGCGCCGCTGCCCGCGCCGAATTCCAGCACGCTTTCAAAACCCTTGAGCTGGCGTGCGAGCGTGCGGCCGAAGAGCGTGCCCAGCTCGGGCGCGGTGACGAAATCACCGCGCGCGCCGAACTTCTGGGCGCCGCTTGCGTAATAGCCGATGCCAGGCTCGTGCAGCGCAAGCTGCATGTAGCGCTGGAAGCTGATCCAGCCGCCGGCCTTTGCGATCTCGTCCTCGATGCGCGCGCGCGCTTGCATGGCCTAGAATTTAAAGCACTTATGATCGAGTCGTTGGACGGAAGCGTCGCGCTGGTGACGGGCGGCGCACGGCGCGTCGGCGCAGCGATCGCGCGGCGCCTGCATGCGGCCGGCGCCTCGGTGCTCGTCCATTACCGAGATTCGGATGCCGATGCCAACGCGCTCGTCGCCCAGCTGAACGGCACGCGAGCCAAAAGCGCGGCTAGCGTGAAGGCGGAGCTCCTCGCCCCGATCGCGCCGCGCGCGCTGGTGAGCGCCGGGCTCGACACGTTCGGACGCCTGGACATCCTGGTGAACAATGCGTCGAGCTTGTTTCCGGTGGCCATTGGCGCGGTCGAAGCGTCGCATTGGGAGGAGCTGGTCGGCTCGAACCTGCGTGCGCCGCTTTTCATCTGCCAGGAAGCGGCGCCGCACCTCGCCAAGTCGGAAGGCTGCATATTGAACATCGTCGATATCCATGCCGAGCGGCCGCTCAAGGGCTATCCGGTCTACAGCATCGCGAAGGGTGGCCTCGCCGCCATGACCCGCTCGCTCGCGCTCGAGCTCGCGCCGAAGGTGCGCGTAAATGGCGTGTCGCCCGGCGCCATCGCCTGGCCGGAGGACGGCCAGTTCGACCCGGCGGAGCGCGAGCGCATCGTCGCCACTACGCCGCTTGCACGCATCGGCTCGCCGGAGGACATCGCGCAGGCGGTACACTTCCTCGCCTGCGCTACCTACGTCACGGGGCAGATCATCGCCGTCGACGGCGGGCGCTCCGTCTTCCTATGACCGTTTCCGTTCTGCGCGACCACCGCAAGGCCGACTACGAGGCCGGCAAGCTCGCCAAGCGCATCCGCCGCCAGGTGGGCGAGGCGATCGCCGACTTCGACATGATCGAGGAGGGCGACAAGATCATGGTGTGCCTGTCCGGCGGCAAGGACAGCCATGCGCTGCTCGACGTGCTCCTCGCGTTGCAGCCGAAGGCGCCGCTGCGCTTCGATCTCGTCGCGGTGAACCTCGACCAGAAGCAGCCGGGGTTCCCCGCCGAGGCCTTGCCGCAATACCTCAAATCGCGCGGCGTCGAGTTCCGCATCGTCGAGCAGGACACCTATTCGGTGGTGAAGCGCGTCGTGCCGGAAGGCAAGACGATGTGCTCGCTTTGCTCGCGGCTGCGTCGCGGCGCGCTTTACCGCGTCGCCGAAGAGATCGGCGCGACCAAGATCGCGCTCGGCCACCATCGCGACGACATCCTTGCCACGTTGTTCCTCAATCTGTTCCACGGCGGCCAGCTGAAGGCCATGCCGGCGAAGCTTCGCTCCGACGTTGGGAAGCACATCGTGATACGTCCGCTCGCGTATGTGGCGGAAGATGACTTGCTGGCGTACGCCGAGCAAAGAGCGTTTCCCATCATTCCCTGCAACCTGTGCGGCACGCAGGAGAACCTGCAGCGCAAGGTGGTGGGCGAAATGCTCGCGGAATGGGAGCGCAACAATCCGGGACGGATTGAATCCATCATGCGCGCGATCAGCGAAGTGCGCCCATCCCACCTGCTGGACCGCAAGCTTTTCGATTTCACGCGGCTGTGAAAAAACCCACCGTTCTCGAGCTGCGCCGGAGCAAGGGCGCGCGGCTCGCCATGCTGACGGCCTACGATTTCCCGACCGCGAAGCTGGTGGCGGAAGCCGGGGTCGATCTCATCCTGGTCGGCGACTCGCTCGGCATGGTGGTGCTCGGTTATGACTCCACCGTCCCCGTGACCATGGACGATATGGTCCACCACACGCGCGCGGCGAGGCGCGGTGCGCCGCAGGCGTTCCTCATCGCGGACCTGCCTTTCCTCTCCTACGGCAGGCTCGAGGAGGCGCTCGTCAATTCCGCGCGGCTCATGAAGGACGCCGGCGCCGACTCAGTGAAGCTGGAAGGCGGCAAGGAGGTCGCGCCGCTGGTCGAGGAGCTAGTGCGCGCGGGTGTTCCGGTGCTGGGGCACGTCGGCCTCACGCCGCAGACTGCGTCGGCGCTCGGCGGTTATCGGCTGCAAGGCAAGGACGAAGACAACGCCCGCAGGATCCTCGAGGGCGCGCAGGCGCTCGAGCAGGCGGGCTGCTGGGGGGTCGTGCTGGAGCTCGTGCCGGCGCCGCTCGCCAAGCTGATCACCGAGAAGATTTCCATCCCGACGATCGGCATCGGCGCCGGGGCGGACTGCGATGGCCAAGTGCTGGTGTTTCATGACTTGGTCGGCATGTTCAGCGGCTTCACGCCCACTTTTGTGAAGCGCTACACGGAAGCGGGTAGCGCCATCCGCGATGCGGTCGCGCAATACGCCGAGGAAGTGCGTAGCGGCACCTTCCCTTCGCCGAACCAAGCCTTTGCGATGAAGGAAGAAGTGCTGAAAAAGATCTATGGCGGCCAGTCGTAGGCGCCACGACAGGACAAGCCTTACCGATTTGTTGCACGTCGGCGCTCGGCGCAGGGTAAAGGCGCCTACGTGAAGCACCCTGCGCCGTCCCACTGCCGTCATAGAGCGGCGCCTAGAATCGCTTCCATGAAATTCCTTCGCGTTGCGGTTCTGGTCCTGCTGGGAGGACTAGCGTCATTTCCGGCGAACGCCGGTCTCGCGCCGGACCCGGAGACGACGAAGGAAGCAGTCGTGCAGATCTACGGCGCGCGCACTATGGGTGTGAAAGGCCTGTTCGGCGTGCACACCTGGATCGCCGTGAAGCCGACCGATGCGATGCACTGGACGGTCTACGAGATCATCGGCTGGCGGCTGCGCTGGTCGGACAGCGCGCTGGTCATCCGCGAGCGGCAGCCGGATGCGCCGTGGTTCGGCGCCGAGGCCGAGCTCTATGCCGACAAGCGCGGCGAAGGGGTCGACGCCATCATCGAGCGGATTGACCGGGCCGCACGCAGCTATCCGTACGCGAACACTTACACGCTTTGGCCCGGGCCGAACTCGAACACCTTCGTCGCGTGGATCGCCCGCACAGTGCCGGAGTTGCACGCAGACCTTCCCGCCACGGCCATCGGCAAGGACTACCTGGGCAGCAAGTTCGTCTCGACCGCGCCCAGCGGCACGGGCTTCCAATTCACGCTCGCCGGACTGCTCGGCATCGCGGCGGGCCCCGTGGAAGGTTTCGAGCTCAACATCCTCGGCCTCAACTTCGGCGTGAGCGGCTCGGGCCTAAAGCTGCCGCTCGCAGGTCGCATCGGCCTGCCGCACTTTTCCGCACCCAGCAAGCAGTAGCTTCGATGGATGACCTCAGCCGCGAGGCGTGGAGCCAGGCGGTCGTCTGGGTACCCACGGTCCTGGTCGCGCTGGGGTTGGTGCTTTTCTTCTCGATCCTGTCGCGTGCCGCGCACTTCGCCGTCCTGCGCGTCGTCGAGCGCACCCAGGCCCACGGCCCACTGGGCGCGCTTCTCGCGAGCGTTGCGCGAGTTTCGCTCCTCATCCTTGGGCTGGTCACCGCGCTCGGCACGCTCGGCGTCAACATCATGGGGATAGTGGCCGGGCTTGGCCTGACCGGCTTCGCGCTCGGATTCGCACTGAAGGACAGCATCGCCAACCTTTTGGCCGGCGTGCTGATCCTGCTTTACCGGCCTTTCGAGGTGGGCGACCACATCGACGTCAGCGGCTTCGCCGGCAAGGTGACGACCGTAAACCTGCGCTACACCGAGCTCGACGCCGGCGCGCAGTGCGTGCTGGTGCCGAACTCCAAGCTCCTCACGGACCCGATTCGCGTCACGCGGCAGAGCGGGCCAACCCTGCAGGACCTCTAGCTCGTCTTCACGTAGCTCACTTCCAGGCACACGTTGACCAATGCCTGGCGCTTCTCTTCCTTCACTACCCTGAGCGCATGCTGCAGCGCTGGCATGAGCTCGTTCGGACTCTCGACGCGCTCGCCGTGACCGCCGGAAGCCTGGACGACGTGCTCGAAGCGCGGCGACGGCTCGAGGGTGGCGAAGGGGGGTTGCGCCATCGCGGCGGCGTGGCCCTTGGGATAAGTAGCGAGCGTGGAACGATGCACCGCAGCCCAGCGTGCGTTGTTCGCGATGACGAAGAGCACGGGCAGCTTCATCGCCTCGGAAACGTAGTGCCCAGCGGTTGGGTTGCCGAACATGTACGCGCCATCGCCGAGCGCGCAAATCACGGTTTTTTCCGGCGACGCGAGCTTGGCCCCAAGGGCGGCGCCTAACCCCCAGCCCAATCCGCCGGCGGAGGCATTGCCGAAATACCGTCCCGGCTGCTCGATGGTCATCTCCTCGAGCACGGTGGGGTATTCGTTGACGAGGATGGTGCGATCGTCGAGCAGCTTGTTCATGCAGGCCGACAGCCACTTGCCGGTAATCGACTTCGGCATCGGCTCGAAGCCGCTGCGCGCCTTGCGCCGTACCTCGGACGAAAGCTGGGTGACGGCCTTGCGGCGCTCCTCGATCGCCTTGGTCGATGGCGCCTCCTTTTGCGCAGCGCGCCAAAGGGCTTCGAGCGTCGGCGTCACGGCACCTGTGAGCGCGAGATCGGTGCGGAAACCGCGCAGCGGATAGCGCGCGAAGAGCGGATCCGACCCGATGTGGATCACCTTGGCCTCGGTCTTCGGCGCGCCTTCCTTCGGGATCCACGGCACGTCGCAGTCCACGACCAGCACCACGTCGGCTTCTTTCAGCAGCGCGTGCGGATCCCAGCCGCAGTGCATCGGGTGCTCGGTGGAAAGCGCGAGGAAGCGCGGGCGATAGTGGATCACCGGGACGGCGAGCGCGTTCGCGAGGTGCTCGATTGCGCGCGAAGAATCGAGGGTCCGGCCGCCATTCGCGGTGATCAGCAGCGGACGGTGGGCGTGACCGAGCAGCTTGGCTGCCTGGGCCAGCGCGTCCGGATCGGCGGCTGGTGCGCTGGCCGGCACCATGGTCGGCGTTTTAGACATCTCCTTGGGGAAAGGCGAAGCGAGCACTTCCCTCGGCAGCGTGACGTAAACGGGTCCTTGCGGCTCGCTTTGCGCGATGGCCAGCGCGCGGTCGACGACCGTCTCGACCTGCTCGGCATGGCGCAGCTCGTAATCCCACTTCATGAACTCGCGCAGCATCCCGCCCTGGTCGAAATGCTCCTGGGCCCAGTGGATGTAGTTATTGCGCGCTGCCGGCAGAGCGCCCGACTCGGTGATCGGCGTGCTGCCGGCGGTGAAAATGATCGGCAGGTTCTGGCGCGAGGCATTGATGAGGCCGTTGAGGGAATTCGCCGTCCCCACGCCGACGTGCACCATCATCGCCTGCGGTTTCCCGGTGATCATGGTGTAGCCGTGCGCCATTGCGACGCCCATGTTCTCGTGTGGCACCACGACCACTTTCGGCAGCTTCCAGCCAAGCTTCTGGCCTTTGGCATAGGCCTCCACGACGGGTGCGAAGTCGGTACCGCCGTTCGCAAAGAGGTAATCGACGCCGCGCGCACCTAGCAGCATCAGCCAGGCATCCGCTGCCGTTTCGGGTTTTGTTGCCGGCGATTCCGCCGCCTGCTCCTTCGTTGCGGGCGCGGCCTGTGGATCGGGCTTCAATGCCGGTTGTGCTTTGGCGGCCGCGACCGGTGATTCCTTCATCAAAGGAGCGGCCGCTTTTGAAGCGGTCTGGTCCTTCACCGAAGGGATGGGCTGAGATTTGGCAGAAGCCGCTTGTTCCTTGGGTGCCGCCACAGCAGGTTGAGGTCGCGCCGGAGGCGGTGTGGTCGCTATGGGCATCGTCGGCTCGACTTTGGCCTCGACCTCGGCGGAGTCCTTGGTCACGGCAGGCTTGAGCGGCTTGAGTGGCATCGTCTTGTCGAATTCCATGAAGGGCGATGCTACGCCGGGGGGCCTGCCGCTGCAGGGGCGGCGCGTGGCCGTTGTCAAACTGAATTTGACAAGGTACTCTCTACCCATGAACTGCGCGGAGCGGCTGGTAGAGATGTTTGGCACCCAGGCGGACGTAGCCCGCGCGTTTCACCTCGACCGCGCGGTGGTCCACAACTGGGTGAAGACCGGCTACGTGCCGGCGCGCTGGGCGGGCGAGGTCGAGCGAGTCACCACGGGCCGCATCAGCGCCCTCGAGGTGATCAACGAAGCGAGCGCGAAGAATCCCGTGCGGGTGAAATCGCGCCCGGAGCACGTTCCCTTTGGACTTAACGACGAGAGCGATCCCATGAGCCAGTACGCACCGAGCAAGCGCATCCAGTCCTT